>Ga0210035_1002079_pt1 | contig 10928 bp, 10 predicted proteins | sample CryGeymeta201507_FD_183975 | JGI IMG/M metagenome (GOLD analysis project Ga0210035, IMG submission 183975) | Groundwater microbial communities from Crystal Geyser aquifers in Utah, USA - Crystal Geyser metaG 2015-07 (SPAdes) (version 2) | ecosystem: Environmental > Aquatic > Deep subsurface >...
CTGCCACAGGCCGCCATGCAGCAGATCGCCAAGGACATCAGGTCGCAATAGGCTTTGATGAATTTTGCCAGAGCGCAATCTTGGTGGTCTTGGCAGGCTCAGGTTTCTTCTTGGTTCAAATACCCAAATCCCACGCCCTCATTTCCACCACGGCCCATGATGCATGCCTGACTGGCCAAGCCTCTCGAACCCGTGTCGACCGAAAAGGTCGCGCTGCGCCTGAATGATGTTTGCGCTTCCATGGCCAAGGCGCATCGTGTTATACCATGCCAGACCTGCCGAGAGCGCGGGCACCGGATGCCCCCCGCGCACGGCACTGCCCACCACATCACGCAGCGCGGGCACGCAGCGTGCGAGCGTTTTTGCAAAATGCGGAGCGAGGATCAACTGACCCTCCGGCAGATCAGCTTGATGAGCCGTGGCAATCTCATCAAGCAACGCGGAGCGGATAATACATCCGGCGCGCCAGATGCGGGCGATGGTGGCAAAATCGAGCGCCCAACGAAACTCTTCCGAGGCGGCGACCAGAATTCGAAATCCTTGCGCATAACAAAGGATGCGGGCAGCCAGAAACGCTTCGGCCAGAATCTCCTCCTTAGCATCGAAGGCCCCGAGCGCACCGCCTAGAACTGTCTCGGCGCGCTGGCGTGTCTGCTTCTCCGAGGACCAGCTGCGTGCGCCGACGGCAGCCTCGATCATACTTGCTGATTGCCCGAGACGCAGAGCCTCGATGACGGTCCAGCGCCCCGTCCCCTTCTGACCGGCAGCGTCCTTGATCACGTCAACCATGGGATGCCCGGAGTCGGAATCGGTATAGGTCAGCAGATCGGCGGTGATTTCGACCAGATAGGATTGCAGAGGACCCTTGTTCCACTCTGCAAGGATCTCAGCAATTTCGGCCGGAGGCATCGCCGCCCCGGTGCGCAGCAGACTATAGATTTCGGCGATCACCTGCATGTCGGCATATTCAATGCCGTTGTGCACGGTCTTGACGAAATGCCCCGCCCCGTCTGGCCCGAGATGCGCCACACAGGCCGAGCCTTGGTATCTGGCCGCAATTGCTGTCAGGATTGGTCGGAGGTGCTCCCAGCTCTGCCCAGACCCGCCAACCATCATCGACGGACCATGGCGCGCACCCGCCTCCCCCCCCGAGACCCCCATACCGACAAAATGCAGCTTCATTGCCGCAAGCTCCGCAGCACGGCGGCGGGTATCGTGAAAATCGGCATTGCCACCGTCAATGACGATATCGCCGGGGGAAAGATGCGGCATGATCTCGGCCAGCATCGCATCCATCGGTGCACCCGAGGGGATCATGAAGAGAATGACGCGCGGCAGTCGCAACCCACCCACGAACCCCGCCAGCGTCTCATGCGGATGAAGCCGCGCCGCCAAACTGCCCGCCTCTGTGATGAACGGCGCGATCCAATCGGTCTCGCGGTTGGTCACAGCAACGTCAAAGCCATGCTCGGCCATATTCAGCGCCAAGGCACTGCCCATGGTCCCCAGCCCATAGACGCCGATCTGTGCCTGGCCCATGCGCCCCTCTGCTATCGCTAACACCTGCCGAAGAGGCTAAGCGGTTTGCCCTAGCGATTGCAAGCGCGCGCTCAGCTGCACCGCAGGTTCGGACGCCGCGATCTGCACCCTCCCCAAATCATGACCGGGGATGTCAGCGGTTTGGGGAAAGGTGATGAACATCAGGGTCAGACGCCTAGGCACCAGCGCAGGATCGCCTTTTGCGCGTGCAAGCGGTTTTCGGCCTCGTCAAAGATCACGGACTGGGCACCGTCCATCACCTCGGAGGTCACTTCTTCGCCGCGATGCGCCGGCAGGCAATGCATGAAGAGTGCGTCGGGCTTGGCCGCCTGCATCAGCCGCTCGTTGACCTGATAACCGCGCAGCATGTTGTGGCGACGCTCCTTGGTAGACTGACTGTCATGCATCGAGATCCAGGTGTCGGTGACAACCAGGTCGGCGCCCTCGACAGCCCTCATCGGATCACGCTCGATGGTGATCGAACTGCCCGCCTTGCGCGCCAGACCGATGAACTCGGGCTCGGGATCCAGCTGCATCGGGCCGGTGAAGGTCAGGTCAAACCCGAATTGCCCCGCCGCGTGCAGGAAGGAAGCGCAGACATTGTTACCATCGCCGGACCACACAACCTTCTTGCCCTTGATCGGGCCACGATGTTCCTCATAGGTCAGGATATCGGCCATGATCTGACAGGGATGGGTGCGGTCAGTGAGCCCGTTGATCACCGGCACATCGGCGTGTTCGGCCATGTCCAGCAGCACCGATTCATCAAAGGTGCGGATCATGATGAGATCGACATAGCGCGACAACACGCGGGCAGTATCGGCGATGGTTTCACCATGGCCCAGCTGCATGTCGGCCCCTGAAAGCACCATTGTCTGTCCGCCCATCTGCCGCACACCCACATCGAAGGAGACGCGAGTGCGGGTCGAAGGCTTTTCGAAGATGAGCGCCACCATGCGGCCCGCGAGCGGCTGATCATCGTCAGGCGTGCCGCGCGGGCGACCGACGCGCGCCTGCTTCATGGCGCGAGCTTGATCAATGATGGCCCGCAGATCGGCCTGGGATGTTTTGTGGATATCAAGGAAATGGGTCATGGTCGTATCGCTCTTTGCTGATTGGATCATCTGGGGGCCGGCCCCCAGACCCCCGGAGTATTTGGAGAACACTGAAATCATGCTGTTTCAAGCGCGGTTGCGGCCGCGTCGAGACGCGCCACAGCCTCTGCGATCTCGTCTTCGGTGATCGTCAGCGGTGGCAAGAGCCGTACGACATTGTCGGCTGCAGAAACGATGGTCAACAGCGCGTCATAGCCCGCCTTGACCATATCCGCATTCAGGACCTTGCATTTGAGCCCCAGCATGAGCCCCACGCCGCGCACCGCCTCGAACACCTCTGGATGACTTGCGACCAGTCCTTCGAGACGCTGCCGCAAAAGGCCTGCCTTGCGCGCGACCCCGGCAAGAAATTCGGGATCGGCCACATGCGCCATCACCGCGCAACCCACGGCGCAGGCGAGGGGGTTGCCGCCATAGGTGGAGCCATGTGTGCCTGCCGTCATGGCCGATGCGGCATGTTCCGTTGCCAGCACAGCGCCAAGGGGAAAGCCACCGCCGATGCCCTTGGCCACCATCATGATATCGGGCGCGATGCCCGCCCATTCATGGGCAAAGAGCCGCCCCGTGCGCCCCATGCCACATTGCACCTCGTCGAGGATCAACAGCATGCCCTTTTCGTCACAGAGCGCGCGCAGTCCTTTGAGGCAGTGGTCAGGCAAGGGACGAATGCCGCCCTCGCCCTGCACGGGTTCGATGAGGATCGCCGCGGTATTCTCGTCGATGGACGCCAGCAGCGCGTCGTGATCGCCCCAGAGCACATGCTTGAAGCCTGGCAAAAGAGGCGCAAAGCCCTTGGTCATCTTTTCCGATCCGGCAGCGGCAATACCCGCCGAAGAGCGGCCATGAAACGCGCCTTCGAAGGCAATGATATCGGTGCGCGCGGGCTGTCCTGCATCGTGAAAATGCTTGCGGGCCATCTTGACCGCCAGTTCGCAGGCCTCGGTGCCGGAGTTGGTGAAGAACACCGTGTCGGCAAAGGTGGCGGCAACGAGGCGATCGGCGAGTTCCTGTTGCTTGGGGATCTGGTACAGGTTCGACGTATGCCAGAGCGCGCCCGCCTGCTCGGTCAGGGCGGTCACCAGTGCGGGATGCGCATGCCCCAGAGCGTTGACTGCGATGCCCGCGCCCAGATCGAGAAAGCGGCGTCCATCGGCCTCGATCAGCCAGCTTCCTTCGCCTTTGACAAAGCTCAGAGGCGCACGATTATAGGTGGGCAGGATCGACGGGATCATGGCAATTTCCCTTTGGAACAGGCTTCTTGAGTGCCGCAACGGCGAGGTCAAGTCAATGATGTGGAAGGATTTGGCGCATTTGCGCCGCGATCGTGTGCAGCCAGACGTCAGACGCGAAAGCGTCGGCGTCGAGGGCATTGAAGAGAATACACGGTGATCATTGCGACGCCTTAGCCGGTTTTCCGGGAGAGGGAAAGTGGGATATTCAACTGCGACGCCGGCTCGATCGCCACACGTTTTTCTCCCAGCCGGGGATGCAGGTGCCGGGCGAGATGCCAACACCCCCAAAGCGAAAGGCCGGCCACGACGAACACGCCCTGCAACGGGGCCAAAAGCAGAACGAGCCAAGCCGCGCCCGGCGTCAGGATGCCCGAAACATCACGGAAACTGGCATAAATTGCAGACATTTCGGTGCGTTCGGACGGCTTGACCGCCATCAGGAATGGCAGACCGGCAGAGACATCGAGAAGCACGAGAAAAACCGACGCGAGCGTGATACAGGCGACCGCCGCGACCGGCATGCCACCAAGCACCGCAGCAAGAACGAAGAGCGCGCCAGAGGCCAGAAATCCCGTGCGCACAGCGTATCTTATCGAGTGCCGTTGCATCCAGCGCAACATCAACGGGGTGACAAAGAGCATGCCATTGGAGAAGGACAAAAGCACGCCCCCGAGGTTCTCGCCCAAGCCGCGCTCGATTGCAAAAATTGGCAGATAGACCACATAAATCCACCAGCCACAGGAACGGATTACCGCAAAGATCCACCCTGCAATAAGTCTAGGTTGCGCAAAGAAACGCGGCAACCAAGCCAGCGGATTGGGTGCCGGGCGGTGCGCCCGGGTGATGAGACGCCCGTTGCCGAACCGCATGTAGAGAAAAAGCAGCATCATGGTGAGGGCCGCGCTGCCCGCGATCAGAAACGGCAGCGGTCGCCATAGACCGAGAAGCGTGACGCCGAGATATGGCCCGACCGTCCATCCCAGAGCACTGTAGAACATCCGTGAGGTCTCACATTGGCCAAGCTCTGTCTTGGCAATATAATCCAGCACATAGGCATTGAAGCAGACAAACACCGTGACCGTGGCTGAAGTGATCATGGCGAGGGCCGCGATCATGGCCGGCACCCCCCCCTGCGCCGCAAGTCCTGCGCCGCCGGCAAACATCGCGCAGCCCGCAATATAGATCCAGCGCCGCGGCACAAAGCGGCTGACAAAGGGCACCATCAGGCCAACGCCAAGCGACAGCACGCCGACAAGGAAATATACTTCGGATACCGTGCTTGCATCCTTGAGCGCGCGATACATCTCCAGCGGCATGACGGAAATCAGGATGCCACGCGCCATGGCCTCGGTCCCCGCAAGTAGTGCAAAGCCGCGCACCGAGGGCGCGGGCGCATGACGAAGCCATTCGGGAATGCGGCGGAGTTGCATGGAACTGATCCGTTTTGGCTAAACGCTACACATGCTTTGGGCCGAAATGTTTGCTCTGCGACGACATTCTGTCGTTTTTGGTCGAGTTGCGAGGTTTTTTGTTCTTTGGTCAGAGGCCTGCGCGCATGGAGACCGGCCGCTTCATAAGCCGTCCGCGCATTTGTCATTTGACCGATCGTTCAAAATGTGTTCGACTTTTTACAAATCGACCATTTGAAACACGAATAGTCTGATCAGCACACCGCACGGTCCGCGACAAACACGCAGTCACCTGGCATCCTGTGCAAGGCCCGTTACTCAGCCTTGTGCAGGGTGTCAGGGGTAAGTTTCCTCTCGCGCCGGATGGAGCGTATATCTGAACTGCGCTCACCATGATCCGTTGCCGTTGGAGGCGTGATGCCTTGGAAAAGATCCTACGTTGAAGCGGAGGTTCTGGAGGCGCCAATGCGCGCGTTTTGGGCGCACGGCCATCAGGGGACATCGATGTCCGATCTGGTCGCGGCAACCGGATTGAATCGCGGCAGTCTCTATGCCGGATTTGGCAACAAGCGCGATCTCTTCCTGCTTGTGCTGAAACATTACGACCGCACCTAGCGGACAGGGATGCTGGAGCACTTGCGTCGGGACAAGGATCCCAAATCGGCTATTGTCGGTGCCTTTCATCTGATGCTGTGTGGCGGCGAGACGTCTCCGGGCGGCTGCCTGATGGTGAATTCCGCCATAGAACGGGCGCCGCACGACCCCCAGATCGCAGCCATTATCGAGACCAGCATGCAGCAAGTTCAAGACTTCTTTGCCGAGGGCTTGAACGCGGCAAGAGCAAATGGCGACCTGTCAAATCAAACGAATATCGACGAAACCGCCAAAGTGCTTCATGGTTTGATGGTGGGGCTCCTCGTGCTGCTGCGCGCCAATCCGGACAGTTCCGTGCCGGCCGCCGTCTCGTCCCGGGTTCGAAACATCTTTGACTGATCCCCTTTACCAGAGACCGGTTGCGGCGCGCAGGATCAGGGTCATGCGGCTGCGGATCGGGACCATTGTGAGCGCACCGGTGGGGATGGTTTGCGGCGCCCTCCGGGCAAGGCGCAACAACGGGCCCGTTTCCCAAAGCGGCAACAGCGCGGCGCGCGCGCCGGTCGATATCGTTTCGCGCCGCGCGCGCGCGATCACCAGCCGCCGTAGCCCCTCCGATGCGAGCTGCGCCACCGCCTCTGGACGATCATCCAGCAAGGGCCTGCGCCCGGCGGCTTGCAACGCAGGAATCGCGCGGAACCAGTTGGCAAGGCCAAGTGCATAACCGGCATCCCGGATCACGTCCGCATCCGCTGGACCAAGCGCTTGCGCTGCGGCCAAGATCAGATTGGCCGATGTCGCCTCGATATAGCGGAGGAACGCCGCCTGGTCAGCGAAAGGATCACGGTAAATGTCCCACCGCCGGGCTTCGATCAATGCGTCGAGCAGCGCCGCACCTTCCGCTCCGACCACCCGTGCCAGCGGCGTCGCTACCTCATGCCGCCGCACCGCCCGGCCTTCGGCGATCTCGCTCAACACGTCACGCCACCATTGAAGGCGCATTTCGGCAATCATCGGATCGCGCGTCACCCAAGGCGCGCGCGCCACCTCGACATTGAAGGCATAGATCGGAAAGAGCACTGCGCGTGCCGCCACCGGCGCCGCCATGGCCGCCTGAAACCGCGGCGGATCAGCGCGCCGCACCAGGTCCGCGCAGGCGATGATGTCATTGGTCAGCACGCAGGAGCTTCCAGTTGATCGCATCAAGCAGCGCCTCAAAGGACGCATCAACGATGTTCGGGCTGATCCCCACCGTGGACCAACGCCGCCCCTGCCCGTCCTCGCTGTCGATGATGACCCGCGTCGCGGCCTCGGTGCCGCCCTGGGTGATGCGCACCTTGAAATCGACAAGACGCATATCGGTGATCTGATCCTGATAACGCCCCAGATCCTTGGCCAGGGCCTTGGAGAGCGCATTGACCGGCCCGCGATCGCAGCCCTGTTCGTCCATCGACTCGGAAACCGAGAGCTTCTTCTCGCCGTCGACCTTGACCACGACCACCGCCTCCGAAAGGCTCACCATCCGGTCATACTTGTTCTTGCGGCGTTCCACCGTCACCTTGTAGCGCTTCACTTCAAAGAAGGTGGGCATTTGCCCCAGTTCCTTGCGCGCGAGAATCTCGAAACTCGCCTGCGCACTGTCATAAGTATAACCCTGATCTTCACGGATCTTGATCGTTTCCAAGAGCCGCGCCAGTGCCGGATCACCGGGTTCAACCAAGATCCCCGCCTCTTGCAGGCGGCGGCGCAAGTTCGACTGCCCGGCCTGATTGGACATCGGGATGAGGCGCTGATTGCCCACGGCGGCGGGATCGACGTGCTCGTAGGTCGAGGGATCCTTGAGAATGGCACTCGCGTGCAGCCCCGCCTTGTGGGCAAAGGCCGAGGCCCCGACATAGGCCGCCTGCCGCAGCGGCACGCGGTTGAGGATCTCGTCCAGCTGACGGCTGATCGCGGTCAGCCCGCGCAGCGCCTCGCAACTCACACCGGTCTCATAGCGGCTCGCATAGGGCTCTTTCAGCAGTAGCGTCGGGACAAGCGTGGTCAAGTTGGCATTGCCGCAGCGCTCGCCCAGACCGTTCAGGGTGCCCTGCACCTGCCGCACGCCAGCATCCACCGCCGCAAGGCTGCCCGCCACGGCAAGGCCCATGTCGTCATGGGTGTGGATGCCCAGACGGTCGCCGGGAAGGCCCGCGTCGATCACCTCGCCCACGATCCGCCCGATCTCGGAAGGCAGTGTGCCGCCATTGGTATCGCAAAGCACGATCCAGCGCGCACCTGCCGCCATCGCGGCGCGCAGGCAGTCCAGCGCATAGCCGGGATTGGCCCTGTAGCCGTCAAAGAAATGCTCGGCATCAAACAGCGCCTCGCGTCCCGCGGCGACCAGATGGGCGATGGACTTGGCGATGTTGTCGGTGTTCTCCTCAAGGCTGATCCCGAGCGCGGCGGTGACGTGGAAATCATGGGTCTTGCCGACAAGGCAGACGGCCTTGGTCCCGGCGTTGATAACAGCGGCCAACACCTCATCGTTTTCCGCCGACCGCCCGGCGCGCTTGGTCATGCCGAAGGCGGTCAGCGTGGCACGGATCGCCGGGGCGGCGTCGAAAAACGCGCTGTCGGTGGGATTGGCCCCCGGCCAGCCGCCCTCGATATGATCCACGCCAAGCTGGTCAAGCGCATGGGCGATCTGGATTTTCTCGGACGTGGAAAAGCTCACACCTTGGGTCTGCTGCCCGTCGCGCAGGGTGGTGTCGTAGAGGTAGAGACGGTTTTTGGTCATGCGGCACCCATTAGGCAAAGCGCCCCTTGCGCGGAATCAAGGCGCGGAACGCGCCGCCGCGCAGCACCCGACCGCCCCCCGGGCGGGCGCTTTTGCGACGGAGCACCCTGCAAAACCGTCGGAGTAGGCTGAACCATAAAGTGCCCACAACCGCCGTCAGAGCGCCCCCCCGCGGTCGGGCACCGCGCGGCTGGTTGGCGATGTGCGGAAAGGCGCCTCACTTCAACGCCTCAAGTTTGGCGGGATCGAAATCGGGGCCGGGAACGAGGTCAACGCTGTCCTTTCTCATGCGCACTTCAACTCCAGCGTCCAAGAGCCCCGACTTCAACGCGTCAACGACCGAGAAATCCTTTGTCTTAGATGCCTCGGCGCGGGCCTCAGAAAGTCGAATTTCATAGCTCACCAAGGACAAACCTTGCTTTCGCCGGGTGGTGGACAAAGGAACAAGGTCAAATCCCAACAGCTTGGCTGACGCGCAGAAATTTAGACGGTGGCTTACTTGGGCTGCATCGTCCGAATTAAGAAACTCTGAACCATTATCCACAAATGAAGCCATCTTTCGTAAGTGCATCAAAGCTAGGGATGTGTTCAAATCATCCGAAAGCGCTTCGACAATGGACCTTTCAGGTTGCCCCTCACCAGCGGTTGCCTTTTCAAGCACTTCAGGATCAACACTCAAGGTGTTGACCCAACTGTCCAATTCCCGTTCCGCCTCCCGCGCCTTCTCTGCCGTCCAATCCATCGGCTTGCGGTAATGCGTGGAGAGAAACACGAAGCGGATCACCTCGCCCGGCACCTTCCAGCCGCCGCTCCAATTGCCATCCAGCAAATCCCGCACCGTAAAGAAATTGCCCAGGCTCTTGGACATCTTCTTGCCCTCGACCTGCAACATCTCGTTATGCAGCCAGACCTTCGCGAATTGCCCCTCGGGATGCGCGCAGCAGCTTTGCGCGATCTCGTTCTCGTGGTGGGGAAAGATCAGATCGCCCCCGCCGCCGTGAATGTCGAAACTCGCGCCCAGCAATTCGTAACTCATCGCCGAGCATTCGATATGCCAGCCGGGCCGCCCCCTGCCCCAGGGCGAAGGCCACCCCGGCAGATCCTCGCTCGACGGCTTCCACAACACGAAATCCATCGGGTTGCGCTTGTAGGGCGCCACCTCGACCCGCGCGCCCGCGATCATGTCCTCGACCGTGCGGCCCGACAGCTTGCCATAATGCTCGCGCCACGAATCCACGGCAAAGAGCACATGGCCCTCGGCCTCATAGGCATGGCCCTTGGCGATCAGCCCCTCGATCATCGCCACCATCTGCGGAATATACTGCGTCGCGCGCGGCATGTGATCCGGCTCCAGCGCGCCCAAGGCGGCCATGTCCTCGAGAAACCACTGCGTCGTCTCCGCCGTGATCTCGCCAATCGAGCGCCCGCTCTCCGCCGCGCGCGCGTTGATCTTGTCATCCACATCGGTGAAATTGCGCACATAGGTCACGTGACCCTCGCCATAGACATGCCGCAACAGACGATAGAGCACATCGAACACCACCACGGGCCGTGCATTGCCAAGATGCGCCCGGTCATAGACCGTGGGGCCGCAGACATACATGCGCACATTATCCATATCGAGAGGCGCAAAGTCCTCCTTCCGCCGGGTTCTTGTGTTGTGCAGCCTGATCGTCGTCATCTTGTCCTCGCGCGCGGTTCGGCGGCGGGCTTAGCAACTTCGTGATCACTTGGAAACAGAAGACCTGCCCGCCTGAGAAACCTCAGCCCTGAATGGAGAGTATAATGCAGGTTCTGGTTGTCATGGACCCCTCCTAGTCGTGCGGACGACCACGGTCAAGGGCGACAAGCGAGAGCGCTTTTGCGACACAGGTCGGAAATGGAACAGACAGACACGCCAGAATCATGTGCTCTGCACCGGTTCTGAAGGAGAGCGTCATGCATCCACGCAGCAAGATTGCGCTTGTTATCCGCACCATCGGTGCGGAACGCGGTCGCGCGGCACGCGGGGGCCCGGATCTGATCTGAGATCAGCCCATATTACCCTTTCTCATCCGCAGGATTACCTTACCATGTCCGAGACCCAATCGCGCCGCGCCGGTGGCCGCGCAGCCCGCCGTGAAGCCCGCTCCAACCCGCTCGCAGCCGCTCTCCGTCCGGTGCATCCGGGACAGGAAGGCGGCACCTACCGCCCGCTCAGCCCGGCTCAAATGGATCGCATTCACCTCGCTGTGCTGGATGCGCTCGAACAGATCGGTCT
>Ga0210035_1002090_pt1 | contig 10890 bp, 11 predicted proteins | sample CryGeymeta201507_FD_183975 | JGI IMG/M metagenome (GOLD analysis project Ga0210035, IMG submission 183975) | Groundwater microbial communities from Crystal Geyser aquifers in Utah, USA - Crystal Geyser metaG 2015-07 (SPAdes) (version 2) | ecosystem: Environmental > Aquatic > Deep subsurface >...
CCTCCCAGCTTTCCGAACAGGTGTTCCAGGCGTTGCGGGGTGCGGATAATTCCGTCACGCTGAAGCGCGTCGAGTTCGTCGGCCCGCAGGTCGGCAAGGAGCTGTACGAGAACGGCGCGCTGGCGCTGCTGGTGGTCAGTCTCGGCATTATGGCCTATCTCGCCATGCGTTTTGAATGGCGCTTCTCGGTGGCGGCGATCATCGCCAACATGCACGACGTGGTGATCATTCTCGGTTTCTTCGCCTTCTTCCGGTGGGAATTCTCCCTCACCGTGCTGGCCGGCATCCTGGCCGTGCTCGGCTATTCGGTCAACGAATCCGTGGTGGTGTTCGACCGGGTGCGCGAAAATTTCCGCAAGATGCGCAAGGCTTCGGTGCACGAGGTGATCGACAACGCCATCACCCGCACCATGTCGCGCACCATCATCACCCACACCATGACCGAGCTGATGGTGCTGTCGATGCTGTTCTTCGGCGGCGAGGCGCTGTTCTACTTCGCCCTGGCGCTGACCATCGGCATCGTCTTCGGCATCTATTCCTCGGTGCTGGTAGCCAGCCCGATCGTGATGTGGCTGGGCGTGTCGCGCGAGGATTTCCTCAAGCCGGAGAAGAAGGAAGGCGAAGAGGCGGAAGCCCTGCCCTGATGGAGCTGTTGACCTTTTTCGTCGACCACGTTCTGCACCTCGACAAGTACCTGCTGGAGCTGGTGCAGAACCACGGCGCCTGGGTTTACCTGATTCTGTTCCTGATTATTTTCTGCGAAACCGGTTTGGTGGTGACGCCCTTTCTGCCGGGCGATTCCTTGCTATTTGTTGCCGGCGCACTGACCGCGACCGGGGCGATGGAACTTCAGGTGCTGGCAAGCTTGCTGATCGCCGCTTCGTTCCTGGGAGACAACACCAATTACTGGATCGGTCGCTACGTCGGGCCGAAGGTGTTCAGCAGGGAGCGTTCGCGCCTGCTCAACCCCAATCACCTTGAGCAGACTCGCCGTTTTTATGAAAAACACGGCGGCAAGGCCATCATCCTGGCGCGTTTTTTCCCCATCATCCGCACCTTCGCACCCTTCGTCGCCGGCATCGGTCGCATGGATTACCGCCGCTTCCTGCCTTATAGCCTGGCGGGCGGGGTGGCTTGGGTCGGCTTGTTGTTGCTGGCTGGCTACTTCTTCGGCAACATTCCGTTCATCAAGCAGAATCTCACCCTGGTGATCTTCGGCATTGTTATCCTGTCGATTCTGCCGGGAATTCTCGGTTACCTGCGCCACCGTACCCAATAAGCCATGGACCCCAAGCTTGATGACGTCACGGTAAGCAGTTTCCTGCCGCCGACCCGGCGCATCGTCTTGCATATTGCCATGATAGGCGCAGTTTCGTTAATCGGCGGTCCGCTGCTTGGCCTTTACGTGTTCGACGCGCCGCGCGGCGAGGTGCTCACGCTGTCGCCCCGCACCGGGCTGGGTTGGGGACTGTCCTTCGCCTTCGTCGCCGCCTTCATTTACACAGCCTGGCTGATCCGCTATGTGACCCAGGGCTACCACAAGCACGTGGCGGCGCGGAAGATGGAAGCGTTCTATCGCGCCATCGAGGGTGAGCAGACGAAGGATTAAACCTTAAAACGACGATTAACCACGAACAGTAGGGTGCGTTTCACGCACCCTACGCTACGGTGAGAGTGCTGTTAAATCCTCGCCGCCAGCTCTGCCGCCATGCCGGTGTAGTTGTGCGGGGTCAACTGCATCAGCCGCTGTTTCGCGTCCTCCGGAATGGCGAGTTTGGCGATGAAGGCGTGCAGCGTTTCCCGGGTGATGCCGCCCTTGCCGCGGGTGAGTTCCTTGAGCTGCTCGTAGGGGTTTTCCACGCCGTAGCGGCGCATCACGGTCTGGATGGGTTCCGCCAGCACTTCCCAGTTGTTGTCCAGGTATTCATTCAGGCGCTGCGGGTTGGCTTCCAGCTTGCCGGTAACCCAGACACGGCGTTTTGATTAAACAGGCGGCATGCCTGAACCGCCAAGCGACGCGGAGGCAGAAACCTACCGGCAGCTTATGCTGCCTGATGGGCAATGCCGCACAGTCACTGCCAGCATATTGACAACCCTTTTGTCATAAGCCATGATGGGGTAAATCAAGATTAACAAGCCCGGTTAGCGGCAAGCATCACACGGCTATAGCAACAAGACCGTCAGGCCGGCTAATTACAGGTAATTCGGGAGGGGAAAATGGAATTTTTTCGCGCCGTGTTCGCTCGTGCCCCCCGTTGTCCAGGTGTCCCCTTTGATTTTGCTTTATTTTTCAATGCGGCGCTGTCCTAATGGCCAATCTGGGCTAATGTTGATCGTGCGCATTGTTCACAGGGTCAGCATTACAGGGAATGGGGAGAGAAATGAGAATGGCTAATCTACGTGTGGCGTTAGACCGCAGGTTAATTCTGACCGGGAAGTCATCCGATGTGTTCCTCAGATCACGCGTGTTATTGCAAGACTTGACCCCAAGGTTCGCCAAGGTTGCGCTAGCTATTTTTGTTCTTTGCACAAATACGAACATAACAAGGACAGAAGCTGCGGAGTATCAACCATTTTGTAAACAAAACGGCGGCACATATGATTGCTATCCAGTACATTACACTTCAGGGTGGGTTTGTTCTCACCCAGGCTATGGCTCTAGTCCAGAAATAATAGAAACAGATTCTTCTAGCAGTGCTTGCCTTTCTAAAGTACTTGTCAAAATGAATGTTTATTCGAGCATTTGGTACAAAGTTCCTACAACTTGGACGTTGAGCTCTGGGGTCGGTGGTTGCCAGCTCACATTCAATCAGGGTTACTTTAACGGCAAGCTAACAGATGCTTATTACGTTCCTGGTGGTTGTTGGGCATATAGTACTTTTGGTACATCGGCACCTATAAATGTAATAAGAACTGTAGGCTGTTCTGTTGGAGCTGTCTACGTAGGCAATTACCCACAAAGTTATTCAACTTTAGGCAATTTTCCTGAGTCTAATCCTCCATCATTTTGTGGTATTGATAATGTTTCCACCTGCCCTGTGGCTAAATTGACAGCACCGCCTTTTAACGATGCGTGCGCGGAGGTGTTGGAGAACATCCATTCGACTCAGGCGCAGAAGAACGCGGCGTGTGGATCGTTGACACCTGCACTGCAAGCTGGGAAAGCCTGTCTTATGGACAAGCTCTCTCGAACTAACGATCTTGCCACTGGTACACCTATTCCTTTGAAGATCACGGCGGATATCCGCGATATTGCTTATCAGGCGCATCTCAGGGAGATTTGGGACAAAATGGAAGATTTGGTGGATCGGATGAACAAAGACCCAGCCATGCGAACCGCCTGCGCCGTCCGTCGTGCCGAGGTCGCCGCCGAGAAAGGTTGCGATAATGCCGGTAGATGCAAGAGTTGTTATCCTTCCACGGCAACCCGGCGCAGTCATTGTATTGCAGGCATGCCTGCATCCCCCAATCCGAACGATGCGCAGCATACCCAAGGCAAGGCTTTTGATGTCAGTGAGACCAGCACCATTGACCCATTAAAAGCAGCGCTAAACAAGCTTCGCCCGCCGCAAACTATCCCACAATTTTTGGATGCACCCACCAACTGCAACCTGAACTGGGGCGGAACGTTCACAACCAATTATGACCCTGTGCATTTCCTAGCCCGCTAATAAAGGAGACCAACACCATGATACATAGATTCAACAATCCAAACCGTTATCTCTTGCCATTGATCGCGTTTCTGTTTGCGGGTTTTAGCCATGCAGTACTGGCACAACAACCGCCCGTGGTGGTTAAAACTTACGGCCAGCATATCGGCGGCAACATCGTTTATCAGTACCAAGTTACCAACAACGGTATCCGTGACGTGGTAAGAATCGCTATCGGCTTAGACACTGACGACCAAGGTAGTAGCCAACCCGCAACTCGGGAACAAGGAGAGCTCAACTTTGTGATGCCGGTGGGTTTGGAGACGCTCGACCAGGGTATTAACCCCGCCTCGATTTCAGGGCCAACGGGTTGGACTGCGGAGATTATTCAAATCGAACATACTGGACGTTATTTGCAATGGTATTCCCCCGGCTACCCACAGCCAGACATCCAATCAGGGCAAACATTTCGCTTTAGCGTCGCTGTGCCGGAGTATTTCCAAGCTTATCTCACCGGGCATTTCTCAGCTGGTTACGCCGACAGCAATGGTCCTCGGTATTACAACGGCGCGATGGAAAAACTCGACACCACCCCGCCCAGTCTTACGGTAAGCCTAAGCCCCAACACACTCTGGCCGCCGAACGACAAGCTGGTGTCCGTCACCGCTGCCATCACGGTGAAGGATAACTACGACCCCGCGCCCGAAATCAAACTTGAATCCATCACCGCCAGTGAACCGCTGGCCGCCAATGACGTTCAAGGCGCCCAATTCGGCACTGATGACAGACAGTTCAATTTAGTCGCCAAACGCGCGGGAACTAATCTGGCCGGACGCATTTATACCGTCACCTATTCCGCCACCGATGCCTCGGGCAATAAAGCCACCGCCAGTGCCACAGTGACCGTGCCGCACGATCAAGGCAAGAAAGTAGCAACGTGAGTAAGACGTAGGGCGTCAATAAGCCTGTCCTGAGCGCAGTCGAAGCCTGTCCTGAGCCAAGTCGAAGGGGGCGAAGCGCATTGCACCGGATGTGTTCATTCGGCGCAATAACGATTGCGCCCTTGTAGATTATTCGTGTTGCCTGGAGGCACCTGCTTTTGGTGCATTCGCGTAAATTCGTGGTTGAGCCTTTTCTGGGTTAAATCCTCGCCGCCAGCTCGGCCGCCATGCCGGTGTAGTTGTGCGGGGTCAACTGCATCAGCCGCTGTTTCGCTTCCTGCGGAATGGCGAGTTTGGCGATGAAGGCGTGCAGCGTTTCCCGGGTGATGCCCCCCTTGCCGCGGGTGAGTTCCTTGAGCTGCTCGTAGGGGTTTTCCACGCCGTAGCGGCGCATCACGGTCTGGATGGGTTCCGCCAGCACTTCCCAGTTGTTGTCCAGGTAATCATTCAGGCGTTGCGGGTTGGCTTCCAGCTTACTGAGACCGCGCAGGCAGGAGTCAAGGCCGAGCAGGGTGTAGCCCAGGCCAACGCCCATGTTGCGCAGCACGGTGGAGTCGGTGAGGTCGCGCTGCCAGCGGGAAATCGGCAGCTTTTCTGAAAGGTGCCGCAGCACCGCATTGGCCAGCCCGAAGTTGCCTTCCGAATTCTCGAAATCAATCGGATTGACTTTGTGCGGCATGGTGGAGGAACCCACTTCGCCGGCCTTCACCTTCTGCTTGAAATAGCCCATCGAAATGTAGCCCCAGATATCGCGGTCGAGGTCGATCAGAATGGTGCCCACGCGGGCGTAGGCATCGAACAGTTCGGCCATGCCGTCGTGCGGTTCGATCTGGGTGGTGTAGGGATTGAAATCCAGCCCCAGCCCTTCGACAAAATGCTTCGCGAAGCGCTCCCAGTCGAAATCGGGATAGGCCGACAGATGGGCGTTGTAGTTGCCTACCGCGCCATTGGTTTTGCCCAGGATGGCGACCTCGGCCAGGCGCTTTTCGGCGCGTTGCAGGCGGTAGGCCACGTTGGCCATTTCCTTGCCGACCGTGGTGGGCGAGGCGGGCTGACCGTGGGTGTGGGCCAGCATCGGCATGTCCGCGAGCTGATGGGCAAGCTCGGTGAGCCTGGCGACTAGCCGGGCAAGGCCGGGCAGCATCGCCGCTTCGCGCGCTTCCTTCAGCATCAGGCCGTGAGACAGGTTGTTGATGTCTTCCGAAGTACAGGCGAAATGGATGAATTCGCTCACCTTCATCACCTCCGCATTGCCGGCCAGACGGGCTTTCATCCAGTATTCGACGGCTTTGACGTCGTGGTTGGTGGTGTTTTCGATATCCTTGACCGCCCGGGCATCGGCTTCCGAAAAATCGTTCGCCAGCGCGTCCAGTTGCGCGAAGGTTGCCGCGGAAAAGGTTGGGACTTCGGCGATGGCGGGCTCGCGCGACAGCGCCTTGAGCCATTCGATTTCCACCTTGACGCGATAGCGGATCAGCGCGAACTCGCTGAAATAGGCGCGCAGGTCGGCCACCTTGGTGTGGTAGCGCCCGTCCAGAGGGGAGAGTGCGGTAAGCGTGGAGAGATTCATAAGCCGGCCCGTGCTATAGATATTTTGAAAATTGTATTTTACCCCAGAAAAAGCGGTTCACCACAGAGGCTCGCATCTTGCCCACTTAACCCATTTATCAAAATTACACTTCGAATTTGCAAACCGTATTATAATTGCTCCGGTTAATATTTGATTTGTATGTTGTTGACATGCAAGAGTTTTCAACCTGAGGTTCCTCAGTATAGACAGTTAGCGCTGCTCATGCCCATGCCCATGCCCCACTTCCTCCCGGTACAACTGTTTCGCGCCGCCTGCGCCGTGATGGCTGCAGTCCCATTGGCAACATCCTTCAGGTCTTCCATGCAGAAGGCCGACAAAAGCTTCAAACAGCACTGGCATTGGCTGATGAGCGAAGCCGTGAGTTGAAACAAAGTGAGACTTAATCTACGCGAAATTACCGCCGTCATGGGTGAAGGCTTGTATGTCATGGACGAGAAAGGACGCATCACTTTCACCAACCACGAAGCCCAGGTTCTATTAGGCTGGACGGAGGAAGAGCTAATAGATCAGGATGCTCATCAACTATTTCATTTTAAAAAGGCCAATAACGAACCACACCCCAGCGAGGACTGTGAAATTAGAAAAGTGGTGAGTTCAGGGCAAACGTACCGCTCCGAAGAAGAGGTGTTTTGGCGCAGGGATGGCTCACGACTTGACGTTGCAGTGTGCTCCAGACCCCTGGTACGAGAAGGAAAGGTCGTTTGCTCGGTAGCAACTTTTAGGGACATCACCGAGCGGAAAAAAGCAGAAATTACCCTGAAAGCGGCCAAAGACTATGTTGATAACCTGATCAATGCTGCCAACGCCATGGTCGTGGAATTGGATGTCAAAGGAAATGTTAAGGTTTTTAATCCGGCGGCGGAAATGGTCACTGGTTACACCCTCGCGGAACTGAAAGGCCGCAACTGGTTCGAGATAATCGTACCCCGGGATCGCTACCCGGAGGTGTGGGAGATGTTTGAACGTTTGCCGGCGGGTGAATTGCTCCAGCACTTCGAGAACCCCATCCTGACCAAGTCGGGCGAGGAGCGCCATATCCTCTGGCAAAACAGCGAGGTGCGCGAGAATGACCAAATTGTTGGGCTCGTTACTTTTGGTATTGACATCACCGAACGCAAGCGGGCTGAAGAAGCTTTACGCGATCAGAAGGAGTTTCTGAATGCTATTTTAGAGAGTGAACCTGAGTGCGTGAAAGTCATGTCGGCGGACGGCAAGCTATTGCGGATGAACCGGGCTGGCCTGGCGATGCTGGAAGTGGATTCCATTGAAGAGGCGCCAAACGAGGGGTTAATCAGTTTTATTTTGCCTGAGTACCGCGATGCCTTTTCAGCGTTAAGCGGGCGTGTATTCCGGGGCGAACCTGGTGTTCTGGAATTTCCAATCAAGGGCGCACGAGGCACGTTACGCTGGCTGGAAACACACTCGACACCCCTTCGAGATGCGAAAGGTGGGGTAGTCGCTTCAGTTAGCGTGGCACGTGATATTACTGAGCGCAAGAAGGCGGAAGCGCAAATCCACCAACTGGCCTATTACGACTTTCTCACCCATCTTCCCAACCGGCGACTGTTGCTGGACCGGCTCAAGCAATCCCTCGTCCAGGCGAAACGGTATCAGCGTTCCGTGGCTGTCATGTTCCTCGATCTGGATCGGTTCAAGCTCATTAACGACACGCTGGGCCATGACGTTGGGGACGAACTGCTGAAGGCGGTGGCGACCCGCCTGAATGCTTGCGTGCGGAGCGGGGATACGGTTGCCCGGCAAGGGGGCGACGAGTTCATCATCGTCCTGGCGGAAGTCGCCCAACCGCCGGATGCTGCGTTGGTAGCCGAGAAAATCATCGGCACGCTGAGGCAGCCCATTTCCGTCAATGGCCACGAATTGCAGATTACCACCAGCATCGGAATTTCCCTTTTCCCCGTCAACGGAACAGATGACGCCCAGGAACTCATGAAGAAGGCGGATACGGCCATGTATGCCGCGAAAGAGGCCGGTAGGAATGGATACCAGTTTTGCTGAAGCCTTGAACAACTAAAGGAGTCGGCTTTAGTTAGAGGTGGCTGTGACTCTGTGACTCTGCATGAGTGGGTTTAGCGAATGCCATGAAAATAGTCCAAAGGCATCCTTGGGATATCAGTCCGGCTGAGGCGATTGCCATCCAGCAGCAACTGCGCGGCGAGGTGGTGATGGAAAACCGGCTCGGCCCGGTGCGCCATGTGGCGGGGGTGGACGTGGGTTTCGAGGAAGGGGGCCGGATCACTCGCGCCGCAGTGGCGGTGCTCGGCTTTCCTTCGCTCGAACTGGTGGATCATGCCATTTTTCTCACCCCCACCCGTTTCCCCTATGTGCCGGGGCTGCTGTCCTTCCGCGAAATACCGGCGGTGATCGGAGCGCTGGAGAAGCTGACCGTCACCCCCGACTTGCTGCTGTGCGACGGTCAGGGCATCGCCCATCCGCGGCGTTTCGGCATCGCCAGCCACCTTGGCCTGCTGTGCGGCATTCCCTCCATCGGCGTGGCCAAAACCCGGCTGATCGGCGAGCCTGTCGAGCCGCCCGACCAGCGCGGCGCATTCGTGCCGCTGCTCGATCATGGCGAAACCATCGGTGCGATATTGCGCAGCCGGCCCGGTGTGAAGCCGCTATACATTTCCATTGGTCACTGCATCAGCCTGGCGACGGCGCTCGACTACGTGATGGCCTGCGTCACCCGCTACCGCCTGCCGGAAACAACGCGCTGGGCGCACCGTCTGGCTTCTGGGCCAGCGGTCGAATGATGAAAAAGGTGGCCAGAACGGCCAGGGCGAACAGCACATACGCCAGCGTGAATACCCATTCCGGCAGGTCGTAGAAGATCAGGTGACCGACCCAGCGCTGCATGAAGCTGGTCCCGCCCGAACCGGTCTTGCGCAGGAAATTTTCCCACACGGTCAGCGGACAGGCCATGCCGACGAGGGACTCAGCCATTATGAGGAGGATGGCGGCAAGATGCGCGACGCGGAAGCGAAGGTTGCGCACCCAGACCCAGCCGAGCGCGGCGCCGGTCCAGATGGCGAGCAAACCGCCCACCACGAACAGCACGAACAGAAAGTGGACGATCAGGACTAAGTCGGCCAGCGGTGCCATGAGGTGTCACTTCGCGATGTTCACGTTAAACAGTAGAAACCCAATCGCTGGCCAGATTGTAGTCGTTGAATACTTGGGTTTCTGCATGAGTGAACAGGCTGGTCAACCAGGTACTCCAGGCGATCCATTGGCTATCGGTGACCACAGCGATTTTCCACAGGTCGAAGCGGTGCTCGCGGGCAAACTTGATTTCTTCCCAGGCAACGTCCACCGTGAGGCTGGTCATTTCGCGCAGGTCAAACGACACGTTGACCCGGCCCTCGAACTTGATTTTGTACATGACTGCCTCTTCCAACTCCTTGAAATCGGCGAGGGTGAACTGACCCAGCACGGCGACGTTGACGAGGTGGCTCCGGACTTCGATGGTGATCATGGCTGACCCTTAACAGAGGTGGCGTTCTTTCACTATAGCAAACCTGCTATGCGACAGGAAGACGGGGCGCCACGCGGGAAGCGAGAACGCCGCTCAGGATAATCAGCGCGATTCCCATCCAGCTGGTCAGGGGCAGGATTTCCTGCCACAGCAGGATGCCCCACAGACTGGCGAAAATGACCGTGCTGTACGCCAGGCTGCCGACCACCAGCGTATCGCCCTCGCGGTAGGCGCGGGTCATGGCGAGTTGTGCCAGGGTGGCGGTGGCGCCGAGGCCGAGCAGGAGCAGGAAATTTCGCGGCGAAACGGGATGGAAGGCGTGAATGCCCATCCAGATGCCGCCGCCGAAGGTACAAATCAGAGTGAAATAGAACACGATCCGGAATGAAGGTTCGCCGATCTGTCCCAGTTGCTTGACGTTGAGATAGGCGATGGCGGCGAGAAAACCGGAGGCCAGCCCCATCAGCCCGGCGGCCAGCTGTTCCTGGTGCAGGGTAGGGCGCAGCAGCAGCACTACGCCGGCGAAGCCGAGCAGGATGGCCAGCATTAGCGGCAGGTGCGGGCGTTCTTTCAGGATCAGCGCGCTGAGAAAGGCAAGGAACAGCGGCGCGGTGTAGTTGAGCGTCACCGCAGTGGCCAGCGGTAGCCGGGTGATGGCGTAAAAGAACAGCATCAGCGCGGCAAAGCCGGATAGCCCGCGCCACAGGTGAGCTTTCCAGTGCGGCGTGGCGATGCTCATGCCCCGAATTTTGATGATCAGGGCGATGGTCAGCAGGCCGAACAAGGAGCGGTAGAACACCAGCTCGGCGCTGGAAAAATATTCCGCTCCGAGTTTGACGAATACCCCCATGCAGCCGAACAGGACGCCGGCCACGACCATCCATGCAGATTTTAGCGGTGGAAGTTTGGGCATGATTTATATTGTGCAATCCATGGTGCAGCAGTTTATCCTGAATTTCTCTGTAGGAGCGGCCTTGGCCGCGATGGGTAGCTATCGCGGCCAAGGCCGCTCCTACGGGGGTGTCGCAATTCGGGTTAAAGACACGGGCCGCTTTGCATCGGTACGTTGGGGCAGAAAACCGCGCGGAGAAGTATTTTCCAATTCAGGTATGAGCCTGAAGCGGTGTCGATCCGGGTGATTCAATTGTTCAGATTGACCGGGTTAAAAAAAGAAAAATTTATGGGTTTTATGCCCAAAAATAACAGTTCGGTGAT
>Ga0210035_1002144_pt1 | contig 10719 bp, 10 predicted proteins | sample CryGeymeta201507_FD_183975 | JGI IMG/M metagenome (GOLD analysis project Ga0210035, IMG submission 183975) | Groundwater microbial communities from Crystal Geyser aquifers in Utah, USA - Crystal Geyser metaG 2015-07 (SPAdes) (version 2) | ecosystem: Environmental > Aquatic > Deep subsurface >...
TAGTTGAAATTCGATTAAGAATGTTAATTGGAATAATAATGATGAACAGAGGGATTGCATCGAATTCTACAGCTTGGGGAGAGTATAAGTCTGATGTAATTGCAAATTCGGACTTTAGAAAATTTGATGAGATGATTCGTTTAGTTGTGTCTTGTACTAAGAGTCAATTAGGAAGTGTAGAATCATGGTTACAAAAGAAATTCATGGAGAAAGAATTAGTTTATGGAATTCATGTCTCTGATGCCGCTTTAATAACCTGCATGGTTTTTCAATATAATCGAAATCACATTCATTTTGTCGATGGAAATAATGGGGGATATGCTAGTGCTGCTATTGAATTAAAAAAAAGATCTAAACAATTAATCGACGAGAATCCGTAACTTTCCATCGTTTTTCATTTGATAAGCAAGCAAAAGCTAAACTTATCATTGGTTTAAAAACTCAAGTTGAATATGTTCATTGCTACGTATTGACTAAATTTTTCTATCTCTATTTGCACAAACTCTAAGTCTGAATTTAAATTATCGTATATGAAAGCTTTCGAAAATACTGACCTAAAAATAATTGAACTGGAAACTGAAGACGGTGGCGTTGCACGTTTATACTTATTAATTGAAACGATTGAAGGCACTGAGTTTGATATGCAGAAATTCATTAATGATATGGATGAAGTCATGCCTCAAGTAGATAAAAACACAAATATATTTGATGAGATGTTAAATAGAAATAATGTCTTAGAGATATTTGACGAAGAAGATATTGAAGAAATGATTGATGAGGGAGAATTAGATCCGGAAGATTTACATCAATCTATTTATGAATTTTATTCCATAGAACAAAGCGAAACTAGCTTTGATTTTGATACAGACATAGACGATAATTAATTTCAAACTGTGATAGATTTTCAGGAAAAACGGCGCATTTTAATTAGTGCGCCTCGTTACATAGTGCCACTAACAGCTGAGGAAACGGAAAAACTCGGCTATGAAGTTCGAATAGAAAAGGATAATGCTCTTTCAGTAAGAGGAAATCTAGCCGATGCTATGAAACTGAATTTATGGCTAAGAACAGCTCACAAAGTTCAATTTCATTTATTTGAGGGAAGAGCAAAAAACATTGACGAGTTTTACACAGTAATAAATCAGTTTGAATGGGAAGATTTAATTCCAGAAGTAGAAGATGCTTATGTAAGTATTCAGTCTGCGACTCACAATGATACTATTCGTGATACTCGTTTGCCTAACTTAAAAGCAAAAGATGCTATTGTCGATAGATTAACAGAGAAATATGGGTTTAGACCTGATTCTGGTTCAGAAACGGACAAAACTGTATTGTTTATTTATTGGAATAGAGATCGTGTTTCTGTTTTTCTTGACACATCCGGTACTCCATTAAATAGACGTGGCTATCGTCATCAACCCCATAAAGCTCCATTGCAAGAATCCTTAGCCGCTGCATTAATTTTGAAATCAGGTTGGGATCCAAATTCACATTTTGTAAATCCTATGTGTGGAAGTGGAACGTTGGCTATTGAAGCGTTTTTGATTGCTACTAAAACCGCTCCAGGCTTATTGCGCGAAAACTATGGTTTTATGCACATAAAAGGGTATGATTCTACGATTTGGGAAAACCTAAAAGAAGAAGCTAAACAACAGCAATTACCCATTAGCGAAGGAATGATTGTTGCAACTGACCGAGATCCTGAGGCAATTGAAGCGGCAAAAGGAAACGCTGAAAGAGCAAATGCTAGTGCTCATATTTTATTTCGTATTTCAGACTTTCGTGAGACGTTTATTCCTGTTGGAAAAGGAACGATTATCATGAACCCTGAATATGGCGAACGTCTAGGTAGTGAAAAAGATTTGCAAAAAATCTATACAGCAGTTGGCTCTTATTTTAAACGTCGCGCTCAAGATTTCAGTTGTTTTGTGGTTTCAACGCATGAATGGTTACGTTTTATAAAACTAGAGCCTAAAAATCGCTATAAGTTTTATAATGCGAATATAGATGTCGAGTTTGTTGAGTATCAGATCTACCCAAGCAAAAAGTCTATGGCAGAGACGAGTGGGGATCAAAAACCAAAAAGAGTAATGAGAAGCAGAAAGAACAAAGACGAGTAAGGTTCAACATCGTCTAATGTTTTATAGAAAAAAATACTGCGAAAACACTCGATATGTGCATTGACCCATATCATCAAAACGGTGGGCAACTGCCTGCTATGATCTGACTTCCTTTAACCCGAAGATAAGGCCTGTCATCACAGAACAGAGTCAGAATCCCAAAGATTATTCTTATCGACAATGACTTCTCCGTAGTGCTTCCGCAGTGGTTAAATTTATGTATTTACCTGTTTAATTGCACTTAAAAGTTCAGAAAGTCTTAAGGCAACTTCGGGTGATGCAGCTTCTTGCGAATGTTTTTTTCGCTCAATAAATAAGTCTTCGGCGATAGAAAATGTTGCTAAAGCCGAAATCGTAGATTCAGGTTGCCCCATTAAATCTCTTCTAAACTCAGAAAATCGCTGATTCACATATTCAGCCGTTTCATGAATCATTACTTCATCTTCTGGTGAAACATCCATCGAATAGACTTTTCCCAACACACTAATTTTTACTTTTTTCATCTTGAATCTTATTTATGAAGATGTTGGTCAATTTTATGTAATAAGTGTTCAACTTTAGCTTTCATCGAAATTCTATCGTTTGTATCTAAATGCGCAAAAACATCAGACTGTTTTTGATTTAATGCTGTTTTTAGTTCTGCATTTTTGGAAGTAAGTGCAGAATTTTTTTGAATCAGCAATTGAATCTGATTTTCCAGTTCGTTAATAATTGACAAAACAGCATGTTGATCCATAATACGAGCGTTCAAGATTAAATTAAGTAAAATGATTGATTAAAATAACTAAGATCTTAATACCGCACCAAATTGATGGTTCATTTTTTTTAGAATTTTTTGGATGATTGGTTCAACCATTTGCATAGACAACGTTTTTGACTCGTCTTTGAATGTCAAACGATAAGCAATGCTTTTTTTGTCATTTTCTAGACTTCCACCTTCAAATACATCAAAAATATGGTAAGAATGAAGTAAACTACCTGCCGCTTTTACGAGTGTTGAACTCATATCACCCGATTGAATAGTTTTATCAACTACGAGTGCAATGTCGAATTCAAAGTTAGGGTATTTGGGGATGGAAACTGCTTTAAATTCATCTAAATGTTCTGCAAATTTTTCCAATTCTGTTAAATCAAACTCTGCAAAATAAACTGGATAGCTTAAGTCTAAGGCTTTGTTTTTATTTGGTTCAATAACTTCTAAGATTCCAACTTTAGTCTTTCTAATAAAGTATTCTAAATTGCCAGACTCAGAATAGGATTCTGTAACTAAATCACTCAATCTGTTAGACTTAAACCATGCGTTAATTCGAGCTTTTAAATCACCAAAGGAATAAACTTGTGCTTTACCAATCCACTCTTCATGAGATTTTAATCCACATAAGCCAAAGCCAATATGAATATGTTCTTTAATGCCATCAATAAAAGTTCCTTTTTCATTGGTTCTTTCAAATGTATGACCAATTTCAAATAAGGCTAAAGAGTGATTTCCTCTTTTCAGATTAAAAGAAACTGTTTTTAAAAATCCAATTTTTAGAGTATCTCTTAAGTACGTTAAATCTTTTGAAATTGGATTCAATGTACGAATTAGACTTTCACTATTTTTGTGATTTAAAGCATAAGACTCAGAAAGTAAGGAATTACAATAAATTTCTGTAAAACCTAAAGCTGAACTTTTTGATCTATTCTTTTCTGTAAATGTTTCGTGAAATGGGTAAGGAGAAGGAGTGTGAAATGCAGTGTTTTTTGGAGACTCAATAGTATTGTAATCTAAAACACGAGCAACTTCTTCTACTAAATCGATTGGTCTTTCAACATCTGGGCGGAAGGTTGGAACGCTAACTAATAATTCATCTTCCGTAACAATTTCGACCCTAAATTGAAGACGAGTTAGAATATCTTTTGCAGTTTCTTGAGTAATTCCGGTGCCTAAAATGCGATTAGCATAAGAGATTTTAAAAGAAACTTCTTTTGGTTCAGTTTTAATGGGATGAACATCTAAAGTGCCTTCAACCAAATTCCCCCCAGCTAATTCAACCATTAACGCGGCGCAACGTTCTGCTGCCAATAGGGTTATATTTGGATCAATACCACGTTCAAAACGATAGGATGAGTCCGTTTGTAAAGCAGTTTGTTTCGATGTTTTACGAATTCCTGTTGGTTCGAAATAAGCAGTTTCAATTAAAACATCTTTAGTTGTATGTGTGATTTCTGAGTTTTCACCACCCATAATTCCAGCTAATGCAACAGGTCTATTATCATCACAAATAAATAATGATCCAGCAGGAATTTTTCTTGTTTGAGAATCCAAGGTTACAAACTCAGTTTCGTTTTCAAATGCCTGAACAACAATTTTTTTAGAGCTAATTTCATTAATATCAAATGCATGCATTGGTTGTCCAAATTCATACATTACATAATTGGTAATATCAACTACATTGTTAATCGGTCTTAAGCCAATGGCAGTTAGATAATTTTTTAACCATTCTGGACTTTCTCCAATTGTGACATTTTGAATTACTTTTGCCGTATAACGATGGCACTTTTCTGGATTTTTGATTTCTATATCAATGAAATCATTTACTGAACCTGTATTCGAACTAATGATTAACTCTGGTAAGCAAAGTGGTCTATTTAAAACAGCTGATAAATCTCTTGCAACACCAATATGACAAGTTGCATCAGCACGATTCGGTGTAATACTAATATCAAAAACAGTATCAGCATTTGTTGTAAGAACATCAATAATTGGAGTTCCTAGAGGTTTATCGGTATCCAATACTAAAATTCCTGAGTGATCTTCACCAAGACCTAATTCATCAAGAGCGCAGATCATACCTTCAGAAACTTGACCACGAATTTTACTTTTACGAATGGTTAGGAACTCTCCAGGTTTAATTTCTACTGGCAATATAGAACCAATTGTGGCTACGGGTACAATTTGTCCTTGAGCAACGTTAGGAGCTCCACAAACGATGGAAACGAGTTCATTAGCACCAATATCAACGCTTGTTAGCTTTAAGCGATCTGCATCAGGATGTGGGATACAAGTAATAACTTTTCCAACTACAACTCCTGTTAGAGTTGGACCTACAGGTATTACTTCATCAACTTCTAAACCAAGAAGCGTAATTTTATTTTCTATCTCCTCGACAGAAAGTCCATCGAGATTTACATATTGTTTGAGCCAATTTAGAGAAATTTTCATAAAGAGAAGAATTGAATTCCCAATGGAATTAAAAATTAGTGTTGCAATGCTTGTTAAGCAAATTGAGAAATTAAACGAATATCATTTTCGTATAAGTCTCGAATGTCATTTAGACCGTATCTAAGCATAGCCATTCTATCTACACCTAAACCTAGAGCAAAACCAGTGAATTCGTCTGGGTTTAAACCGCAAGCTGTTAATACGTTTGGGTCAACCATTCCTGCACCAAGAATTTCAAGCCATCTACTACCATCTTTACGTTCCCACCAAACATCCATTTCCATACTTGGTTCTGTGAAAGGGAAGAAAGAAGGTCTTAAACGATATCTTACATCAGCGCCATACATCATTTTTGCAAGAACAATTAAGGTTTCCTTTAATTCAGCCATAGTAACATTTTTGTCGATGTATAGACCTTCAACCTGATTGAATAAGCAATAAGATTTTGCGGTAATCGATTCGTTTCTATACACTCTCCCAGGCATAATGGAGCGAATAGGAGGTTTTTGAGATTGCATTAAACGTACTTGAACGGGTGAAGTATGAGTTCTCATTACCAGATCAGATTTGTTTTTTTCGTCTTTCCTAACAAAGAATGTGTCTTGCATATCGCGAGCTGGATGCTCTGGAGGGAAGTTTAATGCCGTAAAATTATGAAAATCATCTTCTAGTTCTGGGCCATCAGCGATAGAGAAACCTAGGCGAAAGAAAACAGCTTTTATTTCTTCTAAAACGTTGCTCAATGGATGAAGACCGCCTTGATTGTAAGGAAGAGCGGTTAAGGTTAAATCATCGGTGGCTTTTTTGATAATGGGGCCGGAATTTTCAAATTCAGTTTGCGCTGATTCAAAGATTCCTTGAGCGAGTTGTTTAACATCGTTAATTAACTGCCCAACAATGCGTTTTTCTTCTGAGGCTGCTTTACCAATAAGAGGCATTAATTCAGAAATCTTACCCTTTTTTGATAGAAAGGTAAGTCTAAATTGTTCTAACTCAGCTCGATTTTTAATTTTCTGAGCTTGGAGAGATTCTTTGATGGCTGAAATTTGTTCGAACATAAGTATGGACTTAAAAAAAAAGGCAAACTATCACAATGATAATTTGCCTATGACAGATTAATGTGACATTAATTTAAGGCTGTTTCCACAATCGCTTTAAATGTCTTAGGATCACGAACGGCGAGATCGGCTAGAACCTTGCGGTTTAATTCCATGTTTTTGTCTTTCATGGCATTAACAAGGCGAGAGTAAGAGGTGCCGTTTAAACGAGCTGCTGCATTAATACGAACAATCCAAAGTTTTCTGAATTCACGTTTCTTGACCTTACGATCGCGATACGCATAAACGAGAGCTTTTTCAACGGCGTTTTTTGCTACAGTATAAACGTTTTTTCTTGCACCCCAGTAACCTTTCGCACGATCTAAGATCTTTTTGCGACGGCGACGGGAAGCCACCAAATTGGATGAACGTGGCATTTTTTTTAACGTTAAGTTATTGTTTTAGTGATTTAGATATGAAGCATGTGTTTGACAAGCGCCAAATTAGCGTCATGCACGAGGGTTGTACCACGTAACTGACGTTTTCTTTTCGGGCTTTTTTTAGTCAAAATATGACTGCGGAATGCGCTTTTACGTTTTATTTTACCTGAAGCGGTAAGGAAGAAACGTTTTTTTGCGCTACTGTTTGTTTTTACTTTAGGCATACTATGATTGTGTTTACCTTAAAAATTTAAAGAGCCTGTAATATATTCATAAAACTGATTAACTTCAATTATTATTGATGTTTTTATCAGTTTAAGTAGCTCACATTAAGAAGAATAAAAATATCAATTTATTCTTAGTAAATCGCTATCAAATATGATTAGTTTGAAAGGAAGTGTATTACTTGTTCATTTAAATGGTAAAATTCCTGCTTTTAATGAGCGATTTGGATTTTTAATGTTTTTTTTAGAATAAATAGGGAATTGTGTAAGTAAAGAATGGTAAATTTGATACTTATTAGTAAAGCTTCCTATTAAGTAATTCAAATTCGGACTTCGTTTCTGTAAAAAAAGGCAATGTTTTTCGCAAAAAAAGGACATCCTGTGTCCTGTCACGATTCGAAGAACCACGAAGTGCTATCTGTGTTCAATATCTTTTTACAGAACAATCACTTTTTTTTGAATAGATTGGTTCTTAGGCTGAGGGACCAATTAACAACTATGAACTAAGTTCGATATGATGCAAATAGGCTCTTGTTTTCATTAATTATGCTGCATAAAACCGTTAACAAACTAATTCACTTTACAAAATTTTAAAGTCCGAAAGTTGTATTAAGAAAATCAGATTCTTATTCGATTGTAAATTACCTGAGTTCGGGTTAAGGTTTAATCTAATAATTTTATCAAAACCTATAATAAACAAGGTAGATTGTCATTCGGATTCGAAGTGATACCGAAGGCAATGTGATACGATTTGAAAAACCAAGAAATGTTATATCGAATTTAATCTCAAATTAGGCAGAGATTTTGGGTCAAAGCGAAGCATAATAAAATTTATTTTTCATGGTTCGATAGTAGAGTCCACTCCGAAAAGTAGTTTTCAGCAAAATATTCGGCGAATTCGCAATATTTGGAAAAGTGTAATTCGAAAGAATCGACTTTTTACAGTGGACTCATTGTTAAATTCTTAATCCGAACTCAGGTAATTAGTTCAACTTTTGTACTTGAATTTTAAACAGGTTTACAAATCTTGTTTAAAATCATATCAAGATTAATTTCGAACATAAGGTGTTTAATTCGCACTCTTAAGTTACGTCGCTTTAGCACTTCGTGGTTCTACGAATCGTGTTGAGGCATGGGGTGACCGTTTTTCTTTAGATTATGAGCTAAAACTAAGTTTCACTTTGCCAAGATTCTGTGTCAATATAGTTAATGCTTATTTAAAGTTCGAACTCAGATTTCAAACTATGCAGTTGGTAATCAATAAATAGTTTTCGAAACCTAAGGCATCACAAGTTCAATTAATGAAGTCCGAAAATTGAGCAATTAGGATTTTGAAATCAAGTTCTAATAAGAGAAATTATTGATCAAGTAACCGAATATATTCAGGCTTTGTGAACGAAAATTAAAATTTCGACTGAATTCTGAATATAATTCCAAAAAAAAGTCAATCAGTATGAAAATGATTGACTTTTAAAACGCAAAGTGATTAACAAGAATTATTTAGTAGGAGCTAGAAGCATATTCATCCTTTTACCTTCTAGTTTCGGAGGTGATTCCATTTTACCCACATCACTGAGTGCATCAGCAAAGCGTTTAAGTAGTTCGAGACCTTGCTCATTATACACAATGTCACGCCCTCTAAACTGAACCATTGCCTTTACTTTGTTTCCCTCAGATAAAAATTCCCTTGCATGACGCATTTTAAATTCAAAATCATGATCATCCGTATGTGGTCTGAATCTTAATTCTTTAATTTGAACGGTATGCTGTTTTTTCTTGGCTTCTTTTTCGCGTTTTTTCTTCTCATACACGAATTTGCCGTAATCCATTATTTTACAAACAGGAGGCGTTGCACCTGGGGCAATTTCCACCAAATCCATTTCTAGTTTATAAGCGATATCAAGTGCTTCTTTCGGAGAGATAATCAAATGTTCTCCATCAGGCTTAATTACACGAATTTTATCAGCTCTGATTTCTTCATTAATTCTGTTACGATCCTCATTATTATTATGTGATGAAGAGGATTTTATAATTTGCTTTGCGATAGGTAACTCCTATGGTTTGTTATGATTGTTTGGAGAGTTCTTCATTGAAGAACGAAATAAAATCAGAAATTATGAAATTTCCAATAACTCCTTGTTTATGTTTTCTTACTGAAACTGAATTTGATTCTGCTTCTTGTTCACCCACGATAAGCATAAATGGCAATTTCTGCAATTCTGCATCGCGAATTTTCTTACCAACTTTTTCGTCTCTTAGGTCAACTATAGCGCGAATGTCTTTTTCTGCCAATGCAATCTTTACTGATTCTGCATAATCATTAAATTTTTCAGAAATTGGTAGAATCGTTAATTGATCTGGAGTTAACCAAAGTGGGAAATTTCCAGCGCAATGTTCAATCAAAACGGCTACAAAACGTTCAAGAGAGCCAAAAGGTGCTCTATGAATCATAACTGGCCTATGTTTCTGATTATCAGTGCCAGTATATTCCAATTGAAAGCGCTCAGGTAATTGATAATCAACCTGAATTGTTCCTAATTGCCATTTTCTACCAATAGCATCACGAACCATAAAATCTAATTTTGGACCATAAAAAGCAGCTTCACCTTCTTCGATAATTGTTTTTAACCCTTTTTCTGCGGCAACTTCAATAATTGCTGATTCAGCCTTATTCCATGCTTCATCTTCACCAATGTATTTCGTTTTATTTTCTGGATCGCGAAGAGAAATTTGAGCGGTATAGTCTGTAAAACCAAGGGAATTAAAAACATACAAAACTAAATCAATAACTTTAGCGAATTCATTTTTAACTTGATCAGGTCGGCAAAAAATATGCGCATCATCTTGGGTAAAACCACGAACTCGAGTTAAGCCGTGTAATTCGCCACTTTGTTCGTAGCGATAAACGGTTCCAAATTCAGCCAAACGTAGTGGTAAATCGCGATAGGAGCGAGGTTTAGCTTTGTAAATTTCACAGTGATGAGGACAATTCATCGGTTTTAATAAAAACTCTTCACCATCTTCAGGTGTTTGAATAGGTTGAAAAGAATCTTTACCGTATTTAGCCCAGTGGCCAGAAGTTTCATATAATTTCTTGCTTCCAATATGTGGTGTAACAACAGGCTGATAACCGGCTTTGACTTGTGCAGTACGTAAAAATTGTTCTAAACGCTCACGAAGTGCAGTTCCCTTTGGCAACCAAAGTGGTAAACCTTTACCAACTAATTCAGAAAAAGTAAATAATTCTAACTCTTGTCCAATTTTGCGATGATCACGTTTTTTTGCTTCTTCAAGGCGAACTAAATATTCATCTAAGAGTGATTTCTTAGGAAAGGTAACTCCATAAATTCGAGTAAGCTGCTGATTATTTTCGTTTCCTCTCCAATAGGCACCAGCAATACTCATCAATTTTATAGCTTTCACAAATCCAGTATTTGGAATGTGAGGGCCACGACATAAATCAGTAAAAGAACCCTGATTATAAAATGAAATGGTTCCGTCAGCTAAATCAGTAATGAGTTCAATCTTATAAGGATCTTGTTTTTCAGTAAAATATGTTAGAGCATCTTCTTTAGACACCTCTCGGCGAGTAAACTCTTGTTTTTCTTTTACAAGAGCTTTCATTTTTTCTTCAATCTGTTCTAAATCTTCAGGACTAACTTTGTGATCGCCAAAATCTATATCGTAGTAAAA
>Ga0210035_1002157_pt1 | contig 10684 bp, 8 predicted proteins | sample CryGeymeta201507_FD_183975 | JGI IMG/M metagenome (GOLD analysis project Ga0210035, IMG submission 183975) | Groundwater microbial communities from Crystal Geyser aquifers in Utah, USA - Crystal Geyser metaG 2015-07 (SPAdes) (version 2) | ecosystem: Environmental > Aquatic > Deep subsurface >...
TTGGCGGAGTATGTTGGTGGTACAAAAGGGCTAGTTGATATTTCCTTTCAAACTAGAGCTTGGCTTCTAAAAATGGGCATTTTTTCTCAAAACAGTTTATTACCACACAATTTATTTAACTGGGAATCTTTATTCACATTTAAAGGATTTATCATGCTTGTCGTAGGTGGATTTCTTGTCGGATTTGGAACTCGATATGCAGGAGGTTGTACTTCCGGTCATACGATTACAGGAATTTCAAATCTGCAAATTGGTTCAATAATCGCTTCAATTGGTTTTTTTATTGGCGGAATGATTACCGTTTATTTCATTTATCCACTCATTTTTTAAGATTCGTATGAAAGCAACCCTATTATATTTAGCAGCAGGAATTTATTTTGGCTTTGTGCTAGTTCGTGCAGAAGTCGTTTCTTGGTTTAGAATTATAGAAATGTTTCGTTTTGAAGCATTTCACATGTACGGAGTTATTTTATCTGCCATCGTTGTTGGAATTATTTGTCTTCAAGTTATTAAAAAACTAGGATTAACAGACTTAGAAGGGAAAAAACTCGCCTTAGATCCGAAAAGCATCGATTTATGGAAAAGTTATTTACTTGGCGGAATTATCTTTGGCTTAGGATTGGGATTGACAGGTGCATGCCCAGGGCCATTGTTTACATTAGTGGGTGCAGGATATACAATTATGCTCGTTCCTATAGCTTCGGCAGTAGCTGGAGTTTGGGTTTATGGTAAATTCAAAGAGAAAATGATTCATTAGAATTGAATTCTTTTCTTGTGTAATCTTGTAAATAGCCTTTTCTAATAACTTGAATTCGAGATAAGAACTGTTTAAAATTCGGGTTTTTATTCTTGATTTTTCCCTCCAGTTTGCACTTATTTTAAATTTAGATTTCGAATCGGTGGCTGAATGCTATCCCTTCGTGTTGCAATGTTCAATGTATTTTATGAACAATCGGAGGGAACTGGAGTGTGGCAAAATCGGCACTTATATAACTTTAGATATAATTCATAAAAGGAGTGGTAAATATGAAAAAAAATCTTGATTTACAACCCTTTAAATCTTTAGAAGTCAATAGATTATAGCCAGATATTTATACAATGGTGGAGGGAGGATTGTCTAGGCATAGTTTTTATAAATTATCAAATATTACTAAGAATCATTATCCTGAACTCAGGTTAATAACACTAGTTTATCAATTGGAATGTAACAAGCGGTTTAATAAGTAGGAATTGTTTTCAAAATAAATATCTAAACGCTAATGAATTAATGTTTAATCTGGATAGAAAAAAAGTAGCTCTACGTGAGGTCTGCCTTTAAAAAACTGAAATTCTTCATATTCATGATCTTGTAGAAATCCTAGTTTTTCAAGCAAATGAATAGAACGCTTATTTTCTGAATCGACTTTTGCGACAATTGGAAAATCAAACTTGTTTAACAAATAGTAAGTTAAACCTTGTACAGCTTCTCTTGCAAACCCTTGTCCTCGGAATAAACCATTAAAATGATACCCAATGAAAATAGTATCATCTTCAATCTTATAATAAAGAACACCAACTAATTCCGATTGATCTTTTGGGTAAACACCAATTTCACATTCTGTTGAATTATTGAGTTTATATCTTTCTACAATTCCTTTTATATCAGTTGCAGCATCTTCCATAGAAATGGGTTCAAACTCGTCATATTCTGCCACATCACTAGCCGAAAAGATTTGAAAATATCCATTTTGATCAGCTTGGGTGATTTTTTTGGCAAGAAGTCTTTCTGTTGAAAAAAACATAATTTTAGGCTCCCTATTTCGTATTAGTAGCTGTCAAAAATACACTAACACATTTTAATAAAATAATTATCTAAAAAGCAAATCATAGAACATTTGAAAATAAATCGGTTCAATATCTCTAAAAAAATTCTTATTGTTCATAAAATTACATCTCGCTTTAGGCTGTAAGTATGTAAGGATTAATGAAATCATATCGGTTTCTGATAATTAGTGGTTTTTTCTTGTTATGTGCCAACTCCATTAAAAGCTCAATTCGACTTAATAGATTTGTTTCTGAAACATATTGACCCATTTTCAGGGATTAACGTACTTCGCTAAGACAGTTTGTACAGTATCAATTTTAGATTTAGAATGCAAAATCGTTTTGAAGCCGAAGCCGATAATATCGAAGAACCTTGGGGAATTGACCGTCACGTTTTTTTGACCAGAAGATTTCGTCTTCGTTCTGATGGATTTGTAATCAATAAATATTTCCGATATGCATTTCAATTAAGCTTTACTCAGGGTGATCAAGATTTTGCAACTACAGGAATTCCGAATTTAGTTCGTGATGCCATGGTGTTTTATAAGCCTAATAATTATCTCGAACTTGGTTTTGGTTTAACAAAATTGCCAGGGAACAGACAAAGAGTTATTTCGTCGGGTGAGCAACAATTTGCAGATCGATCCATTCTGAATTCATTATTAAATGTGGATCGTGATCACGGAATTTTTATTCGTTTAAAAAATGATGAAATTGCTACGCCAGTTCGAGTTCATTTTGCTTGGACCAATGGTACAGGTCGTAATTACGATGAAAAATCAGGCGGTTCTGCTTTAACTGGAAAATTTGAATGGCTTCCTTTAGGGAATTTTAAATTTAAAGGAGACTATTATGATGGGGATTTTGTTGGAGAAACGAAACCAAAACTGTCCTTTTCAACAGCTTATTCTTACAATAGTAATGCGATTCGCACAGGCGGACAAACGGGAAAACCACTTTACACACCTTCAGATATAAGTACATTTTTTCTTGATATGTTATTTAAATATCAAGGATTTGCAGTATTTACTGAATTTGCTTTACGAGATGCAGAAAACCCCGTAACAAGCAATTTGGCAGATGGTAATATTCGATTTATTAATAAAGGGAATGCCACTACTATTCAATTGAGTTATCAGACAAGAAAACATCATGAACTTGCTTTTCGCTGGGCACGATTTACACCCCATAAAGACATAGAAACTCAAACAGCAGAACTAAACGATTTTACACTGGCTTTCACAAAATACGTTCGTTTTCACCGAGTAAAAGTACAAGCCGATATCACATTTAGAAATGCAAACTCGCCAATATCTACTGTAAAAGCACAAGATTATTGGTTATATCGTTTCCAAATAGAGATGGGAATTTGATTGGATAATTATTTCAACAAAGTGATCTTTTTCCCTAACTCAAATTTTCCATTTATCTGAATGCGAATAAAATAAATGCCTGAAGCCATATTGCTTCCATTGAGTTGAACTTCATGAAATCCAGAATTCATTAAACCTTGATTATCTGTTTTGATCATTCTGCCAGAAACGTCAAACCAAAACACATTCACGTTCGCTTTTTCAGGTAAGCTAAAACGGAGCGTTGTGGTTGGATTAAACGGATTCGGATAAACCGAGTGTAAAAGTGGTTTTTCAGGTTTTATTTCGGTTTGTAAGCGTTCTCTTTTACCAATATGTAAGGTGAAAATCTTTTCAGAATTGGTTTTAAGCTGAACTACTTTGTCTTTTTCAAGTTTGATGAATTCGTTTTCTCCTGTGAGAATAATTTCAGTATCGAAGCCAAAACCACCAAGCTCTCTTAGATTTAGCTCATGATTTCCTTTGGGAAGAACGAGATTCCAAGTATGAATTTGGGTTTCATCTTCTAAATGTTGTTCACTTCTAAAATCTGAAATCAGTGCACGATTCTCTTGTTTCCAATAGGCTGGAAGTGATGAAATATCAGGACTTTTTGGCATAAGAGGATCATCATTTATATCAAGTCCATCTTCTGATTCTCTACTAAATCCGAATCGTAAAGATTCTCCATTTATTACTAATTCTCCATTTGCAAGAATCGGATTTGCTTTTTTTGCTGGATTCGTAACTGCGTAATTCGCACCAAAACGGTGATAAAACATCACATTTTCTTCATCAACTGAATAAACGGCATAAGCTGTCCAAGGGTAAACCATTTCCAATTTTGAAAGTTCTCGCCAAGTTTGTGTATCAGGATTAAAAGACCAAATTCGTGCAGTATTGTTATCTGAACGCCAAAAAACGGGATAATCATAAGGACTTCCCATTAATCGCCAACCTTTTTTAGCATTATAATTGGTTCCTTGCACGGTTCTTCTAGACCCAGTAAACGATATTTTTAGATTGAATTTCTCCTCAGTTGCTGTCGTTTTAAACCAATATTCTGCGCCTTCTTTAAAAAAAAGAGAATCTTCATTGCTTACATTGGTGGTTTTACCATTTTCTTGAAGACTGTAAAGACGAAAGGCATTACTACCTGTTGCTAGAAATGAAAACAGCGTTTTATGTTCAATAAAAACATCTGTAATTGGAATTGAAAGTAAAAGCCACTTATTTCCTGGAATTCCTCTTTTATAAAAGAATTATTAATTAAGCTGCTTAATGAGTCATGTTGGGAATTCATTACATAAATAGGGAAAATCACAGGTTCTGAAACAGTACCGACTGGGTCTTGAAGACGAAATTCAACTTCAGAATAGCCAACTTTAGTATTTGATCTAATAGTAAAATAGCGCCAATTTCCTGTAACAGTTGAAAACGAAACCGCTGATGAATTCGTGAATTTATTCGGCCAGCCATATTCACCATTTGAATTAACATTTTCGTAATCAAAGAAAATGCGCCTATCGACTGCCGAATATTGGTAATTAGTAACCATATAAATGGTGTCTGGCTGGAATTTGGGATTTGCTAGTTGGGCAAATAATAATTGTGAATTGAGTAATACAAAAAAGAAAGAAAATAGTGCTTTCATAAAGATCTCATAAAATTGCTGTGCAATTTAATTCAAAATAGCTGTTTGCGCTATAACACAAATGGTGTATTATATAATAGAAAGAATATTTATTGAAAATTTTAAAGGATGAAAAGCAAAGATTTTGGTTTGTTTGAAAAGGGTCTTGTATCTTCAAACACTTGTTTTAACACAGAAATAAGTAAATAAAATTACTCATCTCTGTGTGTAACAATCAACAGACTCAAAGATAGCTCGCTCTTATAGAATGAGCATTCTTTAGGCAGATTTTTTTAAGTATTAAAACCAAACTAAGCGAGCAAAACATGCAAGGATTAGACCCAACTATCAAAGCCAAAGTTGATTCATGGCTCTCAGGAAATTATGACGAAGCAACTAAAACAGAACTTCGCAAATTAATAGAACAAAACGCAGTTACAGAACTCACCGATTCGTTCTATAAAGATTTAGAGTTTGGAACAGGTGGATTACGCGGAATTATGGGCGTTGGCTCAAACCGAATGAATAAATATACACTTGGCGCTGCAACTCAGGGTTTTGCAAATTATTTGAAATCCATTTATCCTGGCGAACAAATTAAAGTGGCTATTGCGCACGACTGTAGAAATAATGCCTCACTTTTTGCCAATGTTACAGCTAATGTTTTCACCGCAAACGGAATTGAAGTTCATCTTTTTAATGAACTCAGACCAACTCCACAACTTTCTTTTGCTTGCCGTGAATTGAATTGTTATGGTGGAGTTATGTTAACTGCTTCTCACAATCCTAAGGAATATAACGGCTACAAAGCATACGGTCGTGACGGCGGACAATTGATTGCGCCACATGATAAAAACGTGGTAAACGAAGTTGCTAAAATTAAATCGATTGACGAAATCAAATTTGAAGGAAATCCAGCTTTGCTTCACGGCATTGGAAAAGAAATGGATGATGCCTATTTGAATGCAATCGTAAAAGAATCCCTATCAAAAGACGCTATTACACGCCAAAAAGATTTAAAAATCGTGTTTTCTCCAATTCATGGAACAGGTTTCACTTTAGTTCCACCAGCATTAAAAGCGTACGGATTCGAAAATGTGATTTTGGTTGAAGAACAATGTACAATGGATGGAAATTTCCCAACAGTAATTTATCCAAATCCTGAAGAACAAGAAGCTTTAACATTAGCGCTAAAAAAAGCAAAAGAAACGGATGCGGATTTAGTTATGGCAACTGATCCCGATGCTGATCGCGTTGGAATTGCCATAAAAGACGATAAAGGCGAATTCATTTTATTAAACGGAAATCAAACAGGAAGTCTTTTGATGGATTATGTTCTTCGCGCTTGGGATTCTGCAGGTAGACTCAACAAAGACACCTACGTAGTAAAAACCATCGTAACTTCTTATTTGATGGATGAGATTGCAGCTTCTTACAATGTTGATTGTTACAATGTGCTTACTGGTTTCAAATTTATCGGCGACATTATGACGAAAAACGAAGGTAAACGTCGTTTTGTAGTTGGTGGTGAAGAAAGTTACGGTTATTTAGTAGGTGAACACGCTCGTGATAAAGACGCAGTAATTGCTTGTACCATGATTGCAGAAATGACCGCTTATTACAAAGATCAAGGAAGTAGTTTATTTGAAGCGCTTCAAAGTTTGTATTTATCTCATGGTTATTACAAAGAAAAATTGATTTCTTTAACCAAAAAAGGAAAAGCCGGTGCTGAAGAAATCAAAGAAATGATGGAAAACTACCGTGTGAATACTCCAAAATCTTTAGGCGGAAGTAAAGTAAGTGTCCTAAAAGATTACGGTCAGCAAAAAGAAACCAATTTGGCAACTGGCGAAGTAAGTGTAATTGATTTGCCAAAATCAGATGTGTTGCAATTCTTCACGGAAGATGGAAGTGTAATTTCTGCTCGTCCATCAGGAACTGAGCCAAAAATTAAGTTCTATTGCAGCGTTAAAGGAGAATTAGCATCAAAAGCAGATTATTATAGTGAATCTGAAAACTTAGATGCAAAAATTGATGCGGTAATGAAAGATCTTGGCGTCGCTTAAGGAAATGATTTTATTATTTTATCATAGAAGACCATTTGTGAAAACAAGTGGTCTTTTTTTTGTGAATAAGTGCTTAATAGTTACCTTTCTCTAAGCTAATAGTTAGTCAATACAATTATGCAAGTTATCATTCAACTTAAGGACAATGCCGAAACTGAAAAGTTTTTGAAATCAATTCAAGAACATGATTCCATAGAGTGGTTAGAAACAATTGAAGAAAAAGATGCTGAATTGGAAAACTACCACAAGCAAATTTTAGATGAACGCTTAGAGGAAATCGAAAAGGGGAATGCAGTTTTCACAGATTGGGAGATTTTAAAAAGAAAGTATGAGTGTTATTAATTTGTTAGCTTCAAATAATAATTTCAAATCAATGTCTCTTGATACTATATATAAAATATATGTATACTTCGCCCGAACCTAAACTTTATTCATCGTGTTGACCCAATTATATATAAAAGATTTTGCTTTAATTGATGAACTCGAAGTTCAATTTGATCCAGGTCTAAGTATCATTACCGGACAAACGGGCGCTGGTAAATCGATTATTATTGATGCGTTTAATATGGTTTTGGGAGAACGAGCTGATACCGATGTAATCAGAAATAAAGGTGGAAAAGCTATTGCCGAAGCAACCTTAAAAATTCAAAAAACAGCCGTTTTAGAAAGATTATTTGCTGAAAACGAATTAGAATGGCAAGATTATTTAGTTCTAAGACGAGAAATTAAGGAAACAGGAAGTCGTGCATTTGTAAATGATTCTCCCGTTCCGATTCATGTACTAAAAAGCATTGGCGATCAATTAGTAGACTTACATGGTCAACATGATCATCAATTATTGTTGAAAGACGATCATCACCGAGAATTTCTTGATGCCTTTAAAGTAATAAGCCCAGTTTTAACTGAGTATCAACTCATTCTACAAGAAGCAAAAACGATTCATCACAAAAAAACAGAATTGCTTAAAGCAGATAAAAAACTCAAAGAAAAAGAAGATTTATATCGTTTTCAGTTAAATGAATTAACGGCTGCAGAACTTTTTGAAAACGAAGAAGGAGAACTACTTCAAGAAATGGTTTTATTAGATAATGCTGAAATTCTGGAGCAAAAAACAGGTATAGTTCGTGCAATTGGCAGTGAAGGTGAAATCACGGTGATGGATTTATTAGCCAAATTGGAAGATGAACTCGAAGATTTAGTAAAAATAGATGCTGGTTTTGATCAGTTTTTATCAGAATTACAGACCGCAAAAATTTCCTTAAATGAATTAATGCGCTTTACTGAATCCTATTTGGACAAGATAGAATTCAATCCTGATAGATTGGAAAAATTGCGCCAAAGACAATCGGAACTCAAACGATTACAGAAAAAATATCATGCTAATCTTTCTGAGTTAATTGCATTACGTGATGATTTAAGTGAAAAGTTAAATTCTACAGATACGCTTGAAATTGAACTCGAAAAATTAGAAAAACAATTTATTTCAGCTTGTAAAAAACTGAGTGATGCAGCCGGAAAACTCCACCAAATCAGACAAGCATCGGGAGATGATTTATCCAGAAAAGTAGTTGAAGAGCTTGGGAATTTAGGAATAAAAAATAGTCAATTTGAAGTGCGTCTCATTCCAAATCATCAAAAAAATGGATGGATTACTATTGATGGAGAACAATTAGACGCGGGTGAGTTTGGAACAGATTCTGTCTTGTTTTATATCTCAACAAATAAAGGAATGGAGCCAAAACCTTTATCAAAAACGGCATCAGGTGGGGAAATTAGCAGGGTGATGTTGGCTTTAAAATCCATTTTTGCTCAAGAACAAAGTCTTCCATTAATGATTTTCGATGAAATTGATACTGGAATTTCTGGTGAGATTTCTGAAAAAGTAGGTCGTTCTATGCGTAAATTAGCTGGAACGTGTCAGATTTTGTGTATTACGCATCAACCACAAATTGCGAGTTATGCTGATCATCATTACAAAGTAGTAAAATCGGAAACCGAGACCGAAACACAAACAAAAATACTTCGCCTAAATGATGATGAACACGTTAGAGAAGTCGCGTCTTTAATGAGTGGCGAACAAATAACAAAAGCCTCAATGGAAAGCGCAAAATTAATGATTCAGATTGCTAAAGGCTTAGTACTGCTTTAGGAAAATGAGCAATGAGTTTGATAAATGATAAAAAAAAAGTCATTTCGACCGGAGATGAGCCCAAAAACTAAGCTCAAAAGCTCCAAAATACAATCGAGTCGCAGTGGAGAAATCTTCGAAACGAAACGATGAATGAGCAACAAGCATAAGGAAATGTCAAAAAATGGAAGATCTCTCGGCAAGCTCGAGATGACTAATAATTCTTTTAATTTTAATCCCAAGTCATTCAGCTCTGCAGGCCTTCGGTATCAACCGGAGATGAGCCCAAAAACTTATTTCAATGCTCCAAAAAAAACGAATCAAAGTGGAGAAATCTTCCTTTGGGAAAACTGAGCAGTATTAAAAACGGAAGATCTCTCGACAAGCTCGATATGACTTGAGTTTTTCCTAACCTGGCGCGAGTATCCACTCGTGCATTAAGCTATAATAATCAATCATTTGCAGTAATCTTGAAGGAGTGTCCGCTCCAAAATGGTCTAAAAAAATCTTCATCTAGACTTTTGATGTACCTGCAGCTCTATACGCAAAAAAATCAAGCCAAACCTAGTCTGATGCATCCACTCGTGCCTGTAATTGTCACGAACGGACGTTCGCGACAGAAATGCGCCAGAAATTAAAATAGACCAGAAATTAGATCTATCGGCAAGTTCGAGATGACTTGAGTTTTTTCTCATCAGCAATAAATCGCATCAATTCATAGTAATTTCTTATTTTCATTCCTCAGGGTCGTCACATTCAGCTTGAAAACCAAATTATGGCAGAAAAACGCAGTTTATTTAACATTTCCATCGATTTTTCAGATGAGGATTTGAATCAATTATTCGAACCCTTCGATCCCTTAATGAATGAAAATCCGCATCTCGAACAGAATCCTGATCTCAAAAAACTAACACAATTCGACCCAATTGACTGGAATTATCTCACATCACTAAGAGATAATATTTTAAGCGGAATTGTAGATCATTATTTCCGAGCTGAAATTTATGGGTTAGAAAAAATCAAAAAAGATGGGCCTGCAATTATTGGCTGCAATCATTCTGGAACAGCATTCCCACACGATGCCTTAGTTCTTGATGCTTTACTATGGCGTTATTATAAATTTATGCCGAAATATAAATGTAGAAGTGTCTATTCGCCGAAATTAGCAAAAGTTTGGTGGATGAGACCTTACGGTGTTGATAATTTTTGGCGTAAATGTGGTGGGATAGACATGACGTTTCAGAACTTTAGTCAATTATTAGAGAATGGGGAACGAGTCATTTATTATCCTGAAGGAGTTCCAGGAATTGGAAAAGGATTTACAAGACGTTATCAATTACAACATTTTTATTCGAGTTTTGCCGTATTAGCTGCTATGCACGATGCGCCGTTTTATCCCATTTTATGTGTGAATGGCGAATGGGTAAATCCGACAAGTATCACATTTCCTATTCTTGACAAACTCTTCGATAAATTAATGGGATTGCCATTTTTCCCTGTTCCTGCTGTTTTTGTAGGTTTCATCTTTCCGTTCTTTTACTTTCTATCGTTTCCATGTAACATGAAATTCTTTGTCGGAAGTCCGGTAAATGTGCGAGAATTACTCAAAAAAAATGGAATAGAAGATTATACAAAAGCAGAAAAACTCGATTATCAAAAAGTAGCCGATCAAGTTCGAGATCAAATGCAGATTGAATTGACA
>Ga0210035_1002170_pt1 | contig 10629 bp, 9 predicted proteins | sample CryGeymeta201507_FD_183975 | JGI IMG/M metagenome (GOLD analysis project Ga0210035, IMG submission 183975) | Groundwater microbial communities from Crystal Geyser aquifers in Utah, USA - Crystal Geyser metaG 2015-07 (SPAdes) (version 2) | ecosystem: Environmental > Aquatic > Deep subsurface >...
ATGTCACCGAACTGTTATTTTTGGGCATAAAACCCATAAATTTTTCTTTTTTTAACCCGGTCAATCTGAACAATTGAATCACCCGGATCGACACCGCTTCAGGCTCATACCTGAATTGGAAAATACTCGTCTTATGCGACCTTGGCCCCCTGCGCTGTTGCGGCCGGGAATATCGTGCTACCATGCAACGCAGCCGGATTTTCCATTAAAACAAGGACAATACCATGCCGGAGCAGCCCTCACTCGACGAACAAACCGAGATCAAGAAACGCGCCATCCGACGCGTTATTGTCGCTTCTGTCCTAGTGGCAGCCGCCATCGCAGCACTCACCGTCCTGACCCGCTACAAATCGGAAACGCCCGTCACCCGGACCACCACGCAGGGCACCGTGCTTCCCCCCGTCGCACAACCCGAACCCACCGCACCGGCACCGGCACCGGAAGAAATAGCCTCCCCACCGACCACCCCGCCAGCGCAGGAAGCTCAACCCACCACGCCACCACCGCCACCTCCAGAGGTAGTGAACGCACCCACACTAGCCACTCCGGCCGGACCGGCGTCCAAAGCTGCCAAACCAATGTCCGTCAGACTCGGTGCTGAAGCCGAAGTTTCCGCCCGCCCCGCCCCAGCCAAGCCTGCCGCCGCCCAACCTCAAACCGCTACACGTGCCACCCAGGAAATGCTGCCCGCGCAACCGGCAAAAGTCATCGCCGAAAGATCAGCCGAAAAAACATTGTCACCCGCCAAGACCGCCGAGCCCGCGTTCAAAGGTTATACCGTGCAGCTCGGCGTATTCTCCAACCCGACCAATGCCCTCCAACTACAAGAAAAACTGGCGCAGAACGGCATCAAGTCCCACACCGAAACCAAGCTCCATGTCGGTCCGTTCCAAAGCAAGGCCGAAGCCGACCAGGCGCTGGCGAAAATCCGTTCGCTGGGCATCAGCGCAGTGGTGGTGCCAGTTCGGTAAATCCAGCGATGTGGCAATATGCGCTGAAAATTGCACTCACTGCGGCCATCATCGTGGCCGTCTCTGAAATCGCAAAGCGCAGCTCGTTCTGGGCCGCAGCACTGGCGTCATTGCCGCTCACCTCGCTGCTTGCCCTCATCTGGCTCTACGTCGAAACCGGCAACACGCAAAAGGTCGCCGCGCTCTCGCAAGGCATTTTCTGGCTGGTTATCCCCTCGCTGCTGCTATTCGTCCTGCTCCCCCTGCTCTTGCGTGCCGGCTGGAGTTTTTGGGCCAGCCTCGGCACCTCCTCGGCAGCTACCACTGCGGCGTATTTCGGCATGGTGTGGATAATGGGACGACTTCACATCAATGCATAGCGGGCGTAGGGCGTCAAAAGCTGCGCGCATTGCGCCGCATGAAAATCCCCTCGATACTGTCGTCATGCCTGATTACCGTCGCGCCTGGCATCCGGGCGGCACTTACTTCTTTACCGTCAATCTGCTGCAACGGCAGGGCAACGACCTGCTGGTTCGTCATGTGGACTTGCTGCGTGAGGCGGTGAGATCGGTACGGCAACGCCATCCCTTCATCATCCATGGTTGGGTGGTGTTGCCCGATCACCTGCATTGCATCATCGAACTCCCCGCCAATGATGCCGACTTCGCGACCCGATGGCGATTGATCAAAATGGAATTTTCCAAGGCATTGCCAAAAACAGAACGTCGCTCCCAGATTCGCGTTGCACGCGGCGAGCGAGGCATATGGCAACGCCGTTATTGGGAACATTTGATTCGCAATGAGGCGGATTTTTGTGCGCATATGGATTACGTTCACATCAACCCGCTCAGGCATGGCTTGGTCAGGTGTGTGGGTGATTGGCCATACTCGACGTTTCATCGACTGGTGGAGCAGGGCGTTTATCCGACGAATTGGGCGGGTGGCGGTGAAGATGTGCTTGAATATGAAGATTGACATGCGGCGCAATGCGCTTCGCTTATTGACGCCCTACGCCTTATGCGGGTTGCGCCGCATGAATACTCCCTTCTTCGCACAGTCATTGCCGTGCGAAATTTCATGTGGCGTCGCCTAAAATAGTGCCCCGAACTTAACGACAATCCCCGCTTCATTTTGATCCGCCTGGTATTCGCAATCTGCTCCGATGCCCGGCACAAACACCAGTTTTTCCCCGCTGAACAGCAACGGTAGCCTTTGCCGCTGCCAGGGAGGAATTCCCGCCTCTTGCAACAGGTTTTTCAAACTGCGCGTGGGCCGGAGGCAATCCGGGCGCAACCGCTCGCCGCCCTGGCGCAACCTGATCGTGACCGGTGCGGCAGTCAGCCTGGCCAGGCTCAATCCCTGCCCCGTCGTCCGCTCGAACACCAGCCTGCCTCCCAGCCCAGGCAAATCCAGCCTGTCCTGGAGCGCCCAGATCAATGCCGGTTCCGGCGGAGGCGCAGGAGTCTTTCTCTCGATATGCACCTCGCCGCGATAACGCCGGATCACGGCGTCTCCCAAGACAATGCGGATTTGGGCATCGTCACGGGCGCTGCATAGCTGCTGCAACAGGTTTTCCAGCCTGCCGGCAGGAGGCATGGGCATTCCGAATTCCCCCAGCCAGTAGCGCAACAGGTTCCTGGCGCGCGCGCCGGACAGGCTGCGCAGGGCATCCACCCGCAAATTGCCATTCACCACCGCAATCGTGCAATCCAGCCGCGCAAGGTCGTCCGACAGTTGCGCGCTTTCCGCCAGATTGCGGCTGGCACGGGCAAAGGTGTCGCGGTAGCCAGGGAAACGCAGCTCCAGCGCAGGCATGACCTGATGACGCAAGTAGTTGCGATCGTAAGCAATATCGGCGTTACTCTCGTCCTCAACCCATTCCAACCCGCGCAGGGCTGCGTAATCGAGAATCAAGCGACGCGGCACATCGAGGAGCGGGCGAAGTAGGAGCGGGCTTGCCCGCGATAAGCGCTGATTCGCGGGCAAGCCCGCTCTTACATGCTGACAGCCGAGTTCAGCCATCGCACTCATTCCCTTCGCACCGGCGCCGCGCAGCAACTGCAACAGCAGCGTTTCCGCCTGATCGTCGAGATGCTGCGCCAGCACGATAAAATCGGCTGGCTGTCCGGCAAATGCCCGATAGCGGGCGTCCCGCGCCAGCGCCTCCAGACTCTCGCCAGATTGGCGCTTGAGATCGACCTTAACGACTTGAAAAGGAATGTCGTACCCGACGCATAACCGGGCGCAGAAATCGGCCCAATCGGCCGCATTCGGGCTGATCTGATGGTTGACGTGAACGGCGGAAAGAGGGAAATGCAGGCTGTCGCGAAGCTGTGCCAGAATATCGAGCAGAGCCACGGAATCCGCCCCGCCGCTCAGGGCCAGCGCGAGATGCCGACCCGGTTGAACCCAATTTTTTAGTTTGGCTTCGACAAACGCGGACAGATCACTTGGCAGCAGCTTCTTTGAATTTGCCATAGCCCATCAGGCGCTCGAAACGCGATTTAAGCAGATCGTCCAGCGACTGATCCTGTAGCCGGCGCAGGCTTTCCTGCAAGGCTTTTTTCAGGTTTTGCATGACCACATCCGGGTCGCGGTGCGCGCCGCCGAGCGGCTCGCTCACGATCTTGTCGATCAGGCCGAGGGTTTTCAGGCGGTTGGCGGTGATCCCCATGGTTTCTGCGGCTTCCGGCGCCTTGTCCGCGCTCTTCCACAAGATCGAGGCGCAGCCCTCCGGCGAAATCACGGAATAGCTCGAATATTGCAGCATCAGCATGACATCGCCGACGCCGATGGCCAGCGCGCCTCCCGAACCGCCTTCGCCGATGATGGTGCAGATGATCGGTGTGCGCAGTTCGGACATCACATACAGGTTGCGCGCAATCGCCTCGGACTGGCCGCGCTCCTCCGCGCCGATGCCGGGATAAGCGCCCGGCGTGTCGATAAAGGTCATGATCGGCAGGCCGAATTTCTCCGCCTGGCGCATCAGACGCATGGCCTTGCGGTAGCCTTCGGGGCGCGGCATACCGAAATTGCGGTAGATTTTCTCCTTGGTGTCGCGGCCCTTCTGCTGGCCGATCACCATCACCGGTTGACCGTTGAAACGCGCCAGACCACCGACGATTGCCGGATCGTCGGAAAAGGCACGGTCGCCGTGCAGTTCCTCGAAATCGGTGAAGATATTTTGAATGTAGTCGAGCGTATAGGGCCGCTGCGGGTGCCGGGAAACCTGGGAAACCTGCCAGGCTGAAAGCTTGGCGTAAAGATCCTTGGTCAGCGCCTGATTCTTTTTCTGTAGCCGCCCGATCTCCTCGGAGATATCCACGGCGGAGTCATCCTGCACGAAGCGGAGCTCCTCGATCCTGGCCTCTAGCTCGGCTATCGGCTGTTCAAAATCAAGAAAAGTGGTTTTCATAGGCAAGCAGTTTCAAATTCATGAAGGCGTTATGATACAACAACCAAGGCAATAGGCTAGCAGCCTGTATAATTCCGCCATGCCCAACATCTCTTCACGCGCCTATTCCACAGCCGACGCCGACAATCTGGCCGCAACCGGCCTGCACCCAGTACTCGCCCGCATCTACGCAGCCCGCGGCATTCAGGATATGCGGCAGCTCGAACACGAGTTGAGCGCCCTGCTCCCTTTTCCCGCAATGAAAAATGCCGAGGAAATGGCGCGTCGGCTGGCGGATGCGATAGGGGCCAGCAAACGCCTGCTGGTTATCGCCGATTACGACTCCGACGGCGCCACCGCCTGCGCGGTGGCAATCCGCGCCCTGCGCGAGTTCGGCGCAACCGTGGACTACCTCGTCCCCAACCGCTTCGAATACGGCTACGGACTGACGCCGGAGATTGTACGTCTGGCAGTGCATGTAGGGTGCAATAAGCGAAGCGCATTGCACCATGTCGAGCAACATACGGCGCAATGCGCTTCGCTTATTGACGCCCTACGCGATTTGCCCATAGATCGAAGTGGCAAACCCGACATCCTCATCACCGTAGACAACGGCATCAGCAGCGTAGCGGGCGTCGAAGAGGCCAACCGGTTGGGCATGCAGGTGCTGGTCACCGACCACCACCTGCCCGGCGACTTTCTTCCCGACGCCGCCTGCATCGTCAACCCGAGCCAGCCCGGCTGCGGCTTTCCGAGCAAGAACCTGGCCGGCGTGGGCGTCATCTTCTACGTCATGCTGGCGCTACGCGCAGAGCTGCGGAATCGGGGAGCGTACACGGCCCAGCCCGAACCCAACCTGGCGAAGCTGCTCGATCTGGTCGCACTGGGCACGGTAGCCGACGTGGTGAAGCTGGACGACAACAACCGCATCCTGGTTCACCAGGGACTCAAGCGTATCCGCGCTGGACGGGCCTGTCCCGGCATCAATGCAATACTGAAAGTGGCGGGCAGAAAAGCAGAAAAAGCTTCGACTTACGACCTCGGCTTCGTCGTCGGCCCCCGCCTGAATGCCGCCGGACGCCTGGACGACATGGCGCTGGGCATCGAATGCCTGCTCGCCGACAGCGAGGAACGGGCCTTCACTATGGCGCAACAGCTCGATGCCCTCAACCGCGAACGGCGCGAAATCGAGGCGGACATGCTGGCGAGTGCCGAGACAGCCACTCAAGATTCAGCGCGTAGCGCTATCCGCCAAATGGAGTCCAATACGTCGGAAGGCGCTACGCTTTTCCGACCTACGGACTGTTTTTCACTCTGTTTGTACGACCCGGACTGGCACCAGGGCGTGATCGGCATCCTCGCCTCGCGCCTCAAGGACAAAACCCACCGCCCGGTGATCGCCTTCGCCCGTAGCAATAATGGCGAGCTGAAAGGCTCTGGACGCTCGATCCGCGGCCTGCACCTGCGCGACGCGCTGGACCTGGTCGCCAAACGCAAACCCTATTTGCTGCAAAAATTTGGCGGCCACGCCTTCGCCGCCGGGTTGACCATCCAGGAATGTCATTTCGAGGAATTCACCGCCACCTTCGAAGAAATCGCCCAATCCCTGCTCACCCCGGCAGACCTGGAACGCATCATCGAATGCGACGGCAGCCTGGAAATCCCGGCCATGAACCTGAATCTGGCCAAGGCCCTGACGGAGCAGGTATGGGGACAGGGCTTTCCGCAACCGGCCTTCCAGGAAACATTTGTCGTTAAAAGCCAGCGCGTGGTGGGCGAAAAACACCTGCGCCTCAAGCTCGGCAAGGCCGGCCAGATTTTCGACGGTATCCTGTTTTTTCACAATGAACCGCTACCGGACTGGATCAACGCGGTTTACCGGCTGGATGTGAACGAGTACAACGGTTCGCAAAGCCTGCAATTGATGATCGAGTATTGGGAAGAGGCCAGCGAAGGGTAAAAGATGAATGGAAATTTCTCATCAAACCCCTACGAAGTTTACCCCGCAAGGAATTCACAGCCCCAGGAAATCTTAGCTCGATCAAGATAAGCCTTGAATATTGAGGTGCAATGTTCCATAAATGAGATAGGCGGTTATTATTGGATTGGTTGGATTTTGAAATCTTTCCTGGTGCAATAAAAGCCCGGCGGCAGAAGGGTCACGATGAGCATGGACATCTTTCGCATCATCAGGTGGAAACCCGGCACCTGGAGCGGGGCGGCGCTGTATGTCTGCACCCTGGCCGCCGTCCTTGGCGCGATCTGGGTGCATTACCAACTCGGACAGCACTACCAGATCTACATGTTCTTCCTGCTGCCGGTCATCATCGTGAGCTGGTATGGCGGCGGAAAGGCGGGCAACCTGTTCAGCCTGCTCAGCGTGATCGGCTGGCTGGTGGCGGATCTGAGCATGCGGCGCGGGAATTCCTTCTGGGCGGAAGTGTTCAACGATTTTGTCCGCCTCAGCGTGCTCCTGATCGTGGTATTAATAGCCAGCCGCCTGCGCATCGCGCTCGACCGCGAACACGACATGGCGCGTCAGGACACCCTCACCGGCCTCGCCAACCGGCGCGCCTTCTATGAGTTGGGCGAGATCGAGGCAGAGCGTTCCCGGCGCTACAACCACCCTTTCACCGCCCTGTTCATCGACCTCGACAACTTCAAGGCCGTCAACGATACCAAGGGGCATGACGAGGGCGACCGCCTTCTGAAAGCCGTCGCGGAGGTTCTCCATTCCCGCCTGCGCACCACCGACATCTGCGGACGGCTGGGCGGCGATGAGTTCGCCGTGCTGCTGCCGGAAACCGGCGAAAAGGCCGCCGCGATTTTTGCCGCCGAACTGCGTGCCGACCTGATAGATGCCATGAAAAAGCACGGCTGGGCGGTCACCTTCAGCATCGGCGTCGCCACCTTCCACACCACGCCCGATAGCCTCGATGAGCTGATCGAGAAGGCCGATGCGCTGATGTACACCGTCAAGCAAGGCGGCAAGAACGCCATCCGGCAGGAAGTGTATTGACGAAAAAAACCATTAACCACAGAAATCGAGCAGGTTAGCGCAGCGTAACCCGCCAGATGCCCTCATCATTCGGCGCGATGCCCGAGGGTTATTGCGCTCTACGCTTGCTAACGACTCTCACCCCTTCTCACCCATCCCCCAGCAACTGTCTCACCGTGTATAATTCCTTGCTTTGACCCACAGAGCAATGAACCATGGAAGCCGAACAACTCAACGCCATCGCCAACCGGCTCGAAAACCTTTCCGTACGGGCCACCGACCTGCGGAGGTATCTTTGACTACGATACCAAGCAGGAACGCCTGACCGAAGTCGTCCAGCTGCTGGAAAACCCGGCGATTTGGGATGACGCCAAACGCGCTCAGGAACTGGGCAAGGAGCGGCGCGTCCTGGAAGCGATTGTCGAAACCCTGACCAAACTCGATCAGAGCCTGCACGACAGCGCCGACCTGTTCGAGATGGCGAAGGAAGAAGGCGACGACGCCACCCTGGAGAGCGTCGCGGCGGACGCTGAAGCTCTGGAGAAAACCGTGGCGGAAATGGAATTCCGCCGCATGTTCTCCCACCCGATGGACCCCAACAACTGCTTTATCGACATCCAGTCCGGCTCCGGCGGCACCGAAGCGCAAGACTGGGCCTCGATGCTGTTCAGGATGTACGTGCGCTACTGCGAGCGCAAGGGCTTCAAGGTGGAAATCCTGGAGGAATCCGCAGGCGAGGTAGCGGGACTCAAGAGCGCGACGCTTAAAGTCTCAGGCGACTATGCCTTTGGCTATTTGCGCACCGAGATCGGCGTCCACCGCCTGGTGCGAAAATCCCCCTTCGATTCCGGCAACCGGCGCCATACCTCGTTTGCCAGTGTTTTCGTCTACCCCGAAGTGGATGACTCCATCGAAGTGGAGATCAACCCGGCCGATCTGCGCATCGACACCTTCCGCGCTTCGGGCGCGGGCGGCCAGCACATCAACAAGACCGACTCGGCGATCCGCATCACTCACCTGCCGACCAACGTCGTGGTGCAGTGCCAGAATGACCGTTCGCAACACAAGAACCGCGCCGAGGCCATGTCGATGCTGAAAGCCCGGCTGTACGAGCTGGAACTGCGCAAGCGCAACGAGGAAAAGCAGGCGATGGAGGACACCAAGACCGACATCGGCTGGGGCCACCAGATCCGCTCCTATGTGCTCGACCAGTCGCGCATCAAGGATCTCCGCACCAATTTCGAAACCGGCAACACCCAAGCGGTGCTTGACGGCGACCTCGACGACTTCATCAGCGCCAGTTTGAAACAAGGGGTGTAACACGGCACGCCAACCAGAAAGCGCTCGACTGGTCACAGTTTTTACGTTAGGTTTTAAACACCTATCTGCAGGAGGGGAAAAATGGCACTCAAACATGAGATTGAGCAGGCGATCGCGGACCATGCCGCATGGAAGGCGCGTTTCCGCGACTTCATCAATGGAAAACTCGAGCTCGACGCCCCTACGGTGGGGAAAGACAACCATTGCCAGTTCGGCAAATGGATCGAGAAGGAAGGGGAAAGGATGCTGCTGCCCAAGGAGGTTCACGATGAGATATTCAGCCTCCACGCCGAATTCCACCGGGTCGCCGCCACGGTTGTCGAAAAGAAAAAGCGCGGCGATATCCATGGCGCACAGCAGGATATCACCTCGAATGGCTCGTTCGGTCGGGCCAGTTCTGCATTAATGCAGCGTATGCTCAAGCTCAAGGTCTAATTTATTAATCATGACCCACGCCGGCCAGGCAGTGCCTCGCCGTTAACCTTTTTTGATCCAAGATTGCCATCATGACCAACGAACAAGTGCCCCCACCCCAGGACGAAAACCAGCTCATCGCCGAGCGCCGCGACAAGCTGAAGAAGTTGCGCGAGGACGGCATCGCCTTCCCTAACGACTTCGACCGCACCCACATGGCGGACGACTTGCACGTCGCCCACGACGACAAGGACAAGGAAACGCTTGAAAGCGAAAAGATCGAAGTTGCGGTCGCCGGCCGCATGATGCTGAAACGGGTGATGGGCAAGGCCAGCTTCGCCACCATCCAGGACATGAGCGGGCGCATCCAGCTCTACATCAGCAACGACCATGTTGGCCTTGAAACCCACGACGCCTTCAAGCATTGGGACATGGGCGACATCATCGCCGCCCGAGGCACCCTGTTCAGAACCAAGACCGGCGAGCTGACGGTGCAGGTCGCCGAGATCAGGCTGCTGACCAAATCGCTGCGTCCACTGCCGGAAAAATTTCACGGCCTGACCGACCAAGAGCAGAAATACCGCCAGCGCTACCTCGACCTGATCACCAACGAGGAAACGCGCAAAACCTTTCTGGCGCGCTCGAAAATCATCCAGACGATCCGCAATTTCCTGGTGGAACGCGGCTATCTCGAAGTGGAAACGCCGATGATGCATCCCATCCCAGGCGGTGCCTCGGCCAAGCCCTTCACCACCCACCACAACGCGCTGGACATGGACCTGTTCCTGCGTATCGCGCCGGAGCTTTACCTCAAGCGGCTGGTGGTGGGCGGCTTCGAAAAGGTGTTCGAGATCAACCGCAATTTCAGGAACGAGGGCCTCTCCATCCGCCACAATCCCGAATTCACCATGATTGAGTTCTACGAGGCGTACCGGGATTATCGCTACCTGATGGATTTGACCGAACAGATGTTCCGCGAAACGGCGAAAGCCGTGCTCGGCCACGCGGTGGTGGAATACCAGGGCCATACCATCAACCTGGCTCAACCTTTCGACCGGCTCACCGTCACCCAGGCGATCCAGAAATACAATCCGGGAAGGTTTACCGACGATGAGATCAACAACCGCGTCTTCCTGAAGGCGCAGCTGGAGAAAATGGGTACCGATCATCACCTTATCGATGGCGTCGGCGGGCTGCAACTCTCCCTGTTCGAGGAAACCACCGAGCAACTGCTGATCCAGCCGACCTTCATCATCGACTACCCGGCCGAAGTCTCGCCGCTGGCGCGCAGCAACGATGCCACCCCCGGCATCACCGAACGCTTCGAACTGTTCGTCGTCGGTCGCGAAATCGCCAACGGTTTCTCCGAACTGAACGACCCGGAAGACCAGGCGGAGCGCTTCATGGCGCAGGTGCGGCAGAAGGAAGCGGGCGACGCCGAGGCGATGCACTACGATGCCGACTACATCCGCGCCCTGGAATACGGACTGCCGCCCACCGCCGGCGAGGGCATCGGCATCGACCGCTTGGTCATGCTGCTGACCGACAGCCCG
>Ga0210035_1002193_pt1 | contig 10575 bp, 10 predicted proteins | sample CryGeymeta201507_FD_183975 | JGI IMG/M metagenome (GOLD analysis project Ga0210035, IMG submission 183975) | Groundwater microbial communities from Crystal Geyser aquifers in Utah, USA - Crystal Geyser metaG 2015-07 (SPAdes) (version 2) | ecosystem: Environmental > Aquatic > Deep subsurface >...
CTGAGACCTTTGGCTACGCGCTGTGGAGGCTCAAGGTCAGCCAGGTGGCACCGATCCTGCCGTATCTGCTGCTGGTGTTGATGCTGATCTTTCGGCCCAAAGGTCTGCTTGGAACGCGAGAAGACTGATGCCATTCCTGACCCGCTTTTTTTCGCGTTTTGAAACGCGCCGCGCCGGCGCCTACATGGTGCACCCGATCGATCTGGGCCGCTGGATCATCTGGGGCACTTATGCGCTGATCCTGCTGCTGGCACCGCGGGTGTTTACCAGCAGTCTGAGCCAGACACTGCTCAGCCAGATGGGCATCGCCATCATCGTCTGCCTGAGCTACAACATGCTGCTGGGGCAGGGCGGCATGCTCAGTTTTGGCCACGCGGTGTATTCCGGCATGGGCGCTTTTCTGGCCATGCACACGCTCAATCTGGTGAGCGACGGCTGGTCCTTGCCCGTGAGTTTGGTGCCGCTGGCTGGCGGTGTCGCAAGCGCAGCGGTAGCGGTGCTGCTGGGCTGGGTCACCACCAAAAAAGCTGCTACACCTTTTGCCATGATCACCTTGGGTGTGGGTGAACTGGTGTGGGCCATGGCCTTGATGTTCCCTGAATTTTTTGGCGGCGAGAGCGGCATCTCGGGCAACCGGGTCGCTGGCAGCAAGCCCTTTGGCATCACCTACGGGCCGCAGATCCAGCTGTATTACCTCATCGTGGTCTATACCTTTGTCTGCACCGGCCTGATGTACGCCTTCACCCGCACGCCGCTGGGGCGCATGCTCAACGCCGTGCGCGACAACCCCGAACGCGTCGCCTTTGTCGGCTACAACCCGCAGGTCGTGCGCTACATCGCGTTTGTGATTGCGGCCTTTTTCGCCGGTATTTCGGGTGGCCTGGCGGCGCTCAACTTTGAGATCGTTACCTCTGAGGTGGTCAGTGGCTACCGCAGCGGCGCCTATTTGTTATTCACCTTTCTGGGGGGTGCCACGTTTTTCTTTGGTCCGATTCTGGGCGGCATTCTGATGGTGTTGGCGTTTGTGCTGTTGTCTGAGTTCACCAATGCCTGGCTGCTGTATCTGGGTTTGATCTTTTTGCTCATGGTGATGTACGCACCGGGTGGCGTGGCCGCGTTGCTGATGATGAATGTGCGCCTGGCGGCTTTTGGTTATTTGCGCCGCTTGTGGACGAGTTATCTGGCGTTGCTGACCACCGCACTGGTGGCGCTGGTAGGTGCCGCAGCCATGGTTGAAATGGTCTACCACCTGCAGCTCAATACGGCCATGGGGCCAGAGCTGACCTTCATGGGTGCCGCGCTCAATGCGCATGGCACCTCAAGCTGGTTTGGCGCGGTGTATGTAACGGTCACTGGTGTGGCGTTGTTTGAACTGTGCCGGCGCGAGTTTGTCCGCCAATGGGGCGAGGCGAACGAAGACATCGAAAAAGAAATCAATCGCCGCGAAACCGCATGACCGCCAACGCCTCCACCACCGCCGCGCTGCAGATAGAAGACCTGCGCAAGACCTTTGGCAAGACGCCGATCATCCGCGGCATCAGCATGAACGTGCGCGCGGGCGAGCGCGTGGGCATCATCGGGCCCAATGGTGCTGGCAAATCCACGCTGTTTAACCTGATCAGTGGCCGCATTGAGCCGACGTCGGGCCAGGTGCTGCTCAATGGCCAAAACGTGGTGGGCAAGAAGCCCTTTGAGATCAACCGCATGGGCTTGAGCCGCAGCTTTCAGATCACCAACATCTTCCCCAAGCTCAGCGTGTTTGAAAACCTGCGCTGTGGCGTGCTGTGGAGCCTGGGCTACAAGTACACGTTTCTGAAGTTTCTGATGGATCTGGACGACGCCAACGACCGCGCCCAAGCGTTGATGGAAAGCATCCAGCTGGACAAAAAACGCGACACGCTGGCCATCAATCTCACCTATGCCGAGCAGCGCACTTTGGAGATTGGTATCACCATCGCCGGTGGTGCGCAGGTGATCTTGCTCGATGAGCCCACGGCGGGCATGAGCAAGCTGGAAACGCGGCATTTCATCAAGCTGATCCGGCAAGTCACCGAAGGCAAAACGCTATTGACTGTAGAGCACGACATGGACGTGGTATTTGGGCTGGCGGACAAAATCGCTGTGGTGGTGTATGGTGAGTTGCTGGCCTTTGATACACCCGACGCGGTGCGCGCCAACGCGCGTGTGCAGGAAGCTTATCTTGGTGCGCCAGTTGTCGCCGGGCAAGCGCAGGAGCACTGATGCTGCAGATCGACAAGCTCCACGCCTACTACGGCAAAAGTCACGTGCTGCATGGCGTATCGCTGTCGGTGGGCGAAGGCGAAATTGTGGCCTTGCTCGGACGCAACGGTTCGGGGCGCTCGACCACCGCCAAAGCGATCATGGGGCTGGTCGACGCCACCGGCGCATTGCGTTGGAAGGGGCGGGAGATTCTGGGCAAAAAGACCTACGAGATCGCCCACCTGGGTCTGGGTTACGTGCCCGAAGAGCGCGAGATTTTCCCCAAGCTCACGGTCGAGCAAAACCTCTTGCTCGGCCAGAAAAACAGCCGCAAAGCGGGACGCTGGTCGCTCGACGACATGTACGGCATTTTTCCGCGCCTGGGCGAGCGCAAGGCGATTGAGGCAGGTGTCATGTCGGGCGGTGAACAGCAGATGCTGACCCTGTGCCGTACGCTGATGGGTGACCCCGAACTGATCATCATTGACGAGCCTACCGAAGGCCTGGCGCCAAAAATTGTCGAGCAGGTGGGGCAGTTATTGCAAACGCTCAAGGCCAAAGGTATTTCGGTGCTGCTGATCGAGCAAAAACTCACCATTGCGCTGGCTGTATCTGACCGCTGCGCGGTGATGGGGCACGGTGGCATCGTCTTTACCGGCACCACCGCTGAATTGCAGCAGAACCCGGGTGTCAGTCGCGAGTGGCTGGCGGTGTAATTTCTTTCATAAAACATAGATGTTAGTTTTTCGAGTATTCTGCTAACATCTATTTATGCCTAAACGCCCCAAAGCCTTGGAGTCCATGCCGCCCTTGGTGGTGGCGCAGTTGCGCAGTCTAGGTGACAACCTGGCGGTCGCGCGCAAGCGTCGGCGCGAGTCGCGTGCGGCGTGGGCGCAGCGCATTGGTATCTCTGAGCCCACACTGACCCGCATGGAGCGTGGTGACCCCAGCGTCGCCTTTGGTGTGTACGCCAGCGCGCTGTGGCTGATGGGCCGCGCCACTGCGATCGCCGAGCTTGCCGCGCCCGAGCATGACCTGGGCGCTCTCGAAGACGCCGTGCGTGCCGCCAATGTGCGTGCGGTGCGCAAACCGGCCTCGATCCAGGCGCGCCTTGGGAGTCCCTGATGCGCGCGCCAGGTGAGTTGCAGCAGCCGCTGGGCGACACCCTTTACCTGTGGTGGTTGGGTCGGCCTGATCAGCCCAGGCTGGTGGGCAACTTGGGCATGGTACGTGCGTTCAAAGGGGTGTCTTTGCGCTACGACGCGACCTGGCTGGCGTCAGGTTTTGCGCTGAGCGAGGATCTGCCCTTGATGGCGGGTGAGTTCATGCCTGTCGAGACGGAGACCGCGGCCGGCGCGGTGGACGACGCCCGGCCCGACCGGTGGGGCGAGCGGGTGATCCGCTTTATTGACAAGCCGCAGCGCTTGTCGGTGCTGGACTATTTGTTTTACGCCGGAGACGAGCGCTTTGGTGCACTGGGGGTATCCGTTTCAAAGACAAGTTACCAGCCGCGCCGCTGGGGCCCGTTGCCGCAACTGGCCGATGTGACTGCTGTTGAAGAACTGGTGCGCCGGGTTGAATGCGGGCAGCCCATCGACGCGGCGCTGCAACGACTGATTGCACCGGGCGCGACGATGGGCGGCGCGCGCCCGAAAGCCTTGTTGACCATCGACGGCCATCCCTGGGTGCTCAAGTTCAATGAACAAGGCGCAGCCATCGACATGCCTTTGGTCGAACACGCGACATTGACGCTGGCGGCCATGGCGGGTATTCGCGTCGCGCAAACCCGGCCGATTGCGCTGCCAAAAGGGCATGCACTGGCGGTCAGGCGTTTTGACCGCGAGGCCGGGTCACGTCGCCATGCGCTGTCTGCGAAGGTGGCACTCAAGGCGGCAGGCGAAGTCATGGGCTACCCGGAACTGGCGCAGGTGTTGCGCCGCCGGGGCGTGTCGGCCAAGGGATTGAACCAGCAGCACATGCGCGAACTGTTCCAGCGCATGGTGTTCAACATCCTGGTCGACAATACCGACGACCACGAGAAAAACCATGTGCTGCTGATGAATGACCAGGGTCAGTACGAACTTGCACCCGCGTTTGACGTGCTGCCATCGGGTCAGGCGCTTGGTTACCAGCAGATGCGCGTGGGGGCAGACCAGGCCGACGCCACACTGGCCAACGCCCTGTCCGAATGCGCCCTTTTTGGGTTGAAGCCAGGTCAGGCCCGGGACGACGTCAAGTCGGTGGTGGACGCGGTGGCGCACTGGCAGGCGCATTTTGCCAGCGCTGGGGTTTCGCCCAAAGACATCGCCGCCTTGGCGACCCAGATCGACCGACCTTTTTTGCGTCAGCAGCGCGTGCAATGGGGCTGAGCGGGCGCCAGGCACTATCACCTGGGTGACACAGCAAGGGCTAACCGGTCGCTTGGGTCGCCACTTGTTTTCTACAATGAAAAGTACGACCGTTCGATTCAACGAAAAGGAAATTCAAATGACCACTGACTACGCCGTGCAAGGCCCTGTTGCCGTGCTCACGCTCAACAACCCCCCCGTCAATGGGCTCGGGCTGGCCACGCGCCAGGCGCTCACCGACAACTTGGCGCGCGCGTTGGCCGACGACGCTGTCAAGGCCATCGTCATTACCGGCGCGGGCAAGGCTTTTTCCGGCGGGGCGGACATCAAGGAATTTGGCTCGCCCAAGGCGCTGCAAGAGCCTAATTTGCTCAGCTTGATTCTGGCGCTGGAGGCTTCCACCAAACCGATTGTGGCGGCCATCCACACCGTCTGCATGGGCGGCGGCACCGAACTGGCGCTGGGCTGCCACTACCGCATTGCCGCACCCGGCTGCAAGATGGCGCTGCCCGAGGTCAAGCTTGGCCTGTTGCCCGGTGCCGGTGGCACACAGCGCCTGCCGCGCGCGCTGGGTGTGGAGCCGGCGCTGAACATGATCGTCAGTGGCGAGCCGGTCAACAGCGAGCTGCTGGCGCAAGTGCCGGGGCAACAGCTGTTCCACAAGATGACGGCTTCGGCTGAGACCCTGCTGGCAGAGGCGCTGGCCTTTGCCACCGAAGTGGCTGACGTGCGACCCTTGCCGCTGGTACGCAACCTGCCGGCCAAGCACCCGCAGGGCGACGCCTACTTTCAGTTTGCCCGCAACATGGTCGGTGCCATGGCCAAGAATTACCCGGCACCGCTTAAATGCATCGACGCGGTGGAAGCCGCTACCCAACGCAAGTTTGACGACGGCATGCGCTTTGAGCGCGACACCTTCATCAACCTGATGTGGACGCCCGAGAGCCGCGCCCTGCGGCATCTGTTCATGGCCGAGCGCGCCACGTCAAAAATACCCGATGTGCCTGCCGATACTGCACAACGCGCTATCAAATCAGTTGCGGTGATTGGTGCTGGCACCATGGGTGGCGGCATCACCATGAACTTCCTCAACGCCGGCCTCCCGGTGAAGATGCTGGAGATGAAACAAGAAGCGCTGGACCGAGGCATCGCCACCATCCGCAAAAATTACGAAGCGCAGGTGAAAAAGGGCAAGCTCAAGCAAGACAAATACGAGCAGCGCATGGCACTGCTGTCAACCACCTTGAGCTACGACGATCTGAAAGACGCCGACCTGGTGATCGAAGCCGTGTTTGAGGAACTGGGCGTGAAAGAAGCGGTGTTCAAGGAACTGGACCGGGTGATGAAGCCCGGGGCGATTCTGGCCAGCAACACCTCGACGCTCGACGTCAACAAGATCGCCCATTTCACCGCTCGCCCCCAAGACGTGCTGGGCATGCATTTCTTCAGCCCGGCCAACGTGATGAAGTTGTTGGAGGTGGTGCGCGGCGAGAAGACGGCCAAAGACGTGCTGGCCACGGTGATGGCGCTGGCCAAGAAAATCAAGAAAACGGCGGTGGTGTCGGGCGTGTGCGACGGCTTCATTGGCAACCGGATGATCGAGCAATACGGCCGCCAGGCGGGCTTTTTGCTGGACGAGGGTTGTACCCCGGTGCAGGTGGACAAGGCGATAGAAAAGTTCGGCTTTGCCATGGGGCCGTTCCGCATGGGCGACCTGGCTGGCAACGACATCGGCTGGGCCATCCGCAAGCGCCGCTATGTTGAAAAACCGCACATGAAGTACAGCAAGACCGCCGATCTGCTGTGCGAAAAAGGCCGCTTTGGCCAAAAGACCGGTGCCGGTTGGTACGACTACGTGCCCGGCAAGCGCGACGCCATTCCCAATGCCGAGGTGGTCAAGATGGTGGAAGACCACCGCGCCAGTCTGGGCATCACCCCGCGCAAGATTTCGGACGAAGAAATCGTACAACGCCTGGTGTTCAGCCTGGTCAACGAGGCTGCCCACATTCTGGAAGAAGGCATTGCCAGCAAGGCCAGCGACATCGACATGGTCTATCTGATGGGCTACGGTTTCCCGATTTACCGTGGTGGCCCGATGAACTACGCCAACGAGGTCGGTCTGTTCAACGTGGTGCAAGCGATGCAGCGATTTGCGCAGAACCCGCTCGACGATGCCAGTTTCTGGCAGCCCGCGCCGCTGCTGGCGCGGCTGGCGGCAGAAGGCAAAACATTTTGATCAAATCGGCCTCTGGCCCTTATTAAATAAGCGCTTGAAGCTATTAAAAGAGGAATAAACATGACATCCGCAGTAATCGTTTCCACCGCCCGTACCCCTCTGGCCAAAAGCTGGAAGGGCTCTTTCAACATGACGCATGGCGCCACCTTGGGCGGCCATGCCGTGCAGCACGCCATTGCCCGCGCGGGTATTGACGCTGCCGAGATTGAAGACGTGATCATGGGCTGCGCCTTTCCTGAGGGTGCCACCGGCTCCAACATCGCGCGCCAGATTGCGCTGCGTGCCGGCTGCCCGGTCACGGTCAGCGGCATGACGGTGAATCGCTTTTGCTCGTCGGGCTTGCAAACCATCGCGCTGGCGTCGCAGCGCATCATGACGGGTGAGGGCAGCGTCTATGTAGCTGGCGGTGTGGAGAGCATTTCTTGCGTGCAGCAAGAGTGCAACACCCACATGCTGCGCGACCCCGCGCTGATGAAGACCAAGCCCGAGGTGTACCTGAGCATGCTGGAAACCGCCGAAATTGTCGCCAAGCGCTACGGCATCTCGCGCCAGGCGATGGACGAATTTGGCGCAGCCAGTCAGCAAAAAGCCGCCGCTGCGCTGGAGGCGGGCCGCTTCACCCAAGAGATTGCGCCGATCACCGTCACCATGGGTGTGGCCGACAAGGTGCTGGGCTTGACCACCAAGCAAGTCACCGTCAGCAACGACGAAGGCATTCGCCCTGGCACCACCTACGATGGCATCAAGGACTTGCGTTCGGCCGTACCCGGCGGCCTGATCACCGCGGGCAATGCCAGCCAGTTTTCTGACGGCGCGGGTGCGGTGGTGGTGATGGACGAGGCGCTGGCGCAGCGCAAGGGTTTGCAGCCACTGGGGCGCTTTCTGGGTTTTGCCGTGGCCGGTTGCGAGCCGGACGAAATGGGCATTGGCCCGGTGTTTGCCATCCCCAAGGCGCTGGGCCGCCTGGGCCTGAAGGTGGACGACATCGACCTGTGGGAAATCAACGAAGCCTTTGCCGTGCAAGTGATTTATTGCCGCGACCGTCTGGGCATTGACAACGCGCGTTTGAATGTGAACGGTGGTGCCATTGCTGTCGGTCACCCCTATGGCGTATCGGGTCAGCGCCTGACCGGCCACGCCCTGATTGAAGGCAAACGTCGTGGCGCCAAACGCGTGGCGGTGACCATGTGCATTGGCGGCGGCATGGGCGCTTGTGGGGTGTTTGAGGTGTTGTAATATGTTGGTGTTTTAACACCAATGTGAGGAATCACCATGAGCCGTTTGACCATCACGCTTGACGATGCGCGTTACCGCGCTTTAAAAGAAGCAGCTGCGCAGCGTCACAAAACCATCGGCCAGTTGATCGACGAAAGCCTTGAATTTTTCGGTATCAAATCACATGATCAGGCGCTGGAACTGGTGCGCAGGGCGCGCACGCGCGCGGGTCTGACTGATGACCAAGCCATGGCGCTGGCACTGAATGCCCAACACGCCGAGCGTCAAGGTCTGTGAGCCAATTTTTCATCATCGATACCAATGTGGTCGCCGCAGGCGTGCTCACCTCACACGCAGAATCACCTGTAGCACGCATTCTGGACGGCATGTTGCGCGCCAGTTTCAGTTTTGTTTTGTCAGAGCGCTTGCTGGCCGAATACCGTGCCGTGCTGCTGCGCCCCCACCTGCAAAAGCTGCATGGCTTGTCGGTTGCAGAGGTGGACACGGTGTTACTTGACATTGCGCACCATGCCATCGTGTTGAACCCCATGCCCGCCACAAATCAGCCCAAAGCACCAGACCCCGGCGACCAGTTCTTGTGGGATTTGCTGGGGTGTCGGTCTGATCTGAGCTTGGTGACGGGTGACAAGTTGCTGCTGCAAGACGCAGCCATGCAGCAGCGTGTCATTTCTGCAGCAGCTTTGGTGGCGCAGCTATGGCATTGAATTGCTATCAAAAAAATAGCCTTAGACGCTTTTTTTACAAGGGCTATGAGCCAATATCTTGTATATCCAGGAATTTAGTGCCGGTGCTCAGCCCAGTTTTCCAGCCAATTGCAATGAGACGCGCAGCGTGTCGTTGATGCGTGTTTGCCATCCGTCTCCTGTGGCGCGTAAGGCCATGAGCACATCGGCATCGATTCTGAGCTTGATGGGCTCTTTGGTGGTGATGGCTTTGGGGCGACCACGCAACTTGGTTTGCAAGGAAGTGGGTAGGGTGGACAAGGGTTTGAAGGCAGATGGGTCAACGTCTGACAGATCGCTCACTTTTGATATCCAAGTCATTAGGATTTAGCACCATGAGCTTTCGCAGCACCCTCGACTTCCTTCTGCACAACTGGCTAGCCGTCACGCAGCTGACCACTCGCGCGCGTTTTGCCGACCACAACCGCGAAACTTTTGACGCGGTGCTTGACACCTGCGAACGCATCGCCGCGGATAAATTTGCACCGTTCAATCGCTTGGTGGACACGCAAGAGCCACGCACTGAAGTCGCGCCCGACGGCAAGTTGCACGTGGTCTTGCCGCAAGCCACGTTTGATGCGTTCCGCGCCTATGCCGACAGCGGCATGCTCAGCACCGCGCAAAGTTTTGAACTTGGCGGCATGCAATTGCCCTACGTGGTGGAAGCTGCGGCCAACGCGTTTTTTGCCAAAGCCTCGGTCAGCATCGGCTTTGGCATGCTCACCACCGGTAACGCCAATTTGCTGATGGCGCATGGCACGCCGCTGCAGCAGGCGGTGTTTGCCCACAACGAGTTTTCAGGCCGCTGGGCTGGCACCATGTGCCTGAGCGAGCCGCAGGCCGGCTCCAGCCTGGGCGATGTCGCCACCCGCGCCGTGCCTGACGGTGAAGACTACGCGCAAGACCCGCTGGGGCCGCGCTACCGACTCAAGGGCAACAAGATGTGGATTTCCGCCGGTGAGCATGAGATCACCGAGAACATCGTGCATTTGGTGCTGGCCAAAATCCCGGATGCTGATGGCAAGCTGCCTGCGGGTGTGAAAGGCATTTCACTCTTCATCGTGCCGAAGTTTTTGCCAGTACTGCCCGAAGGCGATGGCGCACAAGAAGGCTTTGCTTCCCAAGTCAAAGTGGGTCAGCGCAACGACGTGGCGCTGGCTGGGCTCAACCACAAATGCGGCTGGCGCGGCACCACCAACACGCTGCTCAACTTTGGCGAAGGCCAGTACCTGGTGGCATCAAAAGGCACTGGGCCGGCATGTGCTGGCGCAGTGGGCTATCTGGTTGGCCAGCCGGGCAAAGGACTGGCCTGCATGTTCCACATGATGAACGAGGCACGCATCGGTGTCGGCATGGCTGCCTCCATGCTCGGTTTTGCCGGCTACGAGGCCGCGCTGGACTACGCCAAAGCCCGTACGCAGGGCAGGGCGCTGACCAACAAAGACCCGGCCAGCCCACCGGTGCGACTGATTGAACACGCCGACATCAAGCGCATGCTGCTGGCGCAAAAAGCCTATGTGGAAGGCGCGCTGGCGCTGGAGCTGTACTGCGCCCGGCTGGTGGACGAGCAACACACCGGCACACCCGAGGCCACCGAAGAGGCGCGCCTGCTGCTCGAGGTGCTCACCCCGATTGCCAAAAGCTGGCCCAGCGAATGGTGCCTGGAAGCCAACAGCCTGGCCATTCAGGTGCACGGCGGCTACGGCTACACGCGTGATTTTCCGGTGGAGCAGTACTGGCGCGACAACCGCCTGAACATGATCCACGAAGGCACGCACGGCATCCAGGCGATGGATTTGCTGGGGCGCAAGGT
>Ga0210035_1002201_pt1 | contig 10559 bp, 1 predicted proteins | sample CryGeymeta201507_FD_183975 | JGI IMG/M metagenome (GOLD analysis project Ga0210035, IMG submission 183975) | Groundwater microbial communities from Crystal Geyser aquifers in Utah, USA - Crystal Geyser metaG 2015-07 (SPAdes) (version 2) | ecosystem: Environmental > Aquatic > Deep subsurface >...
CGTTGTCCGCATCTCTGTAAAATGTTAGTTTTACTCCTTCGTCAATTTCACCATTGCAGTTGTCATCTACTCCATTGCAGATTTCTGTTGCTCCTGGATGTATTGTGTTGTTATTATCATTGCAGTCCGTATCGTCTGTTGTGTATCCTAATGGTGCTGTGCAGGCTTGAATTGTGTTTGTTGCATTTCCATAGCCATCGTTGTCCGCATCTCTGTAAAATGTTAGTTTTACTCCTTCGTCAATTTCACCATTGCAGTTGTCATCTACTCCATTGCAGATTTCTGTTGCTCCTGGATGTATTGTGTTGTTATTATCATTGCAGTCAGTGTTATCTGTTGTGTGGCCTGCTGGTGCTGTGCATGCTTGAATTGTGTTAGTTAGATTTCCATAGCCATCGTTGTCCGCATCTCTGTAAAATGTTAGTTTTACTCCTTCGTCAATTTCACCATTGCAGTTGTCATCTACTCCATTGCAGATTTCTGTTGCTCCTGGATGAATTGATGCATTATTATCATTGCAGTCATTACTGTTATTTACATATCCTGATGGAGAAGTTAAGTTGCATGTTGTTATGTTGTTTGTTAAATTTCCATATCCATCTCCGTCATTGTCTTTATAATAAATTTTCGGAATGCTTCCATCGCAACAATAACTGCATCCTGTTTTGTTGTCATCATTCCAGCCATCTGCATTATTGCATGTATTGTTATTTCCAGAACTTGACATCCAGTTTAAAGAATAAATATCAAAATTGGCATTATTGCAGACAGAATTGTTTATTAAAATTAAGGTTGAGAAAAGCGAAAATATCCCTATTTGAGAGTTATTTAAAATTTCGTTATTGAAAATGGATATAGTTGATGAGGACTCTAAATAAATTCCATTGGCAAAATCAGTAATTGTACAATTTCTTATTGTGCTATTTGTATTGCCATTTAAAGATATTCCATATCCTGCTCCTTGCCCATCAATAGTATTTCCATTACAGTCAAAAATTTTATTATTGAAATTGTCTATATCTTTGATGCAGTGTCCAAATTTATCTGTAATGTTTGAAATCAATGTAACTATGCTGCAGGCGTAACTGTTCAATTTTTCTTTACATTCGTCACATGATGTGCATGTGCAGTTTACGGGACAAGAAAAAGTACATTTGGATTTATTAATGTCATTATAATTATAAGTTGCACCACAGGTATTATTTGTTCCGTTTGTATTATTATAAGCATAAATATCATAATTCAAATTTTCGCACATCGTATTTGAAAGCAGAGTAATATTTGAAGAATCAGCTGAAAAAAATACTCCATATTCGTTTGAATTTATTGTGCTATTAACAACAGAAAAATTTAAGGAATTTTCAACATAAATTCCATATTTAAAGTCAGTGACTATGCAATTTCTTATTGTGTTGTTTTGTTTGTTGTTTAAATATATTCCATAATCCATTTCCATATCATCACCATCAATTGTATTTCCATTACAATCAAAAATTTTGTTATTGAAATTTTCCGGGTTATTAATACATGTTCCTCCCAACCTGTCATAATTTGTTATGTTTGCTATCAGTGTAACAATTGGGCAATTTCGGGTCAGTCGTTTATTGCATTCCTTGCATGATTCACATGTGCATATAACTGGACAATTATAAGTACATCCAGAACTTTTTCCCTCATCTGCATAATTACTTGTATTATCGCACCAATTATCTCTTTTTATATTGTTTTTATTGCTATCATCATCGCTGTAAATATCAAAATTTAAATTATCACAGAATATGTTATTTTCTATTGTATTGTTAATTGAAGTCCTCATAAACATTCCATAACCAGTGGGACTACTACTATTATTAATCATTCCATTCAATGTTATGGTGTTGTTAAATATATAGTTATCTGAGCAACTTAATATCCACAGCCCGGAATCATCATTCATTGTCAATGTATTGCTGATTATTTTGTTATTTGAAGAATCTGTCATGTAAATTCCGTCATAGTCCTTGTTTAAAGCGCAATAATTATTTGAAACATTATTGTTATCAGATTTTTCTAATCTTATTCCTGCAAGTCCGTTCTCTGTTGCAGTATTATTTTCAACCACATTATCATTTGAATATTTATATAAATGAATTCCATAATAACTATTTGAATTTGCAGTATTATTTACAAGAGTATTATGTGTAGAGTGCGCCAAATAAATTCCACCATAAAAATCTGTAATTATACAGTTTCTTATTAAGTTATTACTTTTGTTGTAAAGATATATTCCATAGTCATTACTACTGTCATCCCCATCAATTGTATGTCCCTTACAGTCAAAAATTTTGTTGTTGAAATTTGAAGGATCATTAATACATTTTCCGGAATAGTCTAAAATATCCTGAATTAATAATACATTGCTGCACGAGTTATCATTTAATGCGTTTGTGCAGTCCTGACAAGAATTACATTCACAAACACCGCTTCCTAAATTGTTGTACGCATTTACATAATTTATTCCAAAAATTAAAAAAATAAAAATTATGCAAATTATTCTTTTGTCCATATTATAAACTTAAATTTCTATGATAAATCTAATATTTTATGCATTACTTTAAACATATCCGATAAATTCAAATCCCCCATGTTATGTTTCAGACATTCATAATTCGCTACACTATCTTTTTCTCCTGACAAATATTCCAATCCTGCTACAACATCAAAAATGTCAACCATTCCATTGCTGTTATCAAAGTCCATACATTCCTCTGCAAGAAGGAAAGAGGTATAATTATAATATCCCAAAGCATAAGCATCATCTTTATAGTCCAAATTTTTCCCGTAAGTATTTTTTACATATAAATTTTTAAGATAAAAGTTTCCGCTAATTCCATTATCGTATATATCCTTTCCTGCAAATTTCATCGCTACTTTATTGATGCCTCCTGTTAAATTTAAGTTTGCCGCATAATTTGAGACATAAGTTCCGTTTTCATCATAAATTTCCCCGGTTACAATATATTCTCCTAATTTTGAGGCATTTAGATCAACCTGTATGAGCAAAAATTTATATGTTTTGTTTCCATCCTTATAATTGCCATACTGCTCGGATGTCCAATTTCCGATAATTAAAACATCAGAATGTTCAAATTGCACACTATTGTAAGATGAATTTGTCCTGGTGGCATAATATTTGTAATCAACTATACCTATTTTATCTATTAACTGTAAATTATTTAAAACAAATTTTCCATTATATTTTGATTTATAAAATTCTTTTCCGTCAAATTTTAATTGCACAAGATTCATTCCTTCCGTCAAATTTATTTCGTTTTTTGCTTTATCTATAAGTTTGCAATCCCACGAGTTACAATCTTCGTAAATTTCTCCTGAAATCTGATAGGTTCCCTTTGTGTTTGCATATATGCTGACATTTATGACAAGATAGTCATAAAGTGAATTGTTGTTTAAATCAATTCCAAAATCAGAATAATTTCCGGTGAAATATGCTGGCGGTTTTTCAAATTGTGTGTAATTATAACTTAAAGTTGTGTAAGCCTCATATTTAGAATCTTTATAATTCCACACACCTTCTTCTTTTTTATATAAATTTAGATATTTTAAAACAAATTTTCCATTATATTTTGATTTATAAATTTCTCTTCCGGCAAATTTTAACTGGACAATATTTATTCCCTGTTTTAGGTATGTTTCATTTTCTGCAGAAGTTATGTAATTGTAATTACACCAATAATAACCGCAATCTTCATAAATATCCCCATAAATTCTATATTTTCCATCTGCATTAGCATAAACACTGACATTTATAACAAGATAGTCGTAAAGTGAATTATTGTTTAAATCAATTCCAAAATCAGAATAGTTATCTGTAAAATGAGAAGGTCTTTCAAATTGTGGGTAATTATACTTTGAAGTCATATGAGCAAGATTTTTATAATCTTTTTTATTCCACGAATATCCCCAATCACTTTCCTCTTTTTTATATAAATATAAATATTTCAAAAGAAATTTTCCGTTGTAGTTTGAATTATAAATTATATTTCCGTCAAATTTCAGTTGAACAACATTAATCCCCGGTTTTAAATGCGTTACATTTGATGCAGAAGTTATATAATCACAATAATCATTATCACACTTTTCATAAAGATCACCTGAAATTTTATAGTCGCCTTCTTTAGTAATATTAACACTGACATTTATTACAAGATAATCGTAAAGTGAATTGCTATTTAAATCAATTCCAAAATCAGAATAGTCGTCTGTGAAATGAGAAGGTCTTTCTTCAAACTGTGTGTAGTTATACTTTAAAGTTGTGTAAGCAATGGATTTGTAATCTTCTTGATTCCACGAATACTCCCAATCATTTTCTTCCTTCTTATTTAAATATAAATTTCTCAAAACATAAGTTCCATTGTAGTTTGATTTGTAGATTTTTCCTCCGTCAAACTTTAACTGGACAATATTGATTCCATGCTTTAAATGTGTTTCATTTGATGAATAAATGTAATCACAGTAATAGTAATAATAACTACAATTTTCATAAAGCTTTCCATAAATTTTGTAATAACCTTCTTCTACAATATAAACACTTACATTTATGATAAGATAATCATAAAGTGAGTTGTCGTTGGTGTCCAATCCAAAATCAGTGTAATTATCTGTAAATTTAGATGGTCTTTCAAATTGTGTGTAATTATACTTTGAAGTCATATGAGCAAGCTTTTTATAATCTTTTTTATTCCACAGATATCCCCAATAACTTTCCTCCTTTTTATATAAATATAAATATTTCAAAACAAATTTTCCATTATATTTTGATTTATAAATTTTATTTCCGTCAAATTTTAACTGAACGATGTTAGTCCCTTGTTTTAAGTGTGTTTCATTTGATGCGTAAGTTATATAATTGCACCAATAATCACCACAATTTTCATAAAGATCACCCGAAATTTTATAGTCGCCTTCTTCTGCAATATAAACGCTGACATTTATAATTAGATAATCGTAAAGTGAGTTGTCGTTGGTGTCCAATCCAAAATCAGAATAGTCGTCTGTAAAATGAGAAGGTCTTTCAAATTGTGTGTAATTATAACTCGAAGTTGTGTAAGCATTGTATTTATAATCTTTTTGATTCCACCAATACCCCCAATAATTTTCCTCTTTTTTATTTAAATATAAATTTCTCAAAACATAAGTTCCATTATAGTTTGATTTATAAATTTTTCCCCCTGCAAATTTCAACTGGACAATATTGATTCCCTGCTGTAAATGTGTTTCATTTGATGAATAAATGTAATCACAGTAGTAGTAATAATCAGAACAATTTTCATAAAGATATCCATAAATTTTGTAATCGCCTTCTTCGTCAATATAAACACTTACATTGATAATTAGATAATCATAAAGTGAGTTATTATTTAAATCAATTCCAAAATCAGTGTAATTTCCTGTGAAACTCGTTATTCTTTCAAATTGTGTGTAATTGTAATAAGAAGTATTGTACGCAATTGTTTTCTGATCCCAGGTATTATAATTACCATCCCTCAAATTTAAATATGCCAATATATATTTTCCATTGAAATTTTGCTTATATATGTTTTTTCCGTCAAATTTCAATTGAACAATATTTGTCCCGTTCTTTAAATATGTCCAGTTTGATGAATAACCAATATAATTTTCCCATGCTGAGATATTTTCTTTATAAAGTTCTCCAGAAATCGCATAATATCCTTCTTCGCTGACATTAACGCTTACATTTATAACAAGATAATCATAGAATGAATTGTTGTTTAAATCAATTCCAAAATCAGAGTAATCGCCTGTAAAGTAAGCAGGCGGTCTTTCAAAAAAAGTGAAGTTACACTTTGAGGTAGTGTATGCAACTTCTTTATAGTCCAATTGATTCCATTCATCATCGTATAAATATAAATATTTCAGCACATATTTTCCTGTATATTGCAGCGTATATATTTTCCGCCCGTCAAAGTTTAACTGAACAGTACTTGTTCCATTATTAAGATATGTTGTATTTGTGGCATATATATTTTCACATCCTATTGTTGTGCAGTTTTCTTTATAAAGATATCCATAAATTATATAATTTCCATAATCATTGACATTAACCTGAATATTTATAGTTAGGTAATCATACAGCCCATCACCGTCTACATCGTTTTTTTCATCAAAATAATTTCCGGTGAAATTTCCCTTTGGTTTTTTGTATTTTTCAAATTGTGTGTAATTATAATAAGAAGAAGTATATGCAAGGTGTTTATAATCTTCCTGATTCCACCAATACCCCCAATCACTTTTTTCCTTTTTATCTAAATATAAATATTTCAAAACAAATTTTCCATTAAAATTTGAGTTATATATCTTACTGCCTTTAAATTTCAATTGCACTATATTTATTCCTTGCTGTAAATGCGTTTCGTTTGATGCATAAGTTATGTAATTGCACCAGTAATAATCGCAATCTTCATAAATATACCCATAAATTCTGTAATCCCCTTCTTCCTTAATATCAACACTGACATTTATAACAAGATAATCGTAAAGTGAGTTGTTATTTAAGTCAATTCCAAAATCAGAATAGTTATCTGTAAAATGAGAAGGTCTTTCAAATTGTGTGTAATTATAACTTGAAGTTGTATAAGCCGTTGATTTATAATCCTTTTCATTCCAATAATAATCTTCTTTTTTATTTAAATATAAATATTTCAAAACAAATTTTCCATTGTAGTTTGAATTATATATATTTTTTCCGTCAAATTTTAACTGAACAATATTAGTCCCTTGTTGCAAATGCGTTTCATTTGATGCATAATTTATGTAATCGCACCAGTAATAACCGCAATCTTTATAAATATCCCCATAAATTTTGTAATCGCCTTCTTCTACAATATAAACACTTACATTTATAACAAGATAGTCGTAAAGTGAGTTGTTATTTAAGTCAATTCCAAAATCAGAATAATTGCCTGTAAATGATGTATCTTTTTCAAATTGTGTGTAATTATAACTTGAAGTTGTATAAGCAGTTGATTTATAATCCTTTTGATTCCAATAATAACCTTCTTTTTTATCTAAATATAAATCTTTCAAAACAAATTTTCCATTATATTTTTGTTTGTATAGTTCCTTTCCGTCAAATTTTAACTGAACAATATTTGTTCCATTTTTTAAATGCGTCTCATTCTGAGCGTAAGTTATGTAATCACACCAGTAATAACCGCAATCTTCATATAAATTTCCATAAATTCTGTAATCCCCTTCTTCCTTAATATAAACACTTACATTTATTACAAGCTCATCGTAAAGCGAATTGTTGTTTGTGTCTAATCCAAAATCAGAATAATTGCCTGTAAATTCAGATGCTCTTTCAAACTGTGGGTAATTATAACTTGAAGTTATGTAAGCAGTTGATCTATGATCTATTTCATTCCACTTCCCACCCTCTTTCTTTTTTAAACTTAAATGTTTTAAAACAAACCATCCATTGTACTTTTTCTTATAAATTTTCTCCCCGTCAAATTTTAACTGAACTATATTGATTCCCTGCTTCAAATATGTTTCATTGAACGCATAAATATGATCGCACCACCAGTCCATGCAGTCCTTGGTATATAAATAACCCGAAATTTTATAATTTCCTTCTTTATCTGCATATACGCTGACATTAACAATTAAATTATCGTAAAGTGAATTATTGTTTTTATCAATTCCGAAATCAAAATAATCATCAGTAAAGAAAACCCCGTCATTAACCCTGAAATAACTCCATCCTTCTTTTTCATTGTCTGCAATACATCTAACCAAATACAACCCCGTATTTTTTGGGACAAATGTAAAATTTATCATGTCATTTTGCGTCTTTTGTGAAATTTTTTCAACGACTTCATTTTCATTTTTTGATGTATCAATTATCTTTAAAGTTAAATTTTCCGAATCGTAATTACAAAAGATAGTTACATTCTTATCTTTATTGATTATAAATGCAGGCATCTTCCCTTTACTTATTTCATCAACAGAATATCTCACAGAAATATTGCTGTTGATTGTTATTGATGGTTTATTTTCTGTATCGCTTTTATTTGCCTTTTTTATCTTCAATGCCGGATCTCCGATAAGCACAAATTCAAATAAGGTTATTTTGGAGTACATGTTTTCAATGTCATTTTCAATGACATAATTTAACATTGCATCTTTTTCCATATCCCCAAGCACTTCCTTTTCTTTGTATTCTTCTAAAAGTTTTTCAATCAAATTACCAATATATCTATTCACAATTTTCTTAACATAGCCGTTGTTCAAATAAATATCATGTTCATCATATGCTATTCTTGAACTTCCGAAATAAGCAATTGCTCCGGCATCTGACTTTATTAATTCTTCGGACATTGATCTTTTCTCATCTGTCAGTTCAGAATCATACGCCCCGTTCTTACAGGAAACGCTGAATATTACCGGAATTTTACTGCTCTTATTTAAATTTTTCAGATCATCAGTGCATAAATTTCCATCATCCAAATTAAGGCATGTTCCTGTTCCGTGAGCAAAAATAAATGCAGCACTATAATTTCCTGAAAAAATTTTCTTTACATCATCCTTCTTAAATGTATCATCTGTTCTGTAAAATTTGCTTATATTTCCCGAAAGCAAATTATTATTTATTACATTTGCGGATAACATCTCAGCATAAAAACTTTCATCGTTCCACAGGCGACCACCAACAACAGCGGTATTTTCAAAATTTCCGTTATTGCTTTCATTAACATAATCCTTTATCTTTTCAACAATTTTGTTTGCCTCGTTTAAATTTCTGGCAGGAAGTCGCCCAGCAGCAAAATTCGGAATTAAATCGTAGTCAGGGGATGAATAAAAGAAGTCTGTTGGAATCCATGATTCATATTCATTAACATGAGGAATATAAGCATAATAACTTGGTGGAACTATTTTTGAACTTCCAAGCAAAACAATGTATGTTAAATTTTCGCTGTTCGTTGAATTTAAAAATGAAATAATTTTTAAAGCGAGTGTTGAATTATAATGGACCTTGCAGAAATACTCGTCGCACCCGTCATAAGAAGGAAAGTCAGCTGCGGAATAATTTTCTATTGCTGATAAATTTATTATTTCTGTTTTCATTCCGTAACCTTCATGAATATCTTTTAAATTTTTTGATGCATTATAAAATTCATCCGGTGCAATTATCAGACATTTAGTATAACTTGATAACGGAGGAGGGGATTGCTTGGCGAAATGCGAAGTTCCTTTATAACTTATCCCGAATTTCAAATCGGTTATTAAAATAGTACTTCCAGAACTTTCCATATACTGAACGGGAAAAACTTTTATAATTAAATATGTGTTATTATTATCCTTTCCAGCAATATAAGAAAAGACCTTTCCCGGAAAATAATTGTCTTTGCTTTCGGAATTAGAATCAGAACTATCACCATACAACTTGGCGGATTTCGGGTCGCTAACCTTTGCCATATCAAATCTTCGTGGAAATTTCACATAACTGCCGTCTTTTATGAAAACATCACCAATGTCAATATTTTTATCAAATTTTAGAACAATTGTTTTCATCGGCAAGTCAGGTTGCCCGGGAGAAGCAAAGGAGAATGAATCCGGAATGCTTATAAAATCACCATCACCTTTATTTAAAATTTCAACTTCTCTTAGAGAAATTTTAAAGGATGTATCTATTGTTTCATACCCGTTTCCGTATTTTCCCGGAGGCTCGTGATATAAGTTATTTTGACTCTCCCCGATATATAATTCAAAAATATTATATTCCTTTAATTCTTCAGAAAATGCCACATTTGCAAAGATGCATATAGATGCAATTGCAAAAACCCAGACAAAAATTTTCGTTTTCATTTTATAGTAAAAATTTCAACTTTTGATTATTTAATTTAAATATATTACCAATTATAGTGAATTTTTCAACTTTTAATTATTTATTTTGAACATCAATATTATATATTATGATTTGAAGAATAAATGTAGGGATAAAAACAATATTATCAAAAGATGTCAAAATGGCTATAATTGTATAATTGTTTACTAACGATATGTTGTATCCATTAAATTTTAAATTTTAAAGTTATTACTTGCATTCCGCACCTTTAAATCAAAAATTGGAATTATCAAATTTAAATTTTGGAGCTAAATACAGTAGCAATGGGCATCCTTTATTGAGTCCGTTCAGTTATTAATTCAAATGGAAAGTAAATAAATCCATTTATTATTTTTTGTCTTTATAGTGGAAATTAAAAAAATTTAATTAGATGTGCGGAAAAAGGGATTTATAATAATAAATTAGACTGCTATAATAACCTGCCTACAAAGTAGATCGTATTCTTGTGTAATAATCCGTGTATATGTGGTGGCTACATCTATATAAATTTTATGGAGCTTTTTTAAAAGCTACCGCTGTACTTAGACTGATGAGCTACCTCTTTTATATTAAATTTTTCATAAATAAATTTAAAATACAAATATAAATTTAATAAATTTAATAAATTTAAAACAAAAAATTTAATAAATTT
>Ga0210035_1002229_pt1 | contig 10474 bp, 9 predicted proteins | sample CryGeymeta201507_FD_183975 | JGI IMG/M metagenome (GOLD analysis project Ga0210035, IMG submission 183975) | Groundwater microbial communities from Crystal Geyser aquifers in Utah, USA - Crystal Geyser metaG 2015-07 (SPAdes) (version 2) | ecosystem: Environmental > Aquatic > Deep subsurface >...
CCCACGGAAAACTGCCCTTCTCGTATTCGATCCCTTTGGCTTTTGCTTCGGTTTCGGTGAGTCCCATCCACGCCACTTCGGGATCGGTGTAGGCGACCGACGGAATCGTCAGCGGCTCGAAGAACGCCTTGTGTCCGGCGATGTTCTCCGCCGCGACCTTGCCTTCGTGCACCGCCTTGTGCGCCAGCATCGGGTTGCCGACGATGTCGCCGATGGCGTAGATGTGCGGCACGTTGGTGCGCATCTGTTTGTCCACCGGGATGAAGCCGCGCTCGTTGACGACGAGTCCGGCCGCTTCGGCATTGATCAAACGCCCGTTCGGGCTGCGGCCGACGGCCATCAGCACACGGTCATACACCTGCGGTTCGGCGGGCGCCTGCTCGCCTTCGAAGGTGACTTTCAGACCGTTCTTCATCGCCTCGATTTTGGTCACCTTGGTCTTCAGCATGATCGCCTCGTACCGCTTGGCGATGCGGTTATGCAGCGGCTTGACCATGTCCTTGTCCGCGCCGGGCATCAGTTGATCCATCAGTTCGACCACGGAAATTTTTGCCCCCAGCGCGTCATACACCGTCGCCATTTCCAGACCGATGATGCCGCCGCCGATCACCAGCATGCGCTTCGGCACCTCCTTCAAAGCGAGTGCGCCGGTGGAATCGATGATGCGTTCATCGTCGTAGGGGAAGCCGGGGATGCGCGCCACGCTGGAACCGGCGGCGACGATGGCGTGGTCGAAGGCGATGATTTTTTCGCCTTCGGCGGTCTGCACCGAGAGGCTGTTGGGCGAAGTGAATTTCGCCGTGCCGCGCACCACCTGCACCTTGCGTTGTTTGGCCAGGCCGGCGAGGCCGTTGGTGAGTTTGCCGATGACGCTTTCCTTCCAACTGCGGATGGCGTTGATGTCGATCTTGGGCTTGGCGAAGGTTACGCCGTGATGGCCGACTTCTTCCGCTTCGCTGATGACTTTGGCGACATGCAGCAAGGCCTTGGACGGGATGCAGCCAACGTTGAGACACACGCCGCCGAGAGCGGCATATTTTTCGATCAGCACCACCTGCTTGCCGAGGTCGGCGGCGCGAAAGGCGGCGGTGTAGCCGCCGGGGCCGGCGCCGAGCACCACCACTTCGGCATGCAGGTCGCCATTGATTGAGGATTTTGGATTTGGGACTTGGGATTTAGTTGGGGCCGCAGCAGTGGGTTGCGGGGCAGACGCTGCCGATTTTGCCAAATCCGAATTCCCAGTTCCTAAATCCTGCGTTTCCAACAGCAGGATCACCGAGTCTTCGCTCACTTTGTCGCCAACCTTGACCTTCATCTCCTTTACCACGCCGGCGGCAGGCGAGGGCACATCCATCGTCGCCTTGTCGGTCTCCAGCGTGATCAGTGCCTGTTCCTTTTCAACCGTGTCGCCCGCCTTGGCCGCGATCTCGATGACCGCCACGCCCTTGAATCCGCCGATGTCCGGTACCTTGATTTCGATAGTTTGGCTCATGTTTTTCCTCTCTGCCGTCATTCCGGCGAAGGCCGGAATCTGGTTATTTAAATAGGCCCTCGCAATGCGAGGACAAAAACTCATGCATTTTGAATAAAACCGCTGGATACCGGCCTGCGCCGGTATGACGGTTAAACCCTGATCTGCCCGCTGCCCAGCACGATATATTTCTGCGACGTCAATCCTTCCAGCCCCACCGGCCCGCGCGCGTGGATCTTGTCGGTGGAGATACCGATCTCCGCGCCGAGGCCGTATTCGAAGCCGTCGGCGAAACGCGTGGAGGCATTCACCATCACGCTGGAAGAATCCACTTCGCGCAGGAAGCGCATCGCTTTGGAATAATTTTCCGTGACGATGCTGTCGGTGTGCTGCGAGCCGTAGCTGCCGATGTGCGCGATGGCGGCATCGAGGTCGGCGACCACGCGCACCGCTAGGATGGGCGCCAGATATTCGGTGCGCCAGTCTTCCTCGGTCGCGGCTTTCATCTGCGCCACGATGGCGCGCGCAGCTTCATCGCCGCGCAGCTCGACGCCTTTCTTCAAATAGATGGCGCACAGTTCCGGCAACACTTGCGCGGCGACGGCGGCATGCACCAGCAAAGTCTCCATCGCGTTGCACACGCCGTAGCGGTGCGTCTTGGCGTTGTCGGCGATGCGGATGGCTTTTTTGAGATCGGCTTCGTCGTCGATGTACACATGGCACACGCCGTGCAGGTGCTTGATCACCGGAATGCGCGCCTCGCTGGAGATGCGCTCGATCAGTCCCTTGCCGCCGCGCGGCACGATCACATCGACATAATCCTTCATGGTGATCAGCTCGCCCACGGCAGCGCGGTCGGTGGTGTTCACCACCTGCACCGCCGTCTTCGGCAACCCCGCCTCGCGCAGCCCCTGATGCACGCAGGCGGCGATGGCCTGGTTGGAATGCAGTGCTTCCGAGCCGCCGCGCAGGATGGCGGCATTGCCGGATTTCAGGCACAGCCCGGCGGCATCCGCCGTAACGTTCGGACGCGATTCATAGATGATGCCGATCACGCCGAGCGGCACGCGCATCTTGCCGGCCTGAATGCCGGACGGGCGGAATTTCAGGTCGGAAATTTCGCCGACGGGATCGGGCAGGGCGGCGATCTGGCGCAGCCCTTCGGCCATGCCCTTGATGGTCATTTCGGTCAGCGTGAGGCGGTCGATGGAAGCGGCATCCAGCCCGTCAGTTTTGGCCGCGGCGACATCCCTGGCGTTCTCGGCGATCAACTTCGCGCTGTTGAGCAGAATGGCGGTGGCGATGTTTTCCAGCGCGCGGTTCTTGGTGTTGGTGTCGGCCAGCGCCATCGCGCGCGAGGCGGCGCGCGCCTGTTGCCCGAGCGATTGCATGTAATCCTTTATGCTTTCCATCTGTGCGGTTTTCCTCGTGGGTCGGGTTTCAACCCGACTGCCGGGTTAAAACCCGACCTACAGGGCGCGCATTTTAGCACTGTGCATGCGCTAGAATGCGCGCCTCAAACAAAAGAACAATCCATGTCCGATATTCTCCACAAAATCCTTGCGGTCAAGGCACAGGAAGTTGCCGCCGCCCTGTCTGCCAAGCCCTTGCCCAAGCTGCGCGCCGAGGCGGAGCAGACGCCGCCCGCGCGCGATTTCGTGGCCGCGATCCGCGGCAAGATCGCCGCCGGTCTGCCCGCCGTTATCGCCGAGATCAAGAAAGCCAGTCCCAGCAAAGGGGTCATTCGCGCCGATTTTCATCCCGCCGCGATCGCGCAGAGTTACGCGCAACACGGCGCGTCCTGCCTCTCGGTGCTGACCGATGCGCAATTCTTCCAGGGCAACCCGGAATATCTGCAACAGGCGCGTGCCGCGTGCGAGCTGCCGGTGCTGCGCAAGGATTTCATGCTGGACGAATACCAGGTCTGGCAGGCGCGCGCGATGGGCGCGGATGCCATCCTGCTGATCGCGGCGGCGCTGACCCTGAAGCAGATGCAGGCGTTTGAGAAATTGGCGCACCAGCTCGGCATGGCGGTGCTGGTCGAAGTGCACGACGGACATGAACTGGAAGTCGCGTTACAGCTCGCCACACCGCTGATCGGCATCAACAACCGCAATCTGCGCACCTTCGAGGTGAACTTGCAGACCACGCTCGATCTGCTGCCGCAAATTGGCGCCGAGCGCATCGTCGTCACCGAAAGCGGCATCTTCACCGCGGACGACGTCAAACGCATGCGGGATCATCAGGTGCACGCCTTCCTCGTCGGCGAAGCCTTCATGCGTGCCGCCGATCCCGGCGCCGAACTCGCCCGCGTGTTCGGCCTGTAGGTCGGGATTTATCCCGACACTTCTCGTTAAATCATTACCCGCGTCGGACTGAAGTCCGACCTGCATGAACGCGCGCGCTGTCCCTGACGGCTGTCGCGCCGGCGCAATTCGCCCTCGATGCCGTTCAGCACGCTCCATTTCTGCGCCGCCCAGTCCGGCGCCAGCAGGATCTCTTTCGGCGCGGTGCCGGTCACGCGGTGATAGACGATGTGTTGCGGCGTGCGTTCGATCAGGTCGGCGGCGATGCGGATGTAATCCTCGCGCAGCAGCGGGGTGTATTCGCCGTTGCGCCATTGATGCGCCAGCATCGTGTGTTTCACCACATGCAGCGGATGCAGCTTGAGTCCGTCCACGCCGATGGCGAGCACCGTATCCAGCGTGCGGTGGTAATGCGATTCGTCCTCGCCGGGCAGACCGACGATCAGGTGGGCGCACAGCGGGATGCCGAGCCGCCGGGCGGCCTGCGCGGTCGCCGCGTACTCGGCCAGACCGTGGCCACGATTGACCCGGCGCAGCGTCTCGTCGAAGGCCGATTGCAGCCCCAGTTCCAGCACCACTTCCAGCCCGCTCGCACGAAACTCGGCCAGCAGGTCGAGCACTTCGGGCGGCACGCAATCGGGGCGCGTGCCGATGGCCAGGCCGACTACATCCGGCTGCGCCAGCGCTTCCTGATACAGCGCGCGCAGGCGTTCGATGTCGGCATAGGTATTGGTGTAGGCCTGGAAATAGGCGATGAATTTTGCGGCACGGGTGCCGCGCGCGATGGCACGGCGTCCCGAGGCCAGTTGTTCCTGCAGGGTCGGCGGCGTGCGCCCGTTGGGGCTGAACGACTCGTTGTTGCAGAACGTGCAGCCGCCGCTGCCCTTGCTGCCATCGCGGTTGGGGCAGGTCATGCCGACATCCAGCGCGATCTTGTGGATGCGCTTGCCGTAGCGGTGCAGCAGATCTTGCCCGTAAGTATTGACGCGGTCGGAGAGGGTCATCGGCAGGGGTGAGCAGGCTTTAGAGTTTAGGATACATCAATGGTGTGGCATAAATGCAACATCCTTTTTATTCTTTGCGCAAAATCAAAAACCCACAGTCCCTTGCGGCATAAAGCCACCGTGATTAACTGCCCGGTCAGGCAGTCCACAAATTTGGCGCAGCCGTCAGGCTTTAGGTAATCTGCCTGTAAGCATGTTGTAAGATTTTTGTAATAGCTTGCCCATCGAAGCGAAAGAGCACCGTTCGCCTTCAGGATTGCCATCTAAAATTTAAAGAGGAGAAAACGATGCAAAAGAAACTCATTACCCTGGCGGTTGCGGCTGCATTTTCAGCCCCCGCATTGGCCGGCACTATCAGCACCGGGAGCACTGCAGATATCACCGTGTATGGCAAAGTTTTCATGACGGTTGACCAGTTCGACGACGGCAATTCCACGCATGCCAGCGTTACCCGTTTCAACACCAACTCGTCGCGCCTGGGCATCAAGGGCAGCGAAGAGATCGGCGACGGCCTGAAAGCGCTTTTTCAGTATGAAGTCGCGGTGGATGCGGACGGCCAAACCGGCAACGGTTTTGGCCGCGCAAGCCGCAACAGCGGCGCCGGCTTGCAGGGCGGCTTCGGCAAGGTGATCGTCGGGACTTGGGATAGCCCGTACAAAGTCGTGCACAACAAGATCGAGCTGTTCGACAACGATACCGCATGGACCGCGCTCAGGGTGATCGGCAACTCCAACGGCAAGAATTACAACACGCGCCAGAAGAGCATGCTGCAATACTGGACTCCGGTCATGGGCGGCGTGCAAGCCGCGGTGATGTACAGTCCCGACGAAGTAAAAAATAACGCCTTGGCCACGCCCCCCGTCAATCATGGCAACAAGAACATCGTCTCCGCCTCGCTCGCCTACAAGATGGACAACATTGACGTGTCCGGCGCCTACGAGCGGCGCAACGACCAGACCACGGTTGGCAAAACCGACAGCGCTTTCCGCGTGGCCGGCAAATATACGCTGGGCGATGTCTGGGTGGGCGGCATTGTTGAAAGCATCAAATCCAACAAGTCGGCTGCCGTCAGCAAGACCGCGACCAACTGGGAACTGGTGGGCGAGTACAAGATCGATAAAAACCGGGTGGCGTTGAGTTATGCCCAGGGTGGATCGACGGCGACCGGCGGGGCCGCCAAAAACGATGTGAGCCAGATCACCGCCAAATACGCTTATGGCTTCTCCAAGCGGACCGATGTGTTTGCCGCGTACATGGTGAGAGACCTGAATGCGACCAACACCAAGGCGAATGCCATCGGTGTCGGTATCATCCACGCGTTCTAAGCCGCCTGACCTTGTCCTGAAACGGGCGCCGCGGGGCGCCCGTTTTTTATTGCCGGCATTCACGCGAAGCGGGGAATCCGGTAACCTCGCGACTGTGGAAAATACAAGGAAAGCGCTCATGCTGAATCTGGACCGTTTGATCATCGAATTCGACAAGGGCTTGCGTACCCTGTTCGCCAAGGCGCCGACCGCGCGCCCGTATCCCGACGCGGAAGTTCCCGATGCCGCATTGAGCGACGCGGAAAAGAAACACGCCGCCGCGCTGATGCGCATCAACCATACCGGCGAAATCTGCGCGCAGGCGCTGTATCAGGGTCAGGCGCTGACCGCGCGCGACCCGGCGGTGCAGGAGAAGTTGAACAAGGCGGCGTGGGAAGAGACCGAGCATCTGGCCTGGACCTCGCACCGCGTGCACGATCTGGGCGGGCGACTGAGCCTGCTCAATCCGTTCTGGTACACCGGCTCGCTGGCGATGGGCGCACTGGCGGGTGCGCTGGGCGACAAGTGGAACCTGGGTTTTCTGGCCGAGACCGAGCGCCAGGTCGGCGCGCATCTGCAACACCATCTGGACACCTTGCCGCCGCAGGATGCGAAGAGCCGCGCCGTGGCGCAAACGATGTACGCGGATGAGACCGGCCATGCCGATATGGCGGTGGCGCTGGGCGCGGCGGAACTGCCGTTGCCGGTAAAACTGGCGATGCGCGGCATGTCGAAGCTGATGACGCGGACGGTGTACTGGGTGTAGCCGTTCGTGCAGGTCGGACTTTAGTCCGACATGGAGTGTGATTCAATGCGCAGCGTCGGGATGAATCCCGACCTACAAAACCCTACGCTTCGATGATCTCGAAATCGTGCGTCATCGCCGCCGTCGCGCCGAGCATGATGGACGCCGAGCAGTATTTCTCCGCCGACAGTTTCACCGCCTTTTCCACCGCTTCCGCTTTGATGCCCTTGCCCTTCACCACGAAGTGCAGGTGGATTTTCGTGAACACCCTGGGTTCGCTTTCGGCGCGTTCGGCTTCGATCTCGACGTGGCAATCGCTCACCGCCTGGCGCATCTTTTGCAGGATGAGCATGACGTCGATGCTGCTGCAGCCGCCGGTTCCCAGCAACAGCATCTCCATCGGGCGCGGCCCCAGATTGCGCCCGCCCACATCGGGCGAAGCATCCATCACCACCGCATGGCCACTTTCGCTCTCGCCGACGAAGGCCATTTTTTCAATCCATTTGACGCGTGCTTTCATGTTCTTCCTTTTTAATTTGATCCGTCATTCCGGCGCAGGCCGGAATCCGGCAATAAAACAAATCCGGCAGTGCCGGACAAAATCAACGGCCTTATTAATCATTGCACTGGATTCCGGGCTGCGCCGGAACGACGGCTAGAAGGATTTTAACCGATACCACAGCATGCCGATCATCTCGTGCATGAACCAGTGACTGTCGCGCAGGGCATCGGCGCTCGGCACGAAGGTCAGCAGGGTCGTTGCGTGGCGCGTGGTGAAAGCCGTGGGGGCGGGGACGACCGCGAAACCGGCGGCGCGAAACGCCCGCGCCGCGCGCGGCAGATGCCAGGCGTGGGTCACCAGATAGATGCGGCGCACGCCGGAGGATTCCAGCAGGGAATAACTCAGGCGCGCGTTCTCGAAGGTGTTGTCCGAATCGCCCTCGACCCAGCGCACCGGCACGTTGAATTCGCGCTCCAGCACCGCCTTCATCTGCGCCCCTTCGGAGAGGGCATTGCCGAGCGGCTTGCCGCCCGTGACCAGGATTGGCTTGCCGGTTTCACGATGAAGTTTTGCAGCGTAGCGCAAGCGCGCCAGCGTGCGCTCGCCAACCGTGTCGCCGCCGTATTCGATCGCGCGGAAATACGTGCCGCCGCCGAGCACCACGATGGCATCGGCGGGCTGCGTCCGGGTGTCAACGGCATCAGGCGCGCCCTCCAGTTGCCGCATCAGCGCATCGCTGACAAAAGGCGTGGCGAGCAGCCACAGCAAAGCGAACGCCGTGACCAGCAGCGCGCGCGCGATGAAGGGGCGCTTGTGCCACAGCCACAGGCCGATGCCTGCCACGATCAGCAGATTGAGCGGCGGCAACAGGAAGGCGCTGATGAGATTGGTGAAGAACCAGGACATGATGGCGGACCGGGCGGGATGATGTTCGGCATTATCGCAGAAGGGTTGCGCGGCGCGGTTTCATAAAAGAATCATCCCGCCGTCATCCTGCTGTGACATGGCGCCGCGACACTGCGCGCCATGAAAAACGTCCTCATGCACTGGCGCTGGCTGATTCCCTTGCTGCTGTTCAGCAGCGATGCCTGCGCCTGGGGACTTTACACGCATATCTATTTCGCCCAGCTGTTGCTGTGGGCGGTGCCGCTGACCGATCCTCGTTTTCGCCGCGCGGTCATGACCTGCCCGCGTCTGGTGCTGGCCGGCGCGTGCCTGCCGGATCTGTCGCTGGTCGGGCGTTATCACGATGCGCCGGCGCTGGACGGGACGCACTGTTGGGAACAGGCGCAGCGCCAGTTGCGCCTGGCGCAAACCGATGCGGAACGGGCGCTGGCATTGGGCTACGCCAGCCACCTGCTGGTCGATGTGATCGCGCACAACCACTTCGTGCCGGCGCACGAAAAAATGTGGGGTGAAGTGCCGTGGGTCACCCATGCGATCGCGGAATGGGCGATGGACCGGCACATCCAGCGCCAGTTGTTTGCCACGCCCGCCGCGTTGTGCAACACGCACCGCAACCAGATGGCGGCTTTCATCGAACAGCATTTCGATTGCACCCGGCACAACGCCTGGCGCAGTTTGCGCACGCTGTCGCGCGCCGATGCATTGCTGCGCGGCAGCCGCCTGCACAGCCTGTGCTATCGCGGCGCGCGGGTGGCCGACGACCGTCTGCGCCAGCGTTTCAACCACTACTTGCGCGAGACCGGCGGCAGGCTGGTGCAGATCAATCGCATTTTGCAAGGTGAAGTGCCGCAGTGGTATGCCGAACCGCCGTGCGAAGCGACCGCGCGCCAGCGCGTCGGGCTGTGCGCGCCGCAACACCTGCGCGGCCGCATGCCGCTGCCGCAGGATCTGTTCGAGACCGGGCACGGCTGACTCGGCCGGCTGCGGGCCGGGCCACAGTCAGGATTCGCAAATCTGCAATGCAAAATTAACTTGAGTGAAATATTCAGCCGGCATGATGTATCGCATTACATATCTAGACATCTACCGCCATGAGCTTGTACGCAATAGAGCGCGATACCGGAATTGCACTGTATGCGCAAATCGCCGAAGTACTGGAGCGCGAATATGTGCGGCAAGGCGCGGCGGGTGATCGATTGCCGGCCGAAGGTGATTTGGCGGCGCGCTTTGGCGTAAACCGCCACACCCTGCGCCGCGCGGTGGATGAGTTGATCGCTGAAGGTTTGCTGGAACGCCAGCATGGTGTGGGCATCTTTATCACCGATCAATTGCTGGACTATCGTGTGGGAACAGGAACACGGTTTACCCAGAACCTTGCGGACATCGGCATTGCCACCGATACCAAGGTAATCAGGAAGAGGGTTGCGCCCGCGTCGGCCGGTGTGGCGCGCCACCTGGCGCTGGCAACGGATGAGCCGGTGCTGTGGATAGAGACCCTGCGCATCGCCGACGGGTTTCCATTTTGCGTGATCTCGCACTTCCTTCCGGCGTCGCCGTTCAACGCGATGCTGGACGGATATGAACACGGCTCATTGCATGAATTGCTGGCGGGGAATTGCGGCGCATTGCGCCGCACGGAAAGCCTGGTCACTGCCGTCCTGCCGCAGGGAGACGACGCGAAACTGCTGCGAATCAACCAGAACCGGCCGGTGTTGCGGGTCAAGAGTTTGAACGTGCTGGATCGGGGCGGCATGCCGGTCGAGTACGCCATTACCCGGTTCCGCGCAGACCGGATTCAACTGCGCATCAATCCCTGAGTTGTACCCGCTGTTCCGTTAATCACTTAATCACTAAAAGGAGTTCCAGCATGAAATTCAACAAATTCATTCTTTCCGCACTGATCGGCGCTTCGCTGATCGGCGCAACCGGTGCCGCCAACGCGCGGACTCTGGTGATGGGGTTGATACCCGCCGAGAACAACGAAGAGATGATCAAGACCTTCGAGCCGATGCGCGCTTATATGGAAAAGAAGCTGCACATGAAAGTCAAGGTGTACTCCGCGACCGATTACAGCGGCGTGATCGAGGCGATGAAGAAAAAACGCGTCGATGTGGCGTGGTTCGGCCCGCTGTCCTACTACCTGGCCGAGATGGAAGCCGGTGCCGAGGCGTTCGCCGTCGGCATCCGTCAGGGCAGCGATACGCATACCTACAAGAGCCTGATCATCACGCCGTGC
>Ga0210035_1002231_pt1 | contig 10466 bp, 8 predicted proteins | sample CryGeymeta201507_FD_183975 | JGI IMG/M metagenome (GOLD analysis project Ga0210035, IMG submission 183975) | Groundwater microbial communities from Crystal Geyser aquifers in Utah, USA - Crystal Geyser metaG 2015-07 (SPAdes) (version 2) | ecosystem: Environmental > Aquatic > Deep subsurface >...
ACCCGGCTGTTTGATGAACGCATTGCGCCCCCAGAACTTGCCGGCATTGTGCGCGATCGGCAATACCGGCACGCCGGCATGGCTGGCCAGCATGGCACCGCCGAGTTTGTATCGGCCTTTTTCACCATACGGGATGCGTGTTCCCTCTGGAAAGAGAACGACACTGAAGCCCTGTTCCAGCTTGACCTTACCCTGCTCCAGCAACTGACGCATGGACTCCTTCCCTTTGCTTCGATTGAGCGCGATCGGACTCGACAGCGCCAGCAACCAGCCAAAGAAAGGAATCCACAACAGCTCGCGCTTGGCCACCCAGACGTGCGGCGGGAGGACCAACTGCAGGGCGAGCGTCTCCCACGCGGACTGGTGTTTGCTTAACACCACACAGGAGGCAGGCGGGATATTTTCGCGACCGCGGACTTCCATGCGGATGCCGCAGATGACCTTCAACAGCCACAGCATGCCGGGCGCGAAACCGGACAGCAGACGATGGCGCGTGTGTGGGCCAAACAGAAAGATGAACGGCGAAAACAGGGCATAACCCAGAGTGAACGCGGCTTGCGCCAGCGCAAACAGAATGGAACGGATCAGGTTCATGGCAATGCGGCCGCCACGGCGGCAAGATCGGAAAATATTTGCGTATCCGGTGGCAGACCACCTTTATCCTGCGTCTTGACACCCTTACCGGTCAACACCAGATAGGGACTGGCACCCAGCCGCGCTGCCGCTTCCAGGTCGCGCAGCGAATCGCCCACCGCCGGCACGCCGGCCAGGCTGACACCGTAACGCGCCGCGATCTCCTCCAGCATGCCGCTCTTCGGCTTGCGGCAGTCGCATTGGGCATCATTGGTATGCGGACAAAAAAAGATTGCATCGATGCGACCGCCGACCAGCGCCAGCGACTTGTGCATCTTGTCGTGGATGGCGTTCAGCATCGGCATGTCGAACAGACCGCGCCCGATGCCGGACTGATTGGTTGCCACCACCACGCGGTAGCCGGCCTGGTTCAGGCGCGCGATGGCTTCCAGACTGCCGGGAATGGGGCGCCATTCTTCCGGGTTCTTGATGAATTGCTCGGAGTCGAAGTTGATGACGCCGTCGCGGTCGAGGATGATGAGCTTCATGCCGCCAACTTGGAAATGTCGGCCGACTGGTTCATTAGCCGGCCCAATTGCTGCAACAACACGGCGCGGTTCAAGCGCAGTGCCTTGTCTTCCGCCATCACCATCACCTTGTCGAAGAAGTCGTCGATGAAAGGTTTGAGTGTGACCAGCGTCTTCAGGTTGTTGCTGTAATCGCCGCGTTCGAAATAGCCGCGCGCCATCGGCGTAATGTCCTGTATCGCCTGGTACAGTTCGCGTTCCGCCGCATCCTGGAGCAATGCCGGATTGACCGCCGCCTGCGCCAGCTCGCCCAATTCCTCGGCGTTCTTGCGCATGATGTTCTGCACGCGTTTGTTCGCTGCCGCCAGATCCTTGGCCACCGCCAGCCCCGCGAAGGTGTGCACGCCCTGCAGGCGCGGCAGCACTTCGTGCAGGCGACCGTTGAGCACCGCCAGCACCGCTTCGATCTGGGCGACATCGAAACCTTGCTCGCGCAAATAACCGCGCAGGCGATCCAGCATGAACCCTTCCACTTCCGCCGCCACCGTGGGCGCCAGCATGGCTGCCGGGAAATTTTCCGCTGCCGCTTTGAGCAGCGCCGGCAGGGACAGGTCGAGCGGCGTCTCGATCAGGATGCGCAGGATGCCCAAGGCCTGGCGGCGCAGACCGAACGGATCCTTGTCGCCAGTCGGCACCTGGCCGATACCGTAGATGCCGAGCAATGTTTCCAGCTTGTCGGCCAGCGCCACCGCGCAGGCGAGGCCGCCCTGCGGCAAGGTGTCACCGGCGAAGCGCGGGTGGTAATGCGCCTCGATGGCGCTCGCCACCTCCGGCTTCTCGCCGTCGTGCAGCGCATAGTAATGCCCGATGATGCCTTGCAACTCGGGAAACTCGCCGACCATGTCCGTCAACAGATCAGCCTTGCTCAAACGCGCCGCGAGTTCGGCATCTGCTTTGTCCGCGCCCAGCAGACGGGCGATGGTGCCGGCGAGCGAGGTGATGCGTTCTACCCGCTGCAACTGCGAACCCAGCTTGTTGTGATAGACCACGTCACCGAGTTTCTCCACCCGCGCTTCCAGTTTCTGTTTGCGATCCTGATTGAAGAAGAAACGCGCGTCCGCCAGACGCGGACGCACCACGCGCTGGTTGCCCTCGATGATGTGATGCGGGTCGCTGATCTGCATGTTGGACACGATGAGAAATTTGTTCAGCAACTTGCCGCTGTGCGCATCCAGCAACGGGAAGTATTTCTGGTTCTGCTGCATGGTCAGGATCAGGCACTCCGGCGGCACTTCGAGGAATTCCGGCTCGAACTCGCCGACATAGACTTCCGGCCATTCGACCAGCCCCGTCACTTCATCCAGCAGGCCGCTCAACACGCTGCGCTCCTCGTTGGACATCGCCAGCAGTTTCGCCAAATCAAAATTGGCATGGCCGATCCAGATCGCCCGGTTCTGTTCCGCCAGTTGATCCAGGCGCGCCGCGATGCTGTCGCGCCGGTTGGCGAAGCTCGCCACCACGCGGCCGTCGCGCGCCAGCGTTGCTTCATAATCATCCGCCTGTGCGATGGTGACAGGCTCGGCACACATGAAGCGATGGCCGCTGGTGACGTTGCCGCTGCTCAATCCCAACACCTCGGCCGGCACCACGCGACTACCGTGCAGGACGGTCAGGCCGTGCACCGGGCGCACGAATTGCACATCGGAATCGCCCCAGCGCATCAGCTTGGGCACCGGCAGCTTTTTCAGCGCCTGCGCGATGATGGCGGACAGATATTCGTCCAGCGACTTGCCTTTCTGCTCGACGCGCGCCACAAAACATTCCGCCTTGCCGGCACCGCTGCGCTGCAACTGCGCCAGTGTCACATTAGCCGAGCGCATGAAACCTTCCAGCGCCTTGGTCGGTTTGCCTGCGGCATCCAGCCCGGCAGCCACCGCCGGGCCCTTGCGCTCGATGACGCGATCCGCCTGCTGCTCACTGACCCGGGTGATACTCACCGCCAGCCGGCGCGGCGTGCAGTACGGTGTGCAGACACCGTCCTCATCGAGCAACGCTTGTTCTTTCAGGGCAGCGAACACCTCGCCGGCAAACGTGGTGGAGAGTTTTTCCAGCGCCTTCGGCGGCAACTCTTCCGTCAGCAGTTCGATCAACAGCGTCTGTTTCATTGTGCTTCCTCCACGGCCTTGCACATGGGGAAACCCAATGCTTCGCGCGAATCGTAATAAGCCTGAGCCACCTGGCGCGATAAGGTGCGCACCCGGCCAATGTAAGCCGCGCGTTCGGTCACCGAGATCGCGCCGCGCGCATCGAGCAGATTGAAGGTATGCGAGCACTTCATCACCATCTCGAAACCGGGCAACGGCAGCCCCGCTTCCATCAGACGTTTGGCTTCTGATTCATATTCGTTGAAATGGCGGAACAGCATCTCGACGTTGGAATGCTCGAAGTTGTATTTCGACTGCTCCACCTCGTTCTGGTGAAACACGTCGCGGTAAGTCACCACGGTGTCGCCGTTCTTCGCCCACACCAGATCGAACACGTTCTCCACGCCCTGCAGGTACATGGCCAGACGTTCCAGACCATACGTGATCTCGCCCAGCACCGGCTTGCAGGTGAGCGAGCCGACTTCCTGAAAATAGGTGAACTGCGTCACTTCCATACCGTCCAACCACACTTCCCAGCCCAGTCCCCACGCGCCCAGCGTGGGCGATTCCCAGTCGTCTTCGACGAAGCGGATATCGTGCTCGCCGGTATCGATCCCCAGCGCGCGCAAACTATCGAGATAGAGTTCCTGAATGTTGTCGGGGGAAGGTTTCAGCACCACCTGGTACTGGTAATAATGCTGCAAGCGGTTCGGATTCTCGCCATAACGCCCGTCCTTGGGGCGACGCGACGGCTGCACATAGGCCGCGCGCCAGGGCTCCGGGCCGATCGCGCGCAAGAAAGTCGCGGTGTGGAACGTGCCCGCGCCGATCTCGATGTCGTAGGGTTGCAGCAACGCGCAACCCTGCTTGTCCCAGAAATGTTGTAGCGTCAGGATGACCTGCTGAAAAGTCGGCCCGTGGCTGACTTTCGGTGAAGACTCATGCGCGGAGCGCGTGATGTCGGAACCAAAACCTCGTTGGGGCGAAAACTCATGCCCGCTTGCGGGCGTTATGTCGGAACCAAAGGTGGGCATGTACTAAAAACCGTATGGATTGGCGAGGGTGCCCATTTTACGGGTTTTAAGGGCGGAACGTCATCCCTTGAACAGGATCAACCCAACTGAATGATCTGATTGAGGCGTTCACACACTGCTGCAAACAGCGTATCGGGCATGGTTTTCAGCGGATGCACCCTGGCCTTGCGCAAGCGCCAGTCGAAAGATTCGGGCTGATGACATAACACATAACTGGTTTGCCCATGAGCCGCTCCTCTTTGATAACTGTATAAACGTAGGTCTATACATGACAAAGCGGGGGCAATGTTTAAAAACTTAGGCGGTCATTATTCGTCCAGTTCGGCAATTACAGTGACAGCCTTCCCTGCGTTGATGCGTCTGCCAGCGGGCGGGCTCTGGCAAAGTTGAGCAACTCGCCCAGCCGCGCACCTTTGCTGCGCCAGTCTTGAAACAAACTCTCACCCAGCAGAACGTAATGCCAAGGCAACCCGCCACGCTGTTTTTCGTCCAGCCCGTTGATGCGATCACACCACGCTACGGCAGCTTTCAATTTGCGCTGTACGTTTGGTGTGGTTACCTGCCCCTGTGCCTTGGTCTCCACCAGATAAATCGCGTCCCCGGTGCGCACCAGAAAGTCGGGTGAGTAAAACGCGGGCAAGCCGTCTTCCTTCACGTAACGCAGTCGCACGAAGTCATGGCGGGTTTCGCTTACCTTGCAGAACGCGTGTACCTGCGCATCAGCCTGCGCCCATTCGATGAATGCGCGTTCCAGTCCGCCATTGCGGGCGGGGAATGGCAGGCGTTCGTAGATACATTTGACGACCGGCAGCGAATTGCTCTCGCGCATCATCAGCTTTGGGACTTCTGACAAGTTGCGATAGCGCACTTCGGTTTCGCCCACCACGTCCTGATGTTCCGATTCGATCAACGCCACGGCAAACACCTTGCTGATGTGGTCGATCACCGGCTGCAACAACAGCACGCGCCAGTTCTCACTTTCCATTGGGTTGAATGTCGCACCGAACAGGTAGTGCCGGATGTAGCCATCCAGCCAGCCGGTCAACTCGGCGGTATTGGTCTGCAAATACGGGTTCGCCAGATGCGTGGCAATCTTGTTGCCTTTGGGCAGCGGCTGGCTCAATGCCTGGCTGATACGGCGTGTCAGCCGCGCCAGAAAATCGTTATAGCCGCTGACATTCATCACCGCGCCCTCCACGCGGTAATCGCCAAACAGCGTACTGCTCTGCAAATCCTGCGAAACAAAAGTGTCGCCCTTGCCGAGCAGCGCGGTGAGTTGATCCAGCGTCATCGCGGTAAAAGCGGGCAGTACCATCAAGTCCAGCGCATGGTGCTCCAGAAAAGACTCGGCTTCGCGCAAAATGAACGGAATCGCGAAGTCGTATTGCTCAAAGCCATCGCGCAACTCCACCGCAATTACATCGCCGGTGCTGCTGGTGCTATCCATTTCATCGGTCGTCACACCGGCGAGCCCTTCGGCCATCAACTCTTTGTAAAATTCATTGAAGGCCGGATGCTCGACGATGGAAAGGATGTCGATCAGGTTGCCCGGCTCCAGCCCGGTATTGATGCGCTCGCGATTCTCGCGTTTCAGGTCGGCATACTCTTCATCGCGCCACATCAGGCGCAAGCCGCGCCCGATGGTCTGCTCCAGCAGAATCTGTGCTTGCGAAGAACGCAGCGGCACGATGACGCAGATATTGTTCACGTCGAATCCTTCGCGCAACATCAACACGCTGACGATCACACGCGGCGTGGCGTGCTGATCCACGCTGAACAATCGCTCGCGCACCGGCGCCCAGTCTTTTTCGCCCAGTTCGGCCTTTTTGCCTGAATCAATGGACATCACTTCGTCTTCGGCCAGCCCTTCATCGCGCAAAAATTGCGCCACCAGTGGCGAGACGGAAGTGTCCTCGCACACCACCAGCATCTTCGGATGGCGCAGCGGATCAATGCGCGCAAAATCTGTTTCCAGCTTTTTCAGTTTCTGCAATCCGGCACGCAACATCACGCGCTGGCCTTCGCTCAAGCAGGGATTGCCGTCCTCGTCGCGCTCCGCCTTGAATTCCAGCGGCAACGCGCCGATTTCCTTGCGCCTGTCCAGCACCAGCGATTTCACCAGCCCGGCGCGCATCGCGCTTTTCAAATCAAAGTCGGTGATGATGTGCGGGAAGTACAGCTTGCGTTTGTTCCTGCCCAAGCCAACATCGTTGTAAGGCGTGGCGGAAAAATCCATCTGCACAAAGCGTCGGCCTTTGCTCTCGGCAATGCGGCTCAGGCTTTTCTGCCATTCCACCTCGCTGGTCTCGCCTTCTTTCTTCAGCTCGTGGATGTGATGCGCCTCGTCGTTGAACACCATCAAATCGGGTAACCCGACCAGAAATTCCAGCACATTGCCGCGCGCATAGCGACGATCCAGCATGTCCAGGCTGTTGCCGGTGGCGCGTCCCGGTGCCAGCGGCAGCACGGCAGCCATCACTTGTTGCGCTTCCGGCATTGCACCCGGCGCCGCAATTTCCTCCTCGTCTTCCTGTTCTTCCTCATTAGCCAGCAAATGCCAGTTGGCGATGGCGATCATGCCGTTGCCGGTGGCCTTTAGGCCGATCTCCGACTTGCTGCACACATTGCCGCGCACGAAGCCGAATACCAGTTCACGGTACGCTTCGGGAATGAACAACCCGGCAAACTGCGCCACATCCGACGTGGCAAAATCGCGCATCCCGTCAATCTGCTTGCCGCAAAACGCGTCCAGCAAACGGTCATACACAATCAAGCCGGGCGCGATGATCAAAAACTGGCGCGTGAAGCGCGGATCGTCGATGCCCTCCGCCAGCGCCGCCGTCTTGTTGAGCAACTGCCAGATCAGCAAAGCTTGCAGCACCCAGGTCTTGCCCGTGCCGGTCGCCATCTTCAGGCAATACTTTGGGTGCGCGTGCTTGGCTTGCGCCACTTCACCCATCCGGTTACCGGCCAGCAGCGCGACCGGCGCAGCCTGCTGATACAGATCGAGCAACGTCGTTGCCCCAAGAACTTCATGCGCGACGATGGCATTAAGTATCGCCTGCCGCTGCCCCGCATGAAAATTCAGCGTTCCGCGCGCGGCGATCATGTCCTCGCCAAACCACCACTTCAGCAGCTCCGCCGTGGTGGGCGTCACCAGCTCGTAAATATCCGCCACGCCATATTCCAGGCCGATGCAAAGTTGGTTGGTCTTGGCGCTGAGGCCGATAGATAGCGCAAGTTGATCTTGTATTTCAGACATGGCATATACCCTGTTGGAAAGTCGTCTGTTTGCTGGTGATAGAATTCGCCGCATGAAACCGCCACGAATGCCTTGGGAAGATTTCCCTGACGTGCTGATACACGCCAGCGAGTCCGCCGTTAAACAGCACCCGCATTATTGGGCAGCAAAAACCGGCGATGCGATTGCTGCGGATAATCTGGTGCGTGACACGCTCAATCTGGTGCAAATTGATGCACTCTCCGCGCTGTTGACCGGACATCAGCCTATTTTGGTCAGTGCGCACGCCTACGAACAAAACGGGGTGAACGCCATACCTGAGGTTTTTGCCGACGCGTTGTCGTTGCGTCTTGGTTGGGAAGTGGATGGCGGCGTGGTTCAGGTGAATGTCGTTTCCCATACTGGCGCAGACGGCTTTTCGCGGCTTGCGCGCCAGGCAGAATTCGACGGTGCAATTCAAAGCGGGGCGGAGTACGTCATGGCGGACGATTTCGTCGGTATGGGCGGAACACTCGCCAACTTGCGCGGTCACATCGAAACGAACGGCGGCAAAGTACTGGCTGCCGTGGCCTTGACAGGCAAGCCGCATTCGGTCAAATTGCGCCTCACACAAAGCAGTCTTGATGAATTGAGGAACAAATATGGAACGGAACTTGAACATTGGTGGCAAGAACGATTCGGTCACGCCTTCGACGCGCTTACTGAATCAGAAGCTCGGTATCTTGTCCGCACCCCGGATGCTGCAACCATCCGAAATCGCATTGCTGCGGCTGAGCAAACAGGAAATCGCCCGTAAAGTGGCGGGTAAGTAGCGCACCTCACCGGCAACGCACCGCCACTCATTGCGGTAACTCCACCGTCGCCACCACTTCCGCCTCAAAACCGAACACGTCCACCACCCGCACGCACACGCGGCGAGCGCCGTGTTTGGCGGGCAGCGTCAGCACCGCCTTCGTCACCACGCGCAGCGGATCGCCGTCGTTGTCCGTGTTGCCGCGATAGTCCTGCCACACCGAGCGGAACACCTTGCCGTCATAGTCGGGATCAACCGCCCAGTATTCGATCAACGCCAGCGGCTCCTGATTGATGACCGCCTGCAACTTGACGCGGTTCGCCTCATCCAGATTGATCGCCTCCGGCGACAGCAGCACGTAGTTGTCCAGTTGCACGGTCAGCGTTTCTTCTCCTCCGTCATTCCGGCGTAGGCCGGAATCCAGCGGTTTTATCAAAGAGGTTTCGTGAATTTGTTCCCCGCGTTGCGGGGAGATTTTTTGACTGTCTGGATTCCGGCCTGCGCCGGAATAATGTAATGGACGCCCGCTTTCCAGAACGGCATCAAAGTGCCAAAGTGGAGACTGTTAATTAACCACCAAAGGAAGGGGCGTCCAAAATGAAGATTACTACGATAGGCATTGATTTGGCAAAGAACGTATTCCAACTGCACGGCGTAGATGCGCGCGGTCATGCTGTGGTGCGTCGCGCGATGAAACGAGACGATATGCTGCCCTACTTCGCCAACCTTGAACCGTGCCTGATTGGCATGGAAGCTTGTGGCAGCGCGCACCACTGGGCACGCAAGCTCGGCGCATTCGGGCACACCATCAAGCTCATGGCACCCCAATTTGTGAAACCTTATGTGAAGAGCAACAAGAATGATGCGCGCGATGCCGAAGCCATCTGCGAAGCCGTTACGCGTCCGAACATGCGCTTCGTCCCGATCAAGAACGCCGAACAACAAGCCGTACTGTCACTGCATCGGGCACGTCAGGGATTCGTCAAGTCACGCACTGCACAAGGCAACCAGATACGCGGCCTGTTGAGCGAATACGGCATCATCATCCCGCAAGGGATTGCCAGCATTCGCAAACGCATTCCGGACATACTCGAAGATGCGGAGAACGGCCTGCCCGGCAAAATGAGGACTCTGATCGACCGTCTGACCGAGCATCTCAAAGAAATTGACAACCAAGTGGTCGCCTTGGAGCAAGAAATCAAGCAGTGGCATGCCAGTAGCGAAGCCAGCCAAAAGCTATCAGCCATCCCTGGTATCGGCCCCCTCACGGCGAGCGCCCTGGTGGCGACAATCGGCGATGCCCGGAACTTCGCCAACGGACGAGAATTGGCAGCCTGGCTGGGCTTGGTGCCCAAACAACACTCCAGTGGCGGCAAGTCCGTGTTGCTGGGAATCAGCAAGCGCGGTGACACTTACCTGCGCACCCTGCTGATACACGGTGCCCGTTCGGTGCTCCAGTATGTTGAGGGCAAGCAGGGTAAGACGAACGAATGGTTGCAGCACCTGCTGGCACGGCGCAACAAGAACGTGGCGGCAGTTGCCTTGGCCAACAAGAACACGCGCACCGTGTGGGCGCTATTGGCCCGCGAGCGCACATTCCGACCGGACTATGTTGCGGTACAACCCACCGCAGCATAGTCCGGTCGGTTGAATAAAAGCACATCGGAAATGTCCGGTGATTTGAGCACAGTAGCTGCAAAACAAGAAGGAGCGTTTCCACCGATTGCACGGGCAATCATGAAGTGATGGCAGAACAGGTTAGACCGTGGCCGGGTAAGCTCGCAATCGTCATCGCACTTAAAGTGCGCCGGAATGATAGAGCCCCAGCCAGTGGATTCCATCAGGGACAGCGGTTTAGAACCGCAATCAAAGTCCGAATATATGGCTGCAATCTTTAACCTTGCTTCTGTTCAAAACCGATTGAGTGCTGTTGCAGTTCTGGGGGCGTCCATATATGACGGTAACGAGGGAGAATCGAAATGAGCTACCAAACCGAGTACAACCGTTCGATGCAGGATCCTGAAGGATTCTGGGGTGACCAGGCCAGGGCGCTGGAGTGGTTCAAATTTCCGCAGCAGATATTGCAACAGGGCGCCGACGGCATCGGCCACTGGTTCGCCGACGGCGAGATGAACACGGCCTACATGGCGCTCG
>Ga0210035_1002233_pt1 | contig 10454 bp, 10 predicted proteins | sample CryGeymeta201507_FD_183975 | JGI IMG/M metagenome (GOLD analysis project Ga0210035, IMG submission 183975) | Groundwater microbial communities from Crystal Geyser aquifers in Utah, USA - Crystal Geyser metaG 2015-07 (SPAdes) (version 2) | ecosystem: Environmental > Aquatic > Deep subsurface >...
TCCTTGAAAGAAGGGAAAATTCCCCACCGACAAGGTTTCACCTCAACAACCTCAAATGCAAGTCTGGACCAAAGAAGAATGCGGGGGGCTGTGGACTTCCGCCACCGCGTCAGCGGTTTAGTTCAACATTATCTTCGAATTAACTTTAGATTACGCTTCGTCCGCTGAGCAATATTCATAACTCCCAACGCCTCCATCACAGCCTTAATTCGCACGGATGGTGAACATATCCGTGAATTGAGTGTTTTTACAATTCTATAATCCACATCAAGATTGCTCGAGAATAAAACCTCATCTAAATTATTAACCAAAGTTACGCCGTCACCCTCTGGATTCAAACCACAATGAAGACCCGATCCATCAAGTCCGATATTTTTTGCACGGCTGACCCTCGGAACAACCGAAAGCTGCCCTTTGAGCAACATTTGCCCAATAACTCTTGCGTCGCCAGCTACCACTTGGCCGCGAGCATCAGCCTCGAGCAATAGGGATATCCATGTGCAATATCGGAACATTTTTCCATATACTCGCCAATTTTTTTTGATCGCCTCTAACGGATTCCACGACGGATCCATTGACATATACCGATCTCTCCATGTGCCGAATCCCCATGGCATATGCACTAGAGAAAGCCAATATGGTGCCGAATAATCTGTTGGAAATGAGATAGGGTGACAGTAACCTGCCACAGAATAAATTCTTTTATCACCTTCAAAAAAATCTAATCCGGAATTGATAAACTCCAAAAAACTAGGTGCAACAAGGATGTCGTCTTCCAAGCAAATTATTTTTCCGTGATTTTCAACGACCTCTCGATCAGCTGTGGTCGCTGAAGCATATACCCCCCAGTTTGTTTCTCTGAACATGGGGTGCACCTTCAGAAACCCTTTAGCAGAAAGTGCAATCTCTCTGACTTTATCAACCGCTGGCTGATGTTCAATGCGGGCGGCACCATCAGACACTACATAGAGTTCTGACTGTTTTGCTAAAGGGTTTGCCGCCAACGCATCAAGACATTTCTTAAAATGCTCCGGACGGTTGTACACATATACAACGATAGGTGCTGGCTTTCTTGTTTGAATAATCATGCCGCCTTTGCCTTATCGTGTTTCTCGCTCAGATAACCTGCCAATGTTAATTTCCAATCGCATAAATAATCCCATTACATCTGTCGCTTCCTTTGATTTCATCTGGCAGGCTGTGCATGCCATTTTCTACTTATCAAATTTCTTGCATACGATGAGCTTAAGGTTGCAACTCCACACAAAACACCTCCTGCCATAATAACGGCAACCGCCACATTGAGGCGGGTCGTTGGCCATATAATAAATTCATTCATAATTATCGCAGCGGCCGTAGAAAATATGAAGATTCCCATCACGTCATGTAATAGCCACTGTGTGTGCAACCCAGTCACTAACCTCCCATGTAATTTGGGTACCCAGAAAGCGAAAAACAACACATTTACCCCCAGGAAAGCATAGCCAGCACCACTAGCGCCAAAATGCAAAGTGCCCCAGATTACTGCGGGGATTATCAGCACCGTATACAAACCACTACCGACCATGTGAAGTTTCAAGTCTCCCTTGGCCAATTGTATGCATAAGGGTAAGGCACCCAAGACTTGAATACCATTGGCCAGAGCGTAGGGCGTAAGTATTGATTTGGCCTTGCTGACGATTTCTATATTGCCGGTCCATACCCACAATACCTGTTCAGCAAAAAATGCCAGCACCAGCATGGCAGGTATAACCATCACACATACTAATTGAGTCGCGTTTCGGTATACGCGGATTAAACCAGCCTCATTAGCTTCGGCATTTAGCTTGGTCATGCGCGGCACTAATGCAGTACTTATGGGAGCACCAAGAATCTGCACGCCGCCACCCAAGAGCGCCGCCAATGTGAAATATGCATAGTCTGTAAGCGTCAAAAGATTGGACAACAACAGTTTATCGGCTTGCGACCCCACCAAATACAACATAACGGCAACAGAAATGCTGAGGGAGAATTTGAACACCTCGCGTAGAGGCCCCCACTCCCAAGATGTCCGCTGACCAGCGGATACTTTGGGCAACAAAAGGTAGGCTTGTGCCACTAATGCCAGCAATTCAACAATCGCTACCAGCAACTGATAACTAAAGAACAATGTTGGGCTAGTGCCTACATATATGAATAAGGGGATCACCAGAACAAAGCGCCCAGTGGCCATAACAATATTCATACTATTCAACCATACCAGTCGCTCAAGTCCGGTGATTACCCCGCGATACAGGCCACACATCCACCGTAGCGCGGTGATTACTGCAATCAGCATCACGGCGTTTTGCACTTCATCCAAGGGTAGCCGTTGTACTTTGAGCCAATTGTTCGCAATGAAGCTGGAGCCAGTTATCAAGAGCACCGCGCCCACCACTGCTACAGCGATGAATACTCCTTCAAGTGACCGCAATAAGCGCCTTAAATGCAAGGCATCGATGGCTCCACCTTGAAAGCGCGCCGTTTCCCTCGACATTGCCGGCGTGAGCCCCATATCCAGCAACATGAACCACGCCTGAAGCATGGCATAGAATCCAACCAGTCCATATGCCTCCGCACCCATGTATTTCACATACATAGGCACCATGATTATGCCGATCAAAGTGACATAAAATTGGCCGACATAGTTGGCAAGGATGTTACGCTTAATGGACATCAGGGCCGATTGCTCTTGGAGCTTGCTCCGCGTTCGCACATGAGAAAGATACTCGAACACAGATCCGGGTACTGTTGCCCTAGCTTGTAGCATCCTTCCAAATATTCTTTAGAGATGACATCCGTCCGCAGTAATCGATCCCACTGAAAATTCGCCAAGGCCTTAAAAAATATCCCAGACCGATGAACCACCTTCAACCCCGCCGCTACGGCATCCCGCTCCAACGTGTCCAAGGTATAAGTGCAACGATGTCCATGCTCAGCTTCTGCAGGAGTGACAGCTGCATTATGGGTGACCAGTCCCATCTTCACCGCAATCTGCCTCGAAGGGGCGTTGGCATTTGGACACACCAGGAAGAGCCTGCCGTTCTCCGCCAGCCACTCGTCGTTGATGCGTTTCAGCACCGACACCGGGTTATCCAAGTGCTCCAGCACATGGGTCAGCACGATGTTGTCATAGCGCTTGGGCAGGGTCGCTTTCTCGAACAGCGAATTGACGAACTTCACCTTGTCGCCCAGTTTCTTCCTGGCTTCCTCGACAGCGACATCCGAGGCCTCGACACAGGTGACGTCATCGAAGTAGGGCAGGAATCTTCTGGTGAAGTCACCCTTGAAGCTGCCAAGTTCAAGCAGGCTGCCCCTCTTGAAGAAGGGCTCGAACGATTTGATCATAAAAGGATGCATCACGTCGAAGTCGAAGCCATAGGCGTACTTGTGGTCATTCGTGTCTTTGATCTCGTCGTTGTAGTCACGCTTGCTGTTCATGTTCTTCCCCGCTTTTCATTTCAAATATAGATCCATGGTAACGAATGGCGCATTCACCTTGCCTGCAACGAAGCCGCTCTTTTCATAGAGCTTGATGGCGGGCGTATTATCGCTCGCCACTTCCAGACTGATCTGCCACATGCCCGATGTTTCTGCATGCTCGATGCACTGCTTCATCAAGTTCGCGGCGATGCCCTTGCCCATCCATTCGCGCAGCACGCTGACGCTGGTGATGTAGGCAATGTGCTTTTCCTGATCGTTGCAATAGGCCGCCACCAATCCGACCAGCATGCCTCCCGACCAGGCTTCGAAGCGCGTCGCTTTGCCCGCAATCTTCCGCGCATAGTCGTTTATCTCGACCCGGCTGCTCAGGGACGGCACGAAATCGGCATCGCAACACAGCAGGTGCTCGGCTATCTCGGCTTCGGATGCCTTATTCAAATCGTATTCGACCAACTCACTCATCGCTCCAATACCGCCAGCCCGAAACCGTAGCGTCCGAATTCATTGCCGTTATAAAGCAAATACACCTTGCCATCGCACTCGAACACATGCGGGTAGCACAGCATGTCCGAGTCCCAGTCGCCCGGCGTGAAATCGAGCAAGGGATTCTCGTCGTCCCGCGTCCAGTTCAACAGGTCGTCCGACCAGGCATGGCCGATGCGATAGCCGCGACCGCGGTTCTTGCGGAAATCGACCGACTGGCGATAGCAGAAGAACATGTGGTACCTGCCCTCGATCCCGATCACCGTCGGGAGTGCCTGACTCTCGTCCGGCCCCAGTTTGTCAGTAATGATCTGCCGCGCTTCTTCCTTGACCCAGTTGATGCCGTCACCGGAAACCGCATGACCGATCTTGTAGGTGCGATCCGGCGCTGCTTCAGGTGAGAACCGCTTCCAGCCGGTCCCGAAGATGTACCACATGTGGAACACATCGCCGATGACTTTCACAAAGCCATCACCGACCAGGCAAGGCTCATGCAGCGATGCCGCCAGCACCGGTCCATCGCCGATGCGCTGGAAAGTGAGGCCGTCGTCGCGGCTGATGGCCAGACCGATGGCGGTATCCACGGACACAGAAACGCGACGGTTCCAGCCGCAGGTATAGCCATACACGGTGTCGCCGTGGCGCATCACGCTCATCGGAAAGATGCCATGTTCATCGAAACAGCCGAGTCCGCCGAGCGGAATCACTGTCTTATCGGAGACGCGAATCACATCGCGCAGGTTCTTGTGCATGTCGACGAAGGCGATGTGGCTGAGGTATTTGCCGTTGTTTTTGTCCAGCGCACGGGTGGAGAAATAGATGCGCACGAAATCGTCGAACACCAGAGCTTGCGGCGACTGGGCGAATTGCACGCAGTCGTTCGGCAGCTTGTGTTGCGTCGGGTCGAATATCTTGCCGAGCTTGCTCCACTTCATTGCGCTCATCCCTTACTCCAACTTTCCGTCGAGCATGGCCAGCCCGAAACCATGCCGACCGACCTGATTACCGAGATAGGCCAGATAGGTCTTGCCATCCAGCTCGAACACATGCGGATAGCTGATCATCTCGGTGTCCCAGCCCTCCTCCGACACGTCGATACCCGCCTTTGAATCGTCGCGCACCCAATTCACCAGATCGATACTGGAGGCATAGCCGATGCGGTAGCCGTTCTGCTTACCCCGGTAATGGCTGCTGTAGCGGTAGCTAAAGAACATGTGATATTTGCCGTTGGCATAGAACACGTCCGGACTGGCTTGCGCCTCGTCTTCTTCGATGCGACTCTCGATCAGGTCCTTGTTGACCTTGTTCCAGTGGATGCCATCGTCCGATGTCGCCATGCGTATCTTGTAGACTGGCTCCGCGCGCCCGTCCACTACCTTCCACTTGCGCCCCGCGATGTACCACAAACACCAAGTATTGTTAAAACGCCGTATCTTTGGCCCGCTCAGTACGAAGGGTTCGTCTGGCGAATACGACAATACCGGGCCCGTTCCGAGCTTGGTGAAGGTCTTGCCTTCATCGCGGCTGATCGCCATGCCGATCGCCACATTGAACGGCACGGATTCGCAGCGCGTCCAGCCAGCGTAGTAGACGCGTACTTCGTCGCCGTTGCGAATGACGGAAACGGGATAGGTGCCAAACTCATCGAATTCGCCTAGCCCGCCCAGATTGAGGATGGGTTGCTCGCCGACATGGCGCACCTTGACCAGATCGGCACGATCCAGATCGACATAGGCGGAATAACTCACATATTGGCCATTCTCGTCCGCCGGCGGTCGGCAGGAGAAATACACCCGCACGAAATCGTCAAACACTAGGGTAGCAGGCGCTTGCGCGAATTCTTTCAGCCAACTCCGCCCTTCTACTTCCTGAGGCGTGAACACCTTGCCTAATTTTTTCCACTTAAACATGGTTCAGATTAACTCATAGTTAGTTGTGACACAGGTCCGGATGGCATCAAGAGGATTGAACATCATCACATCAATGATCGACAGCCAGGGCACGAACTCCTCGCCGAACTGTGCATATTCGACCGGCTTCGATTTGATGAACTTCAACTCAATGCCCTTCTGCTGGAACATCTCTTTCGTATACAGTTCCATGCCGCCGATGGTGTTCACATATGTGGTCGCACCAACCGCCCCGCATAAGGCGAGTACCTTGTCCTGGCTCTTCAGGCTGTGATTGATGTCGATGTCGGAAGATATCCTGATCTCCGTGGTGATACCCAGATGCTCGCAGGTCTTGACGATGGAGTGGTGCAGAAAGCGAAACAGGTTCGTGTTTTCATAGCGTACGATCTGCTCGACCAGCGGGAACGTCTGCTCGAAGTACGGCGCGCGTCGATACGCCCCTTTTAATTGGTTAAGCAGTTTGTCGCGGTTGAAATCCGCTGCCAGCACCCGCTCGCATACATCCAAAGAGTCCGAATCGCTTTTTAACGGCAGCGAAAACATCACATCCTTGCCGTTCTGCAACATGCGGTTGCGGTTGAACCATCCCTTCTTCGTGTATTTGATATTGTCGTACACGATGAACTGATCAACTGCTGCGATCAGCTGGAAATAGCCGATGTACGGGAAGAAGTACGGCTGCATGATGGCCAGCCTCATCTTGTTTCCCTCATGAAACCAATCTTTTGCTGTGTATTCATTTTCATTGAGCCGCGATGAAACGGCTGATCTCGTCGATGTCAGACATCTCTAAATTGGGATAGATCGGCAGACAAAGAACTTGCTGTGCTGCGACTGTCGCCACTGGCAGGTTCTCTCTATGCGCGGAAGGCAGACCGCGATACATGGGGAAGTCCGATATCAATGGATAAAAATAGCGCCGGGGATGGATGCCGTTATCTTTGAGTTTCTGGTACAGATCATCTCGACTGAGCGGGTACTCGGAACCCACTAGTATCGGAAAATAGGAATAGTTGGCCAACTTCTCGCCCGCATCTTCCAAACAGTGGATACCCTTTACACCCTTAAGCAGTTTACGATAAGCCGCATCGATTTCTTTGCGGCGCGCCAGGACTTGGTCTATATACTTCAGCTGCAACAAGCCCAGTGCTGCGTTGAATTCGCTCATCTTGCCATTGATTCCGGGTGCCACTACTGTGACCTCGCCCACATGGCCGAAGTTCTTCAGTTGGTCGATGCGCACTTTTGTTTTCTCATCCGGGCAAACGATGGCACCCCCCTCAAAAGTGTTGAATACTTTGGTCGCGTGAAAACTCAACACCGACAGATCACCATGCCGGAGTATGCTGCCTTGCGCATCTTGCACACCAAACGCATGCGCGGCATCGTAGATAACCTTGAGGTTGTAATTGTCAGCGATCTTCTGGATTGCCTCGACATCACATGGGTGACCATAACAGTGCACTGGCATGATGGCCGTGGTTTGTGGTGTGATTGCAGCTTCAATTCTTCCTGGATCGAGGTTAAGCGTGTGCGGGTCGATGTCCACGAACACCGGCTTGATTCCGTTCCACAACAGCGAATGTGAGGTAGCGACAAATGAATAGGGGGTGGTGATGACTTCGCCGGTAACGCGTAGTGCTTGCAGCGCCGTAACCAGAGCAATGGTTCCGTTAGTGAACAGCGCGATGTGTTCAACACCAAGGTATTCGCAGAGAGCTTGTTCTAACTGCTGATGAAATGGACCACCATTGGTCAGTATCTTGTTCTCCCATATTTTCTCCAGATAGGGAATAAACTCCCCCAGTGGGGGAAGATAGGGTTGTGTAACGTATATTGGTTTTGTCATAAAATCCCTTTGAGCTTTACTCTCCTTCGATCTTCGGTTCCCCCAACTCTATATACCAATACGCACGCATTTTAATTGGCAAGAGCAGGATCGTATATCAATCATTTCCGAACAAATCGCGCGTATAGACCTTATCCACCACATCCAGCAATCCCGGACTCATGCGGTTAGCGACAATCACATCCGCCTCCTTTTTGAATTGAGCCAGGTCGTTCACCACACGCGAGTGAAAAAATTCGGCTTCCTTGAGCGCCGGTTCGTAGACGATGTTCGATACCCTTGGCCTTGATGCGCTTCATTATGCCCTGAATGCTGGAAGCGCGGAAGTTGTCCGAGCCGCTCTTCATGATGAGTCGATGTACGCCGACGATCCTGGGATTACGCTTGAGGATGCTGGCCGCGATAAAATCTTTGCGCGTGGTGTTGGATTCGACAATGGCGTGCACCAGATTCTGCGGGACATCCTGGTAGTTGGCGAGCAGTTGTTTGGTATCCTTGGGCAGACAATAGCCGCCGTAACCGAACGAGGGATTGTTGTAGTGATCGCCGATACGCGGGTCCAGGCTTACCCCCTGAATGATCTGCTTGGTGTCCAAGCTGTGCGTGGCGGCATAGGTGTCCAGCTCGTTGAAATAGGCGACGCGCATCGCCAGATAGGTATTGGCGAACAGCTTGACCGCCTCGGCCTCGGTCGAATCGGTGAACAGAACTTCGATATTCTGCTTGACCGCGCCCTGCTTGAGCAGATTGACAAAGGTTTCGGCGCGCAGGGAACGCTCGCCGACAACGATACGCGAGGGGTGCAGGTTGTCGTGCAGCGCCCGGCCTTCGCGCAGGAATTCGGGCGAGAAAATAATGTTTTCGCAGTTGAATTGCGCGCGCGCCTTGACCGTGTAGCCCACCGGCACGGTGGACTTGATGATCATCACCGCCTGCGGAGCGATGCGCATCACGTCCTGTATCACCGACTCGATGGAGCGCGTGTTGAAGTAGTTGGTTTCGGGGTCGTAATCCGTCGGTGTCGCAATGATGACGTAGTCGGCACCCGCATAGGCTTCGTTTTTGTCGAGCGTGGCGCGAAAATTAAGATTTCGGGTAGCCAGATAGTGTTCGATCTCAACATCTTCGATGGGCGACTGCTTGCGGTTGAGCATCTCGACCTTTTCGGGAAGAATATCGAGCGCTACCACTTCATTGTGCTGAGAAAGCAGTACAGCATTAGACAAACCGACGTAGCCGGTACCCGCGATAGCAATTTTCATGCTTGATGCCCTTCAATAAAATTACTGTAAGCCAGCTTGATTCCTGCCCGCAAATCAGTAACGGGTACCCATCCTAGATTGCGGATTCTGGACACATCCATGATCTTGCGCATCGTACCATCCGGCTTGGAGGTGTCCTGCACAAATTTACCCTTAAAACCGACCACCTCGGCGATGGTTTCAGCCAGTTCACGGATGGTCAAATCTTCGCCTGAACCGACGTTGATCAGCGGACACTGCGATGGAGCAACCAAAACGTCATAACGCGCCTCATCCAGCGTCGCCAGAAACACCAGCGCATTCGCCAGATCGTCCACATACAAAAACTCGCGGCGCGGGGTGCCGGTTCCCCATAGCACGACCTCTGCGGCATTGGCCATTTTTGCCTCATGCATCTTGCGGATCAGCGCAGGCAACACATGCGAATTGCTCAAGTCGTAACTGTCGCCCGGACCGTACAGATTGGTCGGCATGGCCGCCAGCCATTTAGTGCCGTATTGGCGGTTGTACGACCAGCACATCTCGATACCGGCAATTTTCGCCAGCGCATAGGGGCGATTGGTGGCTTCGAGCGGGCCGGTGAGCAGGTATTCCTCCTTGATCGGCTGCGGACAGTCGCGCGGGTAGATACAGGAGCTGCCCAGAAAGATCAGGCGGGCGACATCGGTCGCATGTGCGGCACGGCAGATATTGGCCTCGATGAGCAAATTGCTCATCAGAAAGTCCACCGGATAGGTGTTGTTGGCATGAATGCCGCCGACCCGGGTGGCAGCCAGAAACACCAGATCCGGCTTTTCCTGCTCGAAAAACGCCAGCGTCGCCGCCGCGTCTTCAAGGTCCAGCTCGGCGTGGGTGCGCGTCACCAGATTGCTGTAACCCAGGCGATGTAACTCGCGAACAATCGCGCTACCCGCCAGACCGCGATGTCCGGCGATATAGATTTTTATGTTCTTATTCATGGTGATACGATTTATTCGTTGTAGTCGAACGCCGCATAGCCATGCTTCTTGACCAGCTCGTCGCGTTCGGCACTCTTGAGGTCTTCGCGCACCATTTCAGCAACCAGTTCATGGAAAGTAATTTGAGGTTTCCAGCCCAGCTTTTGATGGGCTTTAGTCGGATCGCCCAGCAGGGTTTCCACTTCGGTCGGGCGGAAGTAGCGTGGGTCTACTTGCACGATGCATTTACCGCTGGCAACGTCGTAGCCTTTTTCTTCGATGCCCTTGCCTTCCCAACGAATTTCGATGCCCAGTTCTTTCGCGGCGGCATTGACAAAATCGCGCACGCTGTATTGCACGCCCGTCGCGATCACAAAGTCTTCCGGCTGATCTTGTTGCAGCATCAGCCATTGCATTTCAACGTAGTCCTTGGCATGTCCCCAGTCACGCAGGGAGTCCATATTGCCAAGGTATAAAGAATCTTGCAGGTTGAGTTTGATGCGTGCCAGCGCACGGGTGATCTTGCGGGTGACAAAGGTTTCACCCC
>Ga0210035_1002244_pt1 | contig 10414 bp, 8 predicted proteins | sample CryGeymeta201507_FD_183975 | JGI IMG/M metagenome (GOLD analysis project Ga0210035, IMG submission 183975) | Groundwater microbial communities from Crystal Geyser aquifers in Utah, USA - Crystal Geyser metaG 2015-07 (SPAdes) (version 2) | ecosystem: Environmental > Aquatic > Deep subsurface >...
GCGAAATGATTCTGCTACATTACTTTTACCCGAGCCATTCGGACCAACAATAGAAGTAATTGGTGCAGAGAATTCCAACTCGCTTTTTTTAGCAAAAGATTTGAAACCGTTAATTGTAAGTTCTTTGAGATACATTAAACAATTCTTTAATCACCAGTTTGCTGCTCCAGCAGAATAGACAGCGTAGGTTTTCTTAATTGGATCCGAAATACTGGAAGGGCAGTTATTGTCATGAATTACAGGGCATCTAGCGAATTCATCGTCATAACTTCCTATAAAATTTTTTTCTACTGAATTATTGGCAAGCAATTTATAAGCAGTACCATCCATATTAGTTAAATACAAATAGCCGACATTAGAGCTGTTATTATATGATGAGGCTAACGGGTCTACTGGTAAGACAGCAATAAAGTCCGGGACCAAACCTTTTATATATTGGTTACCACTACTAGTACATTTGTAAGAGCCGTTTACATTACCGCTCCACTTATTGGCTCCCCGACAAGCTTCAGGATATCGGCCATTCTGCGCCTTGTATAATTCAAGCGCCAATTGCAGAGCTTTTAGATCTGATTTACGAATGTCATCACGAGCCATTTTACGCGCATCACCAAAACTAGCGTAAACGATGCCGGCTAAAATGCCTATGATTCCAATTACAACCAAAAGTTCCACCAGTGTAAATCCAACTTTATATTTTGTGTTAAATTCTTTCATAAATTTATTATTTACAAATTACCTTGGCTGTTTCAGTCTCTACATCAGCATACCCACCCCAAACGGCATAGGATTTCTGATAGCGACTATTGCTAGGACTACAAACACCGGAACCGGAAATAGGACAAATACCTGAAGTATCACAACTCTTAAACTCGCTTTCACTGGTAACTGTTTCGGACTCCACGGTACCCATGGCCATTAGTTTGTAGACAGTACCGCCAGTCTTGTCGGTAGAGTTTCGATAGTCTTGTCGGTAGAGTTTCGATTAGAAACATAAATATACCCTGCTTTATTGTTTGGATTTGGATCAAATGGTAATCGTGAAATAAACTCTGGTGCTAAACCAACTATATATTCACTACCACTAGGACATTTAGATGCAGTGGTTGGTGCACCAGACCAAATATTTGCTCCCCTACACCCAGCCGGATAATGACCGTTTTTTTGCTTGTATGCTTCTATGGCGGTCTGTATATTTCGTAAATCTGCCTTGCGTTTGGCGTCACGCCCCGCTGTGCCAGTGCCACCTAAATTAGCATAGATAATAGACGATAAAATACCAATAACACTGATGGTTACCAATAATTCAACTAGAGTAAAACCTCGTTTGGTTGCCTGCTCCATGTGATTAAGTGTAACATAAGAAGGGGCGACAAAAGCGTCGCTTTTGTCGCCCCCTGTGTATTTTATCTATCAAAAAATACTACATCTCATCCCAACCTTTTTTAGTAATAGCATTTTGGGCCGCCTCCTGTTCTCCTTCTTGTTTTGATTGTCCTTTTCCTTCAGCAATTAGTTCTTTTTTTAGATAAACTCCGATTGTAAAAACCCGATCATGATCAGGACCACTTTGATTCAATAATTCATAAGTCGGAGTGACTGAATGATGTTCTTGCGCCAATTCCTGAAAACGACTTTTAGCATCCTGCCATAATCGTTTACGAACAATTTCTTCAGTTTTCGGAAATAATTGCGAGGCAATAAAGGTTTGGGCCTTATCATACCCCTGATCTAAATAAATAGCTCCAATGAAGGCCTCAAAGACATTAGCCAGAATATATTGTCTAGCTCGTCCTTCATCTTTAGCTTCACCTTTAGACATTAATAAAAATTGATTAACCTTTAGTTTTTCTGAAGATGCTGACAGTGAGACCGTATTTACCAAAGCCGCTCTAATGGCTGTCAATTCTCCCTCTGGTTTGGTTGGATATTTCTTGAATAAAAAATCAGTCGCCACCAATTCCAACACCGCATCACCCAAAAACTCCAAGCGTTCATTGTGATCATGTTCGGCCTCACGATGTTCGTTTAAATAGGAACGATGGGTAATCGCCGATAATAAAAGTTGCTTGTCATTAAAAGTGACAGACAGTATTTTTTCCAATGCTTCTAGATCAACCTCAATATTTTGTGCCTCCATAAATACAATATATAATATGTAGTGTTAATAGCTATTATTTGGCGAGCTTAGCATTATTTACTTTTTCTGCCAACTAACATCGTAATGGCCTTGGTCACAATCGGTAAAATATCCTCATAAAAATTCAAATCCAGAATATCTGCCACTTTAAACCATTGCCCGTCATCCAAACCCCCTTTTTGTTCTAAAACTATGGCTGTATACGGTGATGAAGCTAAATAATAATGTACTTGCTTACGCACCTTACCTTTTTCTGGGTGGGTGGCTATATATTCATTATTTCCTAATTCAGCTTCAATCGTGATGTCTAGTCCCATTTCTTCTTTGATTTCACGGACAGTTCCTTCTGCTGGTGTTTCAGTGGCTATTTCTTTGCGATCACCAATTTTACCTTTAGACAAAGTCCAATGACCAAAAATATCGTGAACCAAAGCCAAATACATCACTCCATCTGCTTCTGCGTAAACCACTGCTCCGCCTAAACGTTCAATTGGCATTTGATCAAAGGGAACAGCTTTTTTCTTATGTTTTCCTACTTCTTCTTTACCCGGTTCACCAATCTCTTTATAAACAGCACCAAGCACGCCATTAACAAAACGACTACTATTTTCACCACCAAATTGTTTCGCCAATTCAATCGCCTCATTAATGGCAACCTTAGCCGGAACTTCCTTTCTATCAGCAAATAAAAGTTCAAATAAACCTAGACGAAGAATATTCCGGTCAACTGGTGAAATACGATCAATTGGCCATTCTGGAGCAGCTTTCTCAATTATCAAATCCAACTCTGGTTGCTTGCTTAAAATACCATCCAAAAGTTTTCCCATAAATGGTCGGTCGGTTTTATTGGGAGCAAACTCCTCAATGTTTCTATCCAAAACATCAATCACTTGTTTTTTCTCAATGGCATTTAAATCCCACTCAAAGAGTGACTGAAGAACGATACTGCGTGACAAATGTCTGTTGGCCATAAAAAAATGTACTAAACTACTACTACCTAATACTATAACCTATCAGAAAGAATAATTTACCCTTAATCCACCAATCCCGCCTAAAAGCGGGATTGGTGGATTATTAGATTTACTTATTGGGAGTGGTTGCAACTGGCTTAGTAGTGTCAGCTCGATTAGCACTAATCGCTTCGCGCTTAGTAGCCATTCGCTCTTCCCGATCCTTTTTCTTGGTTACCAAATCAAGCACCATTTTACCATTATAAAAGCCACAATTTAAACACATGTGGTGTGGACGATGATGTCCTTCACAGTTTTTGCAAACAGCCATCTCTGGACTTTTTAGTCCGTGATGAGAGCGTCGGTTGGCGGTGTGTGACCGCGTATGTCGCATTCGAATTACCATAGTGGCGAAACTATAGCAGATTTGAATAAAAACGCAAGTTTTGTGCCCCAGTTTAATGGTTGCATGGTTGATGAAAAGGTTGGTGATGAGATCGGCGGTTGGCGGTGTGTGACCGCGTATGTCGCATTCGAATTACCATAGTGGCGAAACTATAGCAGATTTGAATAAAAACGCAAGTTTTGTGCCCCAGTTTAATGGTTGCATGGTTGATGAAAAGGTTGAATAGTTGAATGGTTGCATAGTTACATAGTTAAAAAAGCTTTTGTTATTGCAAGCGAGGCGAGGGGATTATTAAGGAAAACGTGGATTGTTTCGTTGTGACTCGCAATAAGACGGACGATGGGACGGACGCAAATCGTCGTCTTCGCGAGGAGCGTAGTGGCAACGGAGCGACGTGGCGATCCATGTCCGTGGAGGACGTGACGATGTGGATTGCCTGCCTGCGTAGGCAATCCACGTCGTGGCTCGCAAGGATACATTCAGTGACACGCGAAATTGGATGTGTTTATGAACGACAGACTTTTTTTAACAGTTTTTATAAAAAAAGGCCGCCTTGTGGAAGGGCGACCAAAGTTAGGAAAGGGTGTCTTCGAACCACACCCCTGATCTTCTAATCATCAAATCTTCACTGGCCAAGGACATACTTGACCACGTGCGATCTTTGATTCAAAGACCACTCTCAGTGTCATCTCAATCCTGTAGATACACCTCCTACCTGACGGAGGTGGGATATTCGTGTCACCACCCCACCGGCATACACCATCGTTATTCCCAAAACACTTGGTGCAAGTGTTTTGTTCAGCCGTCTTCGAACTTACTCATTTCCAAAACACTTGGTGCAAGTATTTTGTTCAGCCGTCTTCGAACTTACGTCCACCACTTTCCTCTCCTTACATTTTTTGGATTACTATGAATGGGGGGTCGTTAAGTTGATCAGACAATTTATACTATACCACAACTTTAATCCTCTCACAATAGCTAACACGGTGTTCGGTGGATAAGCCATTTTTGGCTATGGCTTCGCGGTGGATTTTGGTACCGTAGCCTTTGTGGCGGGCAAAATCGTAGACTGCGAAGGCTGGTCTGGTGGCGATTTTTTTCATATATCTATCTCGCGTTACCTTTGCCATGATGGACGCGAGGCCAATCACTTTCTCTTTGGCATCGCCTTTTATAATTGTCTCCTGATGGATAAATTTTGCGGGCGCATACAACGACCCATCTAATTTTACTATCACCTTCTCTAGTACGAGGCCTTGCCTCGTACTAGAGACCGCAGGTACGAGGCCTTGCCTCGTACCTATCTCTAAGGGTTCCCTAGGGATAGCTGATGAAGATAGTATTTTTTTAAAAGCGCGGGACATAGCTAGATTAACAGCCGAAACAATTCCTCTTTGGTCAATAATATTAGCTGAAACCATAGAAACAGCATATTGAAGTTTATTTTGTTTTTGTAAGTCCCTTGCTCGGCAGAAAATCGCTTCGCGCTTTTCCGCCTTCAATTGCTTACTATCATTTACCCCCAGAATCAAATTCCAATCAAAATGAACTGGAACCAATACCACTCCCACCGCCACCGGTCCAGCAAGTGGCCCTCGCCCAGCTTCATCAATTCCAATTTCAAACTGTTGTTGTTTATTTTTCATTTATCTTTTATATTTCAAATTCTATTGTAGATAACTATACCAAGAAATTTTGGTATACTGGAAACATCTATGTCTGAAACCAACTCTTCACCTTCGCCGAAAATTTCCTCTAAGTTCGTCCATCTGCATGTTCACTCAATGTATTCGCTCTTGAATGCCGTCCCCACTCCCAAAGAATTGGCTCAGGCCGCCAAGGAAGACGGGCAAGAAGCACTAGCCGTCACTGATGCCGGAGCGCTCTATGGTGCAATTGATTTTTATAAAGCTTGCATCAAGGAGGGAATAAAACCCATCATCGGACTCGATGCTTTTTTGGCACCACGCACTCGTCATGATAAAGAGGCCCAGATAGACAAACCGCGCGCTCGCCTCGTCCTTCTCGCTAAAACATTTCTCGGTTATCAAAACCTCATCCAACTCGTCACCACTTCAAATCTAGAGGGTTTTTATTATCGCCCTCGTCTAGACCAAGAATTAATAAAAAAACATTCTGAAGGTCTAATTTGTATTATCCCATCTTTCGCTGGAGAAATCGCCTTGGCTTTTAAAGAACAAGATCATGACAAAGCATCTGAAAAACTAGATTGGTACAAAGGAGTCTTTGGAAATGATTGTTACCTTGAAATTACCCACCACCCAGAAATATTTGAACATGCTGGCATTCAAGAAAAGATTATCAAGTTGGCTCGCACTACTAACACAGAGCTGGTTGCGGCTCATGATGTCTACTACTTAAAAAAAGAAGACCGAATTGCCAGAGAAACAATGATAAAAATCCAGAGTGGTGGTGTGGTAGACACCACCAACGACCATGGTATTGAAGAAGATTTTTCTTTTATCACCCAAGCCGAAGCCCTAGAAAAATTTTCTGCTACGCCTGACGCCATTTCTAATACCGTAAAAATTGCCGAGCAATGTAATGTAGAAATTGAAATCGGAACTCATTGGTATTTTCCTGACTACAAAATTGCCAGTGGGCGAAAACCAGATGACGAATTACAGGTTACTTCTTATGCTGGAGTAGCTTGGCGCGGATTGTCTCTGGAAAATCCCGAAGTCAAAACTCGCCTTGATTATGAATTGGAAGTTATTAAAAATAAAGGTTATGCTGGCTATTTCTTGGTGGTAGGTGATTTGTTACGCGAATCTCGCGAACGAGGGATTTTAACCACTATTCGCGGTTCGGTGGCTGGATCACTAACTACTTATGTTCTCGGCATTACCAATGTGGATCCATTGGAATACAAACTTCCCTTTGAGCGCTTTCTTAATCCAGAACGTCCATCGGCGCCAGATATTGATATGGATTATGCTGATAATAGGAGGGACGAAATTATTGAATACGCCAAAACCAAATATGGGGCGGATAAAGTCGCTCAGATTGGTACTTTCGGTACGATGATGGCTAGAGCTGCGGTGCGTGACGTGGCCCGCGCCCTTGGTCATCCTTATAGTGTTGGCGATCATATTGCCAAACTAATTCCTCTGGGTAGCCAGGGATTTCCGATGACAATTAAAAAAGCCCTGGAGATAGAAACGGACTTGGCTAAATTATACAAAAGTGATGCCGAGTCGCGGGAAGTAATTGATCTAGCTAAGCGAATAGAGGGGCGAGTGCGTCATATTGGTGTCCACGCGGCTGGAGTGGTGATTGCACCGGCACCGTTATCACAATTCGTTCCGATTCAGCCCGATTCCAAAACTGGCAAATTTGTTACTCAATACGAAATGAAATCTGTAGGAGAAGACGGTGTTGGACTACTTAAATTTGATTTTCTTGGTATTAAAAATCTTTCTATTCTAGCTGATGCTGTAAAGCGGGTGAAAAAAATTCGCGGTGAAATTATTGATATTGAAAAAATTCCTTTAGACGACAAAAAAACTTTTACCATGCTGGCTAAAAATCTTTCTATTCTGGCTGATGCTGTGAAGCGGGTTAAAAAAATCCGCGGTGAAATTATTGATATTGAAAAAATTCCTTTAGACGACAAAAAAACTTTTACCATGCTGGCCAATGGTCAAACCATGGGTCTCTTTCAGCTTAATGGTTCTGGTATGACTGCCTTCTTAAAACAACTAAAACCATCAACCATTCACGATATCAATGCCATGGTGGCTCTTTATCGACCGGGGCCCATGGAATCCATTCCCCAATACATTGAACGTAAACATAATCCCCAATTAATTACCTATCTGGATCCCAGACTAAATACTATTCTGGACCGTTCTTATGGCGTAATTACTTATCAGGATGATGTTATGGCCATTGCCCGTATTTTGGCTGGCTACAGTTGGCTTGAAGCTGACAAATTGCGCAAAGCCATGGGAAAGAAAATTCCCGCCGTTATGGCGGCCGAGAAAGATAAATTACTTTCTGGCTTTGCTGAATTTGGTAAATTATCACCTGCTCTCGGTGAAAAAATTTGGAAACTAATTGAACCCTTTGCTGCTTATGGATTTAATAAGGCCCACGCTGCTTCCTATGGTCGGGTGGCTTATCAGACGGCCTATATGAAAGCTAACTATCCAGTTGAATACATGTCAGCGGTTCTGACCGCCGATTCTGGCGATGTGGAAAAAATTTCTGAAATTATTCACGAATGTGAACGAATGGGGATTGAAGTTCTACCACCAGAAATTAATGAATCCTTTGCCGATTTTTCAGTAGTACCAGGGAAGCAGACTATTAGATTTGGATTGACCACCATTAAGAACTTTGGAGCCGGAATAGCTGAAACAATAATTGAAGAACGGAAGACCAAGGGAGTGTTTCTTTCACTTCAAGATTTTCTCAGTCGGGTCAGTAACCGAAATTTAAATAAAAAATCACTGGAAGCACTTATTATGGTTGGCGCTTTTGATAAATTTGGCGAACGCGGTTTTCTCTATAACAATATTGAAAACATGCTTGCCTTTAACCGTGAGAAAGTAGCAGTTAATGAGTCCGCTCAAGATTCACTGTTTAGTGGTGAGGGCGGCGGGGGCATTGGTGACTTAACCTTGATCCCTGCCCCCGCCGCCCCTTCCACCCAAATGAATGATTTTACGGAAGAAATGAAAAAGCGACCAAGTATCGGCAACATCAGACAAGCAATTGCAAACGATGATGAATTAGCCATCGCCCGCCTGAAAGGTACACTGGTTACCGCTGGGATGATTTCTAGTGTCCGTGAACTAATTACCAAAAAGGGTGACAAGATGGCTTTTTTAGTTTTAGCAGACCAAAAAGACACTATTGAAATGGTCGCCTTCCCTACTACCTATGCTGAGCAAAAAGACCTTTTTGTGGTTGGATCTTGTGTTGCTGTCAAAGGTCGGCTTTCACTTCGTAATGACGAACCCAGCATTGCTCTGGAACGTGTCAAAGCACTAAGCACTCCCTAAACCGGGTTAAATATTTTCATTGTATTGACCATTTTTACACTATCCGCTAGGATAGATAAATACAGAGATTGTGGTGACTACCAAACACCAGTTGTTTAATCTTTCCATTCAAGTGAAAGACTAGACAAGACTCATCGGAGTCTAATCTGAATTAAGAGAGCAGAGCGAGCAAACTCGCCTGAAGCCCGGTGGAACCGCGATTAAAAATCGTCCGAGCGAACACACAAAATACTTGTGTAGTCGCTTGGGCGATTTTACGTTTTCGTCATTGTGAGCTAGTAAAGCAACCCAAAGACCACCAACAAAACTTTGGGCTGTTGCCGTCACTCTATTTCACCTCACTCCTCGTAAAGACGAGGCCGGAGTAGGATAAAGTTATTATTTTTAATTATTTATTATGTCAGAACAACTACAAAACAAACGCCACACCCTCGCCCATCTCCTTGGTGCGGCCGTATTAGAACTTTACCCACATGCCAAGCTTACCCTTGGACCCGCTATTGATAATGGGTTTTACTATGATATTGATTTTAGCGTCGGCGAGGCGCTTGGTAATGACGGGCTAAAAGACGTCCAAAAAGCAATGAAGAAAAAGCTAAACTCATGGACTGAGTTCACACACCGCGAAGTGACCTTGGCTGAGGCACATGAAATCTACAAAGATAATCCTTACAAGCTTGAGCTCATCAACGAGATTGCAGAACGGGGTGAGGTTATCACTCTCTATACAATTGGTGATTTTACTGATTTGTGCCGAGGTGGACATAGCGAGCATCCCAACAAGGACATTGATAGCGATGCTTTCAAATTAGACAAGGTCGCTGGCGCTTACTGGCGAGGCAACGAAAAAAATCCCATGCTTTCACGTATCTACGGTCTGGCTTTTGATACCAAAGATGAGCTTACTGCTTATCTTTATCAGATTGAAGAAGCTAAAAAGCGTGACCACCGTAAATTGGGTAAGGAAATGGATCTCTTTACTTTTTCAGACTTAGTGGGAGCTGGTCTACCGCTTTGGACACCAAAAGGCACCACTATTCGTCATCAACTGGATAGTTTTATCTGGTCACTTCGTGAAAAACATGGCTACCAGAGAGTCACCATTCCGCACATTACCAAAAAGGATCTCTATGTCACTTCCGGACACTGGGAAAAATTTGCTGATGAATTATTTAGAATTCAAACCCGTGAAGGTAAGGAATATGCTCTTAAACCAATGAACTGTCCCCATCACACGCAGATTTTTGCTCGTAAACCGCATAGCTACAGAGAAATGCCCCAACGCTATGCCGAAACAACCATGGTCTACCGTGATGAACAATCTGGTGAATTGGGTGGCTTAACGAGAGTGTTGTCAATTACTCAAGATGATTCACATGTCTTTGCCAGACCAAATTAAAGATGAGTTCTTTAAAATCTGGGATATTATTGATACTTTCTATGGTACTTTTGGTTTTGATTTACGGGTGCGACTTTCTTTTCATGAACCAACTGAAATGGAAAAATATCTTGGTACGAAAGAAATCTGGGCTAATGCTGAAAACTCCCTCCGTGAAATTGCGCAAGCCCGTCAGGCGGATTACTTTGAAGCACCTGGCGAAGCAGCTATGTACGGACCAAAATTAGACTTCATGGCGAAGGATTCACTAGGTCGTGAACATCAAGTGGCCACCATTCAGCTAGATATGAATCTGCCCGAACGTTTTGACCTTTCCTGTATTAATGAAAAAGGTGAAAAGGAACGAATAGTTATTATTCATTGTGCCATTATGGGTTCAATTGAACGCTTCACTGCTGTTTTGATTGAACATCTAGCTGGCAACTTCCCTCTTTGGCTGGCCCCTGAACAAATCGCTATCATTCCAGTTAATGAAGCTCACTTGCTCTA
>Ga0210035_1002276_pt1 | contig 10319 bp, 9 predicted proteins | sample CryGeymeta201507_FD_183975 | JGI IMG/M metagenome (GOLD analysis project Ga0210035, IMG submission 183975) | Groundwater microbial communities from Crystal Geyser aquifers in Utah, USA - Crystal Geyser metaG 2015-07 (SPAdes) (version 2) | ecosystem: Environmental > Aquatic > Deep subsurface >...
CCTTGAATGCGGCTTCGCCGAATTCGGATTTCGCTTCTTCGTGCGGTGCAGGCGGCGCGAACGGAATATCCACCGGCAGGCGCAACAGGCCGACCAATTCGCGCAGGCGTTCGCGCGCCACGGCGTAGGCATCGTCCCGCGCCGGGTCGGCATACACGATGAAGGTCAGCTTGCCGGATAAATTGTCGATGACTGCCAGTTGCTCGGTGAGCATGAGCAGGATATCCGGCGTGCCCAGCGTGTCCGGCTTCTGCGTGGCGGCCAGGCGCGGTTCGATGTAGCGCACCGTGTCGTAGCCGAAGTAGCCCGCCAGGCCGCCGGTGAAGCGCGGCAGGTCGGGCAGGGGCGCGGCCTTGAAGCGTGACTGGTACGCGCTGATGTAGTCCAGCGGATTTGTTACTTCCTGAACGGTCTCGCCCGCCGCGGTGGTCAGTGTGACCTGGTTGCCGCGCACGCTGATGCGGGTGGTGGCAGGCAAGCCGATGAATGAGTAACGCCCGAAACGCTCGCCGCCCTGCACCGATTCCAGCAAGTAGGAGAAGGGACGGTTGGCGAGCTTCAAATAGAGCGACAGCGGCGTATCGAGATCGGCAAAGGTCTCGGTGACCAGCGGGATGCGGTTGTAGCCTTGCTTGGCTAAAGCGTGAAACGCTTGTTCGGTGATGGGGTGCAACATGAAAAATCTCCGGGATGTTTGTGGGTCGGACTTTAGTCCGACGCCGTTTTGCGCGTAATGTCGGGTTGAAACCCGACCCACCTATGCATCAACACCATCGCCAGATAAGAAGATTTTCCTGTTTCATTTTTAAACTCGCTGAATCAAGGGCAACACGCCGGCCAGATCGGGAATCACGGCATCGACATTCAGGGTTTCCACCGGCTCGCCGTGATTGTAACCGTAAGGCACACAAAAGACGGGGCAACCTGCCGCGCGTGCTGCCATGACATCGCTGAGCGAATCACCGACCAGCAACAGTTGTTCGATCGGCACGCCGAAGAACTTGGCCGAATGCAACAGCGGCAGCGGACTGGGCTTCTTCTCGGTCAGGGTGTCGCCCGCCAGCACGATGTCGAAGTGGTGCGCCAGACCGATGCCCTTGAGCAGGGGTTTGGTGTAGCGTTCGACCTTGTTGGTGATGCAGCCCAGGCGGAAGCCGGCGGCCTTCATCGCATCCAGTCCCTCGAGCACATGCGGGAACAGTTTGCTTTCGAGCAATAACCCGCTGTAATGCTTCTCGAAGATGGGCAGCGCATGGTCGAACAAGGCCGTATCCGGCTCGGCATGCATGTCGCCGGTGAGCGCGCGCTTCACCAGCCAGTGGATGCCGTTGCCGATGTAGCTCATCAGCAGGTCTTGCGACACGGCGGGGCGCCCCATGTCGCGCAGCATGCGGTTGGCCGCTTCTGCCAGTTCCGGCGCGGTATGCAACAGCGTACCGTCGAGGTCGATGACGATGGCGGAGACGGATAGCGGAAACTGCTTGAACAACATTGGATATGCCTCTAACACTTTGTCATTCCGGCGCAGGCCGGAATCCAGTGCTTTAAATTAACTGGACACTGGCCTTCGCCGGTGTGACGGCAAAATCACTTCCCGGCTTTGGCCAATTCAGCACGCAGCTCACCGATGACGGTGTTGTACTGGTTCTTGTCCTTCTCGTTGCGCTTGCTGAACACGGCCGAACCGGCGACGAAAGTATTGACGCCGGCTTCAGCCACTTCCCGGATGTTGGCCGGGCCGACGCCGCCGTCGATCTCCAGACGGCAGTTGTATTTGCCCGCATCGATCATCTTGCGCACGGCGCGCGCCTTGTCCAGCACATAAGGGATGAACTTCTGGCCGCCGAAACCGGGGTTGACCGACATCAGCAACACCATGTCCAGCTTGGGCAGCATGTATTCGAGTACATCCAGCGGCGTGGCCGGGTTGAACACCAGACCGGCCTTGCAGCCGCTTTCCTTGATCAGGCCGATGGTGCGGTCGATGTGTTCGGAGGCCTCCGGGTGGAAGGTGATGTAGGTCGCGCCGGCCTTGGCGAAATCGGGAATGATGCGATCGACCGGCTTGACCATCAGGTGCACGTCGATCGGCGCGGTCACGCCGTGCTTGCGCAGCGCCTCGCACACCAGCGGGCCGATGGTCAGGTTGGGCACGTAATGGTTGTCCATCACGTCGAAGTGCACGATGTCCGCGCCGGAGGCGAGCACGTTATCGACTTCCTCGCCGAGGCGGGCGAAATTGGCGGAAAGAATCGAAGGGGCGATCTGGTAGTCCATGGTTTGATCCTCGAGAGTTTAGAAATTTGATTGCGTATTCTAACCGAAACTGCACTTTATTCGATGCACAGCTTGTCATGCCGGACAAAATACGGTGAAATGCCGCGATGCAAGATTCTTCTCTCTATCGCGTCCATGTCGCCGTCCAGGTGCGCTATCTGCCCGACCAGTCGGATGAGGCGGATAACCGTTACGTGTTTGCCTACACCATCACCGTGACCAACCAGGGAGAGCATCCGGTGCAATTGCTCAGCCGGCACTGGATCATCACCGATGCGAACCAGCATGTGCAAGAAGTAAAAGGCAAGGGTGTGGTCGGCGAACAACCGGTCATCAAGCCGGGGCAGGGTTTCGAGTACACCAGCGGCACCGTGCTGGCGACGCAGGTCGGCACCATGTCCGGCAGCTATCGGATGCAGGTGGTGGAGGGCGGCGAGTTCGACGTGGCGGTGCCGCAGTTCGTGTTGAGCGTCCCGCGCACCCTGCATTGAGCATGAATCTGCGCAGCATTCGTTCCGCCCTGATCGCCTTGAGTGTCGGCATCTGGCTTGCTGCCTGCCAGACACCGCCGCCGAAAGAGCCGATCCCGCCGGTGGGCAAACCCTCCCCCGATTTTCTGTTGGCCAGCTGGGCTGATCTGCCCGATTGGCTGGCGCAAGAGTTGCCGGCTTCGTGGCCGGCGTTGCAACAGAGTTGCAGCGCACTGCGCCTGAAAGCCAACTGGCTGCCGATCTGTGCCGCCGCAAAGGACATCGCGCCCGACGACGCGATGGCGCAGCGCACCTTTTATGAGACCTGGTTCACGCCCTATAAAGTCCTCAATCCGGACGGCAGCGACACCGGCCTTATCACCGGTTATTACGAGCCGCTGCTGCTGGGCAGCCGCAAGCGCAGCACGCGTTTTGCCTACCCCCTCTACGCGCCTCCGGACGACATGCTGGAAGTCGATATGTCTGAACTGTATCCGCAGTTTCGCGGCAACATCGTGCGGGCCAGGCTACAGGGAAAGCGCGTCGTACCCTATTTCAACCGCGCCGAGATCGACGCCGGGCTGGCACCTGCCTTGCCCGGGCGCGAACTGTTCTGGGTGGACAATCCGGTCGAACTGTTCTTCTTGCAGATCCAGGGCTCCGGGCGCATCCAACTGGAAAATGGCGCCCACGCCAAGATTGGCTATGCCGAACAGAACGGTCACCCGTACGCTTCCATCGGCAGAAGGCTCATCGACATGGGCGAGCTGTTGCCGGAGCAGGCTTCGATGCAGGGCATCAAGAACTGGGCGGAAAAAAATCCGGAAAAGCTTGCGGTCCTGCTCGGACACAATCCCAGTTACGTCTTCTTCCGCGAACTGCCGGATACCCTGTCAGGGCCGCTCGGTGCGCTGGGCGTACCGCTGACCAATGAATACAGCATCGCGGTCGATCGGCGCAGCATCCCGCTCGGGGTGCCGGTGTTCCTCGCCACCACGCAGCCGAACAGCGCAGAACCGCTCAACCGTCTCGTGTTCGCGCAGGACACGGGTGGCGCGATCAAGGGCGCGGTGCGTGCCGATTTCTTCTGGGGCTTCGGCGAACTGGCCGGTCACCAGGCGGGACGCATGAAACAAAGCGGACGGCTGTGGGTGCTGTTTCCAAAGGGTGCCGAGCCGACGTTGAATTGATTCGTGATTCGGGTTGCCGTTTGTAACCGCCCTTCTCTTCCTGCTTGACCCAAATAGATAGACATCCCATTACAAACAACTTTAGCTTGTTTGTGCAATCCATTGCTTTTTAAGTATATTTGTTCCGCATTAACTTTCTGCGCTAACTCCTTGTCCTGAAAAGAAAAAATCCCGTTTTTCTGCTTGACCCTCCCAAATATTTTCAATATAGTGGGAACAAGTGGTGAAAAGTGGGAATAAATGGGAGGCAAAGGGGTTCCATGTTCCAAGGGGCGACACAATTCAATCTGGATGGCAAGGGCAGGCTGACGATACCGACGCGGTATCGCGACATGCTGCTGGCGCATTGCGCGGGTCAGTTGGTGCTGACTGCCGATGCGGACGGCTGCCTGCTGGTCTATCCGCAGCCCGATTGGCAACCCATCCGCGAGAAGCTGATGAAGCTCTCCGCACTCAATCCGAAGATCCGCGCCCTGCAGCGTTTCCTCGTCGGCCACGCCGAGGAGGTGACGATGGATGCCGCCGGCCGCGTGCTGATCTCCGCCACCCTGCGCGATTACGCCAAGCTGGACAAACGCGTGATGCTGGTCGGCCAGGGCAACAAATTCGAATTGTGGGATGAAGAGCGCTGGCAGGCTCAATACGCAAAGATGACCAGTTTCTCGCTGGATGATCTGCCGCCGGAGCTTGAGGGCTTCACCTTGTGAGCGAAGGGTTGGTTCACGCAACCGTACTGTTGAGAGAAGCCGTCGATGCATTGCAGGTGAAGCCGGACGGCGTCTATGTGGATGGCACGTTTGGGCGCGGCGGGCACAGTCGCCTGATATTGGAAAAGTTGGGCGAGCACGGCAAGTTGATCGCGCTGGATAAAGACCCGATGGCGATCACGGCCGGGCAGGCAATACGCGATGCGCGTTTTCAGATGGTGCACAGCGGTTTCGAGCATCTGGGGGAGGTGCTGCGCAAGCTGGGTGTGGAGAAGATGGATGGCGTGTTGCTCGATCTGGGGGTGTCGTCGCCGCAACTGGACGATGAGCAACGCGGTTTCAGTTTCCGTTTTGATGCGCCATTGGACATGCGCATGGATACCAGTCGGGGGCAGACGGCGGCGGAGTGGCTGGCTGCAGTGGATGAGAGCGAACTGGCGGAGGTGATACGTGAGTACGGCGAAGAACGGTTTGCTAGGCAGATTGCAAGGGCGATTGTTGCTGCGCGCCAGGAACGGGCGATCCTCACCACGCACCAGCTGGTTGAGGTCGTCGCGCGCTGCGTGCGCACGCGTGAGCCGGGGAAAAATCCGGCAACGCGCACCTTTCAGGCTATACGGATTCATCTCAATCGCGAACTCGAAGAACTCGAGATCGTGTTGCCGCAATGCGTGGGCCATCTGAAAGCGGGCGGGCGTATGGCAATCATCAGTTTTCACTCGCTGGAGGATCGCATCGTGAAGCGCTTCATGCGTGACATGGCGCAGGGCGACAAGCTGCCGAAGAGCGTGCCGATCCGCGCCGCCGATGTGCCGCAGGGCCAGTTGCGCCTGATCGGCAAGGCGACCCGCGCGTCAATGGCGGAAGTGGCGGCCAATCCGCGTGCGCGCAGTGCAGTGTTGCGGGTGGCAGAGCGCTTGATATGAATAATTTCGCACAGCGATTCGTTTGGCCCCTCTCCCTCCGGGGGAGGGTTCGGATGGGGGAGAGCGTAGCGATGGGAGGCACCAGTGGCTAGATTGGATGCGTTGCTTCTGCTGTTGACGATCGCTTGCGCGTTAGGTGTTGTGACCTCCCAACACAAGGCGCGCAAGTTGTTTGTGACATGGCAGGACGAGAAGGAACGGGCGCAGCAAATGGATGTGGAGTGGGGGAAATTGCAATTGGAGCAGAGCACGCTGGTGGCGCCGGCGCGAGTGGAGAGAATTGCGCGCCAGCAATTGCAGATGCAAACGCCTGCCCAAGAACAGATGCGTTATGTGTACGCCGGCGACAAGGCGGGGGGGCAGCTGCGACACGTTACTGCGGAGCAGCCGATTGCGGGAGCAGCTGTCATGCCCCCCCTCCCGCACCAGACGCTTTCGCGCACCGTGTCGGGGGGGCGTCCGTGAATTACGCGCACTTGCCGCAGAGCGCTGCCCAGATCGCGCTGCCGGCCTGGCGCGCCCGCACCCTGTTCGTCTTGCTGCTGCTGGGCATGGGAGGTCTGTTCGCGCGTGCCGTTTATTTGCAGGGATTCCACAACGATTTTTTGCAGCAAAAGGGCGATGCCCGCTATTCGCGCGTGGTGGAGATTCCCGCCCATCGCGGCATGATCACCGACCGCAACGGCGAGCCGCTGGCGATCAGCACCCCGGTGGACTCGGTGTGGGCCAGTCCGCCCGATGTCGCCGCCGATGCGGCACAACTGCGCCAGTTGGCGCGGCTGCTCGACACGAATGTTGGCAGTCTGAAGCAGCGCCTGTTCGACACCTCGCGTGAATTCGTTTATCTGAAGCGCCAACTGCCGCCCGATCAGGCGCGCCGGGTGGCGGCGCTGGGCATTCCCGGCGTGTCGTTGCAGCACGAATATCGCCGTTACTACCCCGGCGGCGAGGTTGCCGCACAGCTGCTCGGCTTTACCGACGTGGACGATAACGGCAGCGAGGGGATCGAGCTGGCGCTGCAGGATGTGTTGCGCGGCAAGCCCGGCAGCCAGCGCGTAATCAAGGATCGGCGCGGACGTATCGTGGAAGACGTCGCCAGTCTGCGCGCGCCGAAGGAAGGGGGTGACGTCGCGTTGAGCATCGATAGCAAGCTGCAGTTCGTCGCCTTCCGCGAAATCAAACAGGCCGTGATTGAGCAGCAGGCAAAAGGCGGGGCTATCGTGATCCTCGACGCCAAGAGCGGCGAAGTGCTGGCGCTCGCCAACTGGCCGGCTTACAACCCGAACAACCGTACCCGGCCGGCGATGGAGGCGATGCGCAATCGTGCCGTGACCGATCTGTTCGAGCCCGGCTCGACCATGAAGCCGTTCGCGATCGCCGCCGTGCTGGAAGAGGGCAAGTTCAAGCCGGGCACGCGTGTCGATACCGGCAACGGCAAGTTCACCATCGGCAATCGCACCATCCACGACACCCATCCCGCCGCGTTCCTGTCGGTGTCGGAAGTGTTGCAGAAATCGAGCAACGTCGGTGCGGCCAGGCTCGCCTTGTCGCTGTCGCCGCAAACCTTCTGGAGTCATTTGAGCCGCGCGGGGTTCGGTGCCGAGACCGGCTGCGGATTCCCCGGCGAAGCGACGGGAAGGCTGCGAAATTACAAGACATGGCGCCCGATTGAACAAGCCACCATGTCTTACGGCAACGGTATCTCGGTCAATCTTTTACAACTGGCGCGTGCCTATACGATTTTTGCCAATGATGGCGAATTGAAAACGATCAGTCTGCTCAAACAGGAGGGCTCGGCAAGCGGGAGCCCGGTGTACTCGGCGCAGACCGCGCGCGCGGTGCGCGACATGCTGGAACTGGTTGTGCAACCGGGCGGTACCGCGCCGCTGGCGCAGGTTCCCGGTTATCGCGTGGCGGGCAAGACGGGCACCGCGCACAAGCTGCAGAACGGGAAATATGTGAACCGTTACATCGCGTCGTTCATCGGGATGGCGCCCGCCAGCGATCCGCGTTTGATCGTGGCGGTGATGCTGGATGAGCCGGGCGGCAAGGAATATTACGGCGGGCAGGTGGCCGCGCCGGTGTTTGCCCGCGTGACGGGAGCCGCGCTGCGCGAGCTGGACATTCCCTACGATGCGCCGCTGGATAATGTGTTGCAGGTGGGCGGCCCGGTGGTGGGGGAAGAGACATGAACGCGCTCCGCCCCGATGAGTTGGACAGCCTCGGCGTTACCCTCACCCGCCTGGTGGCGGACAGCCGTGACGTGCGGGTCGGCGATACCTTTGTGGCATATCCCGGTGTCCACGCCGACGGCCGGCGTTACATCGCGCAGGCCATCGCGCGCGGCGCCAATGCGGTGCTGTGGGAGACGCACGAATTCAAGTGGGATCCCGCCTGGCGCGTGCCCAATCTGGGGCTGCATGATTTGCGTCAGCAGGCGGGATTCATCGCCGATCGCATCTACGGCCAACCCTCGCGTCAGTTGCAAATGGTCGGCGTGACCGGTACCAACGGCAAGACCTCGATCAGCCACTGGCTGGCAAAATCCTTTTCCGCACTGGAGCAAAAATGCGCGCTGATCGGCACGCTCGGCAACGGTTTTCCTGATGCCTTGCAGGCAAGCGCGAATACCACGCCGGATGCGCTGAAGGTGCATGAACTGCTGGCGCAATTTGTGCAGCAGGAGGCGCGGGCGACGGTGATGGAGGTTTCCTCGCACGCGCTGGCGCAGGGGCGGGTCAACGGTGTGCACTTCGATGTGGCGCTGCTCACCAATCTGACGCGCGACCATCTGGATTACCACGGCGACATGCAGCACTACGCGGCCGCGAAGCGGCGGCTGTTCGACTGGGATCAGCTCGGCCATGCCGTCCTCAATCTGGATGATCCATTCGGGGCGGAACTCGCCGGGCAGTTGCGCGCGGGCGGTGCAGAAGTTGTCGGCTACGGCCTGCGGCAGGAATCGCTGGAACTGGCGCGGAATCTGGGCCTGCGTGGGGTACACGGGGTGCTGCGGCGGGCGGATGCGCAAGGGTTGGAAATCCTGTTGCATACCAGCTGGGGCGAGGCTGAACTGGATAGCCGTCTGCTCGGTCGCTTCAACGCCTCCAACCTGCTCGGTGCGCTCGCCGTGTTGCTGGTCAGCGAAATACCGATCGACGATGCCGTGCGTGAACTTGGCCTGCAGAAAGCAGTGGCGGGGCGGATGCAGGCCATGGGCGGCAAGGAAGCGCCGACGGTGGTGGTCGATTACGCCCACACCCCGGATGCGCTGGAGAATGTGCTGGGCACCTTGCGCGAAGTGTGCGCGGCCGACGGCAGACTTATTTGTATCTTCGGCTGCGGCGGCGACCGCGATCGCGGCAAGCGTCCGATGATGGGCAAAGTCGCCGACCGTTTTGCCGATGTGCGCATCCTCACCAGCGACAATCCGCGCAGCGAAGCGCCCGCTGCCATCATCGACGAGATCGCCGCCGGCATGGCGGGGAAATACCAGGTGATCGAGGATCGCGCCCGGGCCATCAGCGAGGCGATCGCGGGCGCGCGGGCGTGTGACACCGTGCTGATCGCGGGCAAGGGGCACGAGGATTACCAGGAGATTGCCGGGGTGCGCCAGCCTTTCTCCGACAGCGAGATCGCGCAACGCGCATTGAGTATATGGACACCGAAAGAAAGGTGGCCGACATGATGTCGCTCTCGCAAATCGCCCCAATTCTTCAGGGGCGCATCGAAGGGGAAGATGCGCAGTTCACTGCGGTCTCCACCGATACGCGCACGATCGCGCCGGGTGACTTGTTCATTGCACTCAAGGGCGAGCACTTTGACGGTGAGAAGTTCGTTGCCGAGGCATTGCGCGCTGGCGCAGTCGCCGCCGTGGTTAGCACGGCGGGCCACGAGCAGATGAGCCCAATCCAGAATCCCCAATTCCCGATCCTGGTTGTGGCAGACACGCGACTTGCCCTCGGTCAGCTCGCCGCGCATTGGCGCCGGCAATTCAATATTCCGCTGGTGGCCATCACCGGCAGTAACGGCAAGACCACGGTAAAGGAAATGCTGGCGGCGATTCTGCATCAGCATGCGGGCGGTGCGGAGTCTGTCCTCGCCACCCGCGGCAATTTCAACAACGATATCGGCCTGCCGCTTACGCTTCTCAAATTGCGCGACTCGCATCGCTACGCGGTGATCGAGATGGGCATGAACCATCCCGGCGAGATCGACTATCTGACCCGCATCGCGCATCCCGATGTGGCGCTGATCAACAATGCCAGCGGCGCGCATTTGCAGGGACTGGGTTCGGTGGAAGGGGTGGCGCGCGCCAAGGGCGAAATCTTCGCCGGGCTGGCTGCACAGGGCACGGCGGTCATCAACGCCGACGATCCGCATGCGGCATTGTGGCGCACGCTGGCCGGTCAACATGAGGTGCTGGATTTTTCCCTGGCACATGCAGCTGCCGTGCGCGGTTCATGGCGCGCACAGGGTTACGGCGGCGAGTTGCATCTCGACACACCCGCCGGCGAGTCGCACATCGCCCTGCAAGTGCCGGGCGAGCACAACGCGCGCAACGCGCTGGCGGCGGCGACCGCCGCACTGGCGCTGCGGGTGCCGCTGATCACCATCGCCAAAGGTCTGGCAGCTTTCGCTGGTGTGGCCGGCCGCCTGCAACGCAAAGCGGCGCAGCGCGGCGCAACGCTGATCGATGATACCTACAACGCCAACCCGGCTTCGATGCACGCGGCGCTGGAAGTGCTG
>Ga0210035_1002351_pt1 | contig 10087 bp, 7 predicted proteins | sample CryGeymeta201507_FD_183975 | JGI IMG/M metagenome (GOLD analysis project Ga0210035, IMG submission 183975) | Groundwater microbial communities from Crystal Geyser aquifers in Utah, USA - Crystal Geyser metaG 2015-07 (SPAdes) (version 2) | ecosystem: Environmental > Aquatic > Deep subsurface >...
GCATCAATCAGTTCTTTTCTATTCATGTCAATTCCTCAGTGAAAATATTCGTTAATAGGTGGCTGCGCATTGCAGTCGGCAAAGTCTACCACTCAACTACCGAAAAATGTACAGTCGTACACGATTCTGTTTAATATTTTCTCGAAATATTTACTACCGTGCCCGTAATTCCACTAAATCAGTGTTTCCCTAAGCCGGACGAGCCGGAACCAAACTTGAACAGTTCAAACAACCCCATCCACCACCTGTTTTTCCCCGCGCTTCGCTTGCCCCTTGAAGGGGGGGAACTTGGCTCCCTCCCCTTCAAGGGGAGGGCTGGGGTGGGGATGGGGTGTTATTTAGCGACAAATTCTTGTCACGTTTTGAGATCATTTGGCTGGTAAGAGGCTAAAGGTTGTGCTGTATCTGAACGTAAAAAGCGCGTCCCGGGAGCGGCAGATCGGACGGCATGCCCACCGCTTTGAAGGTGGGTTCTCTGGCATCGCGATTGAACAGGTTTGTCACCATGGCGCGCATCTCCCAGCCGCCCGCGAATTTTTCGCGCCGCAAAGTCAAATCCACCGTGGTGTAGTCTGGCACCAGCGCACGCACATCGCCCGGCTCTCTCATTCTGCCACTCACGTTATTGATCGTCGTACCGAGCTGCCATAGCGGCGCGAAACGCCAGTCGGCGCGGGCGAACAGATGTCGGTGCGGTGCCATGCCCGCATCCTGTCCGGTCGCGCCGTCCAGCGAGTGCTGCAAGGAAAAATTGCCGCTCAGGCGCAGCTTGCTGGTGACATCCAGCGTGGCATCCAGTTCCAGACCGCGCCCGGTTTGGTTGCCGCTATTCTGGTACACCGCAGCGACGGGCAAGATGATGTTGCGCATCTGGTAGCGGAAAATATTCAGATTGGTTTTCAGCCCGTCCAAAGGTTGCCAGGAAACGCCCAGTTCATCGGTGGTGATCGTCTCGGGTTTGATGGTGGAACTGCCGACTGCCACCGGATTGTTGATCGAGTATTGCTCGGCGAAGGAGGGCGCGCGGAAGGCCGTGCCATGCATGGCCTTGATCACGACGTTGTAGGCTGCGTCCCACACCAGCGCGAGGCGGGGATTGGTGGTGCCGCCGAAGTCCGAGTATTGGTCGTGCCGCACCCCTGCCGTCAAGGTCCAGTCCCTGGCGAAATTCCATTCGTCCTGAGCAAACAAATAGGCCAGCTTGCGCTTGTGCGGCAGCATATAGACCAGCGCCGGATTGCCGGTCGCATCCACCAGGCCGGGCAAGGGGGCAAAAGTTGCATCGTAGTTTTTGGTCTCCTGGGCCGCATACAGGTCATCCACTCGGAAGCCCGTGCCGACACGCAGCAGATGTTGCGCGAAAGCGGTATAAACGGCGGTAACACTGGCGTGAGTGTGCTGTTCGGAATGCCCCGGATTACCGATCATGCCGTTGGGGAAAGCGCCGCCAAATGCGCCCGCCGGAAACAGGGTGTAGGCTGGATTGCCCGGCTTGTCCTTGATGTCGTAATAGCCGATGACCCCGGATACATCCCAATTCGGCATCCAGTCTGCCTGCTCGTAGCTCATGTCCAGATATAACCTGGACGAATGGCCGCGCCCGTTGGGATCGAGCGCACCCGCTACCCCCGCGCCCACACCCAGTTCGCGTTGTTGATAGCCCGCCCGTCCGCGCCACGCCTGATAGGACAAGTCGGCGCGCGCATCCAGCGACTGGTTTTGGGCGTTGAGCGGGCCGGGGGCGAGCGATACGTTAGTACCGAAGCGGGTATCCAGGGCGGTTTGCGCATCCTGCTGAATGATGCCTTTTTGGCCATCGCTATTCCCTGCGCGCAGATAAAAGGCGGCATCCAGTATCCCGAGTTTGCCGCCGTGTTGTATCCACACATCGCGGCTGTTAAAGCTGCCCGCGCGCGCGCCGTATTCGCTGCCCTGGAGGTCTGCCGCCGTCCTGGTGATGACATTGATCACCCCGGAGAAGGCATCCGCGCCATACAGCGCCGAACCGGGACCGCGCATCACCTCGATGCGCGCCACATTTTCCAGCGGCATGCCGCCCCAAATCTGGCTGCGATCACCGGAAAAAACATTGGTGATGGGGATGCCGTTGACCAGCATCAGCACCTGCGGGTTGTGGCTGGTAGCGATGCCACGAAAGCTGTAAATCGGATTTAAGCCGACATTAGTCATGAAAACATGCAGTCCCGGCACGGACTCTAGTGCTTGATTGAGATCGGTAGCCCCCATGGCTGCGATGTCGCGCGCCGTGATTACGGTCGCCGCTGCCGGTGCGCGGGTGAGGGCTTGTTGACCGCCGGTGGCGATAGCGAGGGTGGTGGCGTCGCCGTAGACCAGCGCCAGGTCTTCCTCTTCGGAATTCTGCGCGGCAGCGCTGCAACTCCAGACCAGAGCCAGCAGGACACAGAGTTTTTTGGGGTGCGAGGAGGGCATGAGTTTCCTTGTTATTTGTGCGGGTGCGCCAGCCATCATTTTTTGTCCGGCTTGGTCCAGCGCCGCCGGGATTTTCCTTGATACTGAATGTCGGCGCAAGCGGCAGGGTACAACGTGCCTTCCGGTTTGTCGGATGCTTCGATGAAACAAGGCGGCATTCCGGCCAGAAAAGCCGGAAATGAAAACAGGTAATATTCGCGCGGCGAAAAGCCGAGGTCTACCACTAGAGGGGCGACCAATCCAGCGTAGTTCATTTTCATGCGCCAGCGACCGACAAGCAATTTTTCTTCCACTGCCAATGCCAAACGCAGATATGGCCCCTGATCCAGGCCAAGCTCACCCGCCAAGGCCAGGATGTGTGGGTTGCGCTCGTCACCGTTGACCAGCGGTCGGCCATAACCGGCGATGCTGCGGTGCGACTTCAGTTCTTGCCGGATGCACTCGGCAAGATTGCCCCCCTCATCCAACTGTTTTCGGGTGCGGATCAAAAAGTCCATGGCGCGCAGGTCTATGCCGCGCCCATATATTGAAGCCTCGGAAACTGCCAGGGCTGCCGCCATGCCCAAAGTTCCGGTGCTGCGGGAACTGCCCGCCAACCCCGCCACGCGGTTGTTCCACAGCCGGACATCCGGGTAACTGGTGTAAGTCCACATGGAATGCATCAGCCGCAACTGTTTTTTAGTGTAGCGGCGACCGGTGATGCCGAACACATAAAGCTCCAGCCAATCCATATCCTTTAAATCCGCGTGCAGGTCGTGGCCGCGAAAAATGACGTGGCTGCCGGGGTAAAAAGCACCCATGCGGCTTTTCACTATTCCGACGTTTTCCTGTAGCAGGCTGGGGTCGTTTTTGTACGTGTTCATGCGTGTTCCTTATTTTTCAGTTGCACCGTGTGTTCCAATTCCAGCGAACTTTCCAGTTCCGCTGTACTTTCCAGTTCCACGGTGCCAAACGGGAACTTCTTGTAACCGATGGAGCTTTGTTCCAGGGCATGGGCGGCCGCCCCCGGCAGGCGCAACAGCAGGTGCAACATTTCGCCCTGTTCCGGGCTAAAGTCCAAATCACTGAAAGCGGCGGCAGCGATACCGGACAAGGTGAGTGGGCAACCCGCCGCCGCTTCCATGTCGGGCAAATTTTGCTGCAACCAGGACAGATGCGACCCCGCATTGAAGCCTGCGAGACAGGCAAGTGTCTGTTTTACCGGGGTGGCCGTACTGACCCCGTAGGGATCGAAACCCGGGGGATGTTCGGGCGCGGGCCAGATGCTGCCCGGAATCGTTGCCAGTCCGGCGAGGCGTTTTTGCCATGCGCCTAAATCAGTGCCGCATTCGACCCAGCCTTGCATCGCCAGAAACACTTCATGACCTCCGGCCAGTTGCCCGGCTCCCACTCCCAGCGCTGCCATCAGCGAGGAAGCGGCGGTCGAGCCGCAGACACCGCCGCACATGGCGGCGTGAACCGAGGCATCGCGCGGGCCGGGATTGGCGAGTGCTACCGCCAGGGCTTCCAGTAAATCCGCCCGGGCTGCCGTCGGCGCTTCTTCCCGGAACAGCAGGTAAAGCATTTCGACCCAGCGCGCTTGTCCCAGCATCTCGCCGTAAACGTCGTAACCCCGGCAATAGGCGGCACGGGTGGCGAAAGCATTGTCGGGTTCGGGTTCTTCGCGCCAGATGCGCGTGTGGATTTTATCGGTCGTCATTTGCGGTTTCCTAAGGTTTTGATGCGTAGCAACATGGGAGGGACTTCATCGGGGTCTATGCGCACGTCGAGCAGCGTCGGCCCCCTACGTTGCAGGAGGGCATTGAAATCGAGATTGTCCAGTTCTTGCGGCGAACGGATGACGTGGCCGGGTATGCCCATGGCTGCCGCGAGCTTGCAAAAATCTACCTGGGGCAGTTCGTAAGCGATGGGTTCGGCTTCCGCCAGCCGCTGGCCGTGCTTGACCATGCCCAGAGCCTGATCGTTGAGTACCACGAAAATAACCTGCAATTTTTCGGCGGCGGCGGCCGAAATTTCCTGGCCGTTCATCAACAGGCTGCCATCGCCGGTAATGCAGACTACCGGCACGGAGGGATTGGCGGCCGCCGTGCCGATTGCGCCGCCGATAGCCCAGCCCATCGGTGCAAAATCCACCGTGACGCGCAGCCAGCCGCCCGTGCTTTTGCGTTGTCCCAGCGAGATTTTGCGAGCGCCGCCGCCTATCCGCCTTTCGCCAAAACGCCGGTCAATATCGGGGTGCAAATAGTGAACTGCCCAGGCAACGCTGTTGCCGGCATCGGCGAGGAAACGCGTGGTAGGCGGAAACCGTCGCCCCAATTCGCGCATCAGCCGTTGCGGCGTGATCGGTGTCGCATTGCTCCGGTATTTGCCGGGCGCTGCCAGCATTTGCTGCGGATTGCCCTCAACGCCCTCCGGTTCGCGCGGAGCAAGCCGCTGGTAATGTTTGAGGTGGCCTGTTTTGTTCTGGTCATACAGCTGCTCGACGAGACGGTTGAATACCGACAGGATACGCCCGCGTACATGCAGGCGCGCCATCGGTGTGTGTGACAGGTGTTCTTCGGATTCGTCAATATGCACCAACCGTTCATTGAGCAGAGTCTCGCACCAGCCACCGCTGTTCCATTCGCCCATGCTGGTACCGATTGCCAAAATCAAGTCCACCGATTTGTCGCTCAGTGCGGCCCTGGCCGAGGCGTGTCCAGCGAAACCAAAAACACCGCAAAACAGTGCATGCTGCGGGTTGACCAGCCCCTTGCCGTCCGGTGTCGTGACGAAAGGCGTGCCTTTTAGTGCGGCGAACTGGAGTATCGTACCGATCGCTTCACCGCACCCGCTACCAATCAGTAGGACGACATTGTCCGCTTCAAACAACATCTTTCGCAGCGTTTCGACCGCATCGTCATCCACCAGAGAGGCCGCTGCCAGCAGACTGTGCAGATCGTAACGGGATACCTGATGGGGCTGGGGCTGCGGAACACATCCACCGGAACGGTCAGGTGGGAGGGTCCCGGCGCACGGATCGCACTTTGCAGCGCGGAAATCAGTTTGGCTTCCATTTGCAGCGGATGGGATACCAGAGAATTGTAGCGGGTGCAATGCCGGAACATGGCCAGCGTATTGATCCCGGTACAGCTTGATTCCTGGAGCGGGTTTTTGCCGAAGGAAGGCAATGCGGGTTGTCCGGTAATCGCCAGCAGGGGAATGTTATTGTCGTAGGCGCAGGCAACACCGGTGATAAGGTTGGTGGCACCCGGGCCGGAAGTGGCACAGCAAACGCCGATTTTGCCCGTTTCGCGCGCATAACCGTCTGCCATGAAAGCGGCTCCGGTCTCGTGCCGCGCCAGAATGTGGCGTATGCCGCCCCGGCGGCGGCTTCTGGCGAGGGCGTTGTATAGGGGTTCGATGGCACCGCCCGGCACGCCGAATATATATTCGATACCACATTGTTCCAGATAGCCGACCAGCAAATCGGCGACGGTTTGCGGCGGCACAATAAGCGGGCTTGCCGCGATTGCATTCGTATCGTTATTGGTAGGCAAAACACTAGCACCCGGGAATGGAGCGTCCTCGTTAATAATTGTTTGCCGATGCATCTCGGCATCACCGGACTACTACCCGTTATCCTGGCGGGGTATAATCCGTCGGCGATTTTACCCCAAGCTGTATGTCTAATTTGCAATGAGTAAGCCTTTTATAGCAAAAAAATAATCATGGGTCTATCCACCTTGCCGTCATGCATCCTACTGGCCTGCCGTATCCGGGCAGGCGCGCTGTTGCTGCTCGCATTGCTGATGACCGCTCCAGCCTGGGCGATGCAAAAAGGCTCAGCCCTCCTGCCCGGCAATAATTTGTCGTTACCACAAGATTTTTCTGCGCTGACAGGCGTTCTTGCCCCGTCCCTGCGCCTGTCTTCCCCCGCCCCGTTGCAGACTGACTACGCCGGGATGGCTCGCGCCCTCGACGCGATTCCCGATGCGGCGATGGTCAGGGTTGCCGGTCCGGCAGTGTCGGTCGGCAGGCTGGGCAACAAGATTGCCGAGGCGACGGGGGCAAATACCCTCGCGGTCATTTATCCCGACATCGGTGAGCCTTATCGCAGCGTATTCGCGCAAATTGTCAGCGGCATAGATGACAAGAGCCGTGGCCGTGTCAGCCATTTTGCGGTGGGGGCAAACGCGGATGTCGGCGAGTTGAATAACACCCTGCGCCGCCAGGATACGCGGGTGGTGATCGCATTGGGCAAACAGGGCGCAAAAGTCGCCTCCGCGCTGGATAGCAATATCCGCGTGGTGGTGGGTGGGGTGTTGATGGGGCAGGAAAACAAAGCGCGTAATTTGCAGGTCAACGTTCTGTCGCCGGATCCTGCGTTGCTGTTTCGCCGTCTGAAGGACTTGATGCCCGGCGTAAGCCGCATATTCGCTGTGTACGACCCGCGCCAGAATACCTGGATGATGCGTCTGGCGAGAGAGGCCGCGCGTGCCCAGGGGCTGGAATTCGCGGCCTTTGAGGCGCAGGACCTGCGCAGCGCGACGAATGCTTATCGCAAAATACTGGGCGACGCAAACAGTAGCCGGGATGCGTTGTGGTTACCCCAGGATTCCACTACGGTAGAAGAAGGAACGATCTTGCCGATGGTATTGCAGGCTTCATGGGATCGTAATCTGGCGGTATTTTCCAGCAGCTTCGGACATGTAAAACGTGGCGCGCTGTTTTCGCTGTATCCCGACAATGTCGAATTGGGTCGCCAGCTTGCCGGATATGCACTCGGCTTGCAGGCTGGAAACAAGCCACCTGGCATGTTGCCTTTGCGCGCGGTGTTGATGGCCGTCAACCTGCGCATGGCCAGGCATCTCGATGCCAATATCAGCCGTCCGCAAAATTTTGACATGACGTTCCCCGCGCCATAAGGCGCGACTATCATGAAGAATAAAATAACGGCATTTTTTCAAAGGTTTACTTTCCAGCGCCAGATTGGTTTCGCGATTACGCTGGGTATTCTCCTGCTGGCATTGTTTTCTTCCCTGGTTGGCTCGTGGCAGGGCAATAAGCGGGTGCGTGAAAACCTGATAGACCAGGGGCAACACATCACCGAGAATCTGGCTCGGCAAAGTTCCCTGGCGCTGATTTATGATTCTCCCGACAACGTCGCCGAGGCGGTGAATGCCACCATGGCTTTCCCGGGCGTGGTCGGTGTCGAAATACGCAACGCCAACGGGCGCGTGTTGTTGACGCGCGGCAAGGCGGAACTTGCCGAAATGAATGAACCGCTCAGCAAGGCGTTGCAGGCCGTCACGATGTTGAATACAGAAAACAGTAAGGCCTGGCATTTCGTCGCGCCGGTTTATTCAAAACCAGCCGAAGCCTCACCGTTCGGCGAAGCTGCAACGCCCGAGTTTCTCGGCAATGTCTCGGTGGTGATGAGCAAGGCGGCGCTGGACAAAATGACTTCTGATATTTTTGTTTCCAATCTGACCACCTCATTTTCTTTCGCGTTACTGTTTCTGTTGCTGATCCGCATTCTTACCCGCAACATGGCGCGGCCACTCAACCGCTTGTCACTCAGCATGGGGCGCGCTCAGCGGGGTGACTTACAGGCGCGCGCCGAACCGGGCGGACCGAAAGACATCGCCGCTCTGGCGCACTCGTTTAACAGCATGATGGCGGTACGCGAAGAACACGAAGCAGCCTTGCGTATTGCCGCCATTGCCTTTGAAATCAATGAAGGCATGATGGTGACCGACGAGCATTCGGTGATAATGCGGGTCAATCAGGCCTTTACCCGGTTGACCGGCTACCGCGCCGAGGAAGTGATCGGCAGCAATCCGGCGCGGCTTCAGTCCGGTCGTCACGACACTGCCTTCTATCAGGATATGTGGGATAGCCTGCGGCACAACCATCATTGGCAGGGTGAAATCTGGAACCGGCGTAAAAATGGGGAAATTTTCCCGGCATGGCTGAACATTTCTGTCGTCATCGGCGCCGATGGAAACATCACTAATTATATTGGTTCGTTTATAGACATCGCCGAACGAAAACAGGCTGAAAATGAAATCCATAATCTGGCCTTTTATGACCCGCTAAGCCAGCTACCCAACCGGCGCTTGTTGCTCAATAATCTGCAACATGCCATCGCGGTCAGTGCGCGTAACCGCACTGGCGGCGCACTGTTGTTCCTGGACATGGACAACTTCAAGACGCTGAACGACACCCAGGGTCACAATATTGGCGACTTGCTGCTGATCGAAGTGGCCAAACGCCTGCGTGACTGTATGCGTGAGGGTGACACCGTGTCGCGTTTCGGCGGGGATGAGTTCGTGCTATTGCTGGAAGGCTTGAACGAGGAAAAAGCATTTGCCGCGATGCAGGCGCGCGGCGTGGCGGAGAAAATACTCGACGCACTCAGCCAGCCCTACCTCCTCGAAGGAAGGGAATTCCACAGTTCATCGAGCATAGGCATTACCTTGTTTGCCAATTACAGCGGAAAACTCGACGAGTTGCTAAAACACGCCGACACGGCCATGTACGAAGCGAAAAAATCCGGTCGCAATACCATGCGTTTCTTCGACCCTTTAATGCAGCAGGAATTGGAAGTGCGCGCCGAGATGGAAGACGGATTACGGACGGCACTGCGCAAACAGGAATTCCGGCTTTATTACCAGATGCAGGTCAATTACGCCGGACACATTATCGGTGCCGAGGTGTTGTTACGCTGGATTCATCCGCAACGTGGGCTGATCTCGCCGCTGCAATTTATCCCGCTGGCGGAAGAAACAGGCCATATTCTGCCGATCGGACGATGGGTGCTGGAAAGCGCCTGCCAGCAAATAAAAGCATGGGAAAACGATCCCGACACCCGCGACTTGCAGCTTGCCGTCAACGTCAGCGGACGACAATTCCGCCAGACAGATTTTGTCGCACAAGTGATTGAAGTCATCCGGCAAACCGCTATCAACCCGTTGCGCCTCAAACTGGAAATGACGGAAAGCATCGTCCTGCACAATATTGACGACACCATCGCCAAAATGCTGGCATTGAAACAAGCGGGGGTGCGCTTCTCCCTGGACGATTTCGGCACGGGTTATTCGTCGCTGTCTTATCTGACCCAGCTGCCGCTCGATCAACTGAAAATTGATCAGTCTTTCGTGCGCAACATAGGCACAAAATCTGCCGATGCGGTGATTATTCGCACCATTATCGGTATGTCGAATAATCTCGGCATGGAAGTCATTGCCGAAGGGGTAGAAACAGACGAACAATGCGACTTTCTCGCGGAAGCCGGATGTTTGAGCTATCAGGGATACTTGTTCGGCAAACCGATGCCAGTTGAACAATTTGAGGAATCGCTGAAAAAAAACTGATTCAGGTAGCGTTTCAGGAATGAATTTTTATTAAAAAATACTAATAAATCAAAATGTTATATGTATTATATGGAAAATACACATACTGCCCGCAATACCTGGCCTGCGTTGCAGTTGGTCGGTAATCGCGGTGCATGTAGGGTGTCTGGTTTTGCGGGTTGCCGCTGCTAGGAGTCTGTCGGACTTAAAGGAAATCTACTGCAAATTCGCCTGGACGGCGCATATTTCACCGCTTTCTTGGTCAATAGAACAACTATTGACCTGCGAAACCAGCAAAA
>Ga0210035_1002354_pt1 | contig 10070 bp, 9 predicted proteins | sample CryGeymeta201507_FD_183975 | JGI IMG/M metagenome (GOLD analysis project Ga0210035, IMG submission 183975) | Groundwater microbial communities from Crystal Geyser aquifers in Utah, USA - Crystal Geyser metaG 2015-07 (SPAdes) (version 2) | ecosystem: Environmental > Aquatic > Deep subsurface >...
GCCTACGGCGCTGGGCGCGGCGAGAGCCACCTGGCCTACATCAAAGTTGGCTCGGGCGTCGGTGCGGGGCTGTTGCTAAACGGCCAAATTTATCAGGGCTCGACCGGCTCGGCTGGTGAAATCGGCCATTTGACGGTAGACGAAAACGGCCCGGCCTGCGATTGTGGCAACACCGGCTGCCTGGAAGCCGTTGCTGGCGGCAAAGCGATTGCCCGCCAGGGGCGCGAGGCCATCCAAAAAGGTCAGCGCACGCTACTTTCCAGCATGGGGCCAATTGAAGAATTGACCGCGCGCGATGTGGCCGTCGCCGCGCGGCGCGGCGACTTGGTATCACAACAAATCATCACCCGCGCTGGAAGTTATCTGGGCATTGCCATTGCGGGTCTGGTCAACCTTTTCAACCCACGCATGGTTGTCGTTGGCGGCGGCGTTTCGCAGGCAGGCGATTTACTGCTTCAGCCCATCCGCGACACCATTCAGCGCCGCTCGCTGCCCGGCGCGGCAAAAACCGTCAAAATCAATACAGCAATTTTGCGCCGCCGCTCGTCGAGCATGGGCGCTGTCGTTCAGGCATTATCCAATGCGCTTCATCAATTTGCGGAAAAGAAGGGAGGGGAAAGTCTTCTGTAGGTTCGCCCAACCCGGTGTTCCCACGGAATGCGTTCACCCCCTTTTTTTGACCAAGACAGAGACATCCCGTGAGGTGTCTCCAAATTTTCTACAAGGAGAAAGAGAAATGAAGAAAAACCTGCTTGCCGCAATCAGCCTGCTGCTGATTGCCACCTTCGTCCTGGCTGCCTGCGGCCCTGCCGCGACTGCCACGACGGAAGCCCCTGTGGCGGCAACCGAAGCGCCCGTTGTTGAACCCACCGTCGCCCCCGCTGCCGAACCCATCGAAGTGACCTTCTGGCACGCCTACGGCACCGGCTCTACCGAAGAAGCCACCCTGACCAAGATTTTGGACCAGGCTGCCATTGACCTGCCCCAGTACAAAATCAGCGTCTTGCAGGTGCCGTTCAACGACATCTACAACAAGTACCGCACCGACGTTGCTGCTGGCGGCGGACCAGACATGTTCATCGCCCCGAACGACTCGCTGGGTGACGATGCCCGCGCCGGCCTCATCGCCGACATCACCGACCTGGCCGCTGGCAAACTGGGCGACTACTCCCAGATTTCCATTGACGGCATGAGCGTTGAAGGCAAGCTGTATGGTCTTCCCGAATCCCTCAAGGCTGTCGCCTTCTGGTACAACAAGTCCATGCTGCCCGAAGCCCCCAAGACCACCGATGAACTGAAGGCCCTCATGGAAGGCGGCACCGCCGTCTCCATCAGCTACGGCTGCTACCACCACTTCGGCTTCTTCAGCGCCTTCGGCGGCAAAGTCTTCGACGAGAGCTGGAAAGTCGTCGCCGACCAGGGCACTGGCGTCACCGATGCCATGACCTACCTCAACGACTTGTATCAGATTTCGGACAAGAACGGCTGGCCGAAGAATGATGGCGATGGCTTGGCTCCCTTCACCGAAGGCAAAGTTGCCGCCATCACCAACGGTAACTGGGCCATGGGCGACTACAAGAAAGCCCTCGGCGACAACCTGGCTGTGGCTCCGCTCCCCGCTGGCCCTGCCGGCCCCGCCACCCCCCTGCTCGGCGTGGATGGCTTCTACTTCAACCCGAACAGCGCCAACCAGGCCGCTGCCCTCGAAGTTGCCATGTACCTGAGCAACAAAGCCAACGCGACCCTGATGATGAATGAAGCTGGTCACGTTCCTGCCAACAACACCGTCGAAGTGACCGACCCGCTCATCCAGGGCCTGCTCGATGGCTTCGCCAATGGCTACGTCCGCCCGCAGGTTCCGCAACTGGGCCTGTACTGGTCGAACTTCTGCGGCACCGATGATGTCTTCAAGGGCGTCACCTCGGCTGCAGACTGGGTCACCGCTGCGACCGCCAACGCCAACAAGTAATCCCAAGCGCTAAAAAAGAAGGCGAACAGGAACTCACCCCTGTTCGCCTTCTTCCTCTCTCGAACTTCTCACAAGGAGTTTTGCCATGGCTGTCTTGAGCGCAAGTACTGGTGCAGGCAAACAAAAGAAGGCATCAAATTTTCGGCGGGCTTCATTGCCCTATTTGTACCTGGTACCGGCTTTTCTATTAATGGGGGTCATTACATTCTACCCTCTGGTTTATCAAGTCATCATCTCTTTCACCAATTTTGAAACCAAGCACCTGCTCAAGCAACTGGCAGACCCCACCCTCAAATTTATCGGATTCAAAAACTACATAGACATCATCACCGGGGCGCTGCCAGTCCAAAACTTTGCGTTTTTTCGGGTGCTGGTCTACAACTTTTGGTGGGCTATCAGCAATGTCGCCGTCCACGTCCCGGCGGGCGTATTGATTGCCGTCCTGCTCAACACGCAGGGGCTGTGGTTCAAGCGCATCTATCGCGCCATGTACATTCTGCCAGTTGTCATCCCGCCCGTAGTCATCGCCGCCGTCTGGCGCAACATTTTTGATGAACAATACGGCGCGATGAATCAACTGCTCAACAGCATCGCCCCGCTGCTGGGTTACAAAGAACTGATCAGCATTGGCTGGCTAACGGACTACACCTTCCCCATTCCGTGGCTGTTACCCACCGGTCCGCTGCCGTTGGCCTATTACGCCATGATGATTGCCAACTTCTGGCTGGGCTGGCCGTTTATGACGATGGTCGCCACCGGCGCGCTGCAATCCATCCCCAAAGATTTGTATGAAGCGGCCTCGATTGATGGCGCCTCCGCGCAACAGCAATTTTGGAACATCACCGTTCCGCTGCTGCGCCCAGCCATGATTCCCGCCGCCGTGTACGGCTTCACCATGTCGTTCAACCTGTTTGCTTTTGTCTACTTTATGACCGGCGGCGGCCCGGCCCGCACCACCGAAATTCTGGTCACCTTCGCCTACGACCTGGTGCGCAACCTGCGCCTGTTTGGCGTCGCCGCCGCTTTCGCCGTCATCGTCTTCTTCGTCGCGCTGACCGTTTTCCTGGTCACCAACCGCATCACCGGCGCCACCGAATCATACGAGGGCTAAACCATGACCACCCAATCGCAAACCCAAAAGCAAAACCCCATCGTCCGCTTTTTCAACATGAACACCTCCGGCGAAGTCGGCGGGCGCAAACTTCCCCTGTGGCGACAAATGCTGTTGCAGTTGCTCACATTTCTCATTTTGGCAGAAGTGATGTTCCCAATCATGTACATCGTCACCCTGTCACTCAGTTCCAAAACCACCCGCCCCTCCAGCCTGCAGCTTTTCCCGACCGAATTTTCCTTCGGCGCTTACCAGCAAGTCGTAGACCACCCCACCGCCAACCCGGTCAGCTTTCTCGAACTCTTGCGCAACAGCTTTCTGCTCTCCTTTGGCGTTGGCTTTATCGCCCTGCTGGTCGCCGTCACCGCCGCCTACGCCTTCTCGCGCTTCAAATTCAAAATGCGCCAGGTGCTGATGGTCATGGTTTTCATTCCCCTGCTCATGCCAGCCATCGGCCTCGCCACCCCACTCTACCTGCTGATGAACCAATTCCGCATTGTGGATTGTGGCAAGGGCCAAACCGCCCTCGCTCCCATCACCACCTGTGACCAGACCAAGGGCAAAATCATCTTCAATCTGCGCGACTCTCTGCTCGGCGTCGGCATTGCCATGACCGCCGGAGCCCTGCCCTTCGCCGTCTGGAATCTCAAAGGCTACCTCGACACCATCCCCAAAGAATTGGAAGAAGCCGCCGCCATTGACGGCGCCGACCCCAATCAAATTTTCTTTTTGATTGTTCTCCCCCTGGCGATTCCCCAACTGGCAGTCACTTTCTTCCTCGGCTTCATCGGCCACTGGCAAGAATTCGCCCTACCCTGGCTCTTCCTCAGCAAACCGGGCGATTACACCCTGGCGATGACCCTCTACAACATGCAAGGCCAATACGCCAACGCCATCCCCTGGAACCGCTTCTCAGCCTTCGCCATCATCGTCGCCCTGCCGGTCGCCATCATCTACATCGCCCTGCAAAAATATATCGTCGGCGGCCTGACCACCGGCGGCGTCAAGGGCTAATTTCCCGTCACACCCTCATCCCGAAGGCGCACAACCTTCGGGATATTTTTTTCCTTTATAATAGCCAGCCAACATGAAAACCTGGAAGAAAATTTCCCTGCTCTTTTTGATTTTCGCCCTGATGGCGGCCTGCGCCCCTTCAGCCACGACCTCCCCACAGACGGCCTCCCCCGCTCCGGCGGCGACGGCCACGCTTCAACCGCCGAGCCTGCCCTGGTGGCGCAAAGCCGTCTTCTATGAAATTTTCGTCCGCTCCTTTCAAGACAGCAACGGCGACGGTATCGGCGATTTCAACGGCATCACCAACCGGCTCGATTATCTGCAAGACCTAGGCGTCACCGCCCTGTGGCTGATGCCGATTAACCCCTCACCCTCCTATCACGGCTACGACGTGCTGAACTACTACGCCGTCAACCCGCAATATGGAACGATGGCAGACTTCAAAAAACTGCTGGCCGAAGCCCACAAACGCGACATGCGCGTCATCATGGACTTGGTGCTTAATCACACCTCCAACCAGCATCCCTTTTTCGTCTCCGCCAACAGCGATGTCAACTCACCCTACCGCGATTTTTACCGCTGGGCCGCTACCTACCCCGGCACGCACTGGCACACCGGCAACACCGGTTTTTACTACGGCTTTTTCTCCGACCGGATGCCCGACCTGAACTACGCCAACCCCGCCGTCACCACCCAAATAGAGCAAATGAGCGCCTTCTGGCTCGAAATGGGCGTGGACGGTTTTCGTATTGACGCGGCCAAACACCTGGTGGAAGAAGGCGAAAAATTTGAAAATACCGTCTCCAATCACGCCTGGCTGAAAGGCTACTACGCCGCCATCAAAACCGACTTTCCCAACGCCTACACACTGGGCGAAATTTACGGCGCAGGCGCGCTCGTCAGCAAAATTTACCAGAACGAACTCGACCACATCTTCAATTTTGAAGTTGCCAGCGGTTCGGTCAACAGCGCCCTCGGCCAGGCCAATTCGGGCATCAACAGTGCCATCACCTTTGCCAAAAAAGACAATCCGCAGGGCGATTTTGCCACGTTTCTCACCAATCACGACCAGGAACGGGTGATGAGCACCCTGCGCGGCGACGTGAACAAAGCCAAAGTGGCCGCCGCCCTGCTGCTGACCGCGCCCGGCACGCCTTTTTTGTACTACGGCGAAGAAATCGGCATGACCGGCAAGAAGCCGGATGAATACATCCGCACCCCCATGCAGTGGGATGCCTCGCCCAACACCGGGTTCACCAGCGGCCAACCCTGGATTGAAATCAACGCCGATTTCGCCAGCGGGACGAATGTCGCCGCCGAACAGGCCGACCCGGCCTCGCTGTGGAATCTCTACCGGCAGTTGATTGCCCTGCGCCGGGCGCACCCCGCCCTGAGCATGGGCGACACGCTCTTGCCGGAAACCGCCAATCGGGGCGTGTACGCCCTGCTACGGGTTGATTCATTCAGCGGCGAAACGCTGCTGGCGCTGGTCAATCTGACGGGTGAGCCCATCAGCCAGTACGCGCTGTCTGCCAGCGGGCTGCCGCTGCCCGACGGCGAAGCCGCGCCGCAGACTCTCTTCGGCGGCGAAACTGCCGCGGGGGTAACCATCTCCGGCGGGGCGTTCCACGCCTGGCAGCCACTGGATTCTCTGCCGCCCTATGGAATTTTCATTTTTCAACTTTCCCGCTAAACCACCCCATTTTCATCACAGAGAGCCACATGCCAAACATTCTCACCCCCGATTGGGTCAAAGACGCCATTTTTTATCAGATTTTCCCCGACCGTTTTGCGCGCAGTGGCCGCAGCCCGTTAAATGGTCTCCAATTTGAAGCCTGGGATACGCCGCCAACCACGTTTGGTTTTAAAGGCGGCGACCTGCGCGGGATTGTGGACCGGCTGGATTATTTGAAGGAATTGGGGGTGACAGCACTCTACCTGAACCCAATTTTTGCCTCGGCCAGCAATCACCGCTATCACACCTACGATTATTTCACCATCGACCCGCTGTTAGGCGGAAACGCCGCCCTGCGCGAGTTGCTGGACGAGGCGCACGCGCGCGGCATGAAAGTGGTGCTGGATGGCGTTTTTAACCACGCCAGCCGCGGGCTGTGGCAGTTCAATCATGTGCTGGAAACCGGGGCCGCCTCGCCCTATGTGGATTGGTTTCACTTCAACCCGGAATTTTTGCGCGGCAAACGCGCCTGGGGCGCCTACCCCAGCCCCGAACAGCAGGAAATGCTGCGGCGCGGAGCCAGTTCTTACGACGCGCTCGGCTATCACGCCTGGTGGAATTTGCCCGCCCTGCCCAAATTCAACACCCAAACCCCCGCCGTGCGCGAATTTTTATTTGAAGCCGCCGAATTTTGGATTAAATTCGGCGCGGACGGCTGGCGGCTGGATGTGGCCTCGGAAATTGACGATGACTCGTTCTGGCAGGAATTTCGCCGCCGGGTCAAAGCCATCAACCCCGAAGCCTACATCGTCGGCGAAATCTGGCACGAAAGCCAGCACTGGCTGCAGGGCGACCAGTTTGACGCGGTGATGAATTATCTCGTCACCGGGGCGCTGCTCGGCTACTTGATCGGCGAGCGCATGGGCGCGGAAGCCTACAGCGCCGGCGACTATCGCCGTTATCTGCGCCCGCTCGACGCAACTGGCTTTGCAGAACGGATTGACTACATTCTTGGGCTGTACGCGCCCGAAATCAATCAGACGCAACTCAACCTGCTGGATAGCCACGACACGCCGCGCTTTTTGACTCTGGCACACGGCGACAAATCCGCGCTGATGTTGGGTTGGGTTTTTCTGATGACCTACCCCGGCGCACCCTGCATTTACTACGGCGATGAAATTGGGCTGGAAGGCGGCCCCGACCCCGACTGCCGCCGCTCCTTCCCCTGGCAAAATCAAAGCGGCTGGGATAAAAATCTGCTCGCCAGCCTGCGTGAACTGATTGCGCTACGCAAAGCGCACCCGGCCTTGCGGCGCGGCGAGTATCTGCGCCTGTTCGCCGGGCAGGAAGTGGTGGCCTTTGGCCGCGCACTCAACAAAGACTCGCTGTTGGTGGTGCTCAACGCCGCCCGCGAGCCACGCGATATACAAATTCCCGTTGCGGGGCTGGGCTGGGAAAACGGAAAGCCCAAAACGCTGTGGGGCAACGGTTCCATCAGCCTGCGCGATGGAATTATCAATTTGCACCTTGGCCCGCGCGAAGCGGGCATGTTTAAGAATAACGGGTTTTAAGTTCCCGCGCCGGCAGCGTCACCTGGCCTTCGGCGGAGTCGCCCAGACGGGTGACTTCGGCGGGGCGCGTGACGGTCAGCCAGGCGGTGTGCGCGGCCATGAGCGCGTCCAGCTGCTCGGATGGATAGAGATGCTCCAGCGGAAGCGTCCCTTTCAGCAATTTGTAGCGCGTCAGTTCTTCAAAAAAATCCATTGGGTCGCGCAAACGCACGCCCTGCTCGTACAGAATCAGTTGGCGTTGCAGGCGACCTTCCAGCGTGGCGCGCGCAAGGGGCAGAGCGGCCACAAGAACGGTAAAACCAGCCTGCGGGTGAGTCTCCAGCCAGCGGCGTTGCGCCCCTTCGACAGAATCTGGCTGGTATTCCAACTCTGCCATGCCACGGTAAAAATCAAATCCCATTTGCACCCAGCCAGAACAAAATTCTCGCCGGGCAGATGTGGTGGCGACCTGGATGCCGCGCTGACGCAGTTCGTACTCGGCCAGACGCATTTCGAACGTGCGCCCGACACCGGGAAGTGTCAGACGGGCTGCGCGCACCAGCCCCTGATTGGGACGCAGCGGAGCGTTGACAGCGACAAGCGCCTGAGGCAGGCCGCCAAGAAAAGCCAGCGCGTCGCTCATCTCGCCTTCGGCCAGCGCCAGCAAATGCTGTTGCGCATCCAGCGCCGCCCAGGTGAAGGGTTTGCGTCCGCCACACGGGTCAATTCCAACAAAAGTAAGTGTGTCAAATAGCATGGTTGGTCATCTAATCATGTAGAATGAGTGAATTTCTTATAACTATAGAGGCAAAATGAGTTTTGTGCAAGCAATTCGCAAAAACTGGCCGGGAATACTGGCAGTGGCGCTGGGATTGGTTTGGATTTGGGTTTCACGCGCGCCGGAGGGGGCAACCACCGCCGGGGGAATCCCCGCGCCGCAAGCCGGATTTCTGGCTCCCGCAATCAGCCTGACGACGCTGGAGGGTGAAACCGTTGCACTGGCCGACCTGCGCGGCCAGGTTGTGCTGGTCAATATTTGGGCAACGTGGTGTCCGCCCTGCCGCGCTGAAATGCCCGCCATTCAACGCGCCTACGAGACCTATCACAAGCAAGGTTTTGTGGTGCTGGCAGTCAATTCCACCGTGCAGGATGACGCGGCCAAAATCCCCACTTTCGTGGCCGAATACAGGCTGACATTTCCGATTTTGCTTGATGGAGACGGAGCGGTAACGCGGTTGTACAAAGTGGCCTCGCTGCCAAGCTCGTTCTTCATCGGCAGAGATGGCATCATCCGCGAGGTCGTGATTGGCGGCCCGATGGATGAAGCCCTGCTAAAAACGCGCATCGAAACCTTGCTGAAGGAGAAACCCTGATGTTGCCCACCCTGCAAGTTGGCCCGCTGGCGCTGCAAGTTCCCGGCCTGATGTTTTTGCTGGCGCTGTGGCTGGGGCTAAATCTAACGGAAAAGTTCGCGCCACGACGCGGCATGAACGCCGAAACACTGTACAATTTAATCTTCGCCGCGCTGATAAGCGCTCTTATCGGTGCGCGCCTGTCTTTTGCGGCGCAAAATTTTGCCATTTTCACCGCCACACCGCTCAGCCTGATTTCGCTCAACCCCGGTCTGCTCGACCCGTTTGGCGGTTTTGCGGCAGGACTGTTGGCCGCGCTAATTTATGGACAACGAAAAAAATTGGCGCTCTGGCAAACACTGGATGTTTTGACACCGTTTTTTGCAATGATGATGGCAGGGCTGGCGCTTTCCAACGCAGCGTCGGGCGCGGCTTTTGGGATGGAAACGACACTGCCCTGGGGCATTGACCTGTGGGGAGCAAAACGCCACCCAACGCAATTTTATGCGCTCGGGCTGGCGCTGGCAAATTTAGCGCTGCTTGGCTGGCAGTGGAAAACCACTGGCTGGCGTGATAGAACGTTATTTTTATTTTTTGTGGCGCTGACGGCTGGCGCGTGGTTATTTGTGGAAGGTTTCCGCGGCGATTCGGTTATTCTGGCGGGCGGTTTTCGTGCCGGACAAGTGCTGGCCTGGGCGCTGATGGCGGCGGCACTGGGACGAATTATGTTACTGGATGCGTCAAAAAAATGAATGAACGGGGTTCCGGCATGGACAAAATAATCATCAAAGACCTGACGGTCGAGGCAATTCTTGGAATTTACAAACAGGAACGCCTCACACCGCAAAAAGTGGTACTGAATGTGGAGGTCTTTACCGATATTCGCGCGGCGGCGCACAGCGACTCGATTGCCGATTGCGTGGATTATGAACAACTGGCAAATCGGCTACGGGCGCATGTAAAAACAGCAAAACGACAGACGGTGGAAGCGTCGCCGAAGATTTGGCGCAATTGTGTTTGCAAACGCCCGGGGCGCGGGCTGTCACAATCCGCGTGGAAAAGCCCAAAGCCTACTGGTATGCAAGCGCGGTCGGTGTCGAAATTTATCGAGAAAAAATTGTCTGATAAAAGAACGTCCCGAAGGTTTCCTTCGGGACGGTTGTTCCAACAGCGATGCAAGCGGCGCTATTTTTTGCGGGCAGCGCTCCAGAGTACGAGAAGCAAGAGCAACACCGTCAGCACAGAAAGCGTCACAATCGCCGGAAAAATCCAACTGGGGTGGGCAGAAGTCGGCGAAACAGCGGGCAGAGAGACGGTGGGCAGTTGTCCCGGCACAGCGGTGGCCGAAAGGTTGGTGCTGGTGACACCAATGCGCGTATCGGTGGCAAGCACCTGCTGA
>Ga0210035_1002370_pt1 | contig 10015 bp, 9 predicted proteins | sample CryGeymeta201507_FD_183975 | JGI IMG/M metagenome (GOLD analysis project Ga0210035, IMG submission 183975) | Groundwater microbial communities from Crystal Geyser aquifers in Utah, USA - Crystal Geyser metaG 2015-07 (SPAdes) (version 2) | ecosystem: Environmental > Aquatic > Deep subsurface >...
ATACCCATAACGCCTGGTTTGCAATAGGCCATTTGGCATATATACAACAAGCCTGTAAAGTGCGAACCTGAAGTTTTTCCTGAAGTCTTGTAGGGGGCATCGTGGGAATTTGTATCAATCAAGTCGCGCAGGGCAGTGCTGGCGATAGAAGCGCTGTTGCGCGCACGCTATTGATGCAAGTGGGTGTCGCAGTCATCTATTTGATGTTGGCGCGCGTGGTGCATGGTTATTTCACCAGCTCCATCGCGAGCGTCCTCTGGCCGCCTAGCGGTCTGGCGCTGGCCGTGCTGCTGGTGTGCGGCAAGCGTTATGCGTGGGGGGTGTTCCTCGGTGCCTTGCTGACGCATATCATCGCGGATCATTCTATCTGGACACCCGCACTGATTGCGCTGGGCAATACGCTGGAGGCGCTGGCCGGTGTGTGGCTGTTGCAACGCAACAGCCAGTTTGATGTCAATCTGCACGCTTTGCGTGACTACACCAGCTTGATCTTCTGGGGCGGCTGTGTGGCGGGCTTGGTGGGCGCTGCGGTGGGTCCTTCGGTGTTGCTGGTTGCGGGGATTTTTACCCCCGATATTTATCCGCTCCAGGCGCTGCACTGGTGGATGGGGGATGTGCTGGGGGTGGTGCTGGTTGCGCCGTTGCTGCTGGTCTGGCATCAATTTCCCGCTGATCGGCTGGATTACAAACGCCTGCCCGAGATCGTCCTGCTGTTTGGTTTGGCATTTTTGGCAGGAAATATTCTTTTTATGGGCTGGTTAGCCGATTCGTTCGGCCTGTACGCCCAACATTTCTGGATGTTTCTGTTCGTTGCCTGGGCTGCGGTGCGGTTTGGCGCACACGGCGTTTTGCTGCTGTTGGCACTGATTGCCAGCCAGGCGTTATTCGGTGCTTATCGTCACACGGGGCTGTTCGCAGACGATCTGCTGCGCACTCAACTGGTGAATTTCTGGTTGTATATCGTCACGTTGTCGGTGGTCGGGATGATGTTGGCGAGTTATATCCGTGCCGAAACGCTCAGCAAGCAAGCAATAGGCAAACAGGAAGCTTTCTTTCATTTGATTTCCGACAATATTGACGATTTCATCACGGTGCTGGATTTGCAGGGACGGCAGATTTACAGCTGCCCTGCATATAATAAATTGTTTGGACAGGATTCCTCGCCGGACAAATTGGATTGCTTCGCGGAAATTTATGCCGATGATCGTGAGCGCGTTCGAGCGGTATTCAACGAGGTTGTCAAAACCGGTATCGGCCAGCGGATCGAGTTTCGTTTCGTCCTGCCGGATGGCAGTTTGCGGGAGATGGAATCCAGATGTGGGGTCATCCGGGATGCCGAGGGGGAAATCCTCGAAGTCGTGGTGGTGTCCCATGACATCAGCAAGCGTAAACAGGTCGAGATGGAAATCCGCAATCTGGCTTTTTATGACACCTTGACGCAACTGCCTAACCGCCGTTTGTTGGAAGACCGCCTGAGCCAGGCGATGCTTGCCAGCAAGCGCAACGGTAGTTTTGGTGCAGTTCTCTTTCTTGATCTGAATAATTTCAAGCCGCTGAATGATACTTACGGACATGGTATGGGCGATGCGCTGCTGGTCGAGGTGGCGCAGCGCCTCAGTCATTGTGTGCGCAAAGTGGACACCGTGGCGCGTTACGGTGGCGATGAGTTTGTGGCGGTACTCAGCGAACTGGGTGAAAAAAGGGTGAATGCCGCACAAGAGGCGCTGGGTATCGCGGAAAAAATGCAGGCTGCTTTGGCGGTAATTTATACGCTGCAATACACCAACGACGAGGGGGAAAAGGTCGCGGTAGCGCATCATTGCGGCGCAAGTATAGGCTGCATCCTGTTTACCGGGCGCGAAGCCAGCCAGGAGCTGCTGCTTAAATGGGCGGATATGGCGATGTACCACGCGAAGAAAAACGGTGGACAGAAAATCTGTTTCCCCGAAAATTGTGAGGATGTGACGCAATCGGGGCAATTTTCCGTGCCGGTTTTTCATTAACGGATATGCCCTTCCGCCGCACGCAGCGCGCAGGTAAAAGTTGTGTTGAACTTTGAGCATAGGGGGTTTTACGGTATCATCGCGCCTTACGAAATTTTTTTCCGGGCTTTTGCATGACCAAGTACATCTTCATTACCGGCGGCGTGGTCTCTTCCCTGGGGAAGGGAATCGCCGCCGCTTCTCTTGCTGCAATCCTTGAATCGCGTGGTCTCAAAGTCACCATGCTCAAGCTCGATCCTTATATCAATGTTGATCCCGGCACGATGAGTCCCTTTCAGCACGGCGAGGTGTTCGTCACCGAAGACGGCGCGGAAACGGATCTGGATTTGGGGCACTACGAGCGGTTTATTTCCGCCAAGATGCGCCGCGCCAACAACTTCACCACCGGGCAGATTTATGAGAGCGTGATCCGCAAGGAACGGCGCGGCGAATATCTGGGCAAGACGGTGCAGGTGATCCCGCATATTACCAACGAGATTCAGGCTTTCGTCGAACGGGGTGCTGCGGCTTATCCCGACGGTCAGGCCGATGTGGCGATCGTCGAGATCGGCGGCACGGTGGGCGACATCGAATCGTTGCCGTTCCTCGAAGCCGCGCGCCAGATGGGGCTGCGCATGGGGCGCAGTCAGGTCGCTTATGTGCATCTGACCCTGGTTCCCTACATCGCCACGGCGGGTGAACTGAAGACCAAACCGACCCAGCACAGCGTGCAAAAATTACGCGAAATCGGTATTTTCCCGACTGCGTTGCTATGTCGTGCCGACCGCCGCATCCCCGACGAAGAACGCGCGAAAATTTCCCTGTTCGCCAACGTGCGCGAAGAGGCGGTGATTTCGATGTGGGATGCGGACAGTATCTATATGATTCCGCAAATGCTGCACGATCAGGGCTTGGATCGCATCATCTGCGAAGAATTGCGTCTGGATTTGCCGCCCGCCGATTTGTCGGTATGGGCGAAACTGGTCAATGCGCTGGAGCATCCGCAACACGAGGTCACCATCGGCATGGTCGGCAAGTATGTGGATCTGACCGAATCCTACAAGTCGCTGATCGAAGCCTTGCGCCACGCGGGTATACACACCGAAACGCGCGTCAATATCGAATATATTGATTCCGAAGCGCTGGAAACAGACGGAACACAAGCGCTGGAACACTTTGACGCGATCCTGGTGCCCGGCGGTTTCGGCGTGCGCGGCACGGAAGGCAAGATGGATGCGATCCGTTTTGCGCGCGAGAACAAAGTGCCTTATCTGGGCATCTGTCTGGGCATGCAGTTGGCAGTTATCGAATTTGCGCGCCATGTCGCGGGCATGAAGGATGCCAACAGCACTGAGTTCGATATGGAAACCGAACACCCGGTGGTGGCGCTGATCACCGAATGGCGCGACCGCGAAGGCCGCGTCGAGACGCGCAGCAATGATTCCGACCTGGGCGGTACGATGCGGCTGGGGTCGCAGCGTTGCCCGATTAACGCGCATACGCTGGCGCAGCGCATCTATGGCGACGAGGTGAATGAACGCCACCGTCACCGTTATGAGGTGAACAACCATTATGTGCCGCAACTGGAAAACTGCGGGCTGATTATCTCGGCGCGGACACCTACCGAAAATCTGCCTGAAATCATGGAGTTGCCACACTCGATGCACCCGTGGTTCATCGGCGTACAGTTTCACCCGGAATTTACCTCCACCCCGCGCTACGGACACCCGCTGTTTAATGCGTTTGTAGAGGCGGCTTTGCAACGTCAGGCAATCACCCCAAAGGCGGTCGCATGAAATTATGTGATTTTGAAGTCGGGTTAAATCGCCCGCTGTTTCTGATTGCCGGTCCCTGCGTGATCGAATCACCGCAAATGGCGATAGATACCGCCGGCGCGTTGCAGGAAATTTGCCGCGAATTGAACTTACCGTTCATTTACAAGTCTTCCTACGACAAAGCGAACCGGAGTTCGGGAAAGTCGTTCCGGGGTTTTGGTCTGGAGGCGGGTCTTAAAATCCTCGATGAAGTGAAGTCGCAACTCGGCGTGCCGGTGTTGACCGACGTGCACAGCATAGAAGAAATTGCCGCCGTTGCCGCCGTGGTGGATGTATTGCAAACCCCGGCTTTTTTGTGTCGGCAGACCGATTTTATTCATGCCGTGGCAACCTGTGGCAAGCCGGTGAATATCAAGAAGGGGCAGTTTTTATCCCCCTGGGACATGCAGAATGTGGTCGAGAAAGCGCGCGATGTCAGCGGCCAGGACAACATCATGGTGTGTGAACGCGGCGCGTCATTCGGTTATAACAACCTGGTGTCGGACATGCGTTCGTTGGCGGTAATGCGCAACACCGGTTGTCCGGTGGTGTTCGATGCGACCCATTCGGTGCAGTTGCCGGGCGGGCAGGGGACAGTCAGCGGCGGCCAGCGCGAATTTGTGCCGGTGCTGGCGCGTGCGGCGGTGGCAGCCGGGATTTCCGGCCTGTTCATGGAAACGCATCCGAATCCGTCGCAAGCCTTGTCGGATGGCCCGAACGCCTTCCCGCTGGGGCATCTGAAGGTATTGTTGAAAACCTTGATGGTGCTGGATGATGCCGTCAAGCAGCAGGGCTTGATAGAAGAAAGTGTAGATTTGCGGAATGTGTAGCTGGGACATAACCAGACCGATTTTATTGTAACATTTTGATTATTAAGTAATATTTTATTTTGTATTGTTAAGGAAATAATGATGAGTGTAATCGTTGATGTAATCGCCCGCGAGATTCTGGATTCGCGCGGTAACCCTACTGTAGAAGCCGACGTGTTGCTGGAGTCCGGTGTGATGGGGCGTGCCGCAGTGCCGTCCGGTGCCTCCACGGGTACCCGTGAAGCGATCGAACTGCGCGACGGCGACAAGCAGCGTTATCTGGGTCGTGGCGTGTTGAAGGCGGTCGAAAACGTTAATATCGAAATCGCTGAAGCGTTGATCGGACTGGATGCGACCGATCAGGCTTTTATTGACCAGACCATGATCGAACTGGATGGTACAGAGAACAAATCCCGCTTGGGCGCAAACGCTATTCTGGCCGTCTCTATGGCAGTGGCGCGTGCCGGAGCGGAAAGCAGCGGTTTGCCGCTGTATCGTTACCTGGGGGGATCCGGCAAGATGCAACTACCCGTGCCGATGATGAACGTTATCAATGGCGGCGCTCATGCGGTGGGCGGCGCTGACATGCAGGAATTCATGATTGTGCCTGTCGGCGCACCGACTTTCCGTGAGGCCTTGCGTTATGGTGCGGAAGTTTTTCATGCCTTGAAAGAAGTGTTGCACAAGCGCGGTCTGCCGACCACCGTCGGTGATGAGGGCGGTTTTGCGCCTTCGTTAGGTTCCAATGAAGGCGCATTAAAGGTGATCGTCGAGGCGATTGAGGCGGCGGGTTATGTGCCGGGTGCGGACGTGGCGATCGCGATGGATCCGGCTTCATCCGAATTTTATAAGGATGGCATGTATCATCTGAAAGCCGATGGGATGGTGCTGACTTCCGCGCAAATTATTGATTTATATGCTAATTGGGTGGACAAATACCCTATCGTCAGCATCGAAGATGGTATGGCGGAAAATGACTGGGACGGCTGGAAGCTGATGACTGAGCGCCTTGGCAAAAACATTCAGATCGTAGGTGATGACGTGTTTGTCACCAATACCAAGATTCTGCGTGAAGGCATCCGTCAGGGCATCGCCAATTCCATTTTGATCAAGGTCAACCAGATCGGCACGTTGACCGAAACCTTTGCAGCCATCGAAATGGCCAAGCGCGCGGGTTACACTTGCGTAATTTCACATCGTTCCGGCGAAACTGAAGACAGCATCATTGCCGATATCGCCGTGGCGACCAATGCGCTGCAAATCAAGTCAGGCTCGGCTTCACGCTCGGATCGTATGGCGAAATACAACCAGTTGTTGCGCATCGAAGAAGAGTTGGGCGATACCGCTTCCTATCCGGGGCGCGATGCTTATTACCAACTGAGCTAGGAGTCTGAGCCGGTAAGTAAACCCTCGCCCCCTGCTTGAGCCGGGGGCGATTTTTTTATCTGACCCCAAGCTGATCATTCATGAGAATCATCACTCTGCTACTGATTGTCCTGCTGGTATGGCTCCAGTACCCGCTCTGGCTGGGTCGTGGGGGCTGGTTGAAGGTCTGGGAGCTGAACCGTCAAGTCGAGGCTCAGCAACAGATCAATCAACAGACCGAGGCGCGTAATGCCTTGCTGGATGCCGAAGTGCGCGATCTCAAACAAGGCACTGCTGCCATAGAAGAGCGTGCCCGCAGCGAGCTGGGGATGATCAAAAACAATGAGATTTTCTTCAGGATTCTGGATGGTGCGGCGAATCAGACTACGGAAGAATTAGCGGTCGCATCGGCGGTCGCAGCGGTTCCTGACAAACGGCCATAAAACGCGAACGCCCGCTTTTTGAGGGACAAAAATTGTCGCGTTGGATAAGACAATCGCAGGGGTATATGGCAATACGCCCCTGCGGGTGCTTACTTGCTCAAACCGGACAATCTTTCCGCCGCACGCACGGTGTTGGCGACCAGCATGGTGATGGTCATGGGGCCCACACCGCCGGGTACGGGGGTAAGGTAACCCGCGACCTGTTTGACGCTGGCAAAATCCACATCGCCGCACAGTTTGCCGTCAGCGGTGCGGTTGATACCCACGTCAATGACGACCGCGCCCGGCTTGACCATGTCGCCGGTGATGAAGTTGGGGCGACCCACCGCCGCGACCAGAATATCGGCATCCCGGGTGTGTTTGGCTAAATCCACCGTTTTCGAGGTGCAGATGGTCACGGTGGCATTCTTGTGCAACAGCAACAGCGCCATCGGCTTGCCGACGATGTTGCTGCGCCCCACCACCACGGCGTGTTTACCCTCGACACGGATGCCGGTTTTTTCCAGCATGACCATGACACCGTAAGGGGTGCAGGAAGGGAAGGGGGTTTCGCCCGTCACCAGCGCGCCGATATTCTTCTCGTGGAAGCCGTCCACATCCTTGTCGGGATTGATTGCTTCGATGACTTTGTGCGCGTCCAGATGTTTTGGCAGCGGCAGTTGCACCAGCAGGCCGTGTATCTTCGGGTCGTGATTCAATTCGTCAATTTTGGCGAGCAGGACGGCTTCGCTGGTGTCTTCAGGGAGCTCGACATGGATAGAATGCAGTCCCAATTCGGCGCAGGCTCTGACTTTTCCTGCAACATACACCTTGGAAGCTGGATCTGAACCCACGATGATGACCGCCATGCCGGGCGTGACCCCGCGCGCTTTCAACGCGTCGGCACGCAGTTTCCATTCGGCGCGAACCTGTTGGGCAATCGCTTTGCCGTCTATGATTTGCGCCGTCATTATTTGTTTGCGTGGGCTTTTTGATAAGCAGCCAGGCCGTTGGTGATTTCCTTATGAGCGGATTCGATCCCTTCCCAGCCGCGTATTTTTACCCATTTGCCGGGTTCGAGCGCTTTGTATAGTTCAAAGAAGTGCTTGACCTGTTCCAGCGTGATTTCCGGCAAGTCCTGGTAAGTTTGCACCTTGTGGTACAGCGGGGTCAGTTTGTCGGTCGGGACGGCGATGATTTTGGCATCGTCTCCCCCTTCGTCGCTCATCATCAATACGCCGACCGGACGGCAGGGGATAATCGCGCCGTGTACGATAGGGAAAGGGGTCACGACCAGCACGTCAACGGGATCGCCGTCGTCGGCGATGGTCTCGGGGATAAAGCCGTAGTTGCAAGGGTAGCGCATCAAGGAGCCGATGAAGCGATCCACCACCAGTACGCCAGAGGTCTTGTCCACTTCGTATTTAACGGGATCGGCATGTTTTGGAATTTCGACGATGACATTGCACTCGTGGGGCAGATTGTTTCCGGGACGGACGTTTAACAGGCTCATAGTGTCTCCTTTGATTTGAGGTTGGGAATTGAGATTAAAAATTGCGGTTGAGAAAAAGTTCGCGCAATTATAAGCGATGCAGGGCGATGTCGCCGAGGTGAATTCAGGTAAAATGCCGCAACTTTAATCAAGGAGAGGGTGATATGACAAAGCAACTTATCGGCAAGATGATCATCGGTCAATCGGGCGGGCCTACCGCTGTTATCAACCAGTCGCTGGTCGGCGCAGTGTTGGCGGCACGCAAGCAGGTCAATATCACGGGCATACTCGGTGCGCACCACGGTATCGCCGGCATCATGAAGGAAGATTTTATTGATCTCACCACACAAAGCCCGGAGCAGCTTGAGCTGGTCGCGACTACGCCTGCGGCGGCGCTGGGTTCAGTGCGCCTGAAACCCGGCAAGGCAGAATGCGAGAAAGTCTTCGAGGTGTTCAAGAAAAACGACGTGCGCTTTTTCTTCTACATCGGTGGCAACGATTCCGCCGAAACGGCACATATCATCGCCGAGATGGCCAAAGAAGCGAATTACGACTTCTGCACCGTACACATTCCCAAGACCATTGATAACGACCTGAAAGTGACCGACCATTGCCCGGGCTTTGCTTCCGCTGCGCGTTTCGTGGCGTTGGCTTTTATGGGCGATGACCGCGACAACCGCGCCTTGTCCGGCATCAAGGTCAACGTGGTGATGGGGCGCAGCGCCGGATTCCTGACTGCCGCCTCGGCGCTGGCACGTCAGGCCGAAGATGATGGCCCCCATCTGATTTATCTGCCGGAACGCGTGTTTAATGTCGAATCCTTCCAGCAAGACGTGCGCGACACGGTGGCGAAATATGGCCGTTGCGTGATCGCCGCCTCGGAAGGCATCAGTGACAAAGACGGCAATCCGATTGCCACCAGCGGCGAGCGCGATTCGCACGGCAATATCCAGTTGTCCGGCAGCGGCGCATTGGGCGATGCGCTGGCAGCCTTGGTTAAAGACGCTTTCCCGGGCGAAAAAGTGCGCGTGCGTGCCGATACCTTTGGTTACTTGCAACGCTCCTTCCCTTCGATTATTTCCGAAGTGGATGCCCGTGAAGCCCGCGCCGTAGGCGACTATGCGGTGAATCACGCTGCTACTACCGGGCAACCCGGCTCGGTGGCGATACGCCGTCTCTCCAGCGTGCCCTACCGCAGCGAATGCTTCATTACGCCTTTATCAACCGTGGCGCGTGTGGCTACCGAGATGAAGGACGAGTACATCAATGCGGCGGGTAACGATGTGACGCAGGCGTGGATTGATTACGTCGCGCCGTTGGTGGGCGAATTACCAAAAATGGGTCGTCTGTAAGACTGATTGCATTTAATTCGCAAGTGAACTTCCAAAAACCGGCTGCGCAAGCCGGTTTTTGGTTTTTAGGGATATTTTTACAGGGGGGAGAGATGAAGGTTTCCGTCTTGTTTGTTTGCATGGGCAATATCTGTCGCTCTCCCACGGCGGAGGCGGTGTTTCGTCATTATGTCGAGAATGCCGAGTTGAGTGCCTCCATACAGATAGATTCGGCGGGCACGCATGATTACCATATCGGCCATGCGCCCGACGCGCGTGCTCAGCAGGCAGCGCAGCAGCGCGGTTATGACATGAGCAATTTGCGCGGGCGACAGGTGGAGAGTCTGGATTTTGAGCGGTTCGACTATATTCTGGCGATGGACAAGGCGAATCTGGCGATTTTGCAATATCTCGCACCACGCGGCTGCAAAAAACAGGTGGGGTTATTTCTGGACTATGCGCGCCATTATCGGGTGCGTGAGGTTCCCGACCCGTACTATGGTGGTGCGCAAGGCTTTGAACTGGTGCTGGATCTGGTGGAAGATGCGGCGCAGGGTTTATTGCAGCATATCCGGCAGAATATCTCGTAAGGGGATGCCTGTTAGCGGCTTGAATTTATCTTAACATTATGATTTAAAACAAAAAAGCCGCACGATTTGCATCGTGCGGCTGTTTCGTTGTCAGCTCGGTTAAAACGGCTTAGTTTTGCGTTTCGATTTGCACTAAGGGTTCGTTTTCTACATACACTTCGCGTGGGCGTGAGCGGCGACGCACCAATTGTGGCGTTGTTTCAAACACGG
>Ga0210035_1002390_pt1 | contig 9962 bp, 10 predicted proteins | sample CryGeymeta201507_FD_183975 | JGI IMG/M metagenome (GOLD analysis project Ga0210035, IMG submission 183975) | Groundwater microbial communities from Crystal Geyser aquifers in Utah, USA - Crystal Geyser metaG 2015-07 (SPAdes) (version 2) | ecosystem: Environmental > Aquatic > Deep subsurface >...
AGAAAATGCTTGATTTCAGACGCAAGTGGTTCATAGTTATCCAACCTCGGTGCGTAGACATCACCGGTTTGATACGACCAGAGAAATTCGCCGAAAGACTCGTTTTCCACGAACTCAGCGCCATGCTCAAAAACTCTAACTTTTTCTATGCTCTCGGTATCATCGTAAATAATTACCTTTTTGCTACCGACAACCATCGTGCGACGAATCTTCACGGGTGATAACCAACTTAGATGGATTTCAGCAATTACACCGGATGGAAAGCTTATATTAATAAAAGCCACATCCGGCACATCCGGCCGCATACAACCACGGCCGCATGTATGTACGCTAGCCGGCTCCTCACTTAGCCAATATAGCAACATCGATATATCATGGGGCGCTAAATCCCATACAACATCAACATCGGAAATTACGCTTGCATCATTTTGGTGTAGACCTGGGTTAACTCTGCTCATAGAAACATAGTAGATACTCCCCAGCCCGCCGCTATCAATAATCTCTTTAATTTTCCGAACCGGCGGACTAAAAAGAAAGGTGTGCCCTACCATAAGCTTTACACCCCTTCTCGAAGCGGCCCGCACCAGTACCTCGCCGTCGTGTGCATTATCTGTTAGTGGTTTTTCAACCAGCACATGCTTTTTGGCCTCAATAGACCGCATTGCCAGAGAAAAGTGAGTTGATATCGGTGTGGCTATGACAAGCGCATCTATATGCGGATTGTTGATAACGGAGTTGAAATCTTGAGTTACTGGCTGGTTAGGGTAATGATTCCTTACCCTGTGCAACCGGTCTAGCGAACGATCGCACACATATTCAACGTTACACTCTGTATAGCTTTTTAAATTTCTCAGTAAGTTGGGCCCCCAATAACCATAGCCAATAAGTGCCACATTAACTTTTTTATTCATCATCTAAGATGCCCCCTGTCCCGTTATTACAACTATTATTGTGCGTGCAAGGATTTTGATATCTAACCAGAAAGACCAGTTATCAGCATAGTCAATATCAAGATCAAGCATCTCCAACAGTGATGTACTTGACCGTCCACTGACCTGCCAAAGGCCAGTTATTCCTGGCAATACAATAAAGCGTTTGAGGTGATTTTGCTCGTAGAGTTCAACAGAATACGGCAGATCAGGTCGCGGGCCCACTAGGCTCATTTCCCCTTTAAGTACATTTACAAGCTGTGGTAACTCATCAAGGCTGGTTTTCCGTAAAAAAGCACCTATCCGTGTAATCCGCCCATCGTCTATAACCTTATAAATAGTATCATGGGTATGCTGGCTCTGATCGCTAAAGAGCGAACGCACAAAATCCTTATGAGCGTTATCGTGATCAGCATCATACATAGAGCGGAATTTATACATGTTAAACGGCTTGCCGCCTTTGCCAATTCTGGTTTGTTTAAATATGACCGGGCCCCTAGAGTCAAACTTGATTAAAACAGCAATAGTAGCGAATATTGGTAGCAATAGCGGTATTGCACCTAATACTATAAAGACATCTAGGGTCCGCTTTGCATGTAATGAAAAGCTTGTTCGATTAAAGGCATTATCTTTGAATATATGCAGTTTACTACCTAGGATATTCATGCGTAGTCTCCTCTTTAAGTGACCTTAGCTCACTGAACCAAGCTATAGTCACCGCTAGCCCTTCTTCCAAACTTGTTAATGGTTCCCATCCTAGAGCTTGCTTTGCTCTAGTTATATCGGGCTTCCGCTTAGTTGGTTCGTCCTCTAAAGCTGGTAAAAATTTAAGATCAGAGGATGAACCAACTAATGCCTTAATTAGGTTTGCCAGCTCTAATAGCGTCCTCTCATCGCCCGATCCGATGTTTATTGGCTTTACATCGATGGAATCAGAAATAGCCGCAAGATAAAGGCCCCGAACCAAGTCATCTATAAAGCAAAGGCTGCGTGTACGTAATCCATCGCCATAGATGGTCATCGGTCTGCCTTTAAGTGCCTGGTTCACAAAGTTAGGTATAACCCTGCCATCATCTGGACGCATAAATGGCCCGTAGGTATTGAATATCCGCACGATCCTCGTATCTAGTGAATATTCATTTGAAAACGCCGTGGTAAGGGATTCAGCAAAACGTTTCCCCTCATCGTAACAGCTGCGTACTCCAACCGGATTTACATTTCCCCAGTATTGTTCCGGTTGCGGATGTAGCTTTGGGTCACCATAAACTTCTGAAGTTGAGGCCAATAGGAAACGCGCTTTATTGTCCACCGCAAGTTTAAGCAACTCATATGTGCCGGTACCATTAATTATCAGGGTGTCAATTGGCCGTTTTTGGTAATGAATAGGGCTTGCCGGGCTTGCCAAGTTGAAAACATAATCAATGCCACCAATTGCTAGCGGTACCCGTATATCATGTTTAATAAAATGAAAGCCCTTTCTTCCCATTAGAGTTGCAATACTGTCCAATGTCGAGGTCATTAGGTTATCGACACAGATAACCTCAAAACCTTTTGCTAGTAGTAAACGGCAAAGATGCGACCCAATAAAACCCGCTCCTCCTGCGATAAGTGCTTTCATTAATACGTCACCAAACTCCCATCGGTTTTTGCAAACTTAATAGCCTTTTTAAATGCCACCATGCTGATTGGCAGGATGATTAAGGAAAATAGCGCCAACGCAGCGATGTCTGGAAGTAATGCCATGAAAGAAAACCCCTGTAATACTGCATGTCGCATCGCCCTTAGCGCGTAAAATATCGGGAACAAGTAGGCCATCTTCTGCAGCCAGACCGGCAGCACGGTTATCGGGAAAAAGGTCCCTCCGACGAAGCTCGAGAAGGTTCCAAATAGCCAGTTAATCGGGTCTCCGCGTTTGAGCACCATAATAAAGCTGGCTGAAATTATCCCAAGCCCGCTAAATGCGGTTACTGTAAGAATAAGCACGAGCAATGCACCTGGAACGTTGGCCTTACTTAAGTTAACGCCAAAAAGCAACGAGCCAAGGGCGAGGTATAAGATCACGTCAAAAGCTGTCATTAGAAAATCCCACAGAGAGGCCATGACGATAATCCCCGAAACCTTAGTTGGAGTGATAAGCATTGCTTCAAGCGTCCCCTCTGACTGGGCACCGCTAATTGTTGAAGAGAAGCTGCTAAGCCCGGTTCCTAAGAAGCTGGAGAACGCTATGCCTATTAAGACAAAAGAAAAGTAATCCCCCCCATACTCCTTAAGTTGAAAGCCGACCGATTTACCAATGAGTTTTGAGAGAAAGAAAAAGGTGGCGATCGAAAATAATATGCTGAAGAGGTTCATCAAGAAAGAAAAGCGGTAGCTTACTTCAGATTTAAAGTCTCGCTTTAAAAAGGCTATGATTTTACTTAGCATCAGTTTGATCGGCCTCCTTTAACCAGGTCGATGAATAAGTCTTCCAGACGGCATTGCTCCTTGTAACACGAAACAACTCGACCGCCGCCGGCCACGATTTCACCCAGAAGTTTCGAAACACTATCGCCTTCCCGCGTTTTTACCTCAAGCCTCCAGCTTCCATTGCCATCGATGTTACTCAGAGATATATCATGAAGGCTTTCGCGTAATGCCGCCTTGGCCAGCCATTTATCGGATAATCCTTTTGTCTCAACTATATACTTGTCTTTTTGTGTGACCTTTTTTCTCAGCTCACCAACCGAACCAACAAAAATTACCCTGCCGCCGTCCATTATCGCGATCCTATCGCAAAGCTGCTCGGCTTCCTCCAACCGGTGGGTGGACAAGAAAATCGTTTTACCCTGATCATCAGCGAACCTTTTCCTGATAAGTTGCTTGACGCCTAACGCCGTTATTGGATCAAGGCTTCTGGTCGGCTCGTCCAGAAAAAGGATTCTTGGATTAACAAGAAGTGCCCGAGCGATTCCAAGTTTTTGTTTCATGCCGCTCGAAAAACTATAGAACATGTTATCGGCTGCGTCGGTTAGACCAACTTGCTCCAGCGCTTCGCTCACTGCTCGCTTTAATCGAGCCCGGGGAACGTTGGAGAGAGCGGCGAAAAACTCAAGGTTTTCGCGGGCTGTAAGACGCCAATAAAAGTTTCTCTCATCCGCCGTGGCCAGGCCGATAAGGCGTTTGGCTTTATCTTCCTCTTGCAAAATATCAACCCCACCGATCAATACCCGCCCGGATGTCGGTCGAATAAGCGTACAAAGCATTTTTATAAGTGTCGTCTTCCCGGCACCGTTCGGCCCAAGAAGCCCGAAGACCTCGCCTTCGTTAACCTTAAGGCTGACTTCATCGACAGCCGTCAACTCACTTTTCAACGGTGATTTGGATACAACCTTAAGTAAGCCTCGCGGCGGGTAAAATATTTTGATTAACCGCTCAGTCTCCACTGCGTAAATTGAAATCGCCTCGCTCTTCCTGGTATGGATACCGAATGCCTAATTTAAGGTGAGCCAGGAAACAGAAATACCCCTTCTTGTTCGCAATAAAACACTGCGAAAAACGAGGCCACTGCTAATCTATGCTGCTAGATATGACAATAACCACCTAAACAACCATTTATTATTTTTATATTGAGGGTAGACCCACAAGCCAATCTTAGTATCCCATTCCAGCGTCCTTTAACCGGGCACTGAAGGCATAGGATATGTATAGCTTAGCTAAAATATCAGTAAAGGTAGCTGGCGACGCAGCTCATGGTACTTAGCTTGCAGGGCAAATATGGATTGGAGAGCTTCAAATCATCAAGTTATTGATAACCGTTAATGCGCCATCCAAATTAGAGGTAACCAGTTCGAAACAAGGTACGCTGGTTACAATTTCAACAATGGAGTCGAGCACCGCCCCTTGATCAGCGCCGAGATGGGTCATGTTTAATACGCTTCCTGCCGCTATAAGTCGTGCGATGGTCTCATTTTCGGTGATTTCTTTAAGGTCTGTTTTTTCTGTTGGCTGGTAGTTGGGAAATACAATATAGCGAATATTTGCAGGTAAGCGTTCTTGGTAAACCGAATTCTTATCGATTTCAATGAGGCATTTTTTCTCGCGTGTGATGAAGATGTCTCCGCGGTTTCTGCCAACTTTAAGGTCTGAGAACTTGTCGATGACATCCTTGCCAAGGAAGACGCTCCTCGGGAAAGAAGATACGGTTAGGTTAGAAGGGTCGATAAGACACACCTCATCAGATAAAAAGCTATACCCAGCCCTTGTTAGCGCAAGAACAAGGGTCGTTTTACCGCTGCCGGAGCCACCGGGGAAAATTATTCCTGCCTCACCTTTGGCAACGGCGCCGGCATGAAATTGTAAGAAATCGCCAAGGTTAGCCAACACAAAAGAGAAAACCGTAAAGTAGGCGGTTCTCAGCAGCTCATAAAAGCCCAGGCCGCTTTTTACCTTGTACGATCTCATCCCGTCTGAACTCGATGGGGTTAATAAGGCAATAGGCCACGTATCAAAAGAAAAACTTTTTAAACCGGAACGAACGGAGGCTGTAAGATACCGCTTCTTACCTGAAAGCTCTACTGCTAAATCTGCCTTGCCTTCTTTTCCGCACATAAAATGCGCGAAGATATGATTCAGCGCATGTATCAAGTCTTTGCTCTCGGCTATAACCTCTACGGAAATACCATAAAAGTTGTAATTAGTTGAGGCACCGGGCTCTCTCCTTAAAATCTCTCCTCTTTGTTGAATAGCTCCCATTCAGAAACCTTTCGCATGAACTTGTCTATGACACATGTGCCTAGTGTAATCTGATAAGATCAAATAGTCGCATGGCATCAACTGGCTCTTCTTTTATAAGCCAACCCTCGCCACGTTTATCCTGATTTTGGCACGCACGTGCAGGGGCAAGCGTGGTTTGATGACACAGATAGGCCCCTAAAGCGTAGACGGCTTCTGTTGATTCTGTGGTATTTTGGATCGAATTTTTCCTCATCATATGTAACAATTTTTGGAGCTTCATACGCTCTTTTCACACCATCACCTCCCTCTGTTAAGTCTAGTTATTTCTCATGTGCATAAGTGCCATGCGACTATTTGATCCTGCCGGCACCATTACCGGTAAGATAACTTTCCGACACCGTACGTTACCGATATCGGCTCCTTCAGAAGGTACTCCGGGGTTATATCAACTAGCCCGCTTACCGCATTTTCGTATTCGGCTACGTCCATGGCCTTACCCGAGATGGTCGAATCGCATATAAGACTTACACCGTCTATCTCAACGCGTACCCAGGCATGCACATCAGACATGCCATCCAACCTATTAGTCACACCGACAATCAGTTCCGACGCAATCCCGCACCTTTCAAACAAGGCCTGTAAAAGCGAAGCCTGGTTCTTGCAATCACCGACGCCAAGCCTGATGATATGTGAGGGATGTGTCCATATGCTCGGTGAATAATATCCGATATTCTCATAAACGTGTGCAGCTATAGCCTCGACCTGGCCTCGTAAATCCTCATACTTGCCTTGAATGCTGGTGGCAAGATCATCGATAACCCTCGGTTTAGGCCTCGTCAAACTGCTCGTACGGATCGCTGCCCTAATGAAATACGAGGTAATCCCAGCTAGTAAATAGGCGATAATCTGTTTAAATGTATTGCTCTTTCTACCAGCACATCTACTATTCAACTGACAGATAAGCCTAAAAGTATTTTTCAGCACGGTAAATGCCTTTTCTTTGCACCTGAGTTTTCCGCCTAGACATCTAAGACGTTGGAGTTATGCTCAAAATTAGAGTGTTGTAAACGTATGCGAACCGGTGATTGCCAATACACCATGGATGTGAATTTAACAGTACAAGGGGTGAGCGTAGCGCTACTGGCCGCTTGAAGTGGCTTTTTATTCGAAAGTTTTAAATAGAGGCATTTATAGATTAAATGCTTCAGCCGACAGCAAAATCTGTGAAAAATGAAAGTGCCTCAAATGCTTTGCTATTCCTGTATCTATAGGTAAAGTAGCGACTTTCGGGTAATTTTACGTCCATAATGATAACGTCGGGCTTGGCGTAATCGACGATCTCCATCGCACGCTTTCCCGTCGATGCTTCCCCAACGACCCTGATATCATCAAATTTTTCTAAGGTTCTCTTTATCCCCATCTGCATCAGGGGATGGTCCTCGACTATCATAACTTTTAATTGGCCCATCACTGTGTCTCCCTCGTGCTAAGTTTCTATTACAACGTATTACAACGTGCCCTTATATCGGAATACTGAAGGTTATACAAGTACCCCTATCCAACTGGCTATCGATGTTAAATGTGCCGAAGAACTGCTCTACCCTGTCCCTCATACTTGCCAGACCGTACCCGCCAAGGCCCTGGGCTCGCCTGCTGCGGGCGCCCGCGTTAAAGCCCACTCCATCATCCTCAACGCTACAGAAGAGCGTGGCTTCACTAAACGAAATGCTGACTACAACCTGTGTGGCCTGGGCGTGTTTATAGACGTTATTGAGCGCCTCCTGGATGACCCTGAAGACGTTAATCTCGTATACCTCAGGCAGTTCCGCTTCTTTCGACTCAATGGTAAGCTCCACTTTGATCCCGGTACGGGATGAGAATTGCTTTGCGTATGCTTTAACCATGGTGGCAAGCCCCTTCTTACTGATGCATTGGGGCTTGAGGGCGTAGATCGAGGAGCGTAGTTCCTGCAGGCACTGGCCGAGGATGGATTTTAGCGATGCCAGTTCGCGCTTTGCCTCGGCTGAGGCTATCAAATCTTCGAGAATATCGGCTTGCAGGAGCGCGCTTGAGAGCGCCTGAGCCGGTCCGTCATGCAGGTCAAAGGCCAGCCGTTGTCGATCTTTCTCAAGAAGCCTGGTGACATCGCACAATGTTTTTCTCACGTTTTGTTTCTCGGCTTCGAGTTGTTCCGACTTTCTAAAAAGCGCCGATATGAGGTTCGCCGCAACCGAGTCCTCAAGAACATCTATCAAGAAATCGACCCGTCTCTCCAGAGTTCTTTTATCGAACTGCCCGAGGGGCAACAGCTGAATCTGCTCCTTGTACGCCTTGGATAATTCGTCTTTTACAAGCCAGTAGTCCTTCTCGCTAAGCAGGAGAACGTGTGATGACAGCTCTTCACACCCGGCAAAGCCCCGGGCCATGCTTAGTTCCACCGCAAAACCGCGATCCATTCTTTCCAGAACAAAGTGGATCCTCTGCTTAAAATATTCCAGCAACTCACCGCTCACGGCTCCTTGTAGCGATTCTGACCACTTGTTAAGCGCGGGTTCGGATACCGTTTCCAACTTTGAAGCGACCTCATTTAGCGACAGCAATGTTTTCTCCACCTACCGATCCGCCTTTCGCTTTGTTGATACGTTCAGCGAGCAAACCTAAACTGTGCTCGAGACCCATGTTTGCTATCCTTTGCGCCCATTGTTTACCCGTTTCCACCAAGCCTAAACAAGGTGGAAAAGTTTGCATTTGAAATCAGCGCATAAAACCCTTCCTACGTCGGCTAAGGGTTTAGGATATTGCTGGTTAAAAACCTAAAATAAAAAAGAGGCCTCTCGGCCCCCTTCATATTTTTGCATTGTATAGCGAATTATATATTTTTATGAATATACTTTTATGCTTACGCTCTTATGATGATTGTTTTTGCTCGGTAGTCTGCGGCTCTTCTTTTGTATCCGTCGCTTTTTTAAGCTCGCGTATACCCTGCCCGACTGCTTTCCCGATCTCAGGAAGTTTCTTGGGACCGAAGATAACGAGCACGATTACTAAGATAACTATCAGCTCAGGAACACCTAAACCAAACATGATCTATCGCAACCTTCCTTCTGTCGTAACTGTTTTATTAACCATAGCACTAATTATGCCCAAAAGCAGCTTAAAATAATAATTCGGCGGTGTATTAGTCGGACGCGATACTGCTGCGTTTTCTCCCGGCTAATTTCTTGTCATTGGCCGACAGGTAGTAAAGAGTATGGAGCAACTGCTGGACCGGATCGGTATTATGAAGCTGTACGCCCGCCGGCACGTTGATGAGCGCCGGGGTGTAGTTCAGGATAACCGAAACACCCCCGTCGATCAGCATGTCCGCTACTTCTTGGGCCGCAAACGGCGGTACCGCGATGATGCCGATCTCGATACCTGCATTCCTGGTGATGTGCGGCAAGTCGGCGATGCTGAACACCTCAAGGTGCCTGATGGTCTTGCCTATCTTCTGCGGATCGCTGTCGAATATTGCGGCGATGTGAAAACCGTGCTGGAGCAACCCCTCGTATGAAGCGATGGCCGAGCCTAAGTTGCCCGCCCCGACAAGGGCGATTTTATGGGGCTCATCCGAGCCCAATATCCGCTGGATATGCTGGATCAGGGTCTCGACATCGTAGCCGACGCCTTTCTTGCCGAAGGTGCCGAAATAGGTAAAATCGCGCCTGACCTCCGCCGGATTGACGCCGCTTGAGAGACCGAGCCGCTCCGAAGAGATCGTTTCGATATTACTTTGTTGAAACTTGATTAGACAATTAAGATATGTGGATAGCCGCTCAATTACGCCTTCCGGTATATCGTTCACTTAAAAACCCCTCACATGTTTTTGCTTTATAGATTACGCCGGGCGCTTTAGATTCATTAAAGATGCATAAAAATACACCTAAAGATATATCGTATAAAGCTTCTTTGAAATAAAGATGGTCAGCCGATTATTATATTGTAACCAATGATACAAACTTTTTCTAGCTCCCGTATTAATTTTCTGCGAATTAGTTTAAACAGGCAGACGAGAAGCGGCCCGACTAGTACCGCGACATCCTATTTTCTGTGCATGTCGTTCTGAAGGAGCGATTAGCAATTGATTGTCATTCTGAAGGAGCGAAGCGACTGAAGAATCTTGGGTGCGGAAACCTTCTTCTTATGCAGGAGGGTCTAAGCTTAGATAGAGTTAGAGTGAAGACTTCTTAGCACAGTGAATCAAAGCTTAGACATACTTAAGTGACAGAAGTACGTGAGTGCCCGCTAGATTCTTCGCAACACTTCAGAATGACACAATAA
>Ga0210035_1002404_pt1 | contig 9911 bp, 7 predicted proteins | sample CryGeymeta201507_FD_183975 | JGI IMG/M metagenome (GOLD analysis project Ga0210035, IMG submission 183975) | Groundwater microbial communities from Crystal Geyser aquifers in Utah, USA - Crystal Geyser metaG 2015-07 (SPAdes) (version 2) | ecosystem: Environmental > Aquatic > Deep subsurface >...
CTTTTAAAAAAGCTCCATAAGATTTATATAGATGTAGCCGCCACATATACACAGATTATTACACAAGAATACGATCTACTTTGTAAGTAGGTTATTATAGCAGTCAATTTATTAAGAATTAATTTATTAAGAATTCAGAATGAACAAAAAAATTTTAGCGTTTTCCGTTATTTCACTCATTTCACTCTTTTGTCTGCTCTTTTTGTATTTTTATTCACTTGAAAATGCAAAATATTACTGGGACGTTGATGATGGCTCGGGAAACATATATGCGCCTGATGAATATCTGGCAGATAACCCTGAAAAATTTAAAGGAAAAGATATGTATTGCGTAGGATATGTGGAATTAAAAGACGGTAAAATTTTTATTCCTTATTCAAGCATATTTCCGACAAAGGAAAAAATAAAAACCGACATTGTAAATCCGGAAAAATTTCATCTTGAAAACGGAAAATGTTACGGGTTTAAGGCAAGAATAACTGATATTAAAACAGAAGATGATGTCAAAGTAGTAGAAATTTATGTGATTGAAAAATTTCAGCCACTAATTGATATGCCCTGGACAATATTTGAAATTTTATTCAATGTTCCCGCTGTCCTCATTATGATCTATCTGCTGTTAAAATTAAAGCTCAATTTCAGAAAAATTCTGATTGAAGCAAAATCATAAAAATTTAAAAATGCCTGCTATTTTAATTCATCTCGCTTTCGGATATATTTTGTATTGGCTTTTTTCCTTTAAATTTAGAAAACTGAAGGATAATTATTTTTTATTCTTATTCCTGCTTGGTTCTTTAATTCCGGATATAAAATATTTTGTTGCGTGGCTGACTTATCTAATTTTCGGAAGTGAAAATTTTGTGGTTTTTTCATCTCTTGCGGTTACGCACCAGATTTTTGGTTCCTTCCTTGTTTCGTTATTACTGGCGGCAACTTTATTCAGGAATAAATTTAAAATTTCACTTGTAATTTTAACGGTTGGATTTTTGGGACATTTCTTTCTTGATATTTCCCAGTATCCCTTTGCGAGCATTGGTCATATGCAATTGTTTTATCCTTTTTCGGCCCAGATTTTTTACATAAATTTTGGATTTATCAACGGGATTCAGGTCTTTGAGGTTTTTCAGTATCTGGTTTTAATTGTTGCAATAATTTTATTTATTTCATCGTTTATTAGAGATAAAACACGAAATAACCACAACCAATGTTGATTTTATGTAACTACTCAGGGGGTAGGAAATTTACCAGCGATTTTCAAAACGCAAAGTTTTGAAAATATGAGAGCGAAGCGAACTTATTTTAAAATCTCAAAGATTTTAAAATATCCGAACGAAGTGAGCGTATTTTCAAAACGCAAAGTTTTGAAAATATACTGAAACCTTCGGTTTCAATCTTTAAAAAATCTGTGGGATTTTTTAAATACTGAAAATCTTTGGGATTTTCAATCTTTAAAAATCTTTGGGATTTTTAAATACTAAAACCTTCGGTTTCAATCTTTAAAAAATCTGTGGGATTTTTTAAATACTGAAAATCTACAAGATTTTTCAATCTTTAAAAATTTACGGAATTTTTAAATGAGAGCGAAGCGAACCCATTTTCAAACTTGTTTGAAAATACACGATTTTTGAAATCATAAAGATTTCAAAAAGACACTAACAAAGTGAGTGGAACGAAGTGAGCGTAACAATCAAAAATTTACCTATAATTTTTTATGGTGGGTGAATAGTTACCTTATTTTTATTTAAATAATTTAAGTATAGGTGAGTAGTTACGATTTTATTTCATAACAGCGGTTGTTGTGAAATAAATTTTGCCATTAGATTTATCTGTTTTTCGAACTTGCTCAATAAGTAGTGGTAAACTACCATTATATTCACATAAAATAAGAGTGAATTACTGCCCAATATTGAGCAAATACTGTTTTTCAATACCTAATCTTAATTATTATTCTTAATTATTACACTTATTTTGTTTATAAAAAATGCGTTCGTGCGAATTTTCAGATGTACTCCTTATAAGAACCCTCATTGAAATAAAGAAAAATCAATCAGTCGGAAGAAAACGATTAAGCGACAAAATCGGAATTAGCGAAGGAAGTATGAGAGCCCTTCTGAATCATTTAAAACAGAAAGAAGTGCTTACCGCAACAAATATGGGACATTCCATTACTCCAAAGGGAAATGAAATAGCTGCTCAATTTTTAAAATTTTGCTCGTTTCCGTTTAAAATTTCCCTTCCTGATATGACCAAAAACAAGTGCATCGGAATAATACTGAAGGGTGCGTCCGAAAAAATAAAAAATGGAATTGAAGAAAGAGATACAGCAATCAGGGAAGGATGCAATGGAGCATACATTCTTTTATATGCATACAATGGATTTAAATTTCCATCAGTAAACACAAGCATCTTTGACTATCCTGTTTCTCATGAATTTTTAAACAACATGGCAAGACAGGAATGCCTGAAAGAAAAAGATGTAGCAGTTATATGTTTTGCAGATGATTTTATAAAGGCAGAAAACGGAGTTATAAAAATTTCATTAAATATACAAAATTTTAAGTTGGAAATTTAATTTTTAATTAATTTTAAATTTTATTCATTAATTTAAATTTTATTCATTAATTTAAATTTTATCCGCTGTTTATTTTTTTAAAATGATGGAAAAAAAGGAATTTAAAAGGAGCAAAGCAAAAGAAAAGGCAGAAAAGAGAAAAAAGATGTTGTTAATAATTGGTGCATTTGTAGTTGCCATAACAATGGTCTTGTCTGGATTGACCATGAGGGAAAATCTTAATCCGCAGCCAGCACATCAGCAAAATCCCGTAGATGTCTTTTCGGACTTTAATTTAAAGGCAGAAGATGTAACCTTTTATGTTGAAAATTTTTCAGATGAATTTGTTTTTATCACAAATATCGGTTTTGCCTGGGATAATCTGAACTACATAAAAAATATGTCTATAAAAGGCGTACAAAAAATTGAAATAACATACATTGAGAAAAAGTATTATGTGTTCAGATTTAAATTAAACGCGAGTGACTCCACAAAGGAAGATGCATCCAGTGACATATCTAGTGACATATCTAGTGACATATTCTATAATCTTGGAGTTATGCTTAACATAGAGAATAAAGAGAACCTGCTGGGAGTGTATGATGGTTATGGATACGGAATTGCAAAAAGATTCAAAATATTTGCTCCGATATCTACACAAACGGGTGATTTTGTTACCGGAGCATGGTATGTAATGAAAACGAACACAACAACAGAGGATGTCGGGCTTGTATCAAAAATTGTTGAAAAATGTGATAATATGTCTGCTGTTGTTAACAACATAACTAAGGTAAATGTTGAAGGTGCAAATTATGATGCAAAAATTTTAGAGAAATTAAATATAAAAGCAAACAGTATAAAGACAGAAAACCCAAAGGTTGAATTAAATAATAATTCCATAAATAATTCCATAAATAATTCCATAAATAATTTGCTTCTGAAAAATTTAATGAACAAATATTCTCATAACATAATAAGCGATAATATTTCCAATGTTTCAACCATAAATTTTGCCGACTTTGTAATAAAGGTGAAAAATTTAAATGCCAGCAACGCAACCCTGGAAATCATTTCGTTTGAGTTCAATTCAACAAAGGAGGAAATGGAAAAAATATTAAATGATGATGCCTTAACAGGCACAAAAATAAAATACAATATCAATCCGGGAAAGATAACCTTTGAAATAGACGCCAATGTCTGGAACAGTGAAATTTATGAAAAGATAAAGAAAAATTTAGCAAATTTAACAATAAAAAAGCAGGGAACGGTAAGCATAGAGGAATCGTGTGTGAATGCTCAAAAACTAATAGTCATTCCTGAAAACACAAGATTCAGTGCAGTTGTAAATTTAAAGAGAAATATTAATGATACAATAAATGTAAATGTAAATTTATATACAATGACTGGGGGCAGGGAAGACAGATATATTCCTTATCGGGCGGTTGATTTGGAGTTATAAAACAGAACATTATCCCCTCAATAAAACGCGACAAATTAAATTATCAATTCCATACATACTTTACGGGTGAAAAATCACCTCATTACAAAATGTCTATGTTCAAACATTTGTAATACATGAACGGAGTGAGCGGACTCCGTTCGGAGATTTTAAACATGTCTAAAAAATAACTTTTTACATTTTATACCTGCTCTTGCTCCTGTATTTTAAAAACTTCTGGTTTTTAAAATACACCCACTTTGTTCATATCTTTTAAAATCTGCATAATTTTAAAATACACCAAAAATTTGAATTTTGAGAATATACCCAGAACAATTATTTAAGGCAGTAAATAGAGAAAATAATTAAATATAAATATCAAAAGTTTCCCATTTCAGTTTACTCCATTAACAAATCACCTCGCTGTTGTTCGGAGATTTAAAATTTCTAATGAAATTTAAAATAAGATTGAAAATCTGTTGATTTTAAAATTGTGAAAATATTTCCTAAAACCAGGATTTAAATCTTTTGTATAAATTCTTGAGATTATTTATAGGTTTAATCTTAATAATTTAATGAGTTGGGAAACTTTTGTAAATATTAATCATTTATTTTTATTAAATTATAATTTATTATAATAATTCTTTTTTAATTTTATGTAAAATTTAATTCTGTGAATTTAATTACAGTGAATCATCAACATTTTACACCCTATATACGATTCATTAGTCCACTTCAGGAGTGTAAAAAATTAGCATATTGATTATAAAATAAAAGAGATTTAAATTTAAAATTTTAAAAATGGTAAAAATTTGTTTTATAGGGGATGCACTGACTGCTTCCGGGTTAAATTTAGTCGGGATAAAGGATACCCATATAGCAACAGAAGAAAATATTAACGAAATTTTTGAAAAAGAAATGCAGAAGGAAATTATTGTTATCCCTACCACACTATATCAACTAATTAAAGAAAAAGTGAAAAAGCTGCCTCCGACATCCATCGTTGTAGAACTTCCTGATGCAAATGGAGTTGGAAAGGATGTAGTAAAGAGAATGTTTGAAAATGCGATAGGAAGAAGCATAAATGTCAAATAAAAATTTAATAATAAATTTAATAATACAAAAAAAATAAAATAAAATAAAATTTTAGTTATATAAATTTAAAATTCAGTCAAAATGGAAAAAGAAGAAAATTATGGAAAAATAAGAAGGATAGCAGGTCCATTGGTTGAAGCGCATGGAATGTGGGGGCGTAAGATGTATGAAGTTGTTAAGGTCGGTGATTTAGGCCTTATCGGAGAAATAATAAAAATTATAGGAGATGTGGCGTCAATACAGGTTTATGAAGATACCAGCGGATTAACGCCTGGTGAGCGTGTTGAAGGAACAGGACACTCGCTTTCTGTTGAACTTGGTCCGGGAGTGCTAAAATCAATATATGACGGAATTCAGAGGCCTCTTGAATTAATAAAGGAAAAAAGCGGCGATTTCATTGCAAGGGGAATTAATGTTCCTCCCATAGATAAACAAAAAGTATGGGATTTCGTAACAAAAGTTAAAGAAGGAGATGCTGTTGGTGAAGGAGACATCATAGGTGAGGTGCAGGAGACGGATCTTATTGTCAACAAAATTATGATTCCTGTCGGAATTGTTGGAAATATTGAAAATATTCATAACGGGAAGCATAGAGTTGAGGATGTGGTCTGTAATGTAAGAGACAAAAACAATCGTTTGCATGGTGTAAAGATGATGCAGATATGGCCGGTCAGAGAACCAAGACCTTATGTCAGGAAATTACCCCCGGAAATTCCTCTAAAGACCGGACAAAGAATATTTGACACGGCTTTTCCCATAGCAAAAGGAGGAACAGCTGCAATTCCGGGTCCGTTCGGCTCCGGAAAGACGGTAAGTCAGCATCAACTGGCGAAATGGTGCGATGCTGAGGTGATTGTTTATGTAGGATGCGGAGAAAGAGGTAATGAAATGACCGAGGTTCTTGAAGAATTCCCGCATTTAGTTGACCCTTACAGTGGAAAGCCGTTAATGGAAAGAACAACAATGATAGCAAATACATCCAATATGCCGGTTGCCGCAAGAGAGGCAAGTGTTTATACGGGTGTAACGCTTGCTGAATATTACAGAGATATGGGATATAACACAGCAATGATGGCTGACTCCACATCAAGGTGGGCAGAGGCAATGAGGGAAATTTCTGGACGGCTGGAAGAAATGCCCGGTGAAGAAGGTTATCCTGCATATCTTGCTTCAAAAGTCGCTGCATTTTATGAAAGAGCCGGAATGGTTGAAATTTTGGGAAAAGACGGTGGAAAGAAAAACAGGATATCGTCTGTATCTTTGATTGGTGCTGTAAGCCCTCCAGGAGGGGACTTTTCAGAGCCGGTTACGCAGAACACTCTGAGGGTAACAAGAGTATTCTGGGCATTAGATGCACGACTGGCACACAGAAGGCACTTTCCGAGTATTAACTGGATGACATCTTATTCACTTTATGAAAAACTGCCTGATTGGTTTAACAACAATGTTAATAAGAAATGGGTTGCAAACAGAAAAATAGCAATGGAGCTGATGCATAAGGAGGCAGAATTACAGGAAATCGTTCAGTTGGTAGGAAAGGACGCACTGGCGGAAAAAGAAAAAATGATACTTGAAATAACACGGCTGATAAGAGAGGCGGTTTTACAACAGAATGCTTTTGATGATGTAGATAGTTATTGCCCGTTACAAAAACAATATGACATGCTTTATATAATATTGCGCCTGTATAATAAATTAGGAGAATGTGTTGCCAGAGGAAAGACGATTGAGGAAATTTCCAGAGAAGTGGACGGACTGGCAGATATTATGACCAGTAGGATAGCGCGACTAAAATATTCCCCGTTAAAAGAAGAATGCGGCGAAGGAGGGCGACTAAAGGGAAAAACAAAGGATAAAATTTTAGGAATGATAAAGGATGGCTCTTTAAAATATTTTGATGAGGCATACAATGATATTATGGCAGTGGTTGACAAGATAAAATAACTGTTAAAATTAAAATTTTAATAAATTTAATGACAAAATCAATGATATAAAATGGAAAATAAAATATTGGAAATTCCAAAAGAATACAAGTCTGTAATTGAGGTTAAGGGACCATTGATAGTTGTAGATGTAAAGGATGTAAAGGCTGTGATGTATGGTGAGGTTGTAGATATAAAAAGCGGGGATGGAAAAATTTTACATGGACAGGTTCTTGATGCGATGGAAAATACGGCCATCATACAGGTTTTTGAAGGGACATCGGGTCTGGACACAAAAAACACATCTATAAAATTTTTGGGTGAGACGATGAAAATTGATGTTAGTTCTAGTATGCTCGGAAGAATATTTGACGGTGCAGGAAGGCCAATTGACGAAAAGGGTCCGATAATTCCAGAAAAAAGAATAGATATTAACGGTTTGCCGATGAATCCTTCTGCAAGACAATTTCCAAGGGACTTTGTCCAGACGGGAATTTCAACGATAGACGGAATGAACACACTGGTAAGAGGACAAAAACTTCCTATATTTTCCGGTTCGGGACTGACTCATAATCGTCTGGCAGCACAAATAGCGAAACAGGCAAAGGTCCTTGGAAAAGAAGAGAGTTTTGCAGTTGTCTTTGCAGCAATGGGAATTACAGCCGAAGAAGCACATTTCTTTAAAAGCGAATTTGCGAGCAGCGGGGCATTGCAAAAAATAGTGATGTTCCAAAATCTGGCGGATGACCCGGCAATAGAAAGAATCATTACTCCGCGACTGGCATTAACAACCGCAGAATATCTGGCATTTGAAAAGGATATGCATGTTCTGGTAATTTTAACGGACATGACAAATTACTGCAATGCTTTAAGGGAAATTTCTTCTGCAAGAGAGGAAGTACCGGGAAGAAGAGGTTATCCTGGATATATGTATACTGACTTATCAACAATTTATGAAAGGGCGGGAAGGATTACCGGAAAAAAAGGAACTGTTACCCAGATTCCGATACTGACAATGCCTGACGATGATATTACACATCCGATTCCTGACTTAACGGGCTATATTACAGAAGGACAAATTGTTTTGGGAAGGGGGCTGCATATGAAAGGAATATATCCTCCAATAGATGTCCTGCCGTGTTTAAGTCGTCTGATGAACCAGGGAATAGGTGAAGGTAAGACGAGAGAAGATCATAAGGAGGTTGCTGATCAGGCGTATGCTTTATATGCCGAAGGAAGGGATTTAAGGGATTTGGTTGCTGTTGTCGGGGAAGAAGCATTATCTCCAAGAGACAAACTCGTGCTGACATTTGCAAATGTATTTGAAAATGAATTTGTTACCCAGGGATATGATGATGACAGGAAAATTGCCGGAGATACGAGCAATGGATTGGATCCAAGTGCAACATTAGATAAGTTGTGGCACATGCTTTCAATACTTCCAAAAAACGAACTCATAAGAATAAAGGAAAAGACATTACAAAAATATTATCCCGAAGATAAGAGAGGGAAATCAAAAGGAAAGGAAGAATTTATATTAGGGGGCGAGACGACAGATATGTCGATAGACAATTACATATAATAAGAACCGTTGATAAATAAAGGTAGAAACAAATGCGGATGAAGATAAATTTGTTTATGTTTATGTACATTTCCGCATTTTTTATTTTTGTATTTTTTTTATTGTATCTTTACTCATTTAAAAAAGACCGACTACGGGCAGAAGTTTAAGAGAGGTGATTTTCAGTGATTTCTTTAAAACCCACAATTTCGTGAGTTTTGCATGTTCAAATTTTATAGAACATATACTGTGTCTATTCCCCTTGAAATCACATCCTCAAATGTATTGTAAAATCAGGTTAAAATTTAAATTTATCATAATATACATGTTAGATACATCATATAAATAAGAACAATAAGCCGTAAGCCCATAAATTAAAAATTTTGATTATGTAAAAGAAAAAAATGAAATATAACGATGGTGGTAGCGGAGATTTAAGAAACTTCAAAGAAATTATTGTTTTTTCCTTAAGTTGACGCTGATGTTATTTTTTATTTTCTTTTCCTTTGTTATTGCTTTTATGTCGGGGTTATTCCGTGAATCGTGCATTTTTACGTAAGCCAGCATTGCTTGTGGGTTTTTTACCATCAGACAAACGCTGTGCGGAAATATTCATTAACATACACATACACATACTCATACACAAAACCAGTTCTAATGATTTCAAGTAGATACTAACATTCAGAGATTCAAATATTATCAAAAAGAAATAACGCTACATTTGGACAAGCATGTATAATCTTTATAATCTTTATAATGCTACTATTACTATTAGGACTTTACTAATCTTTATAATGCTACTATTACTATTAGGACTTTACTAATCTTTATAATGCTACTATTACTATTAGGACTTTACTAATCTTTATAATGCTACTATTACTATTAGGACTTTACTAATCTTTATAATGCTACTATTACTATTAGGACTTTACTAATCTTTATAATGCTACTATTACTATTAGGACTTTACTAATCTTTATAATGCTACTATTACTATTAGGACTTTACTAATCTTTATAATGCTACTATTACTATTAGGACTTTACTAATCTTTATAATGCTACTATTACTATTAGGACTTTACTAATCTTTATAATGCTACTATTACTATTAGGACTTTACTAATCTTTATAATGCCACTATTACTATTAGGACTTTACTAATCTTTATAATGCCACTATTACTATTAGGACTTTACTAATCTTTATAATGCCACTATTACTATTAGGACTTTACTAATCTTTATAATGCCACTATTAAGATTTTGGCTCATATGGCTCATATTTTTATCAGTCATGCTCATAACTTATCAGTGCTTTATCCTGTCTTTGCCGTCTATTA
>Ga0210035_1002422_pt1 | contig 9863 bp, 12 predicted proteins | sample CryGeymeta201507_FD_183975 | JGI IMG/M metagenome (GOLD analysis project Ga0210035, IMG submission 183975) | Groundwater microbial communities from Crystal Geyser aquifers in Utah, USA - Crystal Geyser metaG 2015-07 (SPAdes) (version 2) | ecosystem: Environmental > Aquatic > Deep subsurface >...
CCCCATGAAGTCGGAATCGCTAGTAATCGCGTAACAGCATGACGCGGTGAATACGTTCCCGGGCCTTGTACACACCGCCCGTCACACCATGGGAGTTGGTTTTACCCGAAGGTGGTGCGCCAACCTGTTCGCAGGAGGCAGCCAACCACGGTAGGATCAGCGACTGGGGTGAAGTCGTAACAAGGTAGCCGTAGGGGAACCTGCGGCTGGATCACCTCCTTTCTAAGGATGATGTCGTCAAGGTGGGTTCGCCCATTTTACGAGATCACTTAGCAGTGGCAGCAAACAAAGCTGCCACATATTCGGACCGAGCCGTCCTCATATCTCTTCAGCAAGTTTTTCAGGCCTGCCGGCCTGTCCGGGTCGGTAGCTCAGGTGGTTAGAGCGCACGCCTGATAAGCGTGAGGTCGGAGGTTCAAGTCCTCCTCGACCCACCATTTCCCCTTTGGGGGCGAGGGGCCTTAGCTCAGCTGGGAGAGCGCCTGATTTGCATTCAGGAGGTCAGGAGTTCGATCCTCCTAGGCTCCACCATTGCTCGTCCCGGGAGAGGTCTGGGGTGTCTGATGGGCCAATCAGCAAGTTGATTGGCGGTGGCTCCAGCATGTTTTCCGGGGGTTCACGATTGGATCGCCAAGCACTTTCGAGTGTTTGGCCGTCCAACCGGACGTAGTGTCCTCAAGTAGCCGCAAGGCGGCAGGACATGACATTGACATCGTATAGAGAGATACAAATCAACACTGTTTGGTGCCCGCGCGTAAGCGGCGCATCTCAGTTTGGTGCTTGAGGCCTTTGGGCCGATAGCGAGCTTGTGGCGCGATTGCTTCCTCGATCGCCCATCTGTCTGCCGGCTGAAACGAACAGAGTTGTCCAAGTCAAGTACACTAACCCGAACAACGTGGTCTGCCTCCTGCACGGACGGCAGATCGATTGCGTTGTTCATTGTCTGGTTCCAAGAACCAGGCGGGAAAAGTATGCTTTTGATCGGAAGATGAACGGCTGTAACCAGTCTTTCTTTTTCTGGATCAAATCAAGCGCGAAAAGGGCGTTTGGTGGATGCCTTGGCAGTAAGAGGCGATGAAGGACGTGATACTCTGCGATAAGCCATGAGGAGCTGAGAATGAGCTGTGATCCATGGATTTCCGAATGGGGCAACCCACCTGATACACTCTTATTTATTCTGCTGCATTGAAGTTATGCGAGGGTTCGCCCTCAAGTAGTCGAACAGGCGGTAGGGCAAAATAAGCGTGTAAGACAGGTACTTTGAGACTGAATACATAGGTTTCAAAGAGCAAACCCGGGGAACTGAAACATCTAAGTACCCGGAGGAAAGGACAGCAATAGCGACTCCCCTAGTAGCGGCGAGCGAACGGGGACCAGCCGAGCCTGAGAAGTGACCAGAATGCGTTGGGAAGCGCAGCCAGAGCGGGTGACAGCCCCGTATGGGAAGCTTTGAGGGACGTATCAAGTAGGGCGGGACACGTGAAATCCTGTCTGAAGATCGGAGGACCACCTTCGAAGGCTAAGTACTCCTTACTGACCGATAGCGAACCAGTACCGTGAGGGAAAGGTGAAAAGCACCCCGACGAGGGGAGTGAAACAGTACCTGAAACCGAACGCCTACAATCAGTCGGAGGGGCATAAGCCCTGACGGCGTACCTTTTGTATAATGGGTCATCGACTTGGTCTATCTAGCAAGCTTAAGCCGTTAGGTGTAGGCGCAGCGAAAGCGAGTCTTAAGAGGGCGCATGAGTTAGATGGATCAGACCCGAAACCGAGTGATCTAGGCATGACCAGGATGAAGGTTGGGTAACACCAACTGGAGGTCCGAACCCACACCTGTTGAAAAAGGTCGGGATGAGTTGTGCCTAGGGGTGAAAGGCCAATCAAACTCGGAGATAGCTGGTTCTCTGCGAAATCTATTTAGGTAGAGCGTCATCCGAATACCCCCGGGGGTAGAGCACTGGATGGGTAATGGGGCCCCACAGGCTTACTGATCCTAACCAAACTCCGAATACCGGGGAGTACTAGATGGCAGACAGACTACGGATGCTAACGTCCGTGGTCGAGAGGGAAACAACCCTGACCTACAGCTAAGGCCCCCAATTCATGGCTAAGTGGGAAAGCAGGTGGGACGACCAAAACAACCAGGAGGTTGGCTTAGAAGCAGCCATCCTTTAAAGATAGCGTAACAGCTCACTGGTCTAAACAAGTTGTCCTGCGGCGAAGATGTAACGGGGCTCAAGCCATGAGCCGAAGCTTAGGATGCCGCAAGGCATGGTAGCAGAGCGTAGTGTGACATAGCACTTTATCTGTTTTATCGCCCGATAGGAGAGGACGGAGGAGACTCCGTGCTCAAGTAGCGAAGCGGTAGCGCAGATATAAGTGCTTTCGATGAAGCGGGCCTGTGAGGGATCCCGTGGAGAGATCACTAGTGAGAATGATGACATGAGTAGCGACAAAGAGTGTGAGAGACACTCTCGCCGAAAGTCCAAGGGTTCCTGCTTAAAGCTAATCTGAGCAGGGTAAGCCGACCCCTAAGGCGAGGCCGAAAGGCGTAGTCGATGGGAACCAGGTTAATATTCCTGGGCCAGATGGAAGTGACGGATCTTGAGGGTTGTTCGTTCTTATCGGATTGAACGGGCTGCTGAGAGGTTCCTGGAAATAGCTCCATCATGAGATCGTACCCTAAACCGACACAGGTGGACTGGTAGAGAATACCAAGGCGCTTGAGAGAACGATGTTGAAGGAACTCGGCAAAATACCTCCGTAAGTTCGCGAGAAGGAGGCCCGGTTTCCAGGCAACTGGAGGCTGGGGACACAAACCAGGGGGTGGCGACTGTTTACTAAAAACACAGGGCTCTGCGAAGTCGCAAGACGACGTATAGGGTCTGACGCCTGCCCGGTGCCTGAAGGTTAAAAGGAGGGGTGAGAGCTCTGAATTGAAGCCCAGGTAAACGGCGGCCGTAACTATAACGGTCCTAAGGTAGCGAAATTCCTTGTCGGGTAAGTTCCGACCTGCACGAATGGCGTAACGACTTCCCCGCTGTCTCCAACATCGACTCAGCGAAATTGAATTGCCTGTCAAGATGCAGGCTTCCCGCGGTTAGACGGAAAGACCCCGTGCACCTTTACTATAGCTTCGCACTGGCATCAGGATTGTGATGTGCAGGATAGGTGGTAGGCTTTGAAGCGGGAACGCCAGTTTCCGTGGAGCCTCCCTTGAGATACCACCCTTCGCACTTCTGATGTCTAACCGCGGCCCGTTATCCGGGTCCGGGACCCTGCGTGGTGGGTAGTTTGACTGGGGCGGTCGCCTCCTAAAGCGTAACGGAGGCGCGCGAAGGTTGGCTCAGAGCGGTCGGAAATCGCTCGTTGAGTGCAATGGCAGAAGCCAGCCTGACTGCGAGACTGACAAGTCGAGCAGAGTCGAAAGACGGCCATAGTGATCCGGTGGTCCCAAGTGGGAGGGCCATCGCTCAACGGATAAAAGGTACGCCGGGGATAACAGGCTGATACTGCCCAAGAGTCCATATCGACGGCAGTGTTTGGCACCTCGATGTCGGCTCATCTCATCCTGGGGCTGGAGCAGGTCCCAAGGGTATGGCTGTTCGCCATTTAAAGAGGTACGTGAGCTGGGTTTAGAACGTCGTGAGACAGTTCGGTCCCTATCTGCCGTGGGTGTAGGATACTTGAGAGGAGTTGCCCCTAGTACGAGAGGACCGGGGTGAACGAACCACTGGTGGACCTGTTGTGGCGCCAGCCGCAGTGCAGGGTAGCTAAGTTCGGACAGGATAACCGCTGAAGGCATCTAAGCGGGAAGCCCCCCTCAAAACAAGGTATCCCTGAGGGCCGTGGTAGACCACCACGTCGATAGGCCGGAGATGTAAGCGCAGCAATGCGTTCAGTTGACCGGTACTAATCGCCCGATAGGCTTGATTTGATCCAGTAATAGCAAGACTCTTGCCGGACAAACTCAAAAGCATACACAAATCACAGAGTACTGACTTGGACCCCCCCCTCCAACCGGAGACAAGACGGTTGGAGATACATCCGTCCTCAAGCACCCCTCCGGGTGCCAGGACAAACAAGATGTCCTCAAGTGGCCGATAGGCGCCAGGACAAACAAAATGAGGTTTTTTCCCGGCTTGGTGGTCATAGCACAAGCGAAACACCCGGTCCCATCCCGAACCCGGCCGTTAAGCGCTGTCGCGCCAATGGTACTGCGTCTCAAGACGTGGGAGAGTAGGTCGCCGCCAAACCTGGTAAAAACCGCAGTCAAACCCGAACCGTATCTCTCACAAACGATCACAGTCTGAAAAAAAAGCGCCACGCCAATAAACAACAAAAGGCCATAAGGCCTCTCATCGTCGCGGGATGGAGCAGCCAGGTAGCTCGTCAGGCTCATAACCTGAAGGTCGTAGGTTCAAATCCTACTCCCGCAACCAAAATACCTAACCTTTCCAAATGGTTAGAATCAGACAAAAACACTTGTGTATAGCACTCGCGTTTTACCTCAACGCCACCTCAACGTTTGACGAGTCCCCCCTGAAAAGCGGGGGCTTTTTGCGTTGTGGGGGTAACCGTCCGGTCTGACCGCTCTGACGCGTGATGCTGGTGCGGGATAGTGTCCCCCATTGATAGTGGACACTATGGTGATGGCGTGGCGCGGCGGACGAGACGGCTTTGGACGGATGAGGAGAAGCGGTCGATCTGTTTCCAGACGACTGCGCCTGGTGTTTCGGTGGCTCAAGTGGCGCGGCGCTACGCGGTGAATGCCAATCTAATCTTCAAGTGGCTGCGCGATCTGCGGTTCGCGCCGGACCCTGCGGCGGTGCCGTCGCCTGCGGTGGAGCCCCGCTTTCTGCCGGTGGAGATCGTCGCGGAGGCGAAGGCGCCGATGGCAGTGCCTGCCGCCGGCGGTCACATCGAGATCGAGCTGGCTGGTGGGCACCGGATGCGGATCAGCGACCCATATGATCCCGAGGCGCTGGCGCGGCTGATCCGGGGTCTGTCGGTTTGATCCCGGTCCCGGCCAATACGCGGGTCTGGCTGGCGGCGGGCGTCACCGACATGCGCAAGGGCTTTGCGGCGCTCGCGGCGCAGGCCGAGGCCGTGCTGCAGCAAGACCCGTTTGCCGGGCATCTCTTCGTCTTCCGTGGTCGCCGGGGTGACCTCGTGAAGGTGATCTGGTGGGACGGGCAAGGCGCCTGCATGTTCACGAAGCGGCTGGAGAAGGGGCGGTTCGTCTGGCCCTCGGCCAAGGAGGGCAAGGTGGCGCTGTCGCCCGCGCAGTTGGCGATGCTGCTGGAGGGGATCGACTGGCGGGCACCGCAGCGGACGTGGCGTCCTCTGGCTGCGGGATAATCCGCTCATACGACAATCAAAGATTCCCATAACGAATACAGTGGGATAAACTTCCTGTATGCTCAATCAGACCCTGACCCTGCCGGAAGACCCCGAGGAGCTGCGCCGCTTCACCGCACGGCTTCTGGCCGAGGTCAAGGCGCAGGCGATCCTGATCGAGAAGCTGCGCCATCAGCTTGCCGGGCACCGGGCGCACCGGTTCGGGGCCTCGTCCGAGACGGCCGAGCAGCTTCAGTTGGCGCTCGAGAGTGAGCCATTGAGGCGCCATTGGTTCAAGCCCAATGGCGAACGAGATCGCGGCGGCGGCGATGACGGCACGGATGAAGCTGCCCGACATCGAGGAGACGGACAAACCGAAGCGCCGCCCGATCCCGGACCATATCCCAAGGATGGAAGTCGAACTGACGCCCGGTGCCGATGCCTGTGCCGATTGCGGCGGGCGCCTGCGCCGGATCGGCGAGGATGTCACCGAGGAACTGGAATATGTCCCCGGCCGCTTCATCGTGAACCGCATCGTCCGGCCCCGCTTGACCTGCGCCTGCTGCGAACGGTTCGTGCAGGCCCCGCTGCCCTCGCGGCCCATCGAGCGCGGTCGCCCCGGGCCGGGTCTCTTGGCCCATGTGCTGGTCGGCAAATATGCCGATCATCTGCCGCTTTACAGGCAGAGCCAGATCTTCGACCGCGAAGGGCTCGACCTCGACAGATCGACCTTGGCCGATTGGGTCGGCAAGACAACGGCCCTTCTGGAGCCGCTGGCCGATGCCATCGGCCGCCATGTCCTGTCGGCCGAGGCGATCTTCGCCGATGATACGCCGATCAGCATGCTGGCGCCCGGCACCGGCAAGACCCAGACCGCCCGGCTCTGGACCTATGCCCGCGACGAACGCCCCTGGGGCGGCATCGCGCCACCGGCAGCCTGGTATCGGTTCTCGGGGGACCGCAAGGGCCAGCACCCCAAGGACCACCTCGCCCGGTTCCGCGGCTGGATGCATGCCGACGGCTATGCAGGCTTTGAGGATCTCTATCGCTCCGGCGCCATCCGCGAGGTCGCCTGCATGGCCCATGTCCGGCGCAAGTTCGTCGACATCCACCGATCGCAAGGCTCGCCCATCGCGGAAGAAGCCATCGGCCGGATCGCGCAACTCTATGCCGTCGAGAAGGAGGCACGGGGATCACCACCTGACCGTCGCGCCGACCTGCGACGTGCCCATGCCGCCCCGGTCTTCGACGACCTCGAGGCCTGGCTGGCCATGCAACTCACCACCATCTCGGGCAAATCCCCGCTCGCCGGAGCAATCCGATATGCCATCACCCGCATGGACCGTCTGCGGCCCTATCTCGACCACGGCATTCTGGAACTGGACAACAACGCCGCCGAACGCGGCATGCGCGCCATCGCCCTCGGCCGCAAGAACTACCTCTTTGTCGGCTCCGAGGCAGGCGGCAAGGCCGCCGCCATCGCCTACACCCTGATTGAGACCGCCAAGCTCAACACCGTCGATCCCAACGCCTGGCTCGCCGACACCCTCGCCCGCATCCCCGACTACAAAATCACCAGGGTCGATGACCTGCTGCCATGGCACTGGAACGGATAGCGGTCAGGCCGGACGGTTACTACCAATCGACCCATTTCAGGGTTTCCCATTCGACCTCACGCATCGATTTCCATGGGCCGATCTGGTTGATGACCTCGGTTTTGAACAGGCCGATGACGCATTCAGCCAGTGCATTGTCGTAGGCATCACCAACGGTGCCTACCGAGAGATCGATCTCGGCTTCGGCTAGACGCTCGGTGTATTTGATGGACAGGTATTGCGAACCACGGTCCGAATGGTGCACCAAGCTCTTGTTATCTGGTGTCTTTCTTTGCCAGATGGTTGCTCCAGCGCGTCGAGGACGAACTGGGTCTTCATCGATGTCGCGGCACGCCATCCAACAATACGACGCGCAAAGACATCGATGACGAAGGCCACGTAAACTGTGCCAGACCACGTCGGCACATAGGTGAAGTCTGAAACCCACAGTTTGTTTGGCCGATCCGCGATGAATATGGGCCGTTCATGCCGTTTCGGATCTCGGGATATTTACCCACGCGAGGGCGTATCCAGGTGAAATCGGGCCTCCTAGAAGGGGACAAGAGGACAGCGTTCCCTAAAAGACTACACCTTGCCTCTCTCGGCTAAGGTGAGGCATAAGGCCCAGTTTATTTTCAAGTTTCTTGTCCACTTGTCCCCTATCCCGCGCCCGCTTGGGCACTACGGTGCGGCGGTTAGCATTCAGAATACCTCGCCAGAAGCCTTCGCACACAAATGCATGTCCCCTCCTTCATGGCAGGCTGTCTCAAAACATTCTGCCGGTTCGACGCATAGACATTCTCATTTGGGCCCCCTCCGTGTTCACCGAAATTCCCGACTGCGCGCCATCACGGCCAGACTTTCGCAGGAACGACACGATGCGGAAAGCGTGCGCAAGTTCTAGCCCCCGGATCGGGTCGTCTCTGCCTGGATCTTGGCGAATTGTTCCCGCACCTCGGCACGCCCCTCTTGCAGTCCGCGCGCTATGAGGGTATTTCTGCTCTTGCATCAAGAGCGGGCATTCAGCCTTCACCAACCTGCTGACCCAGCAAGGTGGTCCCCATACCGGGAGATGCGGCCGAAGATCAGGCAACGAAAGGGTTCCTCCCATGAACCATGCTGCGCGTTACAACCAGTCCACCGCAAGAGCGGGTGCCGTGACGGTCTTTGGTCTTTCTGTCGGTTTTACAGAGGACGACGGCCCATGGCATTGCACCACCCCCCGAGATTTGACCAGACCACGCGGACCCTGTTTCTGAGGCTGACGATCGCGCGCGCGGTGACGCCGCGCATGCTACGGCGGGTTCATGCCTTGCGCGAGCTTGAACGTTTGTTGGCCATCGCGGCCGACGGGCATCAGCTGGGCGTGCGCGGCTTTCTTCTGAACTCTCTCGGAAGGGACTACCCGGTCAGCAAGCGGGCCATGGAACTTGAATTGCGCGGCTACGGGCCACAGCGCCTAGTCGAGGCGGCCGAACAGGTCGAACTCAAGCTCTGGGTGCAGCCCCATGCGCATCGGAAGGTCTAGCTGCAGACCGCTGAATGACACCTGAGAGCAAGGAAGGACATCACATGACCCAGACCCATCAAACCGACCAGGTCTTTGCCGAAGACCCGGCAACCATCCCCCTCAAGGAGTGCGAGCAAGCCCTTCTCGGCCATCTCCGTGAGATCACGGGAGAAGATCTCAGCCCGGCGCTGATGCCCACTGAGCCTCCGCAATCCTGGCCCCTCGCGGCGCATGACCTGCTGCGGCGCTACTGGGCGGTCTCAGGGGAGCTCTCGCGGCTCAATTCCCGCCGCGAAAGCCAGAGGCTCAGCCGCTTTCTGGCCGCCGCGAATGGCGAGGGCGAGATGAGCGACGCCACGCGGCGCTGGTGGATCAACCGGTATTAGGCCGGTGGCCCCCACACGCAACGCCCTGCTCGGGCCAAGGCATACTCCATTGCAGAGATCCATGCCCCGAATGCGACAACACGATCCGGAGGAAGCCGCATCCCGGTTCGCGGCACCAAAAGCGTCGAGGAACAGCAACAGATCATCCGAAACCGCGAGGGGCGATACGCCGCCCCCGTCCCGCAACCCGAAAGGAGGACAACATGCGCAAGGAAGAGATCGACGATGGCGTCTGGACGCGCCAGCGCGATCGCGCCTTAATGCTTCAGATCGCCAAGGAGATGCGGTCGATCCGTAAAGAAGCAGCAGCGGCCGCCAAGGGTGGATCGGTGGTGATGTCATGAGGGGCCAAAGGTACGCCATGGCCCGCATTGCGGAGTATGACAGCGTGCAGGCGTCGCATTTGTGCGATATCCCCTCTCACGGGCCACACGATCCAGCATTTGCACGACCCGCTCGCCCGGCAACGAAAAATCCACATCGATGGCCGGACATTCCCTGGTGCAATCATCCTTGAGGTTGGCGGTGCGGAACTTACGGCCATTGGCCAGCGCGTCACTGGTGAAGTCGAGTGACCAACGCTGGTTGGCCGCGATTGGGCACCAGGCACCTTCGCGACCCTCTCGCGGGATCTTCTTGCGCTTTGTGCGGCGCAGCCAAAGCCGTTCTTCGCGATAGATCCGCTCGACGACCTTGACGTTCACCTGGAAGCCCTCACGGACCAGCTTGGCATGTAACATGCGATAACCATATCTCCTGTGTTTGCCTGACAGAGTGATCAGGCGCTCTCTTAGCCGCGCGTGGCGCTCTGACCTTGCCTGATAAGCCAGGCTCGAGCGTGAAATCCCAACCATCCTGCACGCCCGCCGTTGTGTGAACTGCTGTTCTTCCATCAGCATCTTCACGGCATCCCGGCGGCGTGCAGGCGTCAGAAGTTTTTTGCCAGAAGTCCTTTCAGACCCGCGTTATCGAGCATGGCATCTGCCAGAAGGCGCTTCAGCTCGCCATTCTCTGCTTCCAGATCCTTCA
>Ga0210035_1002434_pt1 | contig 9833 bp, 8 predicted proteins | sample CryGeymeta201507_FD_183975 | JGI IMG/M metagenome (GOLD analysis project Ga0210035, IMG submission 183975) | Groundwater microbial communities from Crystal Geyser aquifers in Utah, USA - Crystal Geyser metaG 2015-07 (SPAdes) (version 2) | ecosystem: Environmental > Aquatic > Deep subsurface >...
ATTTACCCGTGTGATCTCGCATGGTTGCAACTAGAAATAGGCTGTAACCTACTCGCAGCGGTGGCATTTCCAACCTATGAGGAGGCTATGGAGTTTTTCCAGGATGGTGATATCGTGTACTACGCCGAGGAGTACGGTTGGATTGTAGCCAAGCCCGTACCCATTCATCACTATTGGAACGATTAGCTAAGGAGGTGATTTGTGGGTAAACGAACGCTTACCCGTGAACAAAAGGTGTGGGTTAAAGAACGAGACTCCTACCAGTGTGTTTTGTGTGGAAGTAAGAAGGATCTCCATATCCACCATGTAGTAGGCCATAGGGTCCTGAACCTTGCAGTGGAACATGTAGAGAACCCGTGCCTACTCGTGACTGTTTGCAAACGGGATCATGTAGGCCCAAACCAGTCTGGCAAGGATGAGAATTGTATTCATCCTGACATGGCGTGGGCTTTGCGTAGATACCACAAGGATAACGGGGCAATTGCACGAGTGTTCGCTTGGCGTAATGACAAGATTGCAGGGAAGGTAAACAAGCCCCTCTGGAATCACAGTTACGACCAGCAACTCATGCAACATGCGATTTACGAGACGATTAGGTATTTACGGGTCAAACCTTGGCCCAAAGACAAGTAACAAATAGGGGGTTGGATGTTTTCAGCCCCCTTATATTCATTATGGCAGAACTAATACCAACCGAAGACGAAGAATGTTTAGCCCTGGTTGATTACCTTGAATTGCTTAAAAGCATGGGTAAGATTGTTGTTTTTACTCATACCGCTAACGAGACCTACACAAAATCTTGGAAACAGAAAGCTCGCAATACAGCACAGGGAGTTAGGGCTGGCGTGCCGGATTATGTGATTGTCACACTAAAACGTGTACTATTCCTGGAGATGAAACGTACCAAAAACTCGTCAACCAGTTCTTTTCAAAAGGGGTGGAACAAAGCTATTAACGCCACAGAGAATGGCAGGGCAGCAATATGTCACGGCTTTGACGAAGCCAAAGAGTGGCTGGACGAAAACATATAAAATAGTTGAAGGACAATACATGAGTAACAAGACATGCACAATCTGTGGCGATCCCATTAAGTACGCCGTAGGGCCAAGTAATAAGTACTGTCCGGTTTGTAAAAATCAAGTGATTAAAAAGAGATCACTTAAGCGATCTGCCGTTGCTCGTGCCATACGGGAAAGAAACGTGGAGGCGAGAAAATGTGTGTTCTGTACTAAAATATTTATACCTACCGGTAAGGAAACTCACTGCCCTATATGTATCAAAATACCGAGCAACACACGTATCAGAATACGCAGAAGATTCAAAGATTAATAGGTGGGTAGCGGGGAAAATGAGAAAACCGCCCTATTTTTATTTTCTACGTCTCACCCCCACGATAGCTACTCTACCCTATCCTCCCCAATAGCGCGAGCCGTTACCAGTCCTGCACCTACGAGAAGTCCGACAATCTGTTCTACCGTTAATGACGGGGTTCTAGCGATCACAAAAACAACAATGATCGTTACAAGAAACGAACGGGACGTAAGACGATACGCAAAATTTTTTAGTTGATTCATAATAAATCACCCTCTTTACTTGCCTTCGTGTTTTCTAATTGCAGCAATTAGTCTCAAATTCTCTAACCATAGTTCAGGATCACGCTTAATTCCTAGATCATCCAGCACCTCAAAGTGTAGATGATTACCAAACGAATTACCTGTGTTTCCTATATTCCCTACCCATTGACCCACTTTTACATTATCGCCCGTTTTAACGGCACTAGGGGCCACCATATGGGCATATAAACCTGTCCATTTGCGACCGTCAATAAAATCAAACGAAATCTTTACAAAGTTACCAGATGCTCTGTCAAAACCGTGCGCTACAACCTTACCATTAGCACACGCATGTAGGTCTCCCGTTGCACTATGCACATCAACATAGTCTGTACCGGTGTGAAATTCTAAACGGGTAAGGTATTTACGCATGAGTTGACCAAGGCCGAAAATATCAGAAGTAAGCACTGGCTGGCCACCAACCCTAAACCCAAAGGGAGATGTAACCCTATATTGCTGTGCTCCTAATGGGTGTGAGTGTACAAAAGCCATATATCTATTCTACCACTATTCCCATTTGTGTATTATACTTTATTCTTTGATGCCGGTTCCAATTTTGGCATAAAAAACAGCCGTCATTAGTGTCGCCAGCTGTGTGATAACAGACCGTACGGCCGATAATTCATGTGATACGGGGGATCCTAGCAGAGACAATACCCTAATTGCCAAGTTTGATATTGTTACAATTCCAAGCAAGGTAAATAAAGTAAACACAACTGCGAATGCTCGCTTTTGTTCGCTTGTGAGATGGTTTTGAAGGAGAGACTGAATCGCTAGCACCATGTATCTATACACGTATGGGATAGTCACAATAGCAAGAATTAGTGTAATTAAATTAAGAATTCCCATTGATTGCCCCCTTTCGGCTTAAAAGTCTCTGCATTTCTTTAAGTACTATGGAGTTAGTTGCCCTTATCATAGTAATCTCGTCGCCGTGGTGGCTGTTTAGTTGCCATTCCACTTTCTTGGTTTCTTCTTTTTTCGTTGGCATTAGTAGTTTGCGTAGATTCATTTTGCTCGAACATACTCAATAATACTATTAAGCAGGTTTGTCATCTCCTGGTGTTTAAGCGCGTAGTTGGTGAGGGTGTCCTTCATATACTCAAGGTGGCTAGCCTCTAGTTTTCGGGCTTCTCGATACTGGTAAGCGTTAGCGAAGAGAGAAAGCACAAGTAGTGCCCCTAGTAGTCCTGATTCTAGTATCTGTTGTGTTACTGCATCCATTGTTCATTTTTATTGTGTTGGCCTGTTCCGAGTAGTGATTGAAGTGCGGATTCCATAGGCTTTACTCGTAAAAAACTATTGCTGTTATGTCCCCACCCGAAAAACGTGCGGTTGCGCTGGTATCTGAGCGCTTTCCTTGTAACTGAAATGTATACGTTCCAGCCGATGCGGCGCTGAAGAACCTGTGGATTGATATTTGTTCGTCTTGACCGTTACCAGCATAGAGTGGACCGTAGTACGTATATGCTTCTCGTCCGACTGCTGAGGCTGTCGTGGTTTCATATATCCTCATCGAATGGTCAGTATTTGGGTATGCGTTATTAAAATAAACATGTTCTGTTACTAGGATGAGTATTTTTGCTGCCTTACGCGTTGTTACACTTACGGACATTCCCGTTATGTCCGTAAACGACAATCCCACATCCGTATCCGTTTCACTCGTTGCTGTTGCGATATTGAACGGTACGAACACATCACCCGCACCCTTACCCGCCAGATTAAGGTCAATATCCGTATCCCCACCCGTTGCGGTGATGCTTGGCGCGTTACCTGTTGCCGCGTTGGTGAATGTAAACTCATTTACTGCACTTGGAGTTGTTACTACCTTGATTGCTTCGTTTCCGTTCGAGTCTGTGATTGTTGGGGTTGTTACTGTGGTTGCGTCTACGTCGCCCGTTACTACCACGCTGTCTACCGTTATATCTGAGTGTGTACCGTCTGCGTTGTGTTCTACTACTGCGAAATCGTAAAAGTGGTACTCAGGGTGAGTCCATACCTCAAATGTATCTCCCGTAGCGTGGGAAACTGCACCAGCTGTACTACCAGCAATTCCACGATCCCCTGTATCTGTTAGCGTTATGTTGCTACCTGATACGCCTGTCCAGTGAATAAACTCTATGCTTGAGTCAACAACAACTCCATCTGCATCTTTAGCATAAATAACGCCAACCCCTTCCGATGTGGATAACCCCGAAACGCTGTCTAACCCAATCGTGACGGCGCTACTGGAGATATTCCCAGTAAGGGTCGTGCTAAAGTTTGTTGGCATATTTGGCAATGTTTTGCTTATAGTAGACATAATAAAAATGCCACCTCTTATGGGTGGCTCAAGGTTCTCTTATAACCTACAACCATTATACACTAAGGTTGACTCTCTTCATTCCAGGAGATGTAATCGGCTTGATGATTGAGTTGACGTTAGCGCCCCTTAGTCTTGGTATGCTGACGTTCTTGCTACGGAATACGCCTACAGGTATTTTGAGCTTAGGTGTTTTTAGCCCTTTCTGGCTTGCGGTAGAAGTAGAATCGCCAGCTTCTAGTTGTTTCCTGTAGTCTTTGCGGTAGGCTGTGAGTATCTTGGCGGTATTAAAGTCAACGTATCCATCTGTATACAACTGTTCGATAAGCCCCGTACTGAATATGTTCCGTTTGATAAGCTCCTGAATCAGTGGAATACTGTTGGCTCCTTGTTTCGTTATCATAGGTCCTACCGCTGCGCTTCTAAATTCAAGACCTGAACTTGGACCAATTGTGTCAAAATACGCCTCGTTAGGGTCGTAATTAATTGACTGGATGAGCTTGTACGCCATCTGTGAGGTTATACTGCTTTGTGGGTTATATACCTGTGAATTGGTTAAGATGCTCTTTGCTGCGGACTTGATGTCTTTCGAGAACTGAGCACTCTGTAGTGGAGTTGTATTTGATGGTAAGTCTTGTAGTGCCTTGAGGTTGATTGATTTAACGTCTCCACCTTCGCGGTAATACAACCGCCCATCAATGTATTCTGCTGGAGTGTCGCTATTCTCAAACAATATCTTCTGTATTTTAGGGTCAGATGAGGTGCTGGAAGTAACCGTGTCAGTAACAATCCCACCTACGGCCTTCAAGTCTTTACCCATATTGTCCCGTGCTGTAGCTCGCGCTGCGGTCATCAAGTCGTCTATGGCCTTTGACTTGTCCTCATCAACCATTTGCTGATAGCCTTGTGAAGCTATTAATTGCTCTAATGGTCGTTCTGCTAACGCCCCAACCATTGTTTCGTATGAGTCTAGCTCTTTTGGTGTTAGTTCTCGTTTGAATCCGTTGATTGTCTGGCTTGAACCTATCTTAGAGGGAACTGTATTTATACCCGCCTCATTGAGTCGTGATAGCTCGCCAACTACCACACTTTTTACCGGTGTCGTAGAGTTGAATAAATCAAAGAATGCTGGTAATCCTGTTGGTACTTGTGGTAGTACCTGACCTAGAGCGTCACGTCTTGGTATAAGTTTGTTTCTTAGAAGTGGAATAGAGGCTTGCAACGCATCTGATACTGAGTTTGTTTCGCGTGCGTATGGGTCAAGACTCTTAGACGTGTCTTTGACGATGTTAGGTATTATTGAACTTGCCTGACTCTTAAAATACCCCTCGCTATACCTATTAGGGTCAGAGATAGCGTTTAATGGGCCTTGTACGCCCGCTAGGAAGGTTTGGTTTGTAAAGTCTCTTGCTACGTCAGCACCAAACTTACCAATACCACCCCCACCTTCTTGCATATCGTCATATGCTTTTGACCCTGCTAGAAGTACGATTGTTTGTGGCCCTATTGAATTGATTGACCGCCATTTGCCACCGACCAGAATAGAGTTCTGCTGTTTGCCTTCCAACTCCCACTGTCTACGCTCCTCTGGGTCTTTTGGTGTACCGGTAATTATTCCTTTAGAAGTAAGATATGCACCAAGAGCAAATATTGCACTACCAACAACCCCTCTCCCTATCTCTTGTGAAGCCTGACGCTGTAACCCTGGAATATCTGAGGTTAATACCTTACCTGAATCCCATATACCTTTAGCCAATCCAATAGGGGAGTAATCAACCATCTTGCCAGCTATAGATGTAGGTACACCAGTAAAGGGCATCGTCAACTCAGCCACAAGTTTACCCAACTCGTTCTGGCTCATACCGCGCTTGAGGTTAGTTACAGCACCTGACAGTAGGTTATTATCGTGAAATGTAGCGTAGTTAGCATCAACCGTAGCGGTATTCTTCATCTCAAGAGTTGGTTCGTTTACTAACTTCTGCACGAACTTAGCGTCTCCTGGTTTTCCAACATTAAGGGCAGCAGCCCCTGCCTGGTCGTTTAACGAACGTGCATATACAGAACCCCAAAACACCTTATCCTCAGCACTGAGTGTGTTGAATACAATGCCCGTGTATTTCTTGAGGGCTTGCTCTACTGAGTTATTCCCCCACGTTACGTGGTGTATATCAAACTTCTCAATCATATTTGTAGGGTCATACCCAAGTACCACAGCGTCTTTGGCAGCTTGTATTCCCGTTACCGTACCACTACCAAGACCCCCAAGCGTAGCCGTCATTGTTCGCTCACCTGTCTTTTGTGAAAGTAGCATGTCAGTTAGTGCTGCTGGTATGTCTTTTATGATCTCGCTCGCCTCCATAACGCTAGTGCCAATCAAGTTGCGTTCGTGGGTTCTAAATGATGTGAGTAGCCCAGCCTTCCATATTGTTATGAATTTGTCTACAATAGATGAGGGAATAAGGTTTTGTATTTTCTTTGACAGTTCGGATTCGGCGATACTTCTTTCCCTCCCCTGCTCCATTGTCTGTATCTTGCCTGCATCGGCGTAAATTTCTTTCATGGTCTTTTCGTCTAGCTCAATTGGTTTCGTAGGGTGGGATTTGTTATATCTTTCAATCTCACTGTTTGCTAGCTTAGAAGCACCGGCGGGGGTTGTTTGGTCGTATTTAGATAGAATCTGTATCATCTGTCCCTCGTTAGTACCTGACGTAGCATTTAAGACCTCTTTTGCCTTCACGACATTACCAGCGTCCATGTAATGGCTAAATAACTCAGCACCTACTGCCTGATCTACTGCACTTTGTGGATTCATAGCTCGTGCCTCCGCTGCTACAGGGTCGAGTTTAACTAATCGCTGTGCTTCCGCTATAGTTTCTTTGTTGGTAATCGGTACGTAGTTGCCCTCCAATGATTGTGCAGTCTCACCAAACCGCTCACTGCCTTTCATGCGGGTTACAAGTTTCTTTTCTTTCGTTCCTGGTGCGAGGGGTTGGTCTTGTGGTTGTCCTTTACTCTCGGTTAATTTCCCCCCCATCGCTTCTTCCAATGTTTTCGGCGTTTCTGGTTTTGCTGGGTAGATCGTTGCGGGGGCAACGCCTAAGCTCTTACGCATACCGTCAATAGCAGCGTCAGCCTGTAGTTTGTAGTCTGTTGGTAGCTCGGATTTTATCTCCTTTAGTCTTGCCAGTGCCGTATCGCTGTTGCCACTTTTTGATATTTGCTCAACCTCATTGAGAAGCTCGCCAACCCTACGCCCTAACCCCTCACCATACTGTGCTAATATCTCGGGGTTCTTTGAGTGGTCAACATTATTGGCGTTTTCCAACACCTTGGCATCGAACTCCACCCCACCTTTGTTATTTAACTGATACTCTGGTTTTGACAACGTATCTTCTATCGATTTCTTAGTGATCTGACCTACCGTATACGCATCTAGTGCCGTGTTAACCCCCGCAAATCCTACGTTGAACATCATGTTCTGCTGGAACTCACGAGCCATCGAGTCTAATAGTTGCTCTCCTTCTTTCCTGTCTTTAATACCGTAATAAACCGTCTCATAAGGTGTTTCAATCAACGCTGCCTTTAGTACACGTTTCAGGGCAACAGTACCTAGAGCACCTAACCCTTGTCTAAACGTCATGGAACTAATAGGTTTGGCAGCACTTATAGCACCTTCTGTTAACGGTTTAAGAAAAGGTAGAGACTTAGCCAATCCCTCAACCACCTTGTTAGTGAGTGCATCAGTAGGAGCGTTCTTAATACCTGATATCGCACCACCAACAATTCCTTCGCCCACATCTCCACCCGTAAATGCTGCAACCCCACCACCAATAGCACCACCAAGAGCTGCTGATTTACCAAACATCACGCCTGCGCCCTTGGTCAATGCTGCACTTGCCGCTAATGGTGCTTCTGTAGCAAATCCCATCGCTTGCTGTGCTATTCCTAATGGACTCGCCGTATCCCTATTAATATTCTGTGAAGCTAGTAAATTACTCGTCACACCTGCTGCTTGTGGAAGGTTCTGTGAGAAGCCCTGAGCCGCCTTTAAGAGCTTACTCTTGCGTGCAGGGTCTTTTGTCTGTCTTGCCAATTGAATGAGCTTCTGGGCGCTTTGAGCCTGGTTAGATATGGCTGTATCAATCTTGGGTTGTAACGACCTTGAGAGTCCACCACCAAATACTGTTTGGAATGTTTGAGCCGTACCAGTAAACAAACCACCTACTGCCTTAGAAAGTGGAGAGTCTGGCAAGTTCATCTGTGGCGGAACATAACCTGGAGTTGGTGCTAATCGTTGTGATTCTTGGGGCGTGAGTCTAATTTTTCCAGCAAGAGGTGACAACCTCGTGTTTGAGGTTAGTTGGTTAGGTCTCGAACTTGATAGAGAGTTGAGTAAAGCCATTTCATTGTTAGTATATCTGATTTGCGAACGCACTAGGTAGTGTAATTCCGTTGTATCGAGACGTATCTATCTTCCCACCGCCACCAACCTGTAGTTTGTTTTTATCTTCCTCTTCCTTGCCACCATTGCCAGCGTAATAGGTCTGGCTACTTTGCTGTGGTTGTCCTCCACTTGCTTGAGCGTTAGCACCAAATCCACCCAATTTACTCGCACCTAGAGCATCACTACCAACCCCTGCTCCTACCGCACCAACACTTTGATTATCAATACCGTAGACGTTGCTCTCAAACCCAAATCCGCCGCCACTCCCATCTGCCGCACCAGTGAATTGCTGCAAGCCTTGGTTATATTGTGCTCGTACCGATGCCAACTCCTGGGCCTGTTGAATAATCGCCATATCAAGCTGTGATTTTCGGTCCGAGTAATCCTGCCATGCTTGGAGTTTTGCCGATGCTTTGTCTTGTGCAGACTGAATACGGGCAGCACTTATGGACGATTGGTTTTGTTGAAGACTACCCTGTAGTTCCTGTAATGACGTTGCATAGTTATTCTCAAGTTCTCCCTGCGCTTCCTGAAACGCCTGGTTTATCTTAACGCTACTAAGTGACAGCTCGTTAGTTACTTTGTTGTACTCGTTCTCAAGCTCTCCCATTCTTGACTGAAAATCAACCGCTAGCTTACCCCGATTAGAACTAACATCACCAAGAGCGCCCTGTAGCTGTGACTCAATCGTACGAGAGCCTCGTTGAAACTCTCCACCGATTCTTCCACGTTCTGCTGAAATCTCTCCTAGTTGTGTTTGTCGTTGTGACTGCAAATCCCCAACAGTACCTAATAACTGTGTACCAAGACGTTCTGCTAATGCTGCCGCTACTGAGCTTCCACCGCTACCCAGGAATGAGAGGTACGACAACATCTGACGTTGTAGCCCTTGTGCTTGCTGTTTAATGTTCGTTATCCCCCGTTCATATTCAAGTAACCGTTGATTCTCACGAACTTGTGTTTCTCCTAGTGCCTCATCCTTCTGAGAGGTCAGATTTTGTTTAGCAGTCTCGGCATCTCGACGTACTGACTCCTCCTGCGTCTTTAATGCGCTCTCAGCTTGTAGACGTGCAGCCTCAGCGTTTGATCGTGAAGTGTTGTACTGATTCCCTAGTGCTGTGACGTTATTTTCAAGCTCTTGTAGCGCTATATCTTTCTGTCCCGTTATATTAGTGCCTTGTTGTGCCTTGTAGTTATTAAGGGTAGTAACAGCAGTGTCGTAAGCATTTTTAGCCTGTATCTCTTGCTGGTCGTAAAAGTCTTGATTTTGCTTGTCTATCGCATCAATCACACCTTCCTGAGTGTCACCGCCACCTAGGTCGTCTTTCGGCGTAGGCAAAGTAGGAGCAGGAGCAGGAGCAGGGGCAGGAATAGTTGGGCCTGGAGGGGGGGGGGTTCCTGGTAATCCTGGCCCGATTGGTGCGTCATATTGAGGAGCCGGAACCGTGGGGGTAGGGGCAGGGGTTGGGCGTGG
>Ga0210035_1002444_pt1 | contig 9809 bp, 7 predicted proteins | sample CryGeymeta201507_FD_183975 | JGI IMG/M metagenome (GOLD analysis project Ga0210035, IMG submission 183975) | Groundwater microbial communities from Crystal Geyser aquifers in Utah, USA - Crystal Geyser metaG 2015-07 (SPAdes) (version 2) | ecosystem: Environmental > Aquatic > Deep subsurface >...
TGAGCTTGGGGAAGATGTTGGTGATCTGAAAGCTGCGGCTCAAGCCCATGCGGTTGATCTCAAAGGGCTTCTTGCCCACCACGTTTTGGCCATTGAGCAGCACCCGGCCCGACGTCGGCTCAATGCGGCCACTGATCAGGTTAAACAGCGTGGATTTGCCAGCGCCATTGGGCCCGATGATGCCCACACGTTCACCAGCGCGCACGTTCATGCTGATGCCGCGAATGATCGGCGTCTTGCCAAAGGTCTTGCGCAGGTCTTCTATTTGCAGCGCGGGTGGCGTGTCGGGGTGCGTCATGCGGTCTCGCGTCGCTTGATTTCTTTTTCGATGTCTTCGTTCGCCTCGCCCCACTGACGCACGAACTCACGTCGGCAAAGCTCAAACAGTGCCACACCAGTGACCGTTACATACACCGCGCCAAACCAGCTCGAGGTGCCGTGCGCATTGAGCGCGGCACCCATGAAGGTCAGCTCCGGCCCCATGGCGGTGTTGAGCTGCAGGTGGTAGACCATTTCAACCATGGCTGCGGCACCTACCAGCGCCACCAGTGCGGTGGTCAGCAACGCCAGATAACTCGTCCACAAACGGCGCAAATAACCAAAAGCCGCCAGGCGCACATTCATCATCAGCAACGCGGCCACGCCACCCGGTGCGTACATTACCATGAACAAAAAGATCAGCCCCAGATACAACAACCAGGCCTTGGTGAACTCAGACAACAGCACAAACGCCAGCACCATCAGAACGCCACCCAGAATCGGCCCAAAGAAAAAAGTGGCGCCACCCAAAAAAGTAAACAGCAAATAGGCGCCGCTGCGGTAACCACTGACCACCTCGGAGGTGACGATCTCAAAGTTGAGCGCCGCCAGGCCACCCGAAATACCGGCGAAAAAGGCCGCAATCACAAACGCGATGTAGCGCACGACCTGCGGGTTGTAGCCGACAAAGGCGACGCGCTCGGGGTTGTCGCGCACGGCGTTGAGCATGCGCCCCAACGGGGTACGGGTAAAGGCGTACATCAGGCCGGTGCAGACAAAGGTGTACAACGCGATCAGGTAATACAGCTCAATCTGTGGCCCGTAGGTGATGCCAAAAGGCTTGCTGCCAGCCACCCGGTTGCCCGAGATACCACCCTCGCCACCAAAAAACTCGGGGAACATCAGCGCCATCGCCCACACCAGTTCACCCACACCCAAGGTGATCATGGCAAACGGCGTGGCCGCCTTCTTGGTGGTGACCCAGCCCAGCAGCACCGCGACAGCGGCACTGGCCACACCGCCAGCCAGCGGCACCAAACTCACGGGCAAGGACCAGCCGTCGCTCACCAGATTGAGCGTGTGCATGGCAAGAAAAGCGCCCATGCCGGAATACACCGCGTGGCCAAAGCTGAGCATGCCGCCCTGCCCCAGCAGCATGTTGTAGCTCAGGCAGACGATGATGGCGATGCCCATCTGGCTCAAGAGTGTCTGACTCAGGCTGCTGGTAAAGACCAGCGGCGCCAGCAGCAGGATCAGCGCATAACTGCCCCAGATGATCCAGCGACCCAGATCCATCGGGTGCACCATGTAGGCGCCGGCGCGGTGCGTTTCAAAACGCAAAAAAAAGCGGGTCAAGAAGGGCATCAGTCTTCTCGCGTTCCAAGCAGGCCTTTGGGCCGAAAGATCAGCATCAACACCAGCAGCAGATACGGCAGGATCGGTGCCACCTGGCTGACCTTGAGCTTCCACAGCGCGTAGCCAAAGGTCTCAGGCGTCACGCTCATGCCCACGCTGTGCAAGGCAGACTGGATCGACACATCTACCGCCACGGCAAAGGTTTGCAACACGCCGATCAGCAGCGACGCCAGAAACGCCCCGGCCAGCGAGCCCATGCCGCCCACCACTACCACCACAAAGATGATGCCGCCCACCGCTGCGGCCATGCCAGGCTCGGTGACAAACGCGTTGCCGCCAATCACGCCGGCCAGACCGGCCAGCGCGCAGCCGCCACCAAAGACCAGCATGAAGACGCGCGGCACGTTATGGCCCAGCGCCTCCACCATATGCGGGTGGGTGAGCGCCGCCTGGATCACCAGTCCGACGCGGCTGCGCGTGAGCAGCAGCCACAACGCCACCAGCATGGCCAGTGCCACGCCCATCATGAACGCGCGGTACAGCGGGAACTGCGTGCCATACAGCGTAAACAGCGGGCCGTCCAGCGCCACAGGCACCCGGTAGTCCACCGAACTGCGCCCCCACACCAGTTGCACCAGTTCCAGCAGGATGTAACTCATGCCAAAGGTGATCAGCAGTTCCGCCACATGCCCGTACTGGTGCACGCGGCGCAACACGTAGCGCTCAAACAGCGCGCCAAAAAGACCCACGCCAACGGGAGCCAGCAGCAGCGCCGCCCAAAAGCCCAGCCAACCCGTCAGCGTGTAGGCAAAGTAGGCGCCCAGCATATAGAACGACGCATGGGCGAAGTTGAGCACCCCCATCATGCTGAAAATCAGCGTCAACCCCGAACTGAGCATGAACAGCAGCAGCCCGTAGCTGATGCCGTTCAGCAGCGAAATGGCAAAAAACTCCATGCAGCGCTAGCACACTCTGCGCGCTTTAGCGCAGGTCTGGCAGCACGTAGTCTTTGAGAATGTCACGCAGCTTGGTCTTTTGCATCTTGCCGGTCGCACCCAGCGGGATCGCGTCCAGAAACACCACGTCGTCAGGCACTTGCCACTTGGCGGCTTTGCCTGCGTAAAACGCCAGTAACTCCTCTCGGGTGAGCTCTTGCCCAGGCTTTTTCACCACCGCCACGATCGGGCGCTCGTCCCACTTGGGGTGGCGCATGCCAATGCACGCGGCCATCGCCACTGCCGGGTGTGCCACCGCGATGTTTTCGATGTCGATCGAGCTGATCCACTCACCACCGCTCTTGATCACGTCCTTGCTGCGGTCAGTGATCTGCATGTAGCCGTCGGCGTCGATGGTGGCCACGTCGCCGGTGGGGAACCAGCCGTCGATCAGCGGCTTGACGGCCTCGGTGTCGCCCACACCCTTGAAGTATTCGCGCACCACCCACGGCCCCTTGACCAGCAGGTCGCCATAGGTTTTACCGTCCCATGGGAGCTCGTTGTTGTTGCCATCGACAATCTTCATGTCCACGCCATAAATGCAGCGGCCTTGCTTCAGGCGCACCTTCATCTTGTCTGCTTCAGACATCGTCAAATGTTTGTTCTTGAGCGTGCACAGCGTACCCAGCGGGCTCATCTCGGTCATGCCCCAGGCGTGCAGCACCTCCACGCCATACTTGTCGTTGAACGCGGTGATCATGGCCGGTGGGCAGGCCGAGCCGCCAATCACCGTGCGTTTGAGACTTGAAAAACGCAGGCCGTTGGGCTCCATGTGGCTCAGCAGCATCTGCCAGATGGTCGGCACGCCCGCAGCGTAGGTGACCTGTTCCAACTCGATCAGGTCGTAAATGGACTTGCCATCCATACCCGGCCCGGGGAATACCAGCTTGGCGCCGGTCAGCGCCGCTGAATAGGGAATGCCCCAGGCGTTGACGTGAAACATCGGCACCACCGGCAAGATCGAATCTCGCGCCGACAGGCTCATCACGTCGGGCAGCGCAGCAGCGTACGCGTGCAGCACGGTGGAGCGATGGCTGTACAGCGCGGCCTTGGGATTACCCGTGGTGCCGCTGGTGTAGCACATGGACGACGCGGTGTTTTCATCAAACTCGGGCCAGGCATAGCCGCCCGACTCAGCCGCCAGCAGCGCCTCATAACTGGCCAGACCGGGAATGCCGGTATCTGCAGGCAGCTTGTCGGCATCACACAGCGCCACCCATTGGCGCACGCTGGGGCATTTGGCGTGGATGGCTTTGGCAATGGGCAGGAAGCTCATGTCGAAACACACCACCTGGTCCTGCGCGTGGCCGATCACCCAGGCAATCTGCTCCGGGTGCATGCGTGGGTTGATGGTGTGCAACACCCGGCCCGAGCCGCTGACGCCAAAATACATTTCCATGTGGCGGTAGCCGTTCCAGGCAATGGAAGCCACCCGTTCGCCAAACGCCACCTTCAGCGTGTCCAGTGCTTTGGCAAGTTGGCGCGAACGCGCTGCGCATTCCTTGTAGGTATAGCGGTGGATATCGCCTTCAACACGGCGCGAAACGATCTGGCCCTCACCGTGATGGCGTTCGGCAAAATCAATCAGCGACGAAATCGACAATTGTTGGCTTTGCATCAGTCCGAGCATGTTTTGTCTCCTGTGTGGTTTGTTTGAAGGCGGGCATGGTACTGCCAAATCCCTCCAAGCGGCAGAACGGCGCCAGCGCGTCAAGCCACCTTGGCGACAGCAGCCAGAAAGGCACGGTCGCTTTGCAGCATGTGCGTAGCCACCAGTTCGTTGACCAGAAAATGAACCAATTTGTCGTGCGCCGCCGTGTCGGCCTCATCGGCCTGCGCAGCGGCATACAGCGCTTGCGCACGCGCCACCAGCGCCTGATGCTCCTTGGTGTGGGTGGCGATATCCGCGTAGCCGACAGCGGTCAAAACGCTTTCTTCCAGGCTGAAGTGCTCCATCACGTGCGACAGCAGCTTCAAGAAAGCCGTATCCAAGCTGTCCATATGCTCATGCCGCAGCGCTGCGGCGTCCAGCAGTGCGTTGGCCAGCTCAAACAATGTCTGGTGCTGCTGATCAATCTCTGGGTGGCCGCAGTTGAAAGCAGCTTTCCAGCGCAAGTGCACATGCGAGCGGGGTTGCTGTGCAGGTTCGTCAGCGGTCAGCGCCTCTGGCACACCTTGGCATAGCTCAACGGCATTGCCGCCCCGCTTTTTGGCCCGGTACATGGCCTCATCCCCCAGGCGCAGCAGGTCTTTGTCGACCTGCGCATGGTCGGGGTAGATCGCAACGCCAAAGCTCGAAGAAATTTGAAGTGCCACACCCTGATCGGTGACAAATTCTTGCGCCAGCGCCACGCGGATTTTTTCGGCCACAGACAGCGCTGCCTCTGCGCTTTGTACATCGGGCAGCAGCACCACAAACTCGTCGCCACCCAGACGCGCCGCCGTGTCTGACTCGCGCAGACAACCCTGTACGCGCTGGGCCGCCGCGCGCAGCAGCCAGTCACCCACCTCGTGCCCCAGTTCGTCGTTGATGGGTTTGAAATGGTCCAGATCGACAAACATCAGCGCCAGCCGAGACTTGTCGCGTCGGCTTTGCACCAACTGCTGGCTCAAGCGTTCCAGCGCCAAACGACGATTGGGCAGACCCGTGAGCGGGTCATAAAAAGCCAGCTCGCGCACCTGTTCTTCCATCTGGATGCGTTGGCTGATGTCCTCCACCGACACCACGGCTCCGCGCTGCGAAGGTCCCTGCAGCGGGGTCACACTCATGCTGCGCCAGCCTGGCGCTTGCGGCATGGGGGAGGCACACTCGGTGTAATAGCGCGGCAAGCGTCCCTCCAGCACCGCCGCAATGCCATCCTTTGGAGCCAGTTGCAGGGTAGATGCGTCTGAGGCTTCCACCGTCCGGCACGCTTGCTGATAGTTGCTCCCTATCGCACTGTCGGGCACCAGAGCCAGCCAGGCATCGTTAACCATCACGATCTTGCCCTGTTCGTCCAGCACGGCGATGGCTGCGGTGACCGAATTGAGCACCGACTGCTTGAACACCTCACTGACCTGCAAGGTCTGCTGTTGCTGCGCCAGGGTTTGGAGCAAACGGTTGAAACCACTCACCAACTGGCCCACTTCGTCAGGGCGCACCACGGGCAGCGCCTGCGGCGGCTGATGGCCGCGCACAAAGCCGTCCAGCGCAGTCAGCGCTTGCGTCATGGGAGCCAATTGGCGATGCAATAACCAACCGATCAAACCCAGCATGAGAAGCAGCATCGCCAACCCCACGATCCGGGCTGGCCATTTGATGGCGTCGATCAAGCCAAACGCCTCTTGTGGCGTCAGGGTAACCGACGCGTACCAATGCGCCAGGGGGATTTGCTGAATGCTCACCAGCACTTCAACCCCGTGCGGATTGACCACCCGTGCGGTTCCCTCAAACCCCTGCACAAAGCGGTCAATCCAGGGGCTTGCCCCGGGTGCGGGTAAAACCTCAAAGGTTCGCGCCGTGTCCGAGGTGGCAAAAATCAGCCGCTGGCGTGCGTCAAGCAGGAACAAATTGCCGGTTCGGCCGTAGGTATGCGACGTCATCTGGGACAAGAAATTGGGCTGATCCAGTCGGACAATGCCCCCCAGAACACCGCTGACCTCACCTTGTACATTGTGCAAAGGCACCAACAGGGCAAAAGCCGCCTGCTGGCGTTCCTGAAGCACCTGCACCCGACCAATCGTCTCTTTGCCGGTGCGCAAAACCTCGGCCAGATCCTGCGCATCCACCGCACTGGCAGCGATGTCGTCTGCCGCTTGCTCCGGTTCAGTCAACAACTCGGACTGGGGGTTCCAAACCATTACACCGCCATTGAAGACATCGGCCAAAAAAGCATTTTGGATCACAAACAGCCGCACCGTTGCCCTACTGTCAAGCGGCGTCGCGGTCGCATTGACCGACACTGCCTTGAGCGTCTGGAGCCGCTCTTGCAGACCACGGTTCACCTCAGAAGTCAGCAGCTGCAGGGTAGAACGCTGCTGCTCGCCTGCGAACACCAGCAATTGATCCTGCATCAGGCCCTTGACAAAGGTGGCCAGCGCCAGAAACGCCAGCACCACAATGCCTGAAACCAGCAAAACAATGCGAGTTTTAAGCGAATTCAGTTGGAAACCAGGAATCACCATGAATGCAAGTCGGTGGACACTGAAGAAGGGTGTGATTATGCGGTCATGCAAAAATTATGCCCCTGCTCACTCCGGGTTTGAACGCCAAACGGGACAATTCCGGCATGCACCGTACACGCAACCCTGTTCAAGCTGTCCACACGCCGCTGTCGTGGGACAACCGTTTTCACCAATTGGGTGCGCATTTTCACACCCCGCTGGCGCCGCAGCCATTACCCGCACCTTATTGGGTGGGGCACTGTAGCCAGGTGGCTGATTTGCTGGGATTGGAAGCGAGCTGGCTGACATCCGCAGACTGGCTGCAAGCTCTTTCAGGCAATCTGCCCATCCACGGCACGCAGCCATTGGCCAGCGTTTACAGCGGCCACCAGTTTGGTCAGTGGGCGGGGCAATTGGGTGACGGACGCGCGATTCTTTTGGGTGAAACCAATGGACTGGAGGTGCAGCTCAAAGGCTCAGGTCTGACCCCTTATTCGCGCCGGGGCGACGGACGGGCCGTGCTGCGCAGCAGTATTCGCGAGTTTTTATGCAGTGAAGCCATGCACGCGCTGGGCATCCCCACCACGCGTGCGCTGTGCGTCATCGGCTCCGACCAACCGGTGCGCCGCGAAACCATGGAAACCGCTGCGGTGGTGACGCGCGTCGCGCCAAGCTTCATCCGTTTTGGTCACTTTGAACACTTTGCGGCGTGCGGGCAGATCGACGCGTTGCGCACCCTGGCCGACTACGTGATCGACCGCTATTACCCCGCGTGTCGTGAAACCGCCCAATTCAACGGCAACGCCTATGCCGCTTTGCTGCAAGAAGTGACAGCGCGCACCGCGGTGATGGTGGCACATTGGCAGGCGGTCGGGTTTTGCCACGGGGTGATGAACACCGACAACATGAGCATTCTGGGGCTGACGCTGGACTACGGGCCGTTTGCCTTTTTGGACGCTTATCACCCTGGCCACATCTGCAACCATACGGACCACGCAGGCCGCTACGCCTTTGACGCGCAACCAGAGATTGCTCACTGGAACCTGTACGCTTTGGCGCAAGCGCTGTTGCCACTGATCGAGCATGAAACCCTGGCGCTGCAGGCCCTGAACACCTTCAAGCCACTGTTTGCGCAAGCCTACCAGCGCCTGATGTGCGCCAAACTGGGCTTGCATGATGACGGCCCCGCAGACCCCGGCGCGCTCATCGACAACCTGCTGGTGCTGCTGGCGCGCGACCGGGTGGACTACACCATTTTCTGGCGGCGTCTGAGCGATGCGCGCCTTCAAGATCGCTACGAGCCCGTGCGCGACTTGTTCATCGACCGCCTGGCCTGGGACGCCTGGTTGCTACGTTATCAAGAGCTGTTAGCAATTGACGTCAAAGGGCTAGAAGCCGATTTGATGCTCAAGATCAATCCCAAGTTTGTGCTACGCAATTACCTGTGCGAAGAAGCCATCGAAGCGGCTCAACACAAGGATTTTTCTGCGGTGCAGCGCTTGCTGCAGGTGGTGACCCATCCGTTTGACGACCACCCCGACGCACAGGCCATGGCTGGTTTTCCACCCGACTGGGCCAGCCGCATTGAAATCAGTTGCAGTTCATAAGCCCGGAGACCACTCATGACTTTTCCCATCCAAAAAACCGATGACCAATGGCTGGCCCAGTTGCAAGCCGACCCGGATGCCGAACTGGTGGCCTACCAGGTCACCCGCCACAAGGCGACCGAGCGGCCGTTCAGCGGCAAGTACGAGCGCCATTGGGCCAACGGCAGCTACCACTGCCTTTGTTGCGGTGCCAAGCTGTTTGACTCCGCCACCAAGTTCGACGCGCACTGCGGCTGGCCCAGTTTTTCGCAGGCGCTGCCGGGGGCCATCACCGAGATTACCGATACCAGCCACGGCATGAGGCGGGTGGAAACCGTCTGTGCACAATGCGGCGCACACCTGGGCCATGTGTTTGACGACGGTCCCACCGACACCGGCTTGCGCTACTGCATGAACTCGGCCTCGTTAAACTTCACTCCCACATGAAGATACTGATCGACTTTTTCCCCATCCTGCTGTTCTTTGGCGCGTTCAAGCTCTACGACATCTACATCGGCACCGCCGTGCTGATGGCCGCCACCGTGGTGCAAATGGCGCTGATCTATCGGCTGGACCACAAACTCAGTGCCATGCACAAGGCCACACTGGCGCTGGTGCTGATCTTTGGCACGCTGACGCTGGTGCTGCACGACGAGCGTTTCATCAAGTGGAAGCCCACCGTGCTCTATGCCGCCATGGCGGTTGCGCTGGCGGTGGCCGTGTGGGTTTATAAAAAGAACTTCCTCAAGATGCTGCTTGGCAGCCAGCTCACCCTGCCCGACCCGGTGTGGATGCGCCTGAACATGATCTGGGTGGCGTACTGTGTGTTCATGGCCGCCATCAACGGCTACGTGGCGGCGTTTTACAGCACCGAGGCCTGGGTCGATTTCAAGATCTGGGGCTACGCTTTCCCGTTGATCTTTATCGTCGGCCAGGGCTTTTATATCTCGCGCTACCTGACCGCTGACGACGAGAAAGCCCCTACACCATGAAGCCCGAGGTTTTCCCGAGCGCCCAGCAGCTGCAAACCCGGCTGCAAACCGTGTTGCAGCCCAGCGCGCTGGAAGTCATTGATGAGAGCGGCCAGCACCATGGCCACGCCGGCGCCAATGGCACGGGCTTTGGCACCCATTTTCGGGTGCGCATCACTTCACATTTATTTACCGGCAAGAGCCCGGTGGCGCGGCATCGGCTTGTGTATGATGCGCTGCAAGATTTCATGGATCAAGGCCTGCATGCGCTGGCCATTGAAGCCCAGACACCCGCAGCTAAATAAAAGCGGGCCGAAACCGCAAACTTTTTACTCAAACCTTCAGGAAATTTGCATGAAACACAAGCTTGTCACAAGTTTTGCGCTGGCTGCTTTGGTCGCCAGTCTGTCGCCTCTGGCTCTGGCCCAGAACGTCGCCATCGTCAATGGCAAAGCGGTCCCCTTGACGCGCGTGGAAGCGCTGAGCCAGCAGGTGGCGCG
>Ga0210035_1002448_pt1 | contig 9788 bp, 10 predicted proteins | sample CryGeymeta201507_FD_183975 | JGI IMG/M metagenome (GOLD analysis project Ga0210035, IMG submission 183975) | Groundwater microbial communities from Crystal Geyser aquifers in Utah, USA - Crystal Geyser metaG 2015-07 (SPAdes) (version 2) | ecosystem: Environmental > Aquatic > Deep subsurface >...
TTATACCGCTCTTTTCTATTTTAGCCCCTAGTTTGATTTGTCCGAAATGTGCGTGAACTTACCAAAAATTGTGCTATTAAACATTTATGGATAGGAATACGTGGCATATTATCTGATAAAAACAATGAACATATCATTAATATAGCGAATGGCATGATATCTGATAGAAAAAGGATTGTTAAAGGAATAAATAAACGTACAAGAGGGCCACTTGAAATTCATTTTTATAATGCAGGTGATATGGATATATGGGGATTGAAAAATTCTGACAAAAACTAGAACTCGGACTAGAACCAAGAATACCCTTTATTTATAGGCCATTTCACTCATTTGACTCCAACAAAAAAACTCAGCATAAACTGAGTTTCTTTGTTTTTTGGCTGATATTAGACGAAATATGTCGGTCTACAGCACAAAAAATGTGTTAGCTCCCGGGGTCGGATTCGAACCGACGACCAATTGGTTACACTTATCCACTAATTTCTTAATGGGGTGGACTATATCATCATCCGTTAAAACGGATGTAAGGCGCTTCGGGCCGTCCCTTGACGGGCCTACTCCCTTTCGGGATAGTCTCTGAACCTTCCCTGACCATTCAGGGCTTGGCTGCTGATTACCTTGATCTTTCGATTTTAGGCTTCCAGACAGTTCACCTTATTTTCACCCTCTGATTACTCAAAGGGGCTGCGTCTATTATTCACAGCCAACTGCGCTACCGCTGCGCCACCCGGGAATATTAAATTGTTCCAAAAAACAAAATACTTCAATAGAAATATCATCTATATAATAGCAAATCAGACCATTATGTCAATAACTTTTAAATTAGTACTTCTCGCCCAATTTTGCTAAAATACAAACAAATAATAATATAAACATATGGGATTGTTAAAAGGTCAAATTAGAGTTATCGCTGTAGCTATTATAAGAAATAAGGGAAGAATTCTCGTTGCGCCTGGCTACGATGAAGTTAAAGATTCTCAATTTTATCGCCTCCTTGGCAGTGGGGTTGATTATGGCGAAAGCTCAATTGATGCCCTATCTCGTGAGTTTAAAGAAGAATTAGACGCTGAAATTATCAATGAACGACTGTTAAAAGTGATTGAAAATATTTTTACTTTTAATGGTGAACCAGGCCATGAAATTTGCTTTATCTATGAGGCCGACTTTAAAGACCCTTCCCTGTACGACAAAAAGGAATTTAAAATTCTAGATAGCACGGTCGAAGGAACGGTTGTCTGGTTAGAAATTAATGAAATGAAAGATAAAAATATTTTTCCTGAAGGTGTAAAGAATCTTTTATAAATTCAATGAGCAATACAAAAAAAGAACTGCTATAAATTGTGCAGTTCTTTTTATATTATAATATTTCTAAATTTAATAATCTCTCAACTTTTCCAAACCTTTGAACTTCCGAATCTTTTCTAAAGCCTTAGACTCAATCTGACGAATACGTTCCCGGGTAACTTCAAACTCCTGTCCCACTTCTTCTAAAGTATGAGCCACGCCATCCACTAAACCGAAACGCATCTCTAGAATCTTCTGTTCACGTGGAGATAGCTGAGCAATAATTCCCTTCACGTAGTCTTTCAATAATTGCAAAGCGGCCGCTCTGTCCGGTGTTACATTTTTTACATCTTCAATAAAATCTTCCAGTGTAGAATCCTCATCATCATCGCCAATAGTAGTTTCTAAAGATATGGTATCCTGAGAAATTTTCATAATATAGCGAACTTTTTCCAGTTCCTCTCCCATTTCTGAAGCGATTTCATCCGCCAAAGGTTCCCGACCCAATTCTTGAATTAAGTTACGTCTTATCTGTTGAAACTTATTAATCGTTTCTACCATGTGCACCGGAATACGAATGGTACGGGACTGATCGGCTAAAGCGCGCGTAATGGCCTGACGTATCCACCAAGTAGCGTAAGTGGAAAATTTAAAGCCCTTACGATATTCAAACTTTTCCACGGCGCGGAACAAACCAATATTTCCCTCTTGAATGAGGTCTAATAAACTCATACCCTTCGCTCCGGCAAATTTCTTGGCAATGGAAACCACTAAACGCAAGTTAGCTTCAATAATTTTTCTCTCCGCTTCCTTATCACCTCTTTCTTTACGCTTAGACAGTTCTACTTCCTCATCGCCGCTTAAAAGCGGAACCTTACCGATTTCCTTCAAATACATCTGAATAGAATCGGCACTTAATTTAGACAAATCAACATTCATAGCATTCTGATGCGCCAAAGCCTTACCGGTTAACGGAATTTCTGCTGCTTTCTTCTCAGCCGTATCTAAAATTCTCCCGGAATCTTCCATGATTTTTACCCCACTTTTCTGCAGTTCTCCCAAAAAGACATCATAATCATAGACATAATCCTCCACTTCCGGGAATAAATATAGAATTTCTGTTTCGGTGATAAAACCACGTAGTCGTCCCTTATCAATTAATTTTTTTATTTGTTCTTCCGTTGGCTTCACGGCTAACTTTTGCTCCTTGCTAGCGCGAGGAGATTTAACTTTTTTTATTGAAGAACTTCCAGTCGCTTTTTTAGTTTTAGTCTTAGCCCGACTTGAAGCTACGGTTTTTTTAACCGTTTTTTTAGGAGCCGAAGACTTTCTGCTAGCAGATTTTTTGATATTGGTTTTTTTAGTTTTTATAATCTTCTTCGGTTTTTTGATTTTTTTCTGACTGATCTTAGACATAATTAAATAGTTAAGAGGTCATTAAATTTTTTAAATCGGCCATCAAAATAGCCAAATCATTCAGGCGGCCTTCCTTCTCCGCCTGAGAAATTTCTTTTTGTAATTCTCTAATTTTTTTCTGGCGACCGGATTTTTTTAGTTCATTGATAATATTTATGAGTTCCGCCTTAACTTCAGCACTTTCATAGTTATAAAAATCCTTTTCACCCAGTAATATTAACTTATCCAGTAATTTTTCCGCCCCCGCTTCTTCCGACACTAATTTAGCGTGAAAAGACTCATATTGTAAAGAGTCAGACTTATTATAATAGATTATTAGGTTTCTGTAAAATGTCGCTAAAACCTCATTAGCAATCAAGCTCGGGTCTAAATTGTCCGTGACATATCCGGTATACTCCGGGAAGCGAATAATAAGTGCCATGAGTAACTCCGCCAACTTTTCCTCCCGACTACTAGTCGTCGCTTTGGCTGGCGTCAGTGTTTTTTTAGCGTCCGAGCCCTCTTCATTATCCGTCACCGTTGTCCTCTTTACTCCGCCCTGCTTGTCTCGCCACTTTCCGAATTCTTCACGCACATCATTTTCCGCAAAGCCCAATTCTTCTCCCACTCTTTTCAACCAATATCCCTGTTCCGTCGGACTAATAACTAGGTTAATCATAATAAACATCTGATCGCGAATGGTTTTCTTATTATCCAAATTTTCCAAATCCAAACCGGCCGAGACTTTAGCAAAATAATATTCCAACATCGGCTTCGCATTCAGCACCGCCTCTTTAAAGCCTTCTAAATTATTACGTAAACATTCGTCCGGATCTTTCGCATCCGGCAGAACAATAATTTTTAAACTTAATTCGGCTGCCAAGACTTCTTTTATTCCTCTATCAGCCGCCATTTGTCCGGCCTGATCCATATCAAACAATAAAGCAACATCACCGGTAAAACGCTTCAGAAGCCCCACTTGCGGCGCGGTTAAAGCGGTTCCGGAAGAAGCGACTACGTTTTTAAAACCATGCTCATGACAAGCAATAACATCCATCTGCCCTTCCACTACAATCGCTAAATTCGCCTCTCTAATAGCCATTTTAGCCTTATTAAGAGCGAATAGGACACGACTCTTGTCATAAACGGCACTTTGTGGACTATTAATGTATTTACCCATCTTTTCCGTCTTTTCTTTCTCCGGACTAACACGAGCGGTAAAGGCAATGATGTTATTATTAATGTCCCAAATCGGGAACATAATTCTCCCCCGGAAACGATCATAATAACCTCGTCCGCCTTCTTTCTTAATTATTAAACCAGCGGCAAATATTTCTTCGTCCGTATATTTCTGTTCACTAACCGGACGCTCTTTTAAAAATTTATATAATTCATCCCAAGCATCCGGACTATAACCGAGCTGCCATTCTTGAATCGCATCTTCGCTCAGACCACGTGCCAATAAATAATCTTTAGACTTCTTGCCGACTGCCTGTCCTAAAATATGAGCATAATACTTACCGGCTAAAGCGAGGATGTCTAAAATTCTATTACGCTTGGCCTGATGCTCTTTATTTTCATATTGTAGAACCACGCCCGCCTTAGGCGCCAAGAAACGTAAAGTCTCGGCAAAATTTAAACCTTCTTTTTCCATGACAAAAGATAAGACATCGCCACCACGACTACAACCGAAACAATGCCAAATCTGTTTATCGGGTGAAATTATAAAAGACGGACTCTTCTCATTATGAAAAGGGCAAAGAGCCTGAAAATTAGCGCCCACCGCTTTGACCTGGACATATTCTCTAATAACCTCAACAATGTCCAATTTAGATTTTATTTCTTCAACTTGATTCATATCAAATAAAAAAATCCGGCAATAATAAACTATTTAAACGCGCTGCCTCTTGTTCTACTAGAGCACCGTCATATTCAGCGTTATGACGATTCTGTCCGGCATAGCCTGGCTTCTTCTGATCTAAATGTAAATTAAAAATAACCATGGTCTGCTCTCCCTTCATCTCTACATTAAAATAGACATGAAAACGCGGATAAAAATCTCTGGTCAGGCGACGAGCAAAACTATCCGGTTCAGCGTCTCGACTGGGCAAATAAATATAACCAGCCCGACGTAACCAAAGCTCCGGACTCTCTCCTAATTGTTTTTGATTAACCGAGAGTTTCATGAGATTTTTTCTTGAAAATTATAAACTTGTAAACCATAAAATTCAGTACTCCTATTAAAGCAATAACCATTACTTGGGATAAAAGATACCAGACTTGATAATAACTTACCAAAAAATGCATCAAAAAACCATTAAGATTCAAACCAATCAGAGCATTCAATAAATAAAGAAAAAGTTGCCCGGCAGTTTTACCATGCCGACTAGAGTCATTAAAAGCCCAAAATTTTTGTAAATAAAAACTAAGAATAAAGGACAGCATGAAAGCCAGGGTTGTAGATAAAACAATATCTAAACCTAAAGGATCATGAAAAAGATATAGTGACACTAAATCTAAGACGCTAGCTAAACCGCCGGCAATAGTAAATTTCACAACGCCTTTGTGCCGATTAAGAAGATCATAACATCGCGGCGCGCGCTGATAAAAAATAAGACAAATTTTTATGTAGGCACTACTGCTGTCAAACATATATTTACTTTAATTATACGCGGCGACAACCCAATTGGCTAATTGCCGGCTATCCAAGAAACGATCATTACGCCCCTGGCTATTAAGTACGACGGAAATAAATTCCTTACCATCTTGATTTTGCCAGAGACCAACAAAGGAATAACCAGCCTTATCGGTATAACCAGTTTTACCACCCAGAATCTTCAAAGGACCAGATTCTTCGGAAAATAATAAATAATCGGTAGATTCAATAAATTTATCAGCACCATTTAAAGTTTGAAAACGATATTCCGCCCGTGAGGTTGCTTCCCTAATTTCTGGACGTTCTAGAGCGGCCGACGCCAGCCAAGCTACTTCACGCGCCGTGGAAACATCAGCGTCGCTTAAACCGCTGGGATCACTAAAACTTGTTTTCACTAATCCTAAATGTTTGGCCTTTAAATTCATTTTACTAACAAACTCTTCTTCGCTTAAACCAGTGGCATGAGCTAAAGCGACCGTAGCTCCGTTATCGGAAGCAACTAAACTAGTGTAAAATAAATCTTTGACCGTTACTTCTTCTCCTAAAAATAAATTTAAACGACCGCCACTAACATGATCCTCTGCCTTAATTTTATATTCCTTATCCCAACCGGGATTATTTTCCAAAAAAACTAAAGCGGTCATTAACTTAGTAATACTGGCTATGGGCTGAATTTCATCCGCATTTTTACTGAATAAAAAATAATGACTACCATTAACTAATACCGCCGCCTTTCCCGCTGTTACCATTTCCGCCGACACACCTGGTTTTAAATTCAAACTTACTGCATCAGAATACTGAAAAGCCGGTACACCGCTAAGCGAAAATAATAATATTAAAAATAAATTAACCAGTGACGTAAAAACCATGCTAATAAATATTAAGAATTTGTAGCCTCTTCGGTTGGCGCCGGAACCTGTTCCGCAAGTTCACCCCGCAACACAGCTTCTAAGCTCTCATGCTGATTTAATTTTTCATATTCCGGCAATTCCGTCACGGCTCCCATGCCTAAGAAACGAACAAAGTCATGAGTAACACTATAATAATTTTGATCTTTAGCCTTATCAAATTTCTCTTCCACTAAACCGCGCATAATCAGATGACGCAGAATTAAACTACAGTTCACACCTCTAATTCTTTCCAGTTCCAGTTTAGCGATTGGCCCGCGATAAGCGATAATAGTTAAAGTTTCTAAACTCGGCTGAGATAATTCACCCGTGGCTTCATCGCGCAAAAATTCTTTCACTAAGTCAGCATTAGCACCAGCCGTAGTAATTTGATACTGGGCATTATTTTTCATTAAAGTTAAGCCTCTCTCTCCGCCTTGATAGTCAGCTTCTAACTCCAACAAAGCCTCCTCTACCTCTCTAGTCTTGACCTTAGCCGCACTCGCTAAGTCTTTAACACTCAAAGGTTTTAAAGAGACAAACAATAATGATTCCAGCTGTGATTTAAGTAACATAAAATTATAATCTACTAATATGAATCTCACTGAACAATTCTTCTTGTTCAAAAAATAATTCTTTTTGTTTAGCTAATTCTAAAACAGCTAAAAAATTAACAATTACTTCGGTCTTAGTGCTGGCCGCCGCCAAGATACGGGAAAAATTAACTTTTAATTTAGTCAGCAACATCTCCTTAATTGTCAGAATTCTCTCATCAATACTAACTTGCGGTTCCAAGGTTTTTTCCGGTAACTTAACTTCCTGGTTTTTTACTAAAGACGCTAGAAGCTCTTTAAATTTTTCGTGTAAAATAGAAGAATTTAATTTGGCGGACGGAGAAAAAACCGGTAAATTAAACTGAACACGACGATTCTTGTTTAAAGGCGGTAGATATAACCATTGTCCGGCGGCAATAATATCTTTTATCTTTACACTAGCCGCAATAAATTCTTTATACATCTTCAACTGTCTTTCCAAATCGTCAATCTCCTCATCTTCTTCACCTGAATATAAATATGGCAAAAGAGCTTTGGATTTAATGAACAATAACTTAGCAGCCACAACCAAAAAATCGGCCAGCTCTTCCGGATCAATATCTTGTGCTCCCCGAATATAGGTCACATACTCATCGGCTATTTTTGCCAAAGAGATTTCTGTAATATCCATTTTCTCACTCTCAATCAAACTTAAGAGTAAGCCAAAAGGACCAGAAAATTGTTCAACGCTTACATCACGCATAAATTAATATATCTTTTAATACTTTAGAATCGCTGCATCTGGTACTGAATACAGCAAACCCGGTAGACATTGGTAACCGGCTTGATGGTCTTTATTATCCCCCCGATACCCCGAATTCATATCATCAGTGGTGCTATCCATGCGAAAAGTGGCACAAAACTCAAAAGTCTTATCGCTTAATTTATTATAGACAATCGGTTCTTGATTATCAGGATCAGCAAGCATTCTCTTACTGAGATAAACCTCACTGTTTTCTAATGTCGCTAAACTTTCCGGTAAAGTTTTGTTTATCTCATAAAAATTATTAACCGCACTTTCCAGACTATAAATATTATTCATTAAGTTTTGGTCTAAGCGACGAGCGCGAGATATGGCCGGTGATTCCACAAAAAACCAAGCGGCAATAAAAGCAGCTAAAACCAAAGCGACTGAAGCCCAAGTAAATACCATAACTACTTTATTGCGAGACTGATCAATTTCCCTTTTCATATCATAGAGATAAAAAGAAAACACCGAACCAGAAATTAAGAGAACGGTTATCGCCTTGAGAATGAAACGAACAGTCATTTCACCGGATAGGAAATTATTAATAACCGTAATAAAGCTACCCAAAATAATTAGAAAAGATATTAACAAAATAAAATAAGTTAACCAGCGACGTATTCCTGAATCTTTAGCCAACTCATCATTTTTTAGCCCCTTATTAATCAAGCGAGTAATAACATAGAACATCGGCGCTGCAATAAATAGGGCGGAGATGGCAAATCTCAACTGACTGTCGTAATTACCACTATAGCTATTTAGAGTATCAACAATGGACTTGTTGATAATACCAAAAGCAATCATACCCACCGAAAGCCCCATAAAAATTAAGGAGACTAGCGACAAGAGATAGTAAAAAGCGTACTTAGCGTTATTTTTGTTGTTCATATGTTTATGAAAAATTATAAATTTTAAAATTCAGCGTTCTGCGGAGTACGAGGAAAGGAAATAACATCACGAATATTGGCCATACCGGATAAATACATAATTAGTCTTTCCAGCCCCAGGCCAAAACCGGCGTGCGAAACCGAACCATATTTTCTCAAATCCAAGTACCAAGAATAGTCTTCTACTTTTAAGCCCATGGATTTCATTCTTTCTTCCAAATTAGTTAAACGCTCTTCCCTTTGACTACCACCAATAATTTCACCGATACCGGGCACTAATAAATCCATAGCCGCCACCGTCTTGGCGTCATCATTTAAGCGCATATAAAAAGCTTTGATGTCTTTCGGATAATCTGTGACAAAAACCGGCTTCTTAAAAACCTGATCGGTTAAATAGCGCTCATGTTCCGTCTGCAAATCTATTCCCCATTTAACCGGGTAATTAAATTTCTGTCCGGATTTTTCTAAAATATCAATCGCCTCCGTATAAGTAATTCGTCCAAACTCCGAATCTAAAATATTATGCAAGCGTTCACTAATACCCGGATCAATAAATTTATTAAAGAATTCCATCTCTTCCGGTAGTTCCTTCAAGACATAATTCATCAGATACTTTAACATCCTCTCCGCTAAATTCATGTCATCCGTTAAATCAGCAAAAGCCATTTCCGGTTCCACCATCCAAAATTCCGCGGCATGACGAGTAGTATTAGAATTTTCCGCCCGAAAAGTCGGTCCAAAAGTATAAACTTTATTTAAGCCCATAATTAAAGCTTCAGCATTAAGCTGACCACTCACGGTCAACCCGGCCTGACGACCAAAAAAATCTTCTTTATAATCTATGTTCCCCTTCTCATCGTGTGGCACTTTATCTAAATTAAAAGTAGTAACCTGAAACATTTCACCGGCTCCTTCCGCATCGCTGGTAGAAATAATCGGAGTATGAATATAATTAAAACCTTCTTCTTGAAAAAATTTATGAATAGCAAAACTTAAAACCGAACGTAAACGAAACACGGCAGAAAAGGTATTGCTGCGTCCGCGCAAGTGAGCAATAGTTCGTAAAAATTCAAAACTATGTTTTTTCTTCTGTAAGGGATAATCGGCTAAAGCCGCATTTATCACCTCCACGCTCTCGGCCTTTAATTCAAAAGCCTGCCCGGCGGCCGGTGACTCTACTAACTTACCGCATACCGTTAAAGATGAGCCGACCCCAATTTTTTCCAGAGTAGAAAAATTTTCTAAATCAACGCTAAAAATAATTTGTAACCCCTTAAAAAAAGTACCATCGTTAAGTTCCAAGAAACCAAACTCTTTAGAACTGCGGACAGTACGGACCCA
>Ga0210035_1002454_pt1 | contig 9779 bp, 14 predicted proteins | sample CryGeymeta201507_FD_183975 | JGI IMG/M metagenome (GOLD analysis project Ga0210035, IMG submission 183975) | Groundwater microbial communities from Crystal Geyser aquifers in Utah, USA - Crystal Geyser metaG 2015-07 (SPAdes) (version 2) | ecosystem: Environmental > Aquatic > Deep subsurface >...
CCTTTAATTTTAAGATGATGCGTTCCGATTCCTTCGATCATCGCCCCCATTGAATTCAGCATTTCAAGCGTCGCGCAAACATGAGGCTCCGCTGCTGAAAAATAAATCTCTGCCGTATCATTTTGGCCGGCTAAAAACATAGCCAGGTTCTCGGTTCCAGTAACCGAGGCTTCAGATAATAAAATTCTTTTGCTCTTTAAATCTTCACGATCAAAGGTTGCCTTTAAACTATCATCACTTTCTTCTACCTCAGCCCCTAGTAATTGTAACCCATCGGTATGAATATAATTCGAACGAGCTCCAATTACACATCCCCCTGGCATTAAAATTTCACATTGTCCAAAGCGACTTAAAATAGGCCCCAGCATTAACAGTGAAGCTCGAAATTTACGAACATCATCTAAATCTGCCAACCTATCTAAATCTACTTTCTTCGCTTCAATTTCTACTTTTCGTTCGGTGGGGTAACGATTAACGCTCACACCAATATCTTCAAAAATAGTCAGTAAGTTATCAATATCGGTAATATTTGGTACTTCTAAAAAAGTACATTTTTCAGGCGTGAGCAAAGCTGCACATAGCATTGGGAGCGCCGCATTTTTCGCCCCATTAATACGAATTTCACCTGAAATTTTAGTGCCACCTTCAATTTCAAAATAGGCTCTAGGCTTTGCAATTCTTGGTTTGTCATCTCGGTTCATAAAGGTAATCAAATTATCACCGCCCAGCTTATAAAGCTTTCTGATAACTTCTTCGTTTTTAGGCGTGCTGCTTCCATCCATCCAGTGATGAATGGTTTGTCGGCTAACGCCTAAGTTCTCCGCTAGCTCTTTTGGTTTCCATCTATGATTTTCAAGCCACCCTCTAAAATTAGTTTTAAATTCTATATGCATACCATACATTCTAATGAAAAATTAACTCTAGCGTCAAATTTTTTAAGCCACTTCCCTACTTATAACTAAAAACAAAAATACTAGTCAAAAATATAAATATAAATACATTTAATATATGAAATATTTTTACTTGTATCTGGCTCTCGTTCCAGTTTTTTTCATCATAGATTTTTTCTGGATAAATTTCGTCGCAAAAGATCTTTACGCCAAATATTTAGGCGATTTAGTACAAATAAATTATGTCCCAGCCGTTCTGTTTTACTTGGTTTATATAATTGGAATTATTCTCTTTGGAGTGCAACCAGGACTTAATTCTGGTCAGTGGCAGCAAGCACTAATATGGGGGGCTTTATTTGGTTTTTTCACCTATGCCACTTATGATATGACCAATTTAGCCACCTTAAAAAATTGGCCTATGAGTGTTTCTTTTTATGACATGATGTGGGGCACCTTTCTCGGTGCATCCGTTTCCTGTATTGGATATTTCATAGCGACCTGGCTAAAAATTTAACATGTTTCTAATTTTAAAACTGGCTTGCGGCATTTGGATTATACAAACATTAGCCTTCGGACTTTCCATATGGTTAAAACGAAACTCAATTGCCGATGTATTTTGGGGCTTTTCCATAGCGGTCGTAGCAATTGCAGCCAATTACTCTTTTATAATGTATGTGCTCAAAATAAATCCTTACTTAGCACTCTTCATACCTTCTATTGTAATCAGCGCACTAATGGCCATATGGGGATTAAGACTTACCTACCACATTGGTATCCGTTTCATTAAAAAGAAAAAAGAAGACCCACGTTACGCGAAAATGAGTGAAAGTTGGCAGAATTATTATCTCCGCTCTTACTTGCAAGTATTTTTGCTACAGGGCGCATTAATGCTGGGTATGATGTCGGCTCTAGTGGTAACTATTTTATATCCAGCAACGGTTAATATTTATTTACTTGGAGCTGGGGTATTTGTTTGGGCGTTTGGTTTTCTTTTTGAAGTCGTGGCAGACCAACAATTAACTAAATTTGTAAAGACCAAAAAACCTGGGGAAATTATGAAAAAAGGACTCTGGCGTTACAGCCGACATCCGAACTATTTCGGTGAAGTCGTTAGTTGGTGGGGTATCTGGATCATTACACTCAACACGCAGTACTGGTGGATCGCATTTCTGACCCCTGCCATTATTACTTTTCTAATTTTAAAAGTATCAGGTGTACCTATGGCGGAAGCTCATTATGCCGATAACGACGAATTTCAAGAATACGCTAAATATACCAGTAAGTTTTTTCCTTGGTCCCCTAAACGGTAAACACTTGATGGCTTTCATCAAGAAACAAAGCCGTTGAATAAACGGCTTGCCAGTGAAAAGTTCCGTGCACATCCGAGTTAAAAAAAACAAGTTTATCAGATCCTCTACAAGGCTCATTTCCTGAAACCCGAAATTTATTACCTAAAGTTCTTTTTCGAATCACATGCGTGTAGGAGCGCCATTGCCCCCCTACCATTATGCCTTCTATGGGAGTACATTGATCTTTAGTAATCGTAACACCGCTAAAGGGCTCATAATCAATTACGTTTATAGATTCTTCTACGTAAATCATTCGCTGCCTTTCAGGCTTTGCATCAACCGGTAACTGATCTAAACTCATAGTTTTAATTTTAAAAACTTATAGCTAAATACAAAAAAACTACAAAATTCAATTTATTAAAAAAGCCTCCACAAAGGAGGCTTTTTGAAAACTACAAAACCTATAATTCAAACTTATGGCCACAAAATCATCATCTCAACGTATTCTGGGACATCTTCTTCAGCGATTACAGAATTTCCAAAACGAAGCTTTCCTAAATCACCATCCATAGGCGCGTCAAATTCAATCAGGGCCATAAAAGGAATCATATCATCGCCTTCCATCGTTTCGTAGGTGTCTCCATCAAGTGGTTCTAGCCAAGGCCCCGTACCATACCATTCTTTAATAATATCATTGTCTAGAGTCAGCAGAGTAATCGGGAATGAACCTTCAAACATCCAGTCTCGTCGAACCGTTCCACTAATTTCTAAAGGCGATTGGATCGTTTCTCTTTCCGATAAATCATCCAGAACAATTACCACGCCATCTTGATTTGAAAGTAAATATTGGTCTTCCTCTTCAAAATTTTCCTCTTCATCGTTATCCATTATATCATCATCATTTTCACCTGTCTCACTTTCCTCAACTGGCACCGGTGCTGGAGGCATATTATCGTTATTACCAGGAGCCGAAACCGTACACCCCGCCAAAACCAGCAGCATTAAAGCTAAACTTAAAGTTTTCATGTTTATAAAAAAGTTAAAAAAATTGTTATTCATTAGTCGTCTCTTCAGCCGAAGTATCGGCTTCAACTTCCCCTTCGTAACCTAAAATTTCCCACACAGATTTTGAACCTGCATCAAGTGGGCGTTTTTTGTTCGCTTCACAAACGATCCCATCTTTATCACGGTCTAAGCCGTGCACATCATTTTCAATCCCCCCACATTCTTCAAACAAAGTCTGCGCTTCCTCTTGGTAAGCAAAATTATCACAATTAAAATTTTCTTTCTTTTCACATTCGTTAATCAACCACATTCCACTCTCTGTTTTGGTAATCATAGATTCTTTAACCGAACCGGTTTCAATCAGTTTTCCTAAATCCATATCAGTTCCCGATAACTCTAAACCGAAAGCCACTAAAACTACCGCGATTAAACCCAAAATCCAAAGTCTAAATTTTTCAAAAACAAAATAACAAATCGCGAGTATTACCAACAATCCAAGCAAAACAAATAAACGCACATTAGTGCTACGTCTTAATTCTGACTTTTTCGACATTCTAAAAGGCTTAATAAATTAAACCTACACTAAACTTTCGTTCGTTATAGTCAAGGGCTCAGGCTCTACGCTAAGAGTAATAACTCGGTTTCGGCGGTTAAAGCGCCAGTTTAAACTAAGCACTATGCAACAACACAATGCGTAAAACGATGAAATCAAAAGCATAACAAAGTCGCCAACAATAAATAACGCGTAAAGAGAACCAATAACCGCGTTTGTAAGCCACACTAAATAAGTGGTGCTGTTGACTCCTGATTTTTCGATCCATAAATCTTTAATGGTTGGAGCAAAAGCTAAAATCGCCACTCCACCCATTCCGGCGTAAGCAAGCATTAATAAAGACGTAAGAATTTCTGGCATGGTAAAGCAAAATTAACAACAAGAGAAAATGTACACTCGGATTGAACCTTTTTGCGTGACCGCAATATCATCAATCTCTGTATGACTGCTTTCTTAAGGTGAAAGCAAAGTATATTTTTTCCCCAGTCGCCGGCGCTTCACGTTGAGCCCATGACACGAATCTGGATTAGCCCGAATTTAGGCTGAATATTTAAACCGTCAAACTTTTTTATTTCTTTTTTTCGCGAGCCTTAGAATTCTTCACATGATCTTTCATGGAAACGGCTTTAACCACTTCTCCAACCGCGTTTAAATCTAGGTCATCTAGCTTTTTAAATCGCACACAGCATTTACCCATATTCAGTTTTTTGCCCGATTTTTGGCTGGCTTCAACAAATTTTTTTTCAATCTCTGGATGGCTGTAAAGCCCCATTAAATAAACCGACATATAATTTTTCTGACTGGCTAAAGCGGCATACATCAAAGGCTTCTTATTGTAAGTATCTGGGTAAATCTCTAAAGGCACTTCGTAGGTAATCATCCCCCAGTTCATAACTTCGGTGTAACCATCAGGCAGGTTTTCTAAAATCACCGCTCGCACTTTTTCTATCGCCAAGCGGCGCTCTATAGGCAAAGATTTTAAATAAGCCGAAACCGATTGAGCATCACTGTGCATCTATCGAAACCAAGCAAATAAGTGATATTTAATAAATCCCCAAAAATTTGGTTTATCGGGTTGAACTAATTGCATCTGGGGCTCTGTCGACAAAGGATTAATATCGGCGCCTAGATTCGTATTACTCGGAACTTCAAGTGGAGAAAAAGCTTTACAGTATGGTTTTCCCATCTGTGAGTTAACACAAGCCATCTCCGTACAAAAAGTTAAAGCTCCATTTTCCACTCCACAAGTATTACAACCGTCATACCAACTAATACAATTTACGGGAATTGAAGGCGAATCATCTTGAGAATAGAAATCACCACTACTGGGGATATCAACCCTTTCTTCTGAATTCCTGCCTGGAGATATCGCAGGGAGCTGGTCATCAGGCTGAGCATGAGCAGGAACTTCATCCTTGGTGAAAGATTTACAATAGGCGGCCGTCGGATTACTCATACATTCACGCTGCGTACAAAAGGTTAGTTTTCCATTTTGAACTCCACAAGTGTTACAACCATCAAACCAGCTTTCGCAATTAGCGGGAATCTCTGCCATCTGTCTTGGTTTTTCTGATTTCACTTCGTCTAAACATCTCGGTTCATCATAAGTTTCACATGCCATCATCGTACAAGTACTTGAAACTCCATTCGGTTGTTGGGCACAAGTATTACAGCCATCAAACCATCGTTGACAATTAGGCGGCCGCGTAGGGCGTCGAGGCATAATTTGAGGTGAAATGGCGGGCTCGTTTGAAATTTTTTCAACTCGGCAATAGCCCATACGCATAGTGGCACATGTCTTGGGAGGACAAATATAACCTTGATCTGTTTTTTCACAGTCATTACAACCATCGTTCCAAACCTCACAACTATAGGGCACAATTTCCCCGTTATTTGTCATTTGGGATGGATCAAATCTTAAGGCCTGAGCCGTGAAAACAGAACTAAAACTGAGTGCCAATATGAGTAAATATTTCATTAATCAAAACTGTATATTAAAAAACCTGATTGGTAAATATGCCACAGAAACGACGGGCAATAAACCGAAATATTGACGCTTAGAAAAAATAATTCTAAAAGAATAACATGGAAGGTTTTTTACCCAAATGTTTAGGGGCAGCTTGCCCCGTTTCTTGTTGCTCGACTGGAGTGGCGGAAACCGTACAAGATTTTAAATCTTCAGTACGAGCAAGATTTCAAACGACCTTTGAGGAATTAGGAATCGTTTTCACCAATGAAGGCGGCGTTCAAATCAGACAAACCAATTGCGGGAGTGCAGAAGGCCAATGTAAGATTTTAGAGTTTAGCCCAGATATAGATATTCGGCCGTTAGCCTGTAAAATTTTTCCGTATAAACTTTATACCGATCCTCAAAATCGAAATCGAGTTTGGATTAGCCTCAGCAGTTGCCCAGCCACTCAGCCAGGTTTAAAAGCCGAAGAAGCGTTTTCTGTTGAAGTGATTCGGCTGATTAAAGATTATTATAAACAACAATTTGATAGAGAAGTTGAAGTGAAAATTTTTACAGGAGTACAACAAGCTTAACGGGATCCTACTCAGCCGCGATCATCTGGGAGCTCGAAACATCCTCATTCATATCAGGAAGTAATAGAAACTGAGGACACTCAATTAAAAAAACTTCAAACATTTGTTCATCATCATTTAAAGGGTTTAACAATAAGCTTTTAAAAGCTCGATCTAAACCTTGTTCTACTTGTTGGTTAGACACTAAAGCCCGGTATTGGTTTGGCGCTCTGGCTAAACGGTTAAACACAAATCGGGTCAAACGGAAAAACGCGAACAAAGACTCACGATCCACTTGATTAGCTTTACGCCAACTAATTCCCAAACGATCAAAAGCCGATTTAACCACCGGTCCCGCACCATAACAATCAAACTTGTGACACGCCTCCCAGCCGAGTTGATCTAGAATTCCGTAAACCCTACAGCCCGTTTGCAAACAAGTGATGTCTAAATTTGCACAGGCCTCTCCAGACTCACAATTAGATTTATAGCCATCTACTTCTTTTCGGCTTACCGCAACGCAACAGAGTGATTCGCACGCGTTACAATCGGCTGCTAATAAATCTGGGACTTTGATACTCATAATTAAATTTTGGAATGTTAAGGCTTATAAAAAAAATCCCCGCATCTTTTAGAGATCGGAGAGAGTTAAGTTTTCAAGTTAATAAAATGCCTCTTACCGATCGGTTAGTTTTAGCAGTACGAGGTTAAGCACTTGAAAATTCATAAGACTGCGCGATTATTAATTTTTACACTTATTTGTCAAAAACATATTTACTAAAATAAAAAATCCCCGCCGAAGCGAGGATTTTATTTACTAGAAGTTATCAAAAACTACTTGTTTCGTTTTCGTTCGTTTTCTTTCAAAAATTTCTTTCGTAGACGAATATTTTGTGGCGTCGCTTCCACGTATTCATCATCTTTAATGTATTCCAGCGCTACTTCAAGCGTTACCGGAATTGGTGGTGTTAAATTCACCGCTTCATCGGTTCCAGAAGAACGAACATTGGTTAACTGTTTTCCTTTCGTGGCATTAACCGTTAGGTCAGAACCTTGGTTGTGTTCCCCAATAATCATCCCTTCGTAAATTTTTACCGCAGGACCAATAAACAGTGGCCCTCGTTCTTGTAGTTTCCATAAACTGTACCCCACTGATTCCCCCGTTTCACCAGAGATAAGCGAACCAACCATTCGTCGTTCGATTTTCCCCATATGTGGCGCGTAGTGAGAGAAAGAGCTAAACATCGTCCCTTCTCCTTTAGTGTGGATGATGAAGTTTGATCGAATTCCCAAAAGTCCTCGAGCTGGCATTTCGAATTCCAACATCGTGTTTCCGTTTTCAAGCACCATGTTTTTCATTTCCCCTTTTCGTTTCCCCATCATTTCGATAATTTTCCCTGACATTTCGTCTGGTACATTAATCACCACTTGTTCAATTGGTTCGTGTTGAGCGCCATCAATTTCTTGCATTACCACTTCTGGCTGAGACACTTGCAGTTCAAAGCCTTCACGACGCATCGTTTCGATGAGTACTGCCAAATGCATCTCCCCTCGACCCAAAACTTTAAATCGGTCAGAGTTTTCTGGGAATTCAATTTTTAGTCCTACATTGGTTTCGAGTTCTTTTTCTAAACGATCTCGAATTTGACGAGACGTCACTAATTTGCCTTCTTGTCCGGCAAACGGTGAATCGTTCACCATAAAGTACATCGCCAAACTTGGCGGATCAACGGTGATGGCCGGTAGCGGTGTTGATTCTGCGTTTGAAGCAATGGTTTCTCCGACAAAAATATCAGCAATACCGGCAATCGCTACAATGTCTCCCGCGGTGGCGGTTTGAGCTTCAACTCGTTTCATCCCTTGATAGGTAAAAATTTTAGAAATTTTACCGCTCCGTTTAGCGCCATCAGGCTTCAAAACCGTTACACTTTGATTTATTTTAAGGGTTCCTGAATGCACTCGTCCTACCGCGATTCGCCCCAAAAAGTTATCGTAGGCTAAAGTCGCTGGTTGCATTCTAAAGTCAGCCGCGTCGTCATGATCGGCCGCTGGCACGTGTTCTAAGAAAAAGTCGAGTAGAGGCGTAATATCTTTTTTCTCGTCGGTTAGTTCTTTCACGGCCACTCCCTCACGCGCGATGGCGTAAATGTAAGGAAAGTCTAATTGTTCATCAGTCGCGCCCAGTTTTACAAACAAGTCGAAAACTTGGTCTACTACCCACTCTGGTCGGGCGGCTGGTTTATCAATTTTATTGATCACTACCACTACTTTTTTCCCAAGTTCCAAGGATTTTCTAAGTACAAACTTTGTTTGTGGCATTGGCCCTTCGTACGCATCTACCACCAGCACGGTAACGTCTACGGTTCGTAGTACTCGTTCTACTTCTGAACCGAAATCCGCATGCCCAGGCGTATCAACAATATTAATTTTCGTACCTTTATAATTAATGGCCGCGTTTTTCGCGTAGATCGTAATCCCTCGTTCTTGCTCTTGGTCATTACTGTCCATCGCTCGCTCGGCCACTTGAGAATGAGCGTCTTTCATTTCATCCGCTTTTAAAAGCGAATCTACCAAAGTGGTTTTTCCATGATCTACATGGGCGATAATTGCGATGTTTCGAATTTCCATTAAACTTTAAAAATAATCTTTAAGTTTTTACTTGGGAAAGGGGGGAAGTCAAATTGATGAAGACTTCATTAAGTCAATATTGAAAAGTATTGTACACAAATCAAATTGTAGAATATGATTTGAATGAAATTAAAAAAATCAATGACTAATATACTACTCGGAATCATTGAACTACCAAGAGCTCTAACCAAAATGCGCAAAACCGACCGCATTATAAAAGATATTATTGATGAAAAAGGGTTGATCTACTTTTCTAAGCACAAAGAACAAATTTTGAGAAGTGCAGGTCTTTAGTTTATGGAAAGAAAAAAGTATTTAGTTGATGAAACTGTTTTTGTTTATCTTGATAGAGACGAAGATGATATTTGCCCATTGTTGGCTAAATTTTTAGAAGGTGGAAAATTATCGAAGCGAAGAAAAGAAGGCCTAAAGTATGAATTATATATGCCATCTGTGAGCAAATATAGGCTGGGCGGAACCTTTTTTTACAGACTTTCTATATATTCACCAAGAAGAAATAAAGAAGCTCCATTATTAAAAGCAAAACAAATATCTTATTTAAGGTTCAAAGTAGCAAAGCTCTACATTTCTGGCACAAAAAAGCTTATGCCTTGGAATAAATTCTTTTATGAATGGAGAAAAATGAATTTGTACATTGATGCAAATACTAAAAAATCACAGCACATTAAAGAAACTAAGAAGAGAAAGATGCTTCCTAGCGAAGTTATTCCGTTTGATATGTGTGAAATAGCCTTAATAGCAAAAAAAGAAAATATGGAATTGCTAAGCTTCAATACTGACTACAAGTTCTTGTATAAAATTTCAGGTAACCAAGTAATCTTTAGATACGAAAATTTAGTAGAGTTCCTAAAAAGACAAAGAGACTAAAAA
>Ga0210035_1002461_pt1 | contig 9772 bp, 5 predicted proteins | sample CryGeymeta201507_FD_183975 | JGI IMG/M metagenome (GOLD analysis project Ga0210035, IMG submission 183975) | Groundwater microbial communities from Crystal Geyser aquifers in Utah, USA - Crystal Geyser metaG 2015-07 (SPAdes) (version 2) | ecosystem: Environmental > Aquatic > Deep subsurface >...
AACAGCTTGCACAAGCGCTGCACGATAGGCAGCCCCAGGCCCAGCCCTTTACTCCGCTCCCGCGCGGCATTTTCCAGCTGCACAAACTCATGGAATATTCTCGTCTGATCCTGCGCGGCGATGCCTGTCCCGCTGTCGCGGATTTCGATGCGCAAATGATTTCCCCGCTTGCGACAGCCCAACAGCACCGTGCCATGCTCTGGCGTATAGCGGATCGCATTGCCGAGCAGGTTGAGCAGGATGCGCTCCAGCAGAATCGGGTCGCTGAACACCCGCGCTGAAGGGCAATGCACGCGCAAGGTGATGAATTTCTGTGCTGCCTGCGCGCTGAAGACTTCAAGCAGGCGATGAGTCAGCATGGCGATGTCGATTTCCTGCAATTGCGGCACAACCACTCCCGCATCCAGTTTTGAAATATCCAGCAGCGATTCGAGCAGGCCGGACATCGCCGCCACGGCCTCTTCCACTTTATCCACGATCTGACGCTGTTCCGCTGTAGTGATGCGCTGGTGCAATTCGCCCATGAACAATCCCAGCGCGTGCATGGGCTGGCGCAGATCATGGCTGGCCGCTGCCAGAAAACGGGTTTTGTCGAAATTGGCTTTTTCCGCCTCATCCTTTTTTTCGCGCAAGGCATGGGTCGCCTGCTCGATGCGCAGTTGCAGATCGTCCTGTTGCTGCTGGAGTTGTTGCGCCATGTCGTTGATACCCTGCGCCAGTTCGTTCAGTTCGATAACCTGCATCTCGGCGATACGGGTATCCAGTCTGCCACCACCCAGATCGCGCACGGCGGCTCGCATGCCGAAGATGGGCAGAGTGATCCGGCGCGCGACGCGCATGGCGGCCAACACGGACAGCAGCAATACCAGCGCAGTCAGCAACAGACTGAACAGGATCAGTTCGAGCTTGGCTTGATGCAAACGGCGTTTGCCCATCGCCAGTTCTACCCCGCCGGCTTGGCTGACCAGTGCTGATTTTGCATTGGCACCGCTGTCATCCAGCGCCAGTTGCGTGGTCACGATGGGCTGATAGACAAACAAAGATGAATCGTTTTGCCAAAGAGCCGCCTCGCCACGGTGCACCAACTGCGGTTCATTCCACTGCACCCTGCCTGCCGTTGCCAATGTATTCCCATCGACATCGAGCAACCTGACCGCTTCCACGTCTTTCTGCCACATCACACCATCGGCCAACTGTTGCAGCACGTTCTGGTTTGAGGCGAATACGGCATACTCGCTTGATGCCGCAAGTTGCCGCGCGATCAGTTCGGCGCGATCGAGCAGCCCCTGATCCTGCTCACCCATGCGGTAATACAGAAAAGCGCTTTCCACCAATACAGCCAGAATCAGAACCGGAATCAGCGCAACCGCCAGCGCCTGCCGTTCAATGCCATAGCGTTTCATCATTTCCCCCTGATGGATGCGCGCAGTTGTTCTGCGTCTTTGATGGTCAGTCCCAACGAACGGGCGACACGGGTGTTGACCGCCACCTCGAACTCTTCCGGATATTGGCTGGCGGGCAAACGCCCGGTCGCCGCAAAGTATTCGATCGCCTTGGCTGCCTGGCGCGCGATTTGTTCGGGTGTGCTATAGATCGCGCACAGCGCACCGGCCCGCACATAATGCTGGGAGAGCCCGATCATCGGAACGCGCCGGCGATAGGTCTCGAGCAAAATATTTCTGATCGTGTCGGGGCGATAGACCGCCGCATCCGGCAGCACCAGCAGCGCATCGGATTTTTCCAGCAGTCCGGACAAGCTCGCGGCAAGCTGTGACGGCTCCGCGACAAGCTGGGTGCGCAGGGTCAGGCCTGCGGCGATCGATAATTTTTCCAGTTCAGCCAGTTCGGCCGGCGGTGTGGCATACAGCACACCCAATGAATGCACCTGCGGCAATGCCGCAGACAGGAGCGCCAACTGACGGGCAAGCGGCTGCTCCACATAGATGGCGGAAAGGGCCGCCGTTGGCCGTAGTGCCCGGATTCCGGCGCGAGGCGTCAATACACTCAACACCGGCTGCCGGCTTTGGGCGAGGCTCGCGGTGGCCTGCATCCCGACCGCAACATAAAGATCCGCTTTGCCCGTCGGCACACTGGAATTGGAGAGGGTTAGCGTGAAGGCGTCTGTATCCAATTCCTTGCGCAACGTCGCAGCGATTTCGCGATAAGCCACTCCCTCATCACTCAATACGACCGCCACCTGCAAGGAAGCCGCACGGGCCGATGTCAGATAAACAAACAGCAGAAACGCAGCCAACACGGCACGCATTGCACGCAGGCAGAAAAGCAATTTAAAAATCAATTTTCAGGGTGAGGTAAGACCGTCGGTCGAACACGTTGCTGGCAACATATTCCGTGTAGTGGTCATTAAACAGATTCTGTATCACCCAGGACAGTTCTCCATTGATTCCAACCAGCGGTTTTAACTGCTGCGCAATGCGAAAATCAAACCGCTTATGCATGAATTGATGATCTGACGGGCCGCGATCGAATGGCTGCATATCACCCTGCTGGTAATACGCAACACTGTAAGCAAAACCTCGACTCAATCGTTGCGTGAAAAGAACGCTCACGCTGTTCGTTGGCACGCTCAACGCCACCAAATCGGCACTCCCTGGAGACAGTGCCGAAACGTTGCTATATCCATATTCACGCGCATGATTGAGCGTAATTGATGTGTCATATCCGAAGTGGTGCTTCAGACTGGTTTCGACGCCACTATAACTGCCCGCCAAACCATTGGCGAAACCACTGCTGGTCGGATAAATTACATTTTCAAACTGATCGTTGAAGATGCGAACATCCAGCGATGTGGCGTGCTGATTGAACTGCCCAAGATAGCCGATTTCGCGCGAGCGGATTTTCTCTGGCTGTAATGGAATCGCATCCGTGCCCACTATGGAACGATCTCCAAACTGATAAGGCAGATCAGGGGTATTGTATTTTTCCGTCATCGAAGGGGTGCGATAAGCAACCGAACCGGCGATGCGTAGCGTGTGGTCTGTCATTACATGAAAATTCAACGATCCGCGCGGCGACAGCTTGACATGGCCTTGCCCGTCGTCTTCCCACATACCACCCAGATTACCAACGACTTGCTGGTCGATGCGCCACTCATCGTGGACAAATATGCGCACGGCTTGCTGCCTGGCCGTATTGTGATGGATATTGGGTGTCACAGGCAGGAACATGCTTGTGCTTTGCGCCTCGTCGTGCGCCAGTTCAACACCGAAAACAAGCCGGTTATCCGCACCAGGTTGCAGAGTTTGCTGTACAGTCAACACACTGGTTTTCGCCTCCACCTCGCTGCGCGCCGGCTGCGGTGGATTCCCAGGATTCAAACTTTCCCAGGTAACATGCCGGGTGTGCGCTAACCTGACGCTCCTTTCAGCGCCATTTTCGCCCTGCTGCAACCAGGTTAGCATCGCAAAAGCGTTGCTGTGGTTCAGATCGTGAAATGGATTGAGTTGTGCATGGCTGTCCCAGAATCCAACCCCCTGCACGTCGCGATTCAATCCCAGCTGAAAATCAAAATTGTTTCGATTATCCAGGTAGTAAGCAGCTCGTAAATTCAGCAATCGCGCCTGATTGTCGTCAAAACTGTTATCCATGTCCGCGCCATAGGCACTGGGGAAGTGCGTCGCCGTTCTATCGTCATAGCCGTGGTCGGTTGTGTAGGCCAGAGACATGCGGTAATCGAGTTTTTCGCCGCGTACACCAAACTGGATCTGTCCATCATTAATCCCCTTGTCGCCATGCGTGAATGCCACATTCCCGCCATCGAATGATGCCGCATCGCGCGTAATGATGTTAATCACTCCGTGGACAGAGTTGGCGCCATATGCGGCGGCGGCAGGGCCTCGTATCACTTCAATACGTTCAACATCATCCACGATGAAGGGCAAGGCCGCCCAATCAACCAAGCTGGTTGGGGGCATATATACGCTACGGCCATCGATCAGAACCTGCATGGAACGCGCATACTGATCGAAGGAACCGTGATAAGAAACGATCGGCTGTGATCCCTTGTAATAGCTGACATACATGCCCGGCACCAGCTTGAATATATCGGTCAGCGTACGAAAACCGGAGGCGGCGATCATGTCACGATCGATCACCGTCACCGCATTGGGAGAATCAGCAAGCGGCTGGCGCAAACGCGACGCAGTGATGACAACCGGCAACTCTTCGAGAAATGCAGATTCGGAATAGGCGACATCGGCGGCCAGCACATGGTTGGCGCAAGACAAACACAGGAACGCCACAAGGTAGCGAAACTGCAAGAAAACCCCGGACGGGGCAATTGTCATAGAACGTGTGTGGAGTCGAACGGCAGGCTGGAATAATCGCATTGTGGCTGATTCCTACATTCTCTCGAAGTTTTCAGATTTCAGTGTCGCCGCATAAATGGGTCCGGGTGAAAATTTGAGCCTCTGACCACCTGCGCCCTGCAAGCATTTACCGGACTGATTGTATCAGGGGATGTCCTTCAACCTGGAATGGGTGGTGAAGATTGGCCAATCCAAATGAAAAACGCCACTGACGTGGCGTTTTTATCACATATTGGCGGAGTGGACGGGACTCGAACCCGCGACCCCCGGCGTGACAGGCCGGTATTCTAACCAACTGAACTACCACTCCATAAAACTTTTAACTGCCATTCTGGTGGGTGCTGACGGGATCGAACCGCCGACAATCGCCTTGTAAGGGCGGTGCTCTACCAGCTGAGCTAAGCACCCTTGGAAAGCGGCGCATTATACAGAAACTATTGATTTTGCCAACGGCTGGCGTCAAAAAAAACTGACTCAACGATGGCGAGAGGAAGTGTGTGCGGCGGCAATTCATGCCCGGCCGCACACTTCGACTCATGAGCGCCTTCAGTGCTTGACGGCGACAGCTACGCCCGCCTCCGCATTCGCGGGGACTGCCGCAGGGATGATTTCGGGCAATGGCTCCGGTTCGCGCTCCAAAGCCAGCGCCAGCACTTGCTCGATCCACTTGACCGGATGGATGTCCAGCTTGTTTTTGACGTTATCCGGAATCTCGACCAGATCCTTGACGTTCTCTTCCGGAATCAGCACGACCTTGATCCCGCCACGCAACGCGGCTAGCAGTTTTTCCTTGAGTCCGCCGATCGGCAACACCTCGCCGCGCAAGGTAATCTCGCCCGTCATCGCCACATCGGCGCGCACCGGGATTCCGGTCAACGCCGACACTATGGCGGTGCAAATCCCGGCACCGGCGCTGGGGCCGTCCTTGGGTGTCGCCCCTTCCGGCAGGTGGATATGCAGATCGTTCTTCTCGTAAAAGTTTTCCGGAATCCCCAGGGAACGGGCGCGCCGGCGCACCACGCTCAATGCTGCCTGAATCGATTCCTGCATCACTTCACCTAAAGTCCCGGTGGTCGTCGTTTTACCTTTTCCTGGAAGAACCGCAGTTTCGATAGTCAGCAATTCACCGCCAACTTCCGTCCACGCCAAGCCGGTAACCTGCCCGACCTGATTGTTCTTTTCGGCGATGCCATAGCTGTAGCGGCGGACCCCCAGATATTTATCCAGATTGCGCGCGCTGACCGTCACTTTGCGCACCTGATCCTTGGTCAACAGCGCTTTCACGATCTTGCGGCAGATCTTGGAGAGTTCGCGCTCAAGACTACGCACACCCGCCTCCCGCGTGTAGTAACGCAGGATGTCGCGGATCGCACTTTCCGAAATATTGACTTCTTCCGGTTTGAGTCCGCTGTTCTTGATCGCCTTAGGCAACAGATAGCGGATCGCAATGTTGACCTTCTCGTCTTCGGTGTAGCTCGATACATGGATCACTTCCATCCGGTCCAGCAGCGGCGCCGGGATGTTCATGCTGTTGGAAGTGGCGACGAACATCACGTCCGACAGGTCGTACTCGACCTCGACGTAGTGATCGACGAAAGTGTGGTTCTGCTCGGGATCCAGCACCTCCAGCAACGCCGACGACGGATCGCCGCGGAAATCCATGCCCATCTTGTCCACTTCATCCAGCAGGAACAGCGGGTTCTTCACCCCAGCCTTGCTCATGTTCTGCAGGATCTTGCCCGGCATCGAGCCGATGTAAGTGCGACGATGGCCGCGAATCTCGGATTCATCGCGCACACCGCCCAGCGACATGCGCACGAATTTTCGATTCGTGGCGCGCGCGATGGATTGCCCCAGCGAGGTCTTGCCGACACCCGGCGGCCCAACCAGACACAGGATGGGGGCCTTCATCTTTTCCACACGCTGTTGCACCGCCAGGTACTCGACGATGCGCTCTTTGACTTTTTCCAAGCCGTAGTGATCCGCTTCCAGAATCTCTTCAGCATGCTTCAGGTCGGTATCGATTTTGGTTTTTTTCTTCCACGGCAAACCGATCAGGACATCGATGTAGTTGCGCACCACCGTTGCCTCGGCAGACATCGGCGACATCAAACGCAGCTTCTTCAATTCGGATTCGGCCTTGGCGCGCGCTTCCTTCGGCATGTGCGCCGCCTTGATCTTCTTTTCGATCTCTTCAATATCCGCGCCGTCCTCGCCTTCGCCCAGTTCCTTTTGGATCGCTTTGACCTGTTCATTCAGGTAATACTCGCGCTGGCTCTTTTCCATCTGCCGTTTGACGCGGCCGCGGATGCGCTTTTCCACCTGCATGATGTCGAGTTCAGCCTCGAGCAAACCGAGCAGGTGTTCCAGCCGTTTGCGCACGTCGAAGATCTCCAGCACTTCCTGCTTCTGCTCCAGCTTGAGCGGGAGATGGGCGGCGATGGTGTCGGCCAAACGCCCGGCATCGTCGATGCCGGCCAATGAGGTCAGGATTTCCGGCGGGATCTTCTTGTTTAATTTCACATACTGGTCAAACTGATTGATCAGCGCGCGGCGCATCGCCTCGGCCTCGCTGTCCGGGTGTTCATCAACCGGAACCGTTTCAATCTGGGCATCCAGATGGGATTGGTCATCCACCACGCGTATCACCTTGGCGCGCTGGATGCCCTCCACCAGTACCTTGACCGTGCCGTCCGGCAACTTGAGCATCTGCAAAATATTGGCAATGCTGCCGATGCGGTAAATATCTTCGGTCGCCGGTTCATCCTTGGCGGCCGATTTTTGCGCCACCAGGACGATACTCTTCCCTGCTTCCATCGCCGCTTCCAGCGCCTTGATCGATTTGGCGCGCCCGACAAACAGCGGAATGACCATGTGCGGAAAAACCACGACATCGCGCAAGGGCAACAGCGGAAAAGTTTCCGTGTGATCAGTAATGAGATTCGATTCGGTCATGGCAGTCAGATTTTAAGTTGGGGACGAGCCGGAGGTGGGGACGTAAACCTTCAATTCAAGCCCCCCATCAACTCAAGCCACCTTGGTGGTATCGGCGTACATGATGATCGGTGCGATTTCGCCCGCGGCAGTTTCGTCCAGCACAACCTTGTTCACCTTGTCAGTGGAAGGGAGATCGAACATGGTGTCCAGCAATGCCTGCTCCAGAATGGAACGCAGACCGCGTGCGCCGGTCTTGCGCGCCAGTGCTTTTTTGGCAATGACATCCAATACGTGATCGGTAAACTCGAGCTCCACCCCTTCCATCGCAAACAATTTCTGATATTGCTTGGTCAAGGCATTGGTCGGCTCGGTCAGGATCCTGACCAGAGATGCTTCATCCAATCCCTCCAGGGTTGCTACGACAGGCAGGCGACCGACGAATTCCGGGATCAAACCGAACTTGATCAAATCCTCCGGCTCCACCTCGCGCAGTACCTTGCCCACATCCTTGCTGTCATCCCGCTTGGCCAGATTGGCAGAAAAGCCGATTCCCGCTTTTTCCGAACGATTGCGGATGACCTTTTCGAGGCCGTCGAATGCACCGCCACAGATGAACAGGATGTTCGTGGTATCAACCTGCAAGAAATCGGTGTTCGGATGCTTGCGCCCGCCCTGGGGCGGAATGGAAGCCTTGGTGCCCTCGATCAGCTTGAGCAGTGCCTGTTGCACCCCCTCGCCCGACACATCGCGCGTGATTGAGGGGTTGTCCGACTTGCGCGATATCTTGTCGATCTCATCGACATACACGATGCCGCGTTGCGCCCGCTCAACATCGTAATCGCAGGCCTGCAGCAATTTCTGGATGATGTTCTCGACATCCTCGCCGACATAACCGGCTTCGGTCAAAGTCGTCGCATCGGCCATGACGAATGGCACATTCAGCAAGCGGGCAAGGGTCTGCGCCAGCAGGGTTTTGCCCGAACCGGTCGGCCCGATCAACAGGATATTGCTTTTTGCCAGTTCGACGCCGTCGTCGTTCTTGTGCTTCAGTCGCTTGTAGTGGTTGTACACCGCCACCGCGAGGATTTTTTTTGCCTGGCGCTGGCCGATGACGTACTCGTCCAGGAGCTCGCAGATCTCGTGCGGGCAGATCGTGCTTGTCCGACTTGCCGCCTTCTGCCGCCCCCTGAGTTTCTTCACGAATGATGTCGTTGCACAGCGCAACGCACTCGTCACAAACGAACACCGAGGGACCGGCGATCAGCTTGCGCACCTCGTGCTGGCTTTTTCCGCAGAACGAGCAATACAAAAGCTTGTCACCCTTGTTGATTTCGGTCGTCATTTCACCCTCCTTTGCGCCTCAAATGCTTGTCCGATCAAGCCCGCTTGTCCAGCACCTGATCGATCAGACCATATTCCACGGCAGCTTTCGCCGTCAGGAAGTTATCCCGCTCGCTGTCGCGCGCAATCTCTTCGACACTGCGCCCGGTATGCTGCGCCATCAGCTTGTACAACTGCTCGCGCAAACTCAATATGTACTTGGCATGAATCTCGATATCGGTTGCCTGCCCCTGGAAACCGCCCAGCGGCTGATGGATCATGACCGTGGAGTTGGGCAATGCAAAGCGCTTGCCCTTTGCGCCAGCCTGCAACAGAAAAGCACCCATCGAAGCCGCCATGCCAACGCACAGTGTCGAGACCTGTGGTTTGATGAACTGCATGGTGTCGTAGATTGCCATGCCGGCCGAAATGGAGCCGCCGGGCGAGTTGATGTACAGATGGACATCCTTGTCCGGATTCTCCGATTCAAGAAACAGCAACTGCGCCACGATCAGATTGGCCACATGATCATCGATCGGACCGACCAGGAAGATCACCCGCTCTTTCAGCAAGCGCGAGAAAATGTCGTAGGCGCGCTCACCCCGGCCACTGGTTTCCACCACCATCGGGATCAGTCCTGAATCTCTTGGCTCCATTAAATTTCGCGTCGCGCCTTGCATCATCTCAATTCTCCATCAACTCGTTCAATTTCGCCGCCTGCTCGGTGACTTTGGCACCCGCCATCACCCAGGCTACAACGTTGTCTTCCAGCACCAGATTTTCGATTTCCTGCAAGCGCGATTTGTCGGCACGATACCATTGCCGAACCTCTTCCGGATGCTCAAAACTCTGCGCATACTCATTGACCAGTGCCTCAACCTGTTCTGGCTTGGCCTGCAAATCGTGTTGTTTGACCAATTCAGCCAGGATCAGTCCCAGCTTGATCCTTTTTTCGGCGCGCTCCAGGAACATATCGGCCGGCAGTTTCAACCCTTGAGGGATCTTCATGCCACGCCCTTCCATATCGCGCACCGTCTGTTCCATCAGGCGCTGTGCCTCACCCTGCACCAGCGCTTGCGGCGCTTCCAGTTGCGATACTTTGAGCAGCAATTCCATCGCGCCGTCCTTGTTGCGCACTTTGACCCGGCGCTGCGCCTCGCGCCCGACATTTTCACGAATCTCCTGCC
>Ga0210035_1002466_pt1 | contig 9761 bp, 10 predicted proteins | sample CryGeymeta201507_FD_183975 | JGI IMG/M metagenome (GOLD analysis project Ga0210035, IMG submission 183975) | Groundwater microbial communities from Crystal Geyser aquifers in Utah, USA - Crystal Geyser metaG 2015-07 (SPAdes) (version 2) | ecosystem: Environmental > Aquatic > Deep subsurface >...
AGCGACATTGCGCGACACTATTATGTCGCGCAATGTGTCGTTCGTCACTTCCCGGCTGCGTGGCACGGTCTGGGAGTTATATGAGAAATTGGCCTCTAGCCCTCTACCCACTCCCATGATTTGCATTACTGCGCTGACATTTTTATCTTGTTTGACGTGCGTGGCGATGCGTAGCTTGCCATTTGACATCAGTGCCGCTGCGCCTGCAGTTTGTCATACTTGATCGGCATCGCAGATGAAAGTCCCGTGGGTGGCGACGACTGCTCGGATGCCAGCAGCCATCAACGTATCGCAACACGAACCGGTGCGGCCGTGGTGCGAACACGGCTCCAGCGTGACGTAGGCGGTGGCACCCTTTACGCTGTGGCCTTGGGTTTGTGCGTCTTGCAGCGCCATGATCTCGGCGTGCGGGCCGCCTGCGCGCTGGGTGTGGCCCTGGCCCAGTACCTGGCCAGCGTTGTCTGTGATAAGGCAGCCGACGCGGGGGTAGGGGGAGGTGAGGTAGAGGCTTTGCTTGGCGCGCGCCAAGGCTTGTTCGAGGTGGGCGTTTGGCATGAAAGTTTTTGAATTCTATATAAAAAATATGCCTCTAACCCTTGTAATAAAAGAGCTGATAGATATTAAAACTATAGCAATAAAAGCTCCGGGCCACAAAGATGTTGCGGCTGATTTGGCTGGTTAAACGCACCGTAACGACGCTTTGGGTCATGTCGGTGTTCATGCTGGTCATTTATTGCACGTTGGCAGCTAACACGCACACCAGGTATTGACTGACAGACGGGCGCGTTGTTCTGATCAGCGGTATCGAAAAAAGTCTTTAAAAAGTTCAAAATTAAAATCATGAGATCAGACACATTTCGCAATCATGGCTTTACCTTAATTGAGCTGATGGTAACCATTGCTATTTTGGCCATCATTGCCTCGTTGGCTGCACCTGCCGTTGGGATGTTTGTCTCGCGCAGTGTCATGCGGGGTATCAGTGCTGATTTCACATTGGCGATGCAGCGAGCAAGATCAGAGGCGATAAATCGTAACGAATGTGTTTCGATTTGCATGTCTGACGATGGATTGACTTGTACTGATACAGGTCAGAATTGGGGCATTGGCTGGATTGTTTTCCGAAATTCGAACTGTGCTGCGCTAACAACAAGTTCGCCAACCGATGCGTCCACTATTATTTTGATGCGTGAAGGGGTCAAAGAGCGATACCAACTCAACAGCCCCACAACCACACGATCTGTCACATTCGGGGCGCGCGGTAATACCACTTCTTCGTCCAATGGTCGTTTTAATCTCACGGATACCTCTGCACCATCAAGTGAAGGCAGTATTGATCGGACATTTTGTTTGGATAAAGCAGGTCGAATTAGAACTTTAGACTATCTATCATCATGTTCATAAGCCTATTTCCCCAGTATCACGTTCACCTTTGGCAGCAGAGGGGAAAGAAGCAGCGCGAGCGTGGCTCCACGCTGATCGAGGTGTTGGTCGCTTTGCTGCTTCTGTCTTTCACGTTGCTCGGCATCGCTGGGTTACTTGGTGCCACCACACGTTACCAATTGGGCGTGGATGGCCGCTCCAAAATTACCTTAATCTATAACGATTTGACAGGCCGATTGCGCACCAATTGGACGCAATCAGCTTCCTATGTTTACAACACAGATTCATGGGCAGCCCAGCAGTCGGCCATACCCACCCGTGGTACCAATTGCAGCGGCACAACTGCCTGCACGGCTGCAGAGCGTGCTGCAGATGATGTCTGGGAGATGCGCTTTGCAGTGCGCAACGCAATGCCACAGGGCAGTTTGTTAATTGACGGGGATGTAGCCAACGGCCTGACCACCACTTTTCTTTGGTTTGATAAAGACAACTCCAGTGACGGTAATGCTTTGCGTCAAAGTGCAACCTGTACGACCTCAATGACACCCATTCAGCGTCATACATGCTGTCCAACAGTAGCCGCAATTGGCTCTACTCCAGGCGTGCGTTGCCTGAATTTCACATTTATTCGCTAAACCATGGAAACCAATTGTTCATCTTTGTTTGCGCGACCTTCCAGGGTCAAGGTAGGTGGCTTCAGCCTGGTCGAGTTGTTGGTGGCTTTGGCCATCAGCATGGTGATTGTCATCGGTACGACCTATGTTTATCTGGGCACCCGCGAAACGCAACGTGCTTTGTTTGAAAAAGCCTTTGCTACTGAAACCGCGCACTACGCGCTCGATGTGATCGGTCGAGACATTGAAAACGCTGGGTTTTATCCATCAATTCGTGCCTCAGGCTCAGCAGTTACAAGCAATGTGTTGATTCAAAGTTATGCCAATCCCGTCACTGCGTCCCCGCCAGTTGCCTATGACACCCCCGTGTTTGGTTGCCAGGTCAATACATACAAGCCAACAACCCCTGGTTGTGCGGCTCATACGGGGACGGTGGATGCGGACACACTGGTGCTCAATAGCTATTCCAACGACGCCTCTGGCTTGGACATTGGCAATCGCGCAGATTGTTTGCGGCAGGATTCTGCCAATGACGCAGCTGTCAATGGCACGCGTCGCAATACTGGACACGCTGCCGCTGCAGCGGCTGACCGTCCTTTCCTGATGCCCGTTCAACCCCTGTTTGTGTCAAACAGGTACACCCTGCAGGCAACCACCATGCAGGTGGAGGGGCAAAGCATCAGCACATTCAGCTTGGCTTGCAACGGCAACGGTGTTTCTACTGCTTCCGATCCTTATTACCCCATGGTCGCCGGAATTGATCAGTTGCGCTTTTACTATCTGGTGCGCGCAAGCGATGCAGCGTCATCCCAATTTCAACGTGCAGATGCACTAGCGGCAACCGACTGGCCAAATGTGGTTGCTGTGCGTGTTTGTTTGTTGGCCAGGTCACTGCAAGCCGCAAAACTGCAAGGCTCAACGTCCTACACCATCAAGGACTGTGACGATGCTGATCAAACGTTTACCGATGGTGTTGAACGTCGCATTTTCAGCCAGGTGTTTGCCTTGAAAAATCACAACCAGCTGCTTAACCCGTCCTGAATCATGCCCTACTCATTTCAACCGTTGGTTGGTCAGCGTAAACAGTCGGGTGTGGTGCTGGTCATCGTTTTAATTTTCATGTTGGCATTGACCACCATCGCTATTTTTGCGTCACGCAACGCGACCATGGGGGAGCGTCAAGCGCGCAATGAAACTGAATACCAAATTGCGCGACAGGCGGCAGAGGCGGCGCTGCGCGATGCTGAGCGCGATATATTTCCTGATGCGGCGTTGCCACTGACTGCAGCTTGCCCACGGACAGGCTCACAGCTGCGTGGTAGCAATCGTGTGGTTAGCGCAGCGGAATTTACAGATGAATGCTTGGGTGGTCAGTGCTGGGTACCTGCAACACGCTACGTGGTGGCTTGGGCGGATGCCACCACATCAAACCCTGGCGAACCCTGGTGGCCAATTTCCAAAGGGGGCATGTGGGAATCGTCTGGTAGCACATGTACTACCTACAAAGGCCCTGTACCTTTTGGTCGTTACACAGATGTGGCTGCACTCGATGGTGTCTCGAAACAACCCGATTATTTGATCGAGTACCTCGGCGAGCCTAACCAGGATGCAGCTTTGGCTGGCAAGGGATTTAAGTGCGACACCCCGTTAATCGGCGTTGAAGCTGCCTTGGCTTCAAAAGACCAGGCCACTGCTGCAGCGGTGCCTGTGCCGAAAATGGACTGTCATTTGTTTCGCATTACGGCACGAGGGTTCGGCCCTTCATCCAATACCGAGGTGGTGATGCAATCCTATTTCAGTATTGTCAAGCCGTAGTCAATTGGTAAGGTCAGCGGTGCTTGGTCTTTTTTGATTTAACTTTGGAGTTCAGCATGAACACCTTCAAGTATTTTTCTGTGCTGTTTAAGTCAGCTGCGTTATTGGTATTTGCTGGGTGCAATGCCAATGCATTGGCAGCACCACCCAATACATCGACTACGGTGTACCCGGCGGTGCCTCCCAATATTTCCTCGGCATCTGGCTCCAAGCCCATGATGATGCTTGCCACCTCCAAAGACCACACGCTTTTTGCGCCGATTTATACCGATTTTGAAGACATTGATGACGATGGCACGCTAGACACGGACTTCAAACCCACCTTCAAGTATTACGGTTATTTTGATGCCACCAAGTGTTACGACTACAGCACCACCGACCGTCGTTTTAATCCGGCCGCCTTGGCGACCATTACGGGGGGGCGCTACACCTGTTCATCCAGCAATAACTACTGGAGTGGCAATTTTTTAAATTGGGCAAGCATGGCACGGCTTGATGTGGTGCGCAAAATGCTTTACGGTGGCAAACGCAGCACAGACACAGCCAGTTTGACTGTTTTGGAGCGCACCCGGCTTAATTACGATGCCCACTCGTTTACCAAGTACTACAAAGGCACAGATATACGCGACTACACCCCTTTCACAACGGAAGCGCTAACAAAGAAGACTGGCGCAAACGCCAATGTGTACGCCGGGCTTACCGTTTGCAACACAGGGACTTCTGACGACAACGCATCCACCAACCTGCCGATCATGCGCATGGTCAAAGGCAACTACCGTCTGTGGGGGACAGTGGAGCACCGGGTATGCAGATTCAAAGATGAACCAACCGATAAGGACAGTAAATTTACAGCCAAATTGGCACGATATTACAAAGACACCGACAAAGGTGGTGGTGGGGTTAACCACGAAATCACTCTGCCTGTGCGTGCTGATGATGGTGCCACCTATGGTTCTGGGGTTGGGCCAGTACTCACCATGCGGGTGAAGGTGTGCGATGCAGATTGGATTGGCGCCGAACGTTGCCAGGCTTTCCCCCCCGACTCCACCACCCATTACAAGCCCTATGGTTTATTGCAGGAGTTTGGTTTGCCGGCAACGGTGGGTGCCGCAGCACGGGCTGAATTTGGTGTGATCACGGGCAGTTATGACAAGAACGTCACGGCTGGCGCACTGCGTAAGAACATGGGTGATTTTGCTGACGAGATCAACGTCTCCAATGGCATCTTTTGTCACAGTGGCACGACCACAGCGACCGGGTGTACCGCAGATGGAAATGGTGCCATCAAAGCGATTGACAATTTTTTACTCTACGGCCGATCTTCCTTGAACTATAGGGGCTCTGCATCTAAACCGCCCTTGACCGATGGTGACTTGCCTGCCTGGGGCAATCCAATTGGTGAGATGGTGGTGCAGGCCTTGCAATACTATGCTTACGATGGCTCTACCCCAACGCCGACCAACCCCAGCACAACGACCAAGGACACTGCCACAGGTCTACCGGTTGTGTCATGGCAAGATCCTCTGTCAAATGCCAGTGCAACACGCAAATCTTTATATGGCAACTCGATTTGCCGACCGCTTTACACGTTGGCGCTCTCAAGCAGCGCGCTGAGCTTTGATGGGCAGGCAAATACGCCCTTTGCCACCCTTCCCAATAGAGCCTTGGGAACTTTGACAAGCTACACCAATGCGGTTGGCGATGCAGAAAATTTGACTGGTGCACTCAAGTCGGTGGGTTCAGTCGCTGATGGGTTTGGTGATTCATGCTCGGGCAAGACCATTGCGTCCCTCGATCGAGTTTCTGGTGTATGCCCGGAGGCGCCCGCCATGGGGGGCACTTACCAGGTGGCGGGTGCAGCGCTGTATGCCAATACGTCCAAAATTCGCACAGTGACCACACCGCCACCTGACTTGATTTATGTGAAGGATGCCTTAAAGGTCAAAACCATGGCAGCATCGCTCTCCGGTGGTTCCGCACGCATTGATGTATTGATCCCTGGAAGCAATCCCAAAAAATATGTTTACATCACTCCGGAAAGTCTTTGGCGTGGCAACACTGGTGCCAATTTGACCTTTGCGTCTATCAGTACCAGCAATACAGATTCTGATAAGCACGGATCTTTCATGCTGACTTGGAACGATCGCTTGCTGGGCGGTGACTACGACATGGACTTGACAGGGTTTTTGCGTTATGACCTGATTGCAAACTCCTCAAGTCCAAGCGGCTGGGACATCAAAATTACAACGGATGTACCTGCCAATTGTTCTGGTGCCGCAGGTACGCACGGGTTCAGTGTGATTGGCGCTACACACTTTGATGGAACCTCGGCTGATCAACGCTATTTGACACATCAGCACTGGAATCGTGGCAGCATTTTGCTGACTGGTAAAGAGGGCTATTTGTGTGGTGACACTAGCTATCGCGAGAAAACAAATTCGAGCAGCACCACAGAAATGTCCTTCAACAACACGAATGCAGATGGCAGTGCCAACAACAAGGTAGCCAACAAAGACGGTGCTTGTTACATCAATCCGATTCCAGAACAAAGTGGGTCGGCTGGCTATTGTGATGTGCAGGATCAAAATTTCCCGGTGTCGTTGCGCTTTCATATGAAGGGTGCTGAAGATGCGGTAGTCAAAGACCCACTCTGGTACGCCGCCAAATATGGCAGTTTTGCGTCCAGCACCAAGATCACCACTGGCAGCAACGCAGGCACTTTTACTGAAGTGGCGCTGCCTGCGGATGTGGCGTCTTGGGATGCAGTAAAAGCCGATGGCACAGCGGGTACAGACGGCGTGCCAGATGCGTATTTCTTGGCACGGCGGCCAGACTTGCTAGAGGAGCAATTGCGTCGCACGCTGTCAAATATTGTTGGCAAGAGCAATTCTGCGCCTGCAACCTCAAGCACATCCATCGAGACTGGCAGCTATAAATACATTTCCAACTTCAATAAAAACGAGCTTTACGGCAGTGTTGAAGCCAAGCCCTTGCTCAGCACAGGTCAGTTTTCTGAAACCGCTGACTGGGATGCGGGCAAAAAACTGGCCTTAGTTTCTGCCACCGCTCGCGTTGTCATCACGAATGACGGTACGACAGGTCTTGCATTGCGTGACGACACCAGTTTTTCAACCGGGTTCACGGACGCGTTGTTGGGTACGGGTTCTACTGCATTGACTATTGCTGAGGGTGGCGAACTGATCAATTATTTGCGTGGTGATAGAACCAAAGAACAACCTGCAGGTGTTTGGCACAAACGCAATGCTGACAACGTCATGGGCACTGTAGTTAACTCATCACCCTGGCTACAGTCGAGCCCGGCAGCGCTCAGAATTGGCACATTGCCCTCAGGTGTACCCAGTTACACCAGTTTCAGTACGGCTCAAAACTCGCGCGACGCATTGCTTTGGGTAGGAAGCAACGACGGCATGTTGCACGGGTTTAAAGCGCTTGGTACGAATGGCGGTGTACCCATTTTGTCTTATGTTCCTTCTCCGATGGTCAGCCGATTGCGCAGCATGGCGCAAAGTTCGGAAATCGTCTCTGGTGTGGATGGCAGTCCTTTTACGGGCGACGTATTTGTGGGAAGTGGATCATCTGCGCTTTGGAAGACGTATTTATTCAGTAGCCTCGGGCGTGGTGGCCGCGCAGTTTTTGCGCTGGATGTAACCAGCCCGGCCGATTTGACCGAAGCCAATTCCGCGACGATTTACAAATGGATGTTCAGCGCTGGCGATGACTCCGACTTGGGTTACGTGGTGGGCGACTACCAAAAACATCCAGTGAGCAACCAAGCCAGTCCTATTGTTCGTATGAACAACGGCAAATACGCCATTTTGGTACCTAATGGACTGGGTTCCACTTCGGGGCAAGCGTCTTTGTTCATTTTGTTTGTGGATGGCTCCAGCAGTGGTACTTGGACAGCGGGAACCAACTACATCAAAATTGCGACCGACACACTTGGCAGCAACGGCTTAATGGGAGCCAACTGGGCCGACACCGACGGCAATGGTACCGCCGACATCATTTACGGCACAGACTACCAGGGTCGGTTATGGAAGTTTGACGTGTCAAGCGCCACGCCGTCTTCCTGGGGTGTGGCGGACTTGCCGGGCACAGATCCCTTGCCACTATTTGAAGCAAAAAGTGGGAGCAGCCGACTCGCCATTACAACGTCGCCTGTGTTAACCACATCAGATAGTCTGAGCGGCATCATGATTCACTTTGGAACAGGCGCTGCAATCCAATCCGGTGACTTCCCGGATTCGAGTAAAACGCAGCGCGTGATCAGTGTTTATGATCGACTTAATTGGACAAGCCCTTCGCGCGCATTGCCTAGCAGTGACTTGTCAACCATGCACCGTTTCGACTTGGTCAGAACCAGCGATGGCGCAAATCTTTATATTGCAACGGGCGGCAACACACTGTTCAACCCCGAGAATGATGATGGCTATTACCATAATTTCCCGCCACTTTCGAGCGGCAGCACAAACAATAACGACATGGTTCTCAGTAGTTTGGTATTCGCTGGTGGCGAGGTGAAAGGGAAAACTGTCAGACCAAATGCTGCACAAGCGGACTATTGCGACCCAGCGCCTTTACCGTCAAATTTCAGTTTCAATCCTCTGACAGGACTGCCCTCTGGTCAACTGGGTACGGTGGATGTGATGATCGATGGCACATTGAAGAAAGTTTATGCCTTTGGTCATACGAGTTCTGATCAAAAAAGTACCAGTGTTTTGAAGTTGTCGGGTAAGTTGGGCAGCATTGCGACGTTGGGCGCAACTGAATTGTCAGAAACCCCTCAATTTAGAGTGCCCTCGCGCCGCCAATGGCGTGAAATTCCGGGCATGCGGACTGATCAGTGATGTCAACTAACCAGATAAAGCATTCCGTTATGAAATCAAAAACAATCAAAGGTTTTACCCTCATCGAGGTCATGATCGTGGTGGCGATCATCGGGATTCTTGCTGCGGTGGCGTTGCCAAGCTACCAAGAATATGTACGACGCGGGCAAAGAGCGGATGCGCAGACCCAGATGCTGGCGGCACAGCAGTGGATGGAGCGGTTTTATAGCGAGCATTACAAGTACAACGAAACCTCGGCAGCAACACCGGTTGCAGTGACCGACTCAACGCTTTGGGGTAGCCAGCCATTCAGAACTTCTCCGAGGGCCGGGGAAGGTACGGCTAGATATAACCTTGCGGTTGCTGCCGCAGCCAACACCTACACCATTACAGCTACACCTGTAAGCACGGATGACTGCGGTAATTTCACACTGACGAATACCGGTGTCAAAAATCGGAGTGGCTCGAAGCCTTTGACGGAGTGCTGGAAGTAGCCCTGGCTCAATCTGTCATCTGCCTCCGCCTCCGGCCAAACATCCGTTAAATAGACGAACAGCGCTGGGTGGGTATGGCGAAACGAAGTGCTCCATATGCCGAATCGAAGTGCTCCATATGCCGAATCGGTTGCCAGGTAGCCGTTCTTCAGCAGCGATGAGTTCAAGTCTGTTGCAACGCGCTCCCCAAGCCCGGTCATTTGCTTGAAGGCCGCTCGTCCCATCTCGGAGTTGGTGCTGAAAAGGTAATGCAAGGCAAGCGCAGCCTCTTTGCGTTCGCCCGTTTTCTTTGAGTCTTCAAAGATTAGCGCGGCCTGAATGTGCTCGCGCATGACACCCACATTGAGCAACTTGCGCATGAAACGCTCTCGGTCAATGCAGGTGTCGAGAGCGTAGCTGATCCAGTCGATCAGACCAGCTTTGGCAATCAACGCTTTCCCTACCGCAGTGGCATTCCAGCCCTTGGTGATGTCAAAACGATGTTTTGATGCTAGACTGGTTTTATGAGAACCACACTAGCCCTTGATGACGACATCTTTGCGTACGCCCGTGAGCGAGCCAAGCGGGAACACATCTCGATCGGCCAGGCTATTTCAAAACTTGCCCGTGAC
>Ga0210035_1002478_pt1 | contig 9733 bp, 9 predicted proteins | sample CryGeymeta201507_FD_183975 | JGI IMG/M metagenome (GOLD analysis project Ga0210035, IMG submission 183975) | Groundwater microbial communities from Crystal Geyser aquifers in Utah, USA - Crystal Geyser metaG 2015-07 (SPAdes) (version 2) | ecosystem: Environmental > Aquatic > Deep subsurface >...
GAACATCCAGTTAACAATGAATCAACTCTTGATTTAAATGAACTTGGCAATAAAATTCTTTTAACTTTTCAATTTGTAAAATAAGTTTTTATTTTTTTAAACAAAGGGCAAAAAACAAAGGGTGGTTGATGTGCTTTATGCACAAGAACTGCTTAGGTGTGCTAATATCCTTACCACACAAAGCTATACCAAGGCGACTAATCTTAGTTTTAAAAAATTAAAAGTAAGTTGTAATTTTAATAGTAATTAGCTATGATATAACCATGAAAAACAAACCAAAATTTCTGATCTTTGATGGCAATGCTATTGTTCATCGCAGTTTTCATGCATTGCCTTTAACTATGACCACTAAAACCGGTGAGCCAATTAATGCGGTTTATGGTTTTACGGCTTTTTTGTTCCGTGCTTTGAAAGAATTTAAACCGACATATGCAGCGGTGTCTTTTGATTTAAAAGGGCCTACTTTTCGTCATAAAGAATATGCTGAATATAAAGCAACTCGAGTTAAAGCTCCTCAAGAATTATACGATCAAATGGATCGTGTTAAAGAAGTGGTGCGGGCTTTGAATATTCCAATTTATGAAGAACAGGGCTTTGAAGCCGATGATGTGATTGGTACGGTAATAACTTTAGTCCATGATAAGATTGACACGATAATTGTAACTGGTGATATGGACGCTATTCAATTAGTTGGTGAGTCTACTTTTGTGTATGCTATGAGTCGAGGTATTTCTGAAAGTGTCTTATATGATACGACAGCTGTTAAAAATAAATACTCCTTTGAGCCGTTACAGATGATTGATTACAAGGCTCTTAGAGGTGACCCTTCGGATAATATTCCAGGGGTTAAGGGTGTAGGTGAAAAAACGGCTACGGAATTGATTATCAAATTTGGTAGTCTGGAGGCTTTGTATGAGGCTATTGATGAAGACTCTGAAAAGTTAGCGACTATTAAGCCACGAATTTTAGAGTTATTAAAAGAGCATAAAGATATTGCCATACTTAGTAAAAGATTGGCGACGATTCGTAGAGATGTGCCACTAGATTTTGATTTGGAAGTTTGCAAATTGGGAGGCGTGGATGTGGCGGCAACTTCAGAGTTGTTTATTTCTTTAGAATTTAAGAGCTTATTGCCACGCTTGAGAGAAATTTTTGGTGAAACGGTTACGACCGAGGTGGTTGAAGATCTGGTGAAGGTGGAGATTGAATATAAAGTAGTCGATACGGAAGATGATTTTAAAAAAATAATTAAAGAATTAAAGAAACAGAAATTAGTGGCGATTAGCACCAAGACAATCAGTGCTGAAGATTTAACTATCAGTGGCGTAGCCTTATCTTGGAAGGCTGGTCAAAGCAGTTATATAAACTTAGCAGGTAATGGCGGAGGATTATTTGGTGATGGCTGGTTAGCGACTTTAAAACCAATATTGGCCGATGAGAATTTGAAAAAAATTGGTCATGATATTAAACAAGATTTTAAGGCTTGGCGTGCTAGCGGCTTAGAATTAAATGGAATAATTGGTGATACTAGACTGGCTGATTATTTACTAAATCCTGATAATCGTCAGCATGATTTAGCAGTTGTTGTGTTGCGAGAATTACAAAAAGAAATGATAGCTTCAGCTAAACAAATCGGTCAGGCCAAACTTGATTTTGAAGTCAGTACGATAGATAGTGTAGCTAAAATTGCCAATGAAGAGGCGGATATGATTGGTTGTCTGAATGCAAAATTACACCAACACTTAAAAGAGTTTAATCAATTAAAGTTATATGAGGAAATGGAATTGCCGTTGATTAGAGTGTTGGCTAAAATGGAAGAACGGGGGTTGCTTTTAGATATTGAATATTTGAAAAAATTAGATGAAGAGGCGGATAAAGCTTTAGCCATTTTAACGGATAAAATTTATAAAGAGGCTGGTGAAGAATTCAATATTAATAGTGTTCAACAGCTACGGACTATTCTGTTTGAAAAATTAAAAATTTCCACAGTAGGAGTTGGTAAAACAAAAACAGGTCACTCTACCGGCGCCGATGAATTAGAAAAATTAAAAGAAGCTCACCCGATTGTGCCGTTAATTACTGAATATCGGGAATTATCAAAACTTTCTTCAACATATATTAAAGCTTTACCAAAATTAGTGAATCAAAAAGATGGTCGTTTACATACTACTTTTAATCAAGCGGTGGCTGCTACTGGGCGATTGTCTAGCACTAATCCTAACTTGCAAAACATTCCAATGAAGACTGATCTAGGGAGAAAGGTGCGTCAAGCCTTTATTGTGCCTAAAGGTAAGACTTTATTAAGTTTGGATTATTCACAGATTGAATTAAGGCTTGCGGCACACATGTCTAACGATCCGACGATGATTAAAACTTTTAAAGCAGGGGGCGATATTCATCGCACGACAGCGGCTAAAATTAATAATGTGGCCCTGGAAGATGTAACAAATGAAATGCGTCGAGCCGCTAAAGCTATTAATTTTGGTTTGTTGTATGGTCAAGGACCAAGGGGTCTGGCTCAAGGGGTGGGAATCAGTTATAATGAAGCTAAGCATTTTATTGATCAGTACTTTATTAACTTTGCTAAGGTTAAAGGTCTGATGGATAAGATAATTTTGGAAGCGCGAGCTAAGGGTTATGTAGAAACTTTGCTGGGGCGACGTCGGTATGTACCGGAAATTAATTCTACTATAGTGATGTTAGCTAAGGCGGCTGAACGAGCGGCAATTAATGCACCACTGCAAGGTACAGCCGCGGATATGATAAAACTAGCCATGCTAAAGGTTGATAAGATGATTAATGAGCAATATGGTGATAAGGTTAAGATGATTTTGCAGATCCATGATGAATTAGTATTTGAAGTTGATCAGAAGTTAGTAGTGGAAGTCATGAACTTAGTTAAACCACTGATGGAAAATGTTTTAAAATTAAAGGTACCAATTTTAGTAGAAGCAAAAATTGGCACTAATTGGGAAGAGATGAAAAAAGCGTAAATTTATGAAAAACAACAAACTTAATTTGGCGGCAGCGATTGTGTTGTTAGTTGATGCTGTAGTGATTATTATAACGGAACTGATGTGGGGTAATGAAGTTTTACGACGATTATTGGCCATGCTAGGCTTTTTTCCGTTACTTGCTTTAATTATTTTTTGGTGGTGGCCAATCGGATTCGCACCACAACTAGCGGAAGGAGAATTGTCGAAGACTAAAGACGATAAAGAAATGGATTGGCAAAACTTTTTAAGAAGATGGGGAGCTTTAGGTATTTTAATTGCCGCGTCAGCCTTATTGATGTTTTGGCTGTTGAATAAATTTTAGAGAGCTTTGATAAGGTTATAGTAAAAAGAGCCTGGTTTTCTGGGTTTTTTATATTTTTATTTAATATTAGCCCAATAAAGGTTTAATATTGTTAACATTGCAGTAATAGAGTTTACTGATTTATATCGTCGCGCTGTTATTGAAAAAAAATAACAGCACAAAAATTGTATAAAGTGGGTAGGTTATTAATATAACTTGCCCGCTCTTTCGTTTATGGTTTTTGAAGCTTCCTATCACTGATTGTTAGGAGGCTTTTATTATTTTACAATCCTTGTTAAGATTAAGAAGTGATACTATAACTTTATAACTTTATGAATTTTGAAAGATTAAACAGTGGTAGTGCTGACAAGGTGCCTGCCATGAAAGACGAAGATATAAAAAAGAAGATTGAGTTTGAGAAAGTGCCTGCTTATATGGATGCTTATAAAGACGCTGAAAGATTTTTGAATAAAAACTCGGTAGCGATTAATGATAAAAAATTTGTCGATTTTTACGGGCAAGAGTCAATTATTAGCGACAGAGAAAAACTTAAAAGTATAAAAGCAGAAAGAGGTGAGGGGCTAGTGGAAGAGGAGGGTAAGGCTATTGCAGACTTAGTGGAGGCGACTATTCTGCATGGTCTAGCTGAATCAGAATGGTTTGGTGAAAATATTCGCGCTACTAAAACGACTGAGTTTGATGATAACGTTGAGGGTGTAGATATCGTAGCCGAAGTTTTCGACCCAAAGGGGGCTAAAGAATCAAAGTTCATTGCTTTAGCTGTTGATGCTACTTATGCTAATGATTTGAATAAAAAAATTATTCGCATTGGTCAGGAAATCCGAGGTGTCTATAAACACAAAAACGATAAGGCATCGAGGAGCCCTTTGGCTAGTGTTAAATATTATATCGATATTAAAGGTAATGTTAAAAATATCAAGAGCGTGCCTAAGGTAGTGGCTTGTTGTGATATTGATACGGCTGAAAATATTGGTGAAAAATATTGGGGTCGTAAGGATAAGTGCGTTGGTGAGGTTAAAGACAAAAAAGATTTGAAAGATGAGCAAATTAAATTCCAAATTTTAGAAGAAGCTTTAATTCAGCTGGATTATTTTGGTCGTTATGCTGCTAAGCAAGATGTTGTTTGGTCGATTGAGGCTAGTGAAAAATATCAACATCTATATAAGGATTTATTGACGGTGTATGAGAAATCTAGCCGTGAGGTGGATGCTGATGGTGAGCCGATTATTTATAAAACTCGCAAAATGGTTAAAAATCCAGATGGCACATTAGAAAAGACTTCGACCGGTAAGCCGGTGGTCAAGGAAGTATCTAGCTACAAACTAGTGGATCAGGGTGTTCGTGATAAATCATTCGCTCAATTGATAAATGAATTGAGCGGTTTAGATCCGACCTTGGATATTCGTCGGCCGTATGATCAACTTCAGGCTAGCGTAAACCAAAGTATTTAAAAAAATAAAGGGATCCAGTGGATCCCTTTTGTATTAGCTTGAGAAATAATCGTTTATTTGCTTTGGAGTCATATTTAGGCAAAGATTATATTCTGCCAATCTTTCTTCTAATATGCCTCTGGACATTTCACTGAATCTTAAAGCATAAGTTACTTGTTCAAAATAGTTTTCGCTGACCAGATTTTGTAAGCTTCCTTGAAGAAAAGCCAGCAATCTGGTTGTTTTTTGGGCGAGCGACAGTTCCTCCATGGTGGATATTTTTTTTGATGAGCTTCTCAAGTGACTCTCCATAATTTAATTTTTAAAATAAGTTTTTTATTTATAGCATTATTTAGTTAAAATGTCAATAGTTAGATAAAGTGTACCATAGACTTGTTTTGTTTTATCCTAAGTTTGGTCATTTTATTAATAATTTTGGTTTTTTAGCAAAGTGGTATACAATTAAAGTAATAATTGGTTAATAAGTAATTATATGACTATTAAAGATTTGCATGGCAGACGCTTGGGTATTTTGGGGTTAGGTTTGGAAAATTATTGGCTGATAAAATGGTTGATAGCCCATAAGATACATGGCCGTATTATTATTTGTGATTTGCGAGATATTACTACCTTAGGAGAAAAGTTTGTTGAACTTAATAAATATGAACACATTACTTGGCAACTAGGCAAAGAGTTTAATCAAAACTTGGATCGTTATGATATTCTATTTCGTGCGCCGGGCTGGCCTTTGTCTTGCCCGGGAATTGCTCAGGGTCTCAAGAAAAATAAAAAAATAGTGGTAACGAGCCCGATGAAATTATTTTTTGATGTGTGTCCGACCAAAAACATTATCGGAGTGACTGGTAGTAAAGGTAAGGGGACAACTAGCTCTTTGATTTTTGATATTTTAAAAACCGCTAAAAAGAGGGTGTGGTTGGGCGGTAATATTGGTGTGGCACCTTTTTCTTTTATAGATAAAATTAAGGCAGAGGATTTTGTGATTTTAGAATTATCTAGTTTTCAGTTAGAAGATTTACATCGTAGTCCTAAAGTAGCTGTTTTAACTAATTTTACTCCAGAACATTTAGCGCCGGCTGATCCTAATAATCCAAATTTTCATCCTTCCTTAGCGCATTACTGGATTAGTAAATTTAATATTGCTAAGTGGCAAAGCGCGCGTGATTATTTTGTGGTGAATGAAAAATTAAAATTAAAATTATTAAAGTGGGAAATGAAGTTTGGTAAATTAAAACAACGAGTTAGTTATTTTGGTGTTTCTGATTTAACCAGTGGTTTGCCGGGACAACATAATCGAGAAAATGTTGATGCGGCTGAAGTGGTAGCCAAACTGCTTAAAATAGAGCCAAAAACAATTGCTATAGCTGTTAAGAAATTTAAAGGCTTGCCGCATCGTTTGGAATTAGTGGCGGAAAAAAATAATATAAAATATTATGACGATAGCTTTGCGACAACGCCTGAGTCTACAATTATCGCGTTAAAATCTTTTGAAGATCCGATAGTTTTATTAGCCGGTGGAGCTGACAAACAAGCAGATTTTAAAAATTTGGCTAAAGAAATAAACAAGCGAGCAAAATTCGTGGTACTTTTAAATGGTACGGCGACGGCTCGGCTTAGAAAAGAAATAATAGCTAATGGATTTTCGGCTAAGAAAATTAAATTGGTGAAATCGATGGATGAGGCAGTGATGACAGCACGAGATCAATCGGAAAGAGGTGATGTGATTTTAATGTCAACTGCTTGTGCGTCTTTTGGAATGTTTAAAAATTATAAAGATCGGGGGGAACAATTTGTGAAGTTGGCTAGGAATTAAAAAACCCATAATCTTGGTCGAAGGTTGAAAAATTAGGAGGGAAATTTTCCAAACATCCGAACAAGATTACGGGTTCTTTTTGTTCGAAGTAGATAGTTGATGCGCATTTTACCGCCTGCAAGTTGACGAGAGAAAAGTTCAGATGACCAAGGAGGGGGGGCACCTAAACTAAACCTGACAACAAACAAGCAGTAAGACGAGCACCAAGTTTTTAGAGGACAGCCCCAATATCTTAGCAAAGAGAGCCAATTTGTCAAGGTTGACGCTTGGACTGTTTTTTAGCTAAGCTTTATGGCATAATAAAATCAAGGATCTTAGAATATTATTTATGGACATGTTATCTCATATTTTATTAAACAATTTGGTCTACAAAGATGTGGTACCGTCTTATCGATTTTGGGCGATTTTATTTGGGATTGCTCCAGATATGGTCGGGTTTGGTATAATGTTTAAAGTGGAATATCTCAAAAAAGCTTTGTTTTATAACAAAATGCCACATAATCTAATTCCTAGAGCGGTATTTGTAATCTATAACGCTGCTCATAGCTTGGTATTGTGGTTGATTGTTTTCGGTTTGTTGTATTTATTAGGGCAACAATGGTGGGCACTTCTGTGGTGTGGTTGGGCAATACATATAGTGGTGGATATTTTTACTCATGGTGCTAATTCTTTTCCGACTAAGATTTTTTGGCCATTGTCTGACTGGTATTTTCCTGGTTTTGCTTGGTCGCAAAGAAATTTTTTGATTTTGAATTATTCTGTTTTTGCGATATTATATGCATTGTTTTATTTTTAAATAACAGCATGACACAGGGACGAGAAATTAAGATTATTAATTTTGATTATATTGGGTGTAGCAGAAATGTTATTGCTACTTGGATAGATCCACGCATTCGCGCGGATAAATGCGAAATATATGGATGAAGAACGGGTCATTAATACGAAGGCGAAGGACGGTGAAGAAAATTGGGAGAAGTCTTTAAGACCTAAAAAACTGACTGAATATATTGGGCAGGAGGCTTTAAGACAGAATTTGGAAATTATGTTAACAGCTGCCAAGCAACGTCAAGAAACCGTTGAGCATCTATTGTTTTATGGTCCGCCAGGGCTTGGTAAAACCACTTTGGCACATATTATTGCTAATGAACTGGGGGTTAATCTGCGTTTAACAGCCGGACCAGTGATTGAAAAGGCTGGAGATTTGGCAGCTATTTTAACCAACTTACAAGAAGGTGATATTTTATTTATTGATGAAATCCATCGTTTGAGTCGAACAGTGGAAGAGATTTTATATCCAGCGATGGAGGATTATGTTTTGGATTTGGTCATTGGCAAAGGGCCGTCGGCCAGGACGCTCAGAATTGATTTAGCTAAGTTTACGATTATTGGAGCCACAACTAAAATTAGTTTGTTGTCAGCACCTTTAAGAGATCGCTTTGGTGCAGTGCATCATTTGGATTATTATACACCAGAAGAATTGGGACAGATTGTGAAGCGATCATCAGGGATTTTAGGCGTAGATTTAGATGAGGCCTCGATGGCTGAGGTGGCTAATCGGTCTAGACGGACACCGCGTGTGGCTAATCGATTGCTTAGACGAGTCAGAGATTATGCACAAGTAAAACATGCTGGCAAGGTAGATGTGACTATTGCTAGTGAAGCTTTGAATATGTTGGGTGTTGATGAACTTGGTTTAGATAAAATTGATTTAGCTATTTTGGAAACAATTATTGATAAATTTGGAGGTGGACCTGTTGGTCTTAATACTTTAGCGGCGGCAACTGGCGAGGATAGTGAAACAATCGAAGATGTGTACGAACCGTATTTGATGCGTTTAGGATTTTTGGATCGTAGTCCGAGAGGCCGAGTGGCTACAGTTAGAGCTTATGAACACTTAGGAAAAAGCCAAGCTGGTCGATAAATATAGGTATGTGGAAATTAACAGATTTTGATTATAATTTGTCGGACAATCTTATCGCCACGGCCCCAGTAGAGCCACGAGATAGGGCTCGTTTATTAATTTTGGACAAAGCTGATGGAAATATCGTCCATCGACATTTTAACAACATTTTGGATTATTTAAGCCCGGGAGACTGTTTAGTCTTGAACAACTCTAAAGTATTACCAGCTAGGTTAAGTGGTATTAAAGAGAGTGGTGGAGTGGTGGAAGTTTTTTTAAGCAAGCGTTTAGGGGAGGTGTGGGAGTGTTTGTTAAAAGGACGCGTGAAAGTTGGCCTAGTTTTAAAATTATCGGAAAAATTAACAGCTACTTTAGAAACAGCTAAAGATGATGGAACTTGGTTAGTTAGATTTAATTTAATTGGTAGTGAATTTTTTAAAGCAGTGGAAATGATTGGGCAAGTGCCATTGCCACCGTATATTATTAAACAACGCGGCGACGATAAATTATCAGCGAGTGATAAAACCGACTATCAAACGGTGTACGCGGATGCGGAAAAGCAAGGTAGTGTGGCGGCGCCGACGGCTGGATTGCATTTTACGCCAGAACTTTTAGAGATGATTAAATGCAAAGGCGTTGAGATAGTGTTTATAACTTTGCATGTAGGTTTGGGAACTTTTTTACCTGTTAAAGTAGATAATATTGAAGAACATCAAATTCACAGTGAGTGGGCTGAGGTATCTCAAGAAACTGTAGAAAAAATAGTGCAAGCTAAGCAGAGTGGTAAAAAAATAATCGCCGTCGGGACGACTACAACTAGGACATTAGAATATTTTGCTAATAAAATTTTAAGGGATGTTGCTGGCTTGGCTGATTGGGTGGATATTTTTATTTATCCGCCATATCAGTTTAAGATTGTTGACAGTGTGATTACTAACTTTCATCTACCAAAATCAACTTTATTAATGTTGGTGTCGGCACTGGCCGGTAAAAATAAGATTGACGAGGCTTACAAGCAGGCAATTAGTCAGAACTATCGTTTTTATAGTTATGGCGATGCAATGTTGATAAAGTAAGTTTGTGAAATAAAGTACGGTGATGAGTTTAAAATCTGGAAATTTTCTTCTGGATATAGATTTTTTCAAACCAGCTTAAAATCTGGCAATTTAATAGCAAAATATGGTTCGACTGTTCCGCAACTCGTGATAAATCTGGATTAATTTTTAGAGGAATTGATTTATTACTCAAACATGC
>Ga0210035_1002488_pt1 | contig 9705 bp, 9 predicted proteins | sample CryGeymeta201507_FD_183975 | JGI IMG/M metagenome (GOLD analysis project Ga0210035, IMG submission 183975) | Groundwater microbial communities from Crystal Geyser aquifers in Utah, USA - Crystal Geyser metaG 2015-07 (SPAdes) (version 2) | ecosystem: Environmental > Aquatic > Deep subsurface >...
TAGACTGGCTAATCAATAAAAAAATCACCGTTCACAATTTTTATCAAAAATTATTTTTTTGGCTTTTTTCTGCCCTGCTCGGTGTTATTGCCTTAATTATTAGACAAATTTCTCATTTACCAGATGCCACTTTGCCTAATTACAACATCTTAGACAAAATAGTTTTAATTTTTTATTCTCTAGGCGCTCACTTAACTAAAGTTTTTGTACCCATCAATCTATATTATCCCTACGGCTATCCAGCCAAATTTTATAATTGGTTGTCTTGGGAAATTTATGCTTATGCTTTTTTAGGAATACTAATAATTGCTCTAATTAAAATTATTAAAAATCGTGAATATCGTTTTTGGCTTATTTGGTTTATCATTTGTTTATTACCCATGATAAAGTTTAATAATTATTCTACGCCTTTTTTAGCTGATCGCTATCTTTATCTCGCCTCCCTTGGTCCACTAGTTATCGCCTTTTCTTATCTACAAACTTTACCAAAAAAATATTATCGTTTAATAAGTTTAGGTTTAATCAATTTGGCTATAATTTTTATTTTTATTACCAGAGAACAATCCTCTGTTTGGCGTAATGATTTAACTATTTGGGAATATAGCCTAAAAAATAATCCTAAATCTTCTTTTACTTTAGGCATGCTTGGGCAAGTATATTTAAACGCTGGTCTAACCACTGAGGCTAAAAATTATTTTGCTGAAGCCGTCGCCATTAACAGTCAAGATAAAGTTTTAAATAATAATTTAGGCTTAGTTTGTCTAGAACTACAAAATCTGCCTTGCGCTCTAAAAGCTTTAACTATCGCCACCCAAGAAAATACCGACAGTGCTGACCCCTGGCGATTACTCGCTAAAACTGAATTACAAGCCAATCTTTATCAAGCTGGTTTGTCTAGCATTAACCAAACTATCATTTTGGATAGCCAAAATGGTGAAAATTACTATCTTAAGGCTTTGATAAACTTAAAATTAAACCAGCCTAAAGAGGCCTGTACTAATTTAGCCAAAGCTGTTAATTTAGGTTATACTGACACTAAAGAATTAATGCAACAAATATGTCCATCAAAACTAAAGACCCCTTAGTCGCCAAATTGTTGATAGACGAAGCCAAAAGACAAAGCTCCACTATTAATCTCATTGCCTCTGAAAACTATACACCCAAAGAAGTTTTGGAAGTTTTAGGCTCAGTCTTTACCAATAAATATGCCGAAGGTTATCCCGGTAAACGGTATTACCCCGGCAATACCATAGTTGATAAGCTGGAACAATTGGCCATTACTCGCGCCTGCAAATTATTCGGCGCCGAACACGCTAATGTCCAAGCACTCTCTGGAGGCCCGGCTAATTTAATTATTTATCAAGCGCTTTTAAAACCCGGCGATACCATAATGTCTTTAAAACTTTCTCATGGCGGTCATTTGTCACATGGTCACAATGTTAATATCTCCGGTCAATCTTATAAAATAGTTTTCTACGAGATTGATCCAGTGACTGGTCAATTAAATATGAAAAAAATCGCCAAGCTCGCCAAAGACTGTCACCCACAATTAATTATCGCTGGTTTCTCCGCTTATTCTCGAGCTATCGATTGGCCAGCCTTTGGTAAAATAGCTAAGTCAGTTAAAGCTAAGCTCCTAGCCGATATCTCTCACACTGGCGGTCTCATCGCTGGTCAGGCATTGCCCAGCCCCTTTCCTTATGCCGATGTCGTTATGACCACTACTCATAAAAGTTTACGTGGCCCCCGCGGCGCTATTATTCTTTGTAAACACGCTTTAGCTAATGCTATTGATAAAGCCACCTTTCCAGGTTTTCAAGGTGGTCCGCACATGAATAACATTGCCGGCATCGCCGTCGCCTTACAAATAGCCAGCGGTCGTAAATTTAAAACTTACGCTAAAAATTGTATTAAGAACGCCAAAGCTTTATCTGAAGGCTTACAAAAATTTAATTATAAAATAATTTCTGACGGTACCGACACCCACTTGCTCGTTATCGATTTAGCTGAAAGTGGTTGGTCAGGCAAAGAGGCTGAAGAACGCTTAGAAAAAGTTGGTATCACCGTCTCCCGCTCCACAATCCCTAATGATATGCGTAGCCCTCTAAACCCTTCTGGTATTCGCTTAGGCACCTTAGCTATGACTACCCGTGGTCTAACTCCAGCTGGAGCTAAACAAATCGCCGGCGTTATCGCCGCCACTCTCAATAAAAAATCCAATCTCACGGTTATTAAGAAACAGGTAGCCAAATTTTGTCTTAAGTATCCTATTAAATAAACCTATTTGCCGAATTACTAGTTTATGTTAGTATTGTTTTGAATTAAGTAAATATATGGAATTAATCAACGGAAAAGAATTAGCCCGGCAAATTGAAGACGGTATTGCCGGCGAAATCAATTTACATCCAGCTAGTAGGCCTAATTTGGCGATTATCCTGGTCGGCAACCGCCCTGACAGTACTCTTTATGTCCGTCTTAAAGAAAAGACAGCTAAAGAAGTCGGTATTGATACTCACATCTACCGCTTAGAAGAAGCTACTGCCACCCAAGAAGAATTGTTGGAAGTTATCAAATTTCTTAATAACGATCTAGCAATTGACGGCATTTTGTTACAATTGCCATTGCCGTATAATTTTGACACTGACACAGCGGTATCCACTATCGTCTTTGATAAAGATGTTGACGGTTTTACACCAGAGACCTTAAGTCACTTAACAGACATCTCTAATCCAGGTCGTTTATTATCTCCAGTTTTTTTGGCGGTTCTCGCCTGCCTAGAGACTGCCGATCCCGATTGGCGAACCAAATCCATTGCCATCGCCGGTAAAGACACTATTTTCTCTAACAATCTCCTTAATCTTTTACAAGCCGAAGGTGCCAAAACAGAATTATTAACACTGCCTATCGATTCTTTAAAAAGCCGTTCCGCCAATATCTTAATTACTGCCTTAGGTGTAGCCGGAATTATCACTGAAACTGAAATAGCTCCAGGAGTTATTGTAATTGACATCGGTATCAGTCAAAACGCCGAAGGCAAAACTGTCGGTGATGTCGCCCCTGGAGCAGCCGAGGCCGCTGCCTATCTCACTCCGGTGCCCGGTGGCATCGGCCCACTCACTATCGCCTTCGCTCTCAAAAATACTCTAGACGCTTATAATCGCCATCAGCATATTTAATCATGAACCAAGAAACCAAAAACAAACTCTTGTCCTTACTAAAACATTATTACGGTTTCGATCGCTTACGCCCTGGTCAAGAACAAGCTATTGATAATGTTTTGTCTGGCGTTTCTAGCCTAGTCGTTATGCCTACTGGTGGTGGCAAATCTTTATGTTATCAATTACCCGCTTTAATGCTAGATGGGCTCACTATTGTTATCTCACCTCTCATCGCTCTCATGAAAGACCAGGTCGATTCTTTAAATCGTTTAGGTGTTCCAGCCACCTTTATTAATAGTTCCATCAGTCCAGCTGAGGCCACTGCTCGTTTACGAGCTGCTCATGACGGTTTGTTTAAACTGCTTTATATTGCTCCAGAAAGGTTTTACAATCATGATTTCATAGAAGGCTTGCGTGATTTACCCGTCTCTTTATTTGCGGTTGACGAAGCTCATTGTATTAGTCAATGGGGTCATGATTTTCGTCCCAGTTACCGCCAAATGAATCGAGCTCTAAACATTGTCGGCCACCCCACTATTATCGCTTTAACCGCCACCGCCACCCCGGAAGTCCGCACTGATATCATCAAACAATTAAACCTCGATAACACTCGTCAAATCATTACCGGTTTTGCTCGACCCAATTTACAATTCGGGGCTGCTGTTATGTCTGAGGGCGCCAAAACTGAATTTATTATTAATCAGTTGCTTACTCTCCCAGAACCAACTGGTATTATTTATGCCGGCACTCGTGGCCGTACTGAAGATTTAGTTAATTACCTAGCTGAAGCTGGTATCAATGCTACCGCCTATCATGCTGGCCTAGAAGCTAGCGAACGCGAACGCATTCAAGACAATTTTATGTCTGACAAAACTCCGATTATCATAGCCACTAACGCTTTTGGTATGGGTATTGATAAGTCTAATATTCGTTTTGTTATTCATGACGGCTTACCACCGAACATTGAAAGTTATTATCAAGAAGCTGGACGCGCTGGACGAGATGGAAAAGCCAGTTTATGCTTTTTACTTATCAGCTCTCGAGATCGCTACCTCCGAGAATTTTTTATCAAAGGTGATAATCCTCCAGTTGAAACTGTTTTAGATGTTTACGATGTCTTAATTGCCGATGGCGATAATCGTCAAATGTTTACCTATGCCCAGCTTAAAGCCCAGCTAGGTGAAAGCGTTCCAGACATGGCGATTGGCACTGCTCTTAAAATTCTAGAAAGCGGCGGTTATATTTCTCGTTCCAGAGAAACACAAGGCCAAGCTTCTTTGCAATTACTGACCGATTTCAACAAAGCCGCCTCAGCTATAAGCTCCGGAGCCAAAAAACAATTAGCTCTGTTAGCAGGTTTGGAAAATAAATATTTTGATCAGTTAACCAAAGGTTGGCAAGTTAACATCGAAGAAATTGCTACTGGTCTAAATGCTAAAAAAGCCACCTTAAATACTCTTTTAAAAACCTTAAGCGAAGCCGGTCATTTAGATTACAAACCACCCTTCAAAGGTTCGGAGGTTTTAATTTTAAAACGCGTGCCTCGTGATGAAGTTGTTTTAGACCGTCAAAGTTTATCCGACAAATACACCGCCGCTTGTCAAAAATTAGATATCATGGAAAATTATGCTTATCACCAAGGTTGCCGTCAACAATATATTTTAAATTATTTTGGCGAAAACAATGCACCCCATTGCGGTAATTGTGACTGGTGCGTTCAAAAAGGCGCTAAACATTTAATTTCTAATACAACCGATTATTCCAAAGAAAAACTTAAAAAATCTAAACAAACGGCCAGTTTAACCACCAAGCTAACTCAATTAGAAACTTTTGAATTATTGCAAAAAGGCTTAACCCCCAAAGATATTGCCAAACAACGCGATATTAGCGTTAATACGGTTTACGAACACCTCGCCTATCTGGCTGGCAAAAAACTTCCTATCGGTCTAGATAAATTAATAGATAAAAAAAACCAGGAATTGATTATTAAAATGGCTAAGCAAGTCGGTTTTGAAATTTTAAAACCCTTAAAAGAATCTTTACCAGAAACTATTAGCTATAATCAAATTAAACTGGTCTTAGCTGATGCCAAAGTTAAAAAATTGCTATGAATGAACAAACTCGCAAACGTCTTTTAAAAATGGTCCATGATAATTATCAAGCCATCGCGGAAGATTTTAGCCAAAGTCGCGAACGCTCGCTCTGGCCGGAAATTATTAAACTGATCAACCAATACTTACCCCAAGAAACCGAAGCTAAACTTATGGATATCGGCTGTGGTAATGGTCGCCTTTTAGACAACTTGCCAGACAATACCAACTATCTTGGCGTTGATATTAGTGCCAACTTAATTAACATTGCCTCCAGTTACAACCGTCGTCAACAACAAGTCGCCTTTGCCACTTGTGATATTTTAGAATTAAATCAGTTGCCACAAAACAATTTTGACATCATCACCGCCATTGCCATTTTACATCACTTACCAGGTCAAACCCTTCGTCGTGACGCCCTTAAACAATTAAAAAATAAACTAAACGACCGAGGCGTGATTATTCTTAGCGTTTGGAATCTCTGGTCTAAATCTCGTTATCGCCGAACCATTTGGCGCTTTTGGTTATTAAAATTAATCAAAAAACATCACATGGATTTTGGCGATATTTTACTCAGTTGGCAAAATAAAAATACGCCCCACTATCAACGCTACTACCACGCTTTTACCAAACGCCAGTTAATAAAATTAGTTAAACTCTCTGGCCTCAAACTTGTTTCTCTTAGTAAAGATCAAAATAATTATTACCTAGTCCTCAAAAAGGCGTAGTTAAAAAATAGTTTATAGCCTAGGATACAGATTTTTGATAACCTTTAAATTCGTTTTAATTTAATAGTGAAATTAGGAGAGTATGTAACCGCATGTTTGAGTAATAAATCTATTCATATAAAAAATCAATCCAGATTTATCGCGAGTTGCGGGACAGTCGACGTATATTTTGCTATTAAATTGTCAGATTTTAAGCTGGTTTGAAAAAATCTATATCCGAAAAGAAATTCCTCTAAACAAAAAATCTCTCAATAATTAATTGAGAGATTTTTTATAACAAATGATTTTAAGCGGTAGTCTCAGTAGTTTCATCAACCTTAACCGCTTCAACACTCTCCACTGGAGTTTCCTCTATAGGAGCCTTGGCCGCTTCTTCGGCAACCACTTTGGCCTCAGTTACATCAGCACTTTCTTGCTTCTTAGCTTCTAAGGCTTGTTTCTTTTCAGCTGCTACCTTTTTGGCCATTTCTGTTCGCATTTTCTTAGATAATCTAGAAACACGAAGTTTTTCACCTTTAATAATTTCTCTGTCAACTAATAAATTGTTGACAGTCCCTGTCATTTGGGCCCCAACCTCTATCCAATGTTTAATGCGATCAGCTGATACCTCCAGCTGTTTGTTGTGTGGGTTATAAGAACCCAGGATTTCTAAAGAATTACCATAGGTATCTCGTCCTTTTTCAGACACAATTAAACGATACATTGGTAAACCTTTTTTGCCTTTACGGGCTAATTTGATAGTTAACATAATTGATCAGTCAATTTAAATCTGCTTAAATTGAGAACTTGCCTATGACGTGGCAGTGTTTATAATTCAAGGATGAGCAAATCCCTGGCCTTATTGAATAACTAGTCAATCACCTTGCTGAGCGGGTAGCGGGAATCGAACCCGCCTCTCAAGCTTGGAAGGCTAGCATAATAGCCACTATACGATACCCGCAATATGTGGGTTAAAAGATTAACAACTTATTCAATTTTTTGTACCTCTAAGAATTATCAACAGCACTCAAACAGGGCTAACATTAACATAAAACTTCTACTTTGGCAATAGAAGTTTTATCTGTCATTATTTAGCTAACATTAAATAAAAAATACAAAACACAGCCTTATTTTATACATTTCAACTTGATGAACTTTACAAACTTTATGAATTTTATAAACTTATTTATTGCACCGGTTTACGTCCCTCTACCTGCCACTGCTGTATATATTCTAAGCACAAATCCTTACTAACCTGAGCTTTACCAAAATTTTGTTCGCATTGATACCTGGCAGTTTCTAAATCATCTGACAAATTTTCCGAATAAAACTGTAACATTGTTACTCGACAACCCAAAGGTTCTGTACTGCATTTACTAATATCTAAACCTGCTTCTTTATAACGCTTTAAAGTAATTACAGTTTGCTGACATCTAACTTGCTCAGTGGAAGTTAACTGATTTTTACACCTATTAAACAACGCTGTCATTTCCAAACAAATTGATTCATCTAATTGACTAATCGCTTTTTGGATTGTTCTGTCCACTGAAGATTGCAATTTAGTTCCACAATTAACTATCTCCCCACAATCCATGTCAGCTCTAACTAATAAGAAACCAAAGGTTACACATAGTAATAAAGTTGCTATAAAAAAACTTTTTCTAGAAAACCAACCAACCGATAAAGCTAGAAGTGAAGCCACAACCAACCAAGAAATCATCGCCACCCAAGACCAGCTATTCATTGCTCCAGGCACAGGAATCACACCATAAATAAAAGTCTGGCTATTACAAACGTCAATCGTTATATTAAAATAATGAGGTGCCATTACTATCTGATAACCCATTATCCCTAAATAAGCTAGCATTGCCAACCAAGAAAATAGTTTCATTGTATTACAAATTTATAATGATATATCCAAAGCACCTGCACCTCCCTCATTTATTTTAGCTAAACGCCATCGGTAACCATGATTAGACAAATAGCCTTCTAACCACGGCTTTAGTACTGGATGACCATTGACAGAACCAATTCCTTTGCCCGTGATAATTCTAATTAACCGATAATTTTTATTTTTAGCCTCAGTTAAAAAATCAACAACCTCTTCTTGAGCTTCATCTAAAATAAAACCGTGTAAATCTAAGCTAGCTTGAGGGGTCTGAGCATATTTATTATTTTTCAGTCGAACCATATTTACATTATATCACTTTTCCAAATATTTTACCAAGCTCGTTTAATCACTCCCGCTCCTCGCAATTCTTGCACCTCATAAAACACTGCCCACTGCCCAGGAGTGATAGCTCTTTGTACTTCCATAAACTCTATTTGCCATTCACCCTCTACTAAGCGTAAAGTTCCTTTAGCTGGTTGATGTCGATAACGCACACTGATTTCTCCAGCCCAATCTGTTTTCAAAGGCTCTCTCGTCCAAGTTATCTGTTCTAAACTGGCGTGTTTAAGCCATAACGCTGGGTCATCTCCATTACGACTAACTATTAAATTATTATTTTTTAAATCTTTATTAACCACAAACCACGGACCATTACTAAGCATGGTCAGCCCCTCTCTTTGTCCAATAGTATAAAATCCCAAACCCTGATGCTGACCTAAAACTTTTCCTGAAACATCAATCACCGCTCCTGCCTGACTGGTAATTTTATCCATCAGAAACCGTCTAACATCAATCTGCCCCACAAAACACAATCCCTGACTATCCTTTTTTTCGGCCGTTACCAAATTAAGTTCCTTGGCCTTAGCTCGCACCTCCGGTTTAAGCATCGCCCCAATCGGAAATAAAACTTTACTTAATTCTTTTTGAGTCAAAGTGCACAAAAAATAACTTTGATCTTTATTGTCATCAACCCCTTTTAATAAACGATAACCTAAGATATCATGCTCTATTCTGGCATAATGCCCGGTCGCTACAAAATCTGCGCCGAGAGCCAAAGCCCGTTCTAAAAATAATTTAAACTTGATTTCACGATTACACATTACATCTGGATTAGGCGTTCGCCCAGCCTCATATTCAGCCAAAAAATAGGCCATCACCTTACTTTGATAAGCCTCTTCAAAATTCCAAATATAAAAAGGTATATTCAGACGCTCAGCCACTAATCTAGCATCCATCGCATCCTGATCAGTAGAACAACAAAAATTACCAACATCAGCTGTCCAGTTTTTCATAAAAACGCCTACCACCTGGTAGCCCTGTTCTTTTAGTATGCCCACCGTCACCGAAGAGTCAACGCCTCCTGATAGACCGACAAACACCCTTCGACCAGACTCAGTACAAGCCTTATTTTTATTAGTATTAGTCATAATGCCTTATTATTAGCCAAAATAAACATTCTGTCAAACAACTAAAGACACCTTGCCAAAACTCGCTTTCTATATTACTATATAAATCTATGAATTATATTACCAGTTCCGCTAATCCGCGAATTAAAACCCTCAGCCAATTATCTAAAACGCGTGGCAGACGACAAACTGGTCATATTTTAATTGAAGGCTCACGTGAAATAGAACTAGCCGTTCGTTACGGCTGGGAGTTGTTAGAAGTTTATTACTGCCCAGATTTATATCAAGGGCCATTACCAACCGCTCCCCAGAGTTTTAATATCAGTCGCGAAGCTTTAAACAAAATAAATGATGGAAATTCAGTCGCCTCCATCGCACGTTACTTTCATATTAGTCGCCAAACCATTATGCGCATTCGTGATTGTGTGCCAGAATAGAGCATCATTATCTAAT
>Ga0210035_1002496_pt1 | contig 9672 bp, 10 predicted proteins | sample CryGeymeta201507_FD_183975 | JGI IMG/M metagenome (GOLD analysis project Ga0210035, IMG submission 183975) | Groundwater microbial communities from Crystal Geyser aquifers in Utah, USA - Crystal Geyser metaG 2015-07 (SPAdes) (version 2) | ecosystem: Environmental > Aquatic > Deep subsurface >...
CCGGCGGTATGCATCGACATACCAACTTTTATCAAACGAGTCCATGAACACTTTGGAGGTCGACCAATAATGACCAGCAATTTCCAGATGATCATAAGACTCCATCAACTGAGCCTTCTGTTTTTTGTCAAACGCTTCTGTATTGCTTAATGCATTTATAGTGGCGTTTATTCGACCATTAGGTCTTTCTCGTTTAGGCATAAACAACTCAGCAGGAATTTTTACCTTTGCCAACATGAACCTTTCTTCTTCACTTTATAAATCCGGTCTGTTTTCGAGTTTTTACCACAAATCGTTACAAGACTTATTACGTTTGACTCGTTCTTTACTAGGGGTACGACCCGATTAACAAACCCAATCGCACATGATCCGTACAATTCAATATCGAACAATATCTGGCAGTAATGTTTCTTAAACGTTGCTATCAAAACACTTGCAACATCAACATCAGGAAAATCCTCGTTCACGCAGTCGTTCACTAAAATGCTTTGTGACATTTATTGGATATCTTACATGTTCTTTAATTGATGTTTCTACAATAGACATGATTACCTAACAAATTTATCTTGAATGAACTTTTTAGCCGATGCTACCGACTTGAAAACTTCCTGACCCTTTTGTGGCATATCACGGAACTGAGTCATCCACTTGACCAGAATAAAACGATCAGAGTACACATTGATTGCACCGTCAAGAACTTTTGTCTTGCAAAACAAGACGTTGTAGTATGATTTTCCCTTTGCGTCAGTTTGCTTTGTTTCTTGAATGCCATATGCATCATCTAGACCACCAAACTTCAAGGTTTCAGTCAACTCATCAACTGCTAGTCTACGCGAAAAAGAGGCGTTCATGATTTAACTCCTAACTCAATGACTACATCTTACAGACTTGGCGAATTATCGTCAACAATTATCGCGCAAGGCTAAAAAATGCAATGAATTCAACGAGTTTGATATCGCGTGAGAGTAGATTAGACTTCCAACTCTGGTCTTCCTCGGTGCGACATGAATCAATCGCAGACCAAATTTTCTCTGGAACAATGATTCCAACTGATGTTGTCAGTCCTCCCAATGATTCCTGATCTTCATCAAAAAACACGGAAAGATATTCATCATATGTACTTAGAAAGTTAATGATCTCATTAATATTTTTATTGTTGCCTCCATTCAACACTATAATGGTTTTATGGCAACTTGCCCATTCAAAATAATCTGGAAAGTTTTCGCTGTAGTTGCTCATTTCAGATACAATATGAGCAGTCTGAATGCCTTGTTGAATGCTCGACAGATAATAATTTACGAATGTATACAGTCTCATTCTTCAACTCCATGATAATTGATTAAACTCGTCATATAGTCATTGATGAACTTCGCGCCAACAGGATTTTGCGAGTGTACCGAAAACTTGAAATCTTTCGGAAACTTCTCATTATGGTCCAACATAAATTCATTCAACCAAAAAAGAAATTTCTTTGTTGTATCAGCACCACCAAGGTCATGATCGAATGCGATTTCTTCTGGAATTCCGTGAATGGTAACAATACGCGACGCATCAAAAGAACTCCTGGCAATGATCCAGTCGTTCGTAACAGGATTGCGTTCATCGTCAATAAACAGTTTCATGTTGTTCTCCTAACTCAATGACTACATCTTACAGACTTGGCGAATTATTGCCAACTTCTTTGATTGGTGCTCTCACGGTGAGTCAAACACCGGTTACTCCCGTACCAAGGGAGTGTAATATCACTATACTATGAGAGCATTATTTGGCAGGGGATACTGGATTTGGACCAGTGATGCGGATTTCAAAGACCCGTGCCTTAGACCAGACTAGGCGAATCCCCAATTAACCTTTATATGGAAGACAACCTCGGTTGCGCTCCGAGCAACAACAGTTTTGCAGACTGCGTGGTTCACTAGCTCCATCGTTGTCCATTAGCGAATAACTCTTGTCAGAAAATCATTTGCTAATGGCGGGGGCGCAGAGAATCGAACTCCGATCATTCGGGTAAAAGCCGAAGATAATGCGCCATTATATGACACCCCCACATGTGGTCCCTTGCCGCAGGCTTGAACTGCGTTCCCCAGAGTAAGAATCTGGTGTGTCACCTGTTACACTTGCAAGGGTTTTATTGTGTTGCATTGTTTCGTGCCCAAGCATGGCCTTCTTACTTTTTCCCATGCGCTCCGCATTTTCGTGTCATCATTGCAGGCACGTCTTTGTTGCGAGGTTTCATTTAAGTTCCTTTCTTAGCTGTTATTTCAAAATATCACGAATTGGAGTACCGTCCTTCTTATGATACGTGCTAGAGTTATGACTATGATCATTATACTTTCGATAATGCGCTTTCATTTCATTGCCTTTGGTTCACTAGAAAACAGACCAAGAGACTCAATGCGATTTCTGATCATCTTTTCCAGAGTAGGATCGCCAAACTCAAAATCATCTGGAATACCCAAACACGCTTGAGGACGTTCAATACCAGCATAATTCAATGACATCTTGACAAATTCATCATGGTCATGATTAGCACAAATAATGAGTTGTGCCCATTCAAGCAACGCAGCATCCAGAGGAATCAATGCATACTCGGAACTCGTACCAACCGCACGTGGGTTGATGTTTTCGTAGTCACGGCACAAAACACGGGCAATCGTTGGGCTACGCAAGATGCCCGCAGAGCATACACAAAGCACACGCAAGGCCTTGCCTTGATATTCATTCATTACGTTGTGCAACCGGTTTCTGCCAATCTTAGTATCAATCATTTCATCTTCTCCATCACAAATTCGTATGTTCTGACAATCATGCAAACTGGCGAGAGAATAAAAATCAAGCTATATCCCCAAATTTTGTAGAGAGTAACATTGTGAAGTTGCATAAAGTCTTATTCCTCAACAACTCCGATGATATCCTCATGCTTCATGAGCACACATTGTTCGTTATCGACATGCATCACCTGTGCTTTGTTCCACGTGACAAGGACCTTATCCCCTACGACAACATCAGTCACTTCTGATCCAACAGCGAGTACCTTTGCCAACGTTGTGTCTCCAACGCTTCTTGCACCTTCAATGATGATGCCAGAAGAGGTGGTTGTGGTGCGCTTGACTTCCGCGACGAGAACATTGGTTTTGGTTGGTTTGATTGACATACGTTTTCCTCATGTTAATAAAATGGTGCCCGATGACAGGATTGAACTGCCGACCTTCTCCTTGTAAGGGAGCTACTCTACCGCTGAGTTAATCGGGCATTAATTTGGCATCTCACTAGAGAGTTGAACTCCACCCTGCGATTTTGGAGATCGCCGTGCTACCGAAACACTTGTGAGATATAAAACAAAAGGGAGCATCTATGCTCCCTTGATGATACTTATGACTCATTAATGAATCATTTTTCCGACATGACTTTACGTGCATGTTCAGCTTCTGGAGATGCGGGATGCATCACATGAAGAACATGATTCTTATCAATGTTACGAATCGGATGGAAGATTGACTTGCCAACTTCTGTATGCTTGATGTTGGTAGACGATGTTGCCATTGCGATTGCATTGATGCCGTGACCGTTAGGATTCTCTCTATGATGACGAGAAAGTTCTCCACCGCGATTGTCATGCATGTACGTTGGTGAACTCTTTCCGTCTACGGTATCCATTGCACGAGGAACATCATGGTCACTATATTTGTATGATTTTCCTTCATGAGTAACACGACCAACCCTATTCTTTTCGTCATGATACTCCGATGATTCCCCATGTTCAGGTTCTGAATGCTTCAAGTCATAACGGCGAACACGTTCAACTCCCTTGGCTTTCTCATAATCTTCTTGATCAGCGCGATTGGCGTGCTTTGCATATTTTACATAATCTTCGTCACTCATTCCCCCTGGAGTGTTTGGATGACGAGTCTGTAGAACAGTAAAAGCAATTCTGCTTCCGTGCTTGCCTTCGCCAGGAGTGCCGCGTTCGCGCATGGCTTTCGTTAGTGCTTCATGCGCTTCAATAGCCTTCTTGTGAGTAGGAATACCTTGATCCGACAACGTAATATTTGTGTCGTTTCCGCGCATGTCATGTGTATCATACTTTGAGCCATACGTCTTACCGTATGTATTCACCTTGATCTTCTGACCTTTACCGCTCTTATAGTTTTCACTATCCGCACCAAAGTGCTTCTTGATCGCATCAGAATGAGTAAACGCTTGGTGACCAGTTGTGGTGTCTGGGCGAACAATCGCGCCTTTACCTTCCTTCTTTGCCTTTGCTGCAATACCATGAAGTTGATGATACATCATCAAATCAACATCATGACGCGAACTCGCGTTATGAGAATCCATCTGGTCATACGATCCGCGGTGCCCCTTGGTTGATGCGAACTTTCCGCATCCACCTTTTGCTAGACAATCGTGAACACAATTTCCCTTGCCGTGACATGCATTCGTTTGAACGTAATCTCCATCGGCATTTACAGTATGCTTACGAACATCAGGAGAACCAGAAAATCCAAGAGAAACGTGTCCGTTCTTTTCAGAATCGTTGTCGCCCTTTAGATTCGTGATCGTGTCGCCTTTTGTGGTATCACGAAGAGGTTCAGATGCTTTCGCGTCCTTATAACGTGCCTTGGCTTCCTTGACCTTTTTAGCGTATGCAGTAGGATTAGATTTTTTCAATGACGAGAACGAATCAAAGTTGCGTTCTGCTTCTGCTTTGCGTTCTTCATCCGTAGGAGGCTCTTTATCTGGCAGCCCGTGATTACGAATAATACCAGTGACGCCGCCAGCAGTTTTTGGATTAGTATCATGAACAAACACCTTCAAGTGGGTGTTTACAATAGACTTTGCTGGTTGCTTACCATGTTCCGTTTTATATTTTTCGATGTTCTTGTTTGTTGATTCTTTATCTTCTGAAGGTGTCCCATAATGACGAAATGCTTGTTCCTTGTCATAGAATGGATGATTCGAACGATGTTCGATCTTTCCGCCCGATTTGAATACCTTCAAGTCTTCTGTCAATTCTTCTGGATGCATCCATTCAGATTCCGTCAAAGCGCGACTAAACGAATGCGCGAAAAATTGTTCTTCACGGAAGTCGTTCCGCGCTTTGTTGTTCAGGAAATCTTTGAAGTTTTGCATATTTACCCCTAAAATTAGTTGTTGATCATTTATTTATCAAGATACTTTGTTATATAAATAACAATGAGTCCGTAGATTTCCTGTTAGAGCAAGAAATCAACATCAGGGAGACTTGATGCTGTCAGACTCGCAACTATTTATAAGATAAAAATACAAGAGATAATTAAATCGGGTTGGAGATGTATAGTTTTCGAGGATAGAAAATATACAACCAAAGACGCATCTGAATATATAAAATGGATGCGGAGGATGGATTCGAACCAACGGGGTCAAAAGACGTTGGATTATGAGCCCAACACGCTACCAGGCTACACTCTACTCCGCATTTGTTAGTGCCGACTGTTTCTGTTACCAAGTACAATCGGCGAAACTCTGAGTCTAGATCAGTCTGCAATTAAGCAGCCAGACGAACCTCGTAAGTTGCATCGTTAGACGCTTCCATGTTTGCATTTCTGCTTGTGTCTTCTTAGACCGGGAAATCCCAATCCTAACGGCTTCCAACATTTGCCGATCCTCCAGCATTGTACTCGTCTACCACGTCGAAACCGGGACTGCCCCATTAGGAAGAAATCTAAACTAACCGCCATGTTAGCCCAGCCTTTCGGTAGTATGCATATGCATTTAGATTTCTTTCTGGTGGAGCAGAGGGGAGTCGAACCCCTGTCCGCAGCATCTTTCCTAGCCTTCATCGAATTCTTTATAACTTCGCTTTTAGTTCTTCCAAATCTGCTTCCATCTTTGAAACTTTTGGCATGATTATCGAATGATCAGTATTCAAAATTGTCTCATTATGAATCGCAATATGCTTGTATAGATCAGCGGCCTAAGACTTCAAGTTAGTAATCTCGTTTTGTAATGTTGCTTCAATCCAATTAGGCAAACTCATTATATACTCCATTCGTTGTGATTGATTATTTATTGGTGCCCATCCCGAGATTCGAACTCGGGCTGTACAGTTTTTGAAACTGCTGCCTCTACCTATTGGGCTAGACGGGCGATATTTCTTTATCAACTTTCAACGAAAAATCTTCCACTTTTGAGGAAGCTCTTTCCAGTAATCCTTGTTCCATACTCCTGAAGAAGGATCGTTATATGAATCAATCATTGCATCCATCTCCGACTTATGTTTAGTCGCTGCTTCTAACGTATAGAACATTATCCCCTTTGGATTGGGATCAGACGGAGATACAGACATAAAATATTCTATCGTAATAAACTTTCCATTGGGCGAATAAAACAGGATAATTTTTGGTTTCTATATGAAAGAATTTTGATTGCTGGAATTATCCTAAAACTTGGCGCCCCGAGAGAGATTCGAACTCCCATCTAAAGGTGTAGAAGACCTTAGCTCTATTCCGTTAAGCTATCGGGGCAATTTGTTACTTCATCGTTTGAAACATCTTGATCGACTTTCGCTCAGAACCTTTCAAAGGATGTGTTGCTATTGCTGTGCACGAATTACAGTCAGGTTCAAAGAACATATGATGATCGATATCGTTGAAGCATATATGACAACCACGCATCATTATTGTGGGCGTTTAACTTTCTAGTGCTTGTAATCGCGCAAAATCCACGATCTGGTGCATATGATCTAAGAAGGTTATACATCAAATGCATCGAGGCTGAATGCCCGCGGGCATTGTTATTCCATTGGTGTTTAATGATCAAATATTGTTCTTTTGCCAAAATCTTGTTCATGTCTATCTTCTAAAATGTAAATGGTTTAACTACTAAAATTAAACTTACATTTATGGAGGACCGTGATTTAGAACCTACAACATGATTCATGCTCCTGTTGATTGATAATATTGGTACTCTCAGTCGGGCTCGAACCGACAACAAGATGTTTTAGAGGCATCTACTCTGGCATTGAGCTACGAGAGTATAATTTGGGGTGGCGCATCAGTTATGACCTGACAACTCTCTGATTCACAGTCAGAGGCTTTACATTAAGCTACCGTCACCATTGAACTTATAAAATTGGTGGGAAACTTTGGAATCGAAACAAATATGTATTTTGTCGTAAACATTTTTGTCAAAATGCTTGCTCTACCGTTGAGCGATTTTCCCATTAAATGGCGGAAGTGGTAGGATTTGAACCCACGGACCCATCACTGGGTCGGCGGATTTCAAATCCGCTGCATTAAACCATGCTCTGCCACACTTCCATAAACTTGGTACCCACGGAGAGAGTCGAACTCTCATTGACCCATTATCTGTGGCTACGGGATATAAATCCGCTGTTTTACCGTTAAACTACATGGGTATTGAAACTTGGTGCCTGGCCTCGGACTCGAACCGAGAAGCAACTCGTTCTAAGCGAGCTAGGTATGCCAATTCCCGTCAACCAGGCTTTTTATTCTATCGGTATACTCATATAAATATTTGTTGATGAGTATACCGATGTATTACAGGATGATTTTCTCGTCAAAGGAAAAGTTTGATTTTGTTTTGGTTGCTGTAATCATCCTAAAACTTAATACGTCTTCCCTTATACCATCCTTGTTCGAGATACAAAGAAAGATCGTCTTTTTACATTTTTTATTTCCTATCAATTCGTGCCAGATCCAACATGTTCCGAATTGAGAATTGTTTGATGGTATTTTTAGTCTTTCTTTTGCTTTCAATGACATTAACTTTTTGGTATCTTCTGAATGAATTTTTCCTTTAAAGCTAATCCATCCTTCTAAGTGTCCTCGCTTTGCTGTGCTACTAGCTAAACCAGGATTCGCTAGTTGAGTGGCCACTTCGCCAAGTTTACCAACAATACTCGACCAATTTTCTCCGTATCGTTCAAACAATTTTTGGTTGGTGTTTTTCGATTTTGTTTATTTCTCAACCTTAATGATTCAGTGTCAGAATTTATATAATCCCACCCTGACCACCTCTTCTGAGGTTATAAACATCTTCTCTCAGAAGAAATTCATCAGTTACAACCTATTTTCTCTCGCATACATAGCTTCCGAAGTCTCGAAAGTCTCAAGTATGACTTTTTCAAAATTCTCCAAGCCGTATTTCTTAATTGCTCGTTGAATTATTGCTCCAGAGCCCGTATACCCCATCATCTAAATTTTGAGTCTTATGAACTCCTACGTAAATCTTCCCATTCACCTTGTTGGTGATTTGATACAAGTAAAAGAACAAGGATTTCTCCGTTTGTCATATTACTTGTATTTGTAAGAAGTTTACTTTTGTGTGCGGGTGCCCGGATTCGAACCGGGGTCTCGGCGTTGGCAACGCCGAATAATAACCAGGCTATACTACACACGCATTAAATGGAGCAGCTAGGGATGATCGAAATCCACTCTCCAACGCTTGGAAGGCGCGGGACTCTCCATGAGCTTAGCTGCATTGATTGGCACCCTCTGCCGGAATCAAACCGTTCTAATTCGTCCGTAGCGAATCGTGCATTCATTACACTTCAGAGGGCATTTTATATAACAGGATGAACGTTAAGTGCTCTACCACTGAGCTACCAACGACGAGTTTAACCTCACCGCCGAGGTGGATTCGAACCACCGACCACTCTCTTAGAAGGAGATTTTAATTGCTGTAGTCATCCTAAACTGGCGACTCGGAAGGGAATCAAACCCTCTTGTTCTCCCTAGACAGGGGAGCGCATTATCTTAATGCTACCGAGCCATAATTTGATCTGGTTGTCAAACAGAGTATCACAGAGACCCTAGGGCCACTCATTCCCATGACGTGTCTTTCATTCGATACACACCAGATGGCATACCTAGGTCGGTTTATTCATGGCAATCACGCCACTTCATTCGTCGCAGTTATCGACCACTCTGCCGACTAGGCAATGATTAGTTGCCGCGTATGGTCCGTGATGAGAGATTTGAACTCCCGTTATTCTCCGCCCCAAACGGAGTGCCATACCGGACTAGGCGAATCACGGATAATTGGTGCTGGACACAGGATTCGAACCTGTGAGGGGTTTCCCCGACTGCTTACAAGGCAGCTGCCGTCGACCGCTTGGCTAATCCAGCTTTAACTATTTCGGTTTTCTATTATTTGAACGTAAATTTTCTTGTAATTCATTGTAAGTTACTTATAGATAAGACATTCTGTTTATAACTTACAAAATTTTGGTCCTTCCATCAGGGATTGAACCTGAATCTGACGATTATCGGTCGCCTGTTCTAAACCAGTTGAACTACAGAAGGATTGTTTTGGTGGAGGATATCGGCATCAAACCGATCTGATGTCCGCATTGCAAGTGCGGTGACCACGTCAAGCAGTCCCATCCCCCTTATATTTACATTTTTCAAAATGCCATCTTTTCATTATGCCACCCTGACAGTCTTTCCGCAATATGGGCATGATTTTATTCAAAAAATCAAATCCACCACTACCACCTCTTCTGAGGTTATAAACGTCTTCTCTCAGAAGAAATTCATCAGTTACAACCTATTTTCTCTCGCATACATAGCTTCCGAAGTCTCGAAAGTCTCAAGTATGACTTTTTCGAAGTTATGAGCGCCGTGCTTTGCGATTGCAGCCCGAATAACTTTTCCAGAGCCCGTATACCCC
>Ga0210035_1002508_pt1 | contig 9623 bp, 10 predicted proteins | sample CryGeymeta201507_FD_183975 | JGI IMG/M metagenome (GOLD analysis project Ga0210035, IMG submission 183975) | Groundwater microbial communities from Crystal Geyser aquifers in Utah, USA - Crystal Geyser metaG 2015-07 (SPAdes) (version 2) | ecosystem: Environmental > Aquatic > Deep subsurface >...
CCCCTTCACCCACGAGCCGATTCCCGTGTTCATCGCCAACTACGTGCTGATGGGCTATGGCGAAGGCGCGGTGATGGCGGTGCCGGCGCATGACGAGCGGGATTTTGCCTTCGCGAAAAAATACGGCTTGGCCATCAAGCCGGTGATCAAGCCCGCCGACGGCGAGCTGGCCCAGCCGCTCACGGAAGCCTATGTGGAACCAGGCATCCTGTTCGACTCCGGCGATTTCTCCGGCCGGACTTCGCAGGACGCCATCGAAAAAATCGCCCTGGTGTTGAAGAGCCTCAAGCTGGGCGAGAAGCGCACCACCTATCGCCTGCGCGATTGGGGCATTTCCCGGCAGCGTTACTGGGGCTGCCCGATTCCCATCGTGCATTGCCCAACCTGCGGCGATGTGCCGGTGCCGGATGATCAGTTGCCGGTGGTGCTGCCGGAAGACGTGAAGATCGACATCGGCTCGCCAATCAAGAAAATGCCGTCGTTCTACGAGACGACTTGCCCGAAATGCGGCGGCCAGGCGGAGCGCGAGACCGATACGATGGATACCTTCGTCGAATCGTCCTGGTACTACGCCCGCTACGCCTGCCCGGACAACGATTCGGCCATGCTGGATGAGCGCGCCAACTACTGGCTGCCGGTGGATCAGTACATCGGCGGTATCGAGCACGCCATTCTGCATCTGCTCTACGCCCGTTTTTTCCACAAGCTGATGCGCGACGTCGGCCTGTTCGGTGATAACCCAAGCAGCAACGAACCGTTCACCAACCTGCTCACGCAAGGCATGGTGATCGCCGATACCTACTTCCGCGATCTGGGCGAGGGAAAAAAGCAGTGGATCAACCCCGCCGAGGTGGAAATTCGCGACGGCGCCAGCGTGCTCAAGGCCGACGGACTGCCGGTGACGGTAGGCGGCACCGAGAAAATGGCCAAGTCGAAGAACAACGGCGTTGACCCGCAATCGCTGATCGACCAGTACGGCGCCGACACCGCGCGCCTGTTCATGATGTTCGCCGCGCCGCCGGAACAATCCCTGGAGTGGAGCGACGCCGGCGTCGAAGGCGCCAACCGCTTCCTGCGCCGCCTGTGGAAGATGGTGTATGAGCATGTCGAGGCGGGAGTGGTGGGGCCGGATTCATCCGGCCATGGCGGGTTGAAACCCGCCCTACACGACTTCCGCCGCCTGCTGCACCAGACCATCGCCAAGGTTAGCGATGACATCGAACGGCGTCGCCAATTCAACACCGCCATCGCCGCCAACATGGAGTTGATGAATGCCCTGGTGAAGCTGGATGGCAACGACGCACAGGCCCACGCGCTGAAACAGGAAGCCCTGGACGCCATCGTCCTGATGCTCTCCCCCATCGTGCCGCACATCTGTCGCAGCCTGCTCCAGGCGCTGAAACCGGGCGCCTGCCTGATGAGCGCGGCCTGGCCGGAAGTGGATGAAAGCGCGCTGGTGTGCGACGAGATCGAGTTGATGCTCCAGGTCAACGGCAAACTGCGCGGCAAGATCAAGGTCGCCGCGGACGCGGCCCGCGAGGCTATCGAACAGGCCGCGCTCGCCAGTCCAGATGTCCAGAAATTCATGGGTGGCAAGCCGGCCAGGAAAGTCGTGGTGGTGCCCGGTCGCCTGGTCAACATTGTTGTCTGAGGAAAAAGCTATGGCTCTGTTTCCCCGGCGCGGCGCAATCCAGTTCCTGGCCATCCTCGCCGTCGCGAGTCTGTTGGGTGGCTGCGGTTTCCAGTTGCGTGATCAGGCCCAGTTGCCGTTCGCGGCCGCCTATGTTGATGCCCCGGGTGGCTCGGCGTTGGGCGAGGGGCTGCGCCAGTCGCTGCGTAGCCAGGGCAAGCTGGTGGAAATGCGCGAAGGGGCTCCGGTACGCATCAAAGTGTCCGGAGAAGCCCGCCAGAAAAATATCCTGTCCCTCTCGGGGGGCGGCAAGGTGCGGGAATTCCGCCTGGAATATCGGGTCGATCTGTCCGCATACGACGCCGTCGGGACGCAGCTGATCGCGCCCGCGCAAATCCATCTGACGCGCGAGTTCTCCTACAACGACGACCGGGTACTGGCCAAGGAGAGCGAAGAAGCGGCCCTCAACCTCGCGATGGAACAGGACGCCCTGCGCCAGGCTCTGCGCCGCCTGTCCTATCTCAAACGCTGATGAAATTACGTGGCGAGCAACTCGACGCCAACCTCAAACGCGGCCTGGCGCCAATCTGGCTGGTCAGCGGCGACGAACCGCTGCTGACCGACGAAGCCTGTGCCAGCATCCGCGCCGCCGCCCGCGCGCGGGGCTACGACGAACGCCAGTCTTATCAGTCTGAAACCGGCTTCGACTGGAAAGCCTGGCTGGCCGGTTTCGATTCGCTTTCGCTGTTCTCCAGTCGCCGCCTGATCGAACTGCGCTTGCCCACCGGCAAGCCCGGCAGCGAAGGCGGCAAGACCCTCGAAGCCTGGGTAGCCAATCCGCCCGCCGACACGGTACTTCTGATCACCACGCCCAGGCTCGACAAGGCCACGTTGGCGACCAAATGGGCCGGTGCGCTGGAGCGCGGCGGCATCCTGGTACAGACCGCGCCGCCGCCGCTGGAGCGCCTGCCCGACTGGATTGGCGAGCGCCTCGCCCGCCACAGCCTGAAAGCCGACCGTGAGACCCTGGCCTGGCTGGCCGCGCGGGTGGAAGGCAACCTGCTCGCCGCGCACCAGGAAATCGAAAAACTCGCGCTGCTGCTGCCCCCCGGCCTGATGGAGCGCGAGGCCGTGCGCGCCGCCGTCACCGATGTCGCGCGCTATGATGTGGCCGACCTGTCCGATGCCTTTCTCAAGGGTGATGCCACACGCTTTTGCCGGGTGCTGGATGGCCTCAAGGCGGAAGGCGAGGCGTTGCCACTGGTGCTGGCCTTTATCGGCGGCGAGGTGCGCACCCTCTACCGCCTCGCCGCCGGCCTCAAACGCGGCGAACGCCTACCCGCCCTGATGCAGGCCGCGCGCGTCTGGGACAGCCGGCAAAGCCTGGTGGAGCGCGCCCTGCAACGCGCGGGCTTGAGCAAGCTGGCCTGGGCCATGCGCGGCCTCGCCCGCCTCGACCGCGCCGCCAAGGGACTGCTGCGGGAAGACGCCTGGGATGAACTGAAACAACTGGGGCTGGCTCTCATGAACCAGGGCAACGCCCCCGCCTTTGTAGCGCCGGCTTCCAGCCGGCTGGTTTAAGACGCCGGCCGCGAGGCCGGCGCCACGGAGAAACAAACATGGACATCAAGACTTACATGCACACCCTCGGCCGCCAGGCGCGCGACGCCTCGCGCGCCGTCGCCCGCGCCGACACCAATCAGAAGAACCGCGCCCTGCTGGCGATGGCCGCCGCGATCGAACGCGACGCCGCCAGGTTGCTTGCCGCCAACGCACAAGACATGGACGCCGCCCGAGCGAGCGGCCTGGAACCGGCCATGCTCGACCGCCTCGCCCTCAATGAAAAGACCGTCGCCGGCATGGCCGAAGGGCTGCGCCAGATCGCGGCCTTGCCCGATCCCGTCGGCGAGATGGACGAACTCAAATACCGCCCCTCCGGCATCCAGGTCGGCAAGATGCGGGTGCCGCTCGGCGTCATCGGCATCATCTATGAGGCTCGCCCCAATGTGACGGCCGACGCCGCCGGCCTGTGCCTGAAATCCGGAAACGCCGCCATCCTGCGCGGCGGTTCCGAAGCCCTGCGCTCCAACCAGGCCATCGCCGCCTGCGTGCGCGAAGGCCTCGCCGCCGCCGGCCTGCCGGAAACCGCCGTCCAGGTGATCGAAACCAGCGACCGCGCGGCGGTGGGCGAACTCATCACCATGAAAGACTATGTCGACGTCATCATCCCGCGCGGCGGCAAGGGCTTGATCGAACGCATCAGCGGCGAAGCGCGCGTCCCCGTCATCAAGCACCTGCACGGCAACTGCCACGTCTACGTGGACGACCGCGCCGACCTCGCCCGCGCGGTCAAAATCGTCGAAAACGCCAAGACCCAGCGCTACGGCACCTGCAACACCACCGAATCGCTGCTGGTCGCGCGCATCGTTGCCGCCACCGCCCTGCCCGGCATCGGCGCCATGCTCGCCGGCCACGGCGTGGAAATGCGCTGCTGCCCGGAAGCGCTGGCCATCCTGGAAGGGGCCCATATAGCCGGCCTGAAACAGGCTAGCGAGACCGACTGGGACGAGGAATACCTCGCCCCCATCATCGCCATCAAGGTCGTCGATGGCCTCGATGAAGCCATCCAGCACATCAACGCCCACGGCTCCCACCACACCGACGCCATCCTCACCGAAGACTACGGCCACGCCCGCCGCTTCCTGCGCGAGGTGGACTCCGCCAGCGTCATGGTCAACGCCTCCACCCGCTTCGCCGACGGCTTCGAATACGGCCTCGGCGCCGAAATCGGCATCTCCACCGACAAAATCCACGCCCGTGGCCCGGTCGGGCTGGAAGGCCTCACCAGCCAGAAATGGGTGGTGCTGGGGGAGGGGCAGGTGCGGGGGTGATTGCGAATGCGGCTTCCACGCGGCATTATGTAGCAGCCACTAAAGTTCTTATTAATCAATGAGTTATTATGCAATCGTAGGATGTGGTGAGCGATAGCGAACCGCATCAACCGTATTGGGCATTGGGAATGATGCGGTTCGCTATCGCTCACCACATCCTACGGCCCTTATCTCAAGGTCAGAAACAAGTCAGTTGCCGTATGACAGCCGTAAGTCAATGATTTTGCGTGGGGTGGCTGCTCCATAAGGCCGCTTCCACGACGCGGTTTCTCGTCGACTTACCAAGCGAGGTTTACATGAGAGCGATCAAATTCACCTTTTGGCAGGATGGCGATTTTTATCTCGGGTATCTCAACGAATATCCTGACTATCCGACCCAGGGAACGACCAAGGAAGAACTGGTCGAGAACTTGAAAGACTTGTTGGTCGATTTCGAATCGGGCCAAGTGCCCTATATCCACAAAGTCGAAGAACTCCTGGTGGCCTGAGTGAAAAGGCGCGATCTAATCAGAGCCCTCGAACAAATGGGTTGTGTGCTGGCACGCAATGGCGGGCGGCACAACTGGTATACCAATCCGATCATGAAGCAATCGCAGCTGGTGCCACGCCATAACGAGATCAATGAGTTATTGGCGAAGTCGATCATCAGGAAGCTGGGCAATGATTAGTCACTTACGACTCAAGTCTTCACATTTCATGAGCAGATATGTAGCCCGGATGCAGCGAAGGCGGAATCCGGGGAACGCGTTACACCCCTTCCCGGATTCCGCCTTCGCTGCATCCAGGCTACCTGTTTGGTTCCGGCTCTGCCGGCGTTGGAATCGGCCAGGCCACGGACGGGTTGAGCAACGGCAAGGCAGGATGGCTTCCCGCCTGCGCGGGAATGACGGAATCAGCTTGGCGTATGACTTCGCATAAGTCGCCTGCCCCCCTCGCCCTCCTTGGCGGCACCTTTGACCCCATCCACTTCGGCCACCTCAGAATGGCCGAGGAACTGGCGGAAACGCTGGGTATCGGTGAGGTGCGTTTCATCCCCGCCGGGCAGCCGCCGCATCGGGGCCAGCCGCGAGCCGAGGCCAGGCACCGGCTGGAAATGGTGCGCCGGGCGATTGCCGGGAATCCGCGTTTTGTTCTGGATGAGCGGGAAATCCAGCGCGCCGCGCCCAGTTACAGCGTGGATACCCTGAGCGAGCTACGCGCGGAGTTGCCGGCCGCCACGCCGCTGGTGCTGTTCATGGGGGCGGATGCTTTTTTGGGCCTGACTACCTGGCACGCGTGGCGGCACTTTTTCGATCTGGCGCATATTGCGGTGGCGCATCGCCCTGGTTTTTCCGCTGCGGCATGGGAAGATGCGTTACCCGATCCTTTGCGCCGTCTGCTTTCCACGCACCGGGCGGAGCAGGCCGGCGAAATTCTGGAAAAACCATCCGGCCGGGTTTTCCTTCACAGCATCACCCAACTGGACATCTCGGCCAGCCAGATTCGCGACCGCGCCCTGCGGGCAAAAAGCCTGCGCTATCTGTTGCCGGATGCCGTAATCGACTACCTCACCGAGAACCACCTCTATGTCTGACTATCCCTCCCCCGAACAACTCGCCAAGATCGCCATCGCCGCACTGGAGGACATCAAGGGCAAGGACATCACCGTCATCAATGCCGGCCACCTGACCTCGCTGTTCGACAAGATGATCATCGCCAGCGGCGATTCCACCCGCCAGGTGAAGTCGCTCGCCGACAATGTGCAAAAGAAACTGAAGGAAGCCGGCGCCGAGATCATCGGCGTGGAAGGCGAGCAGGTCGGCGAGTGGGTGCTGGTAGATGCCGGCGACGTGGTGGTGCACGTCATGCACCCGACGGTGCGCGCGCATTACAACCTGGAAGAACTCTGGGGCGCGGCGCGCAAGGCGCGGGCGGCGCATTAAGGTGAAACAAGCCCATGTCTGTGTTGTAGCGCCGGCGCTACAGGGGCACCCAGCTTCGTGGGCATGAAATGACGCCCCTGCCCGACATCCGCCGACTGCGCGCCTGGCTAAAACGCGGCGGCGTGATCGCCTATGCCACCGAATCCTGTTTCGGCCTGGGCTGTGATCCGCGCAATGCCCGCGCGGCGCGGCGGATTCTGGTGTTGAAGGGACGCCCGCAAGCCCGTGGCTTGATCCTGATCGGTTCCGAATTCCGCCAGTTCGCTCCTTTTCTGGCGCCGGTGCCAAGCGCGCTCGCCAGCCGTTTCCCGACCTGGTGGCCGGGCCCGAACAGCTTGCTGCTGGCCGCCGCGCGGCGTTGCCCACGCTGGCTGACAGGGCATCACGACCAGTTGGCGGTGCGGGTGACGGCCCATGCCGGAACCGCGCGCCTGTGCCACGCGCTGGCTAGGGCCCTGGTTTCCACCAGCGCCAATCGCGCCGGCCGGCGTGCCCTGAAAACGGCCAGCGCCTGCCGCCAAGCATTCGGCGCCCGGGTCTGGGTTCTGCCCGGCCGCATTGGTCGCCGCCGCACGCCTTCGACCCTTTTTGATCCGCTTTCCGGCGCGATCATTCGCGCCTGAAGCCATGTTCCCGGTTTCCTGGCGCGTCCTGCTCGCCTATGCCGTATGCAGCCTGGCGCTGGACGCCGCCAGCAACCCGCAAACGGTGCTGCCCTTGGCGCTGGCGCCTTGGACGCCGCCGATCGGCCTCTCGCTCGCCTTCCTGCTGTTGTATGGCGCGCGCTATGCGCCCTGGTTGATCGCCGCCACCTTCCTGCTCGGCCTGCCCATCCACGGCGTGCCCTCCAACTGGCTGGCGGCTTTGTGGGCGGCCACGCTGCTGATGCTGGGCCTGCTGGGGATCAGTACCTGGCTGGCGCGTGGCCTCAAGATCGACGCGCGCCTGACCAGCCAGCGCGACCTGTTCTGGTTTCTCCTGGCGGCGGTGGCCGGTGCCTGGCTGGATGCCGGCGTGCATGTGTTCGCGCGCAGCCCGGAGGCCGCGTCCGATGTCTGGGGCTGGGGAGCCGATCTGGTGAACTATTGGGTGGGGGCATTGATTCGCCTGCTCATCATCGCGCCCCTGGTGCTGGTCCATGCCGGCCACGACTGGGCCACCTGGCGAAGCTGGCGGCTGGAACGTGAAGTGCTCCTCCAGGCCGCCTCCATCGCCATCGCCCTGGCGGTGATCTTCGGCCTCAAATACACCGACGAATACAAGTTCTTCTACCTGCTGTTCCTGCCGTTGATCTGGGTCGCCATGCGCCACGGCATCCAGGGCGCCACCGCCGCGCTCGCCTTTACCCATGTCGGCCTCAACGCCAGCCTCGAATGGCGCGGGTTGCACGCCATCGCCGTGGTGGAATTCCAGATGCTGATGCTGGGGCTGGCCATCACCGGCCTGTTTCTCGGGCTCACCGTGAGCGCGCGGCGCGCGGCGGAAGAAAAGCTGCACCAGCGCGAGGCGGAGTTGAACCAGGCCATGCGCCTGGCCGCCGCCGGCGAGATGACGCAGGCCATCGCCCATGAACTCAACCAGCCCCTCTCCGCCTTGGCCAACTACGCGCGCGCGGCTCAGGCGATGCTGGAAACACCGGAAAACAACCTCCCCCTGCTGGCGGATACGCTCGCCAAGATCGACCGCGAAGCCACCCGCGCCGGCCAGGTGGTGCGCCGCCTGCGCGAGTTCTTCCGCGGTGGCGGCCTGCGCCTGGAACCGCTCAGTGCCAACGAACTGATCGAGGAAGGCCTCGCCCCCGCGCGCCGCCGCGCCGAACGCGCCGGCATCAATGTGACGGTCGACTTGCGCGGCGACTTGCCGCAATTCATGGCCGATCGCGTGCAGACAGGCACGGTGCTGCACAACCTGCTGGTCAACGCCATCGAAGCCATCGAGGGCGGCGATCCGAAAACCCGGGAAATCGCCATTACCGCGCGCCGCCTGGACGATGCGCGCCTGCGTTTCTGTGTGCGTGACAGCGGACCAGGGGTCGCCCAGGACATGCGCGAGCGCTTGTTTGATTCCTTCGCCACCAGCAAGCCGGAAGGCATGGGCCTGGGGCTGGCGATCAGCCGCACCCTGGTGGAGGCGCACGGCGGCAAACTCTGGCTGGACAATCCGCGTCCCACCCGTTTCTGTTTTTCCTTGCCGATCAGGCCATGAGCGTTTCGCACGGCCGCCCGAAGGAACGCGACGTCCCTCCGGGAGGGAGTGCGCGCAGCGCGAGAGAGCTCCAATGACCGAACCCATCATCACTATCGTCGACGACGACGACGCCGTGCGTGACTCGCTGGCGTTGTTGCTCAATTTTCGTGGCTTCCGCTGCCGTGGCTACGCCAGCGCCGAAGCGTGTCTCAAGGCCTGGGATCCAGGTTGGCGAGGCTGCCTGCTGCTCGACCTGCGGATGAGCGGCATGGACGGCTTAGGCCTGCAGCACGCTCTGGCCGAACGCGGCTCGCGCCTGCCGGTGGTGTTCCTCACCGGCCACGGCGACATCGCCCATGCCCGCGCCGCGCTCAAGGCCGGCGCCGTCGATTTCCTGGAAAAACCCTATGCGGAAGACGCGCTGCTGGAAGCCGTGCGCGAGGCCGTGGCGCGTGATACCCGGCAACACGCGGAACACCGTTATTCGGAGGAAATCGCCGCGCGCATGGCACGCCTGTCGGAGCGCGAGCGTCAGGTCATGGATCTGGCCGTGGCCGGCAAACCGAATCGGGAAATCGCCGCCCTGTTGGAAATCAGCCCGCGCACGGTGGAAGTGTTCAAAGCCCGCATGATGGAAAAAATGCAAGCGCGCAGCCTCCCGGAACTGGTGCGCATGGCCATGGAGTCGCGCACGGGGGCATAGCGCCTGTCGGACTTTGGAATCGCAGGCTGCAAAATGACCGCGACGACCCATTTTCCGCCGGATTTTTGCCCCATAGTTTGACTATGTATGCGGCGGCAAATCCTGCAAAAACCGGCCTCACTGGGGCCGCTTTTCGCTATCGACGACCCAAGTTCGACAGGCTGCTAGTGTAGTGTCTCATAAATGACTATACATATTTGCGACCCTGCCTATACTCGAAGCAGAGCCTGTTTCGAGGAGGGAGCCATGGCGAGGGGGCGGATTATGCTGGAGCTGGAAGAGACACGAGA
>Ga0210035_1002510_pt1 | contig 9621 bp, 10 predicted proteins | sample CryGeymeta201507_FD_183975 | JGI IMG/M metagenome (GOLD analysis project Ga0210035, IMG submission 183975) | Groundwater microbial communities from Crystal Geyser aquifers in Utah, USA - Crystal Geyser metaG 2015-07 (SPAdes) (version 2) | ecosystem: Environmental > Aquatic > Deep subsurface >...
CTTCTGAGTTAGAGCGCTTAGTAATTTCTACTAAGGCTGATGTTGCGTTTAGCATGTTTGCCACATCTATTCAAGAGTTAATGGATGTCTCAGATGCTGGCGAATTAATGCCTCCAAAATCGACTTGGTTTGAACCTAAACTGCGTTCCGGTTTGTTGGTTCATACTTTTTAAAATCATATTTAAAATCATAATTCCGCTATGTTTAGAGCTCATAATTTTAGTGCCGGTCCTGCAGGACTACCCACCGAAGTATTGGAAAAAGCACAACTTGAATTGGTAAACTATCATGATGTTGGAGCTTCTATCATGGAAGTAAGTCATCGAGGTAAAGAGTTTACATCTGTTTTAGAATCTGCAAAAGACAGACTTAAGCGCCTTCTTGAACTCAATAATGAACATCATATCCTATTTTTACAAGGTGGAGCTACGCAGCAATTTTGTACCATTCCGATGAATTTTCTTCAACAAGGAGAAACTGCTGATTACATTAATACTGGAGTTTGGTCTAAAAAAGCTATTCAGGAAGCGCAACTATTTGGAACTATTAACATTCCATTTTCTTCTGACTCGGTTGGTTTTAATCGAGTACCAGACACTAATGAAATCAGGTTCTCGAAAGATGCCAAGTTTGTTCATTACACTTCGAATAACACCATTTATGGAACTCAGTTTCGAACAGAACCAGAAACTCACGGCATTCCTTTGGTATGTGATGCGTCTTCGGATTTTTTATCTCGTCCAATTGATATTAATAAATATGGATTGATTTATGCTGGCGCACAAAAAAATCTAGGCCCAAGTGGAGCCGCGGTTGTAATTATTCGTGATGACTTTTTGAAAAAAGCTCATACCAAAGGCATTCCGACTTTTTTACAATACGGCGCACATACTGGCGATTTGTATAATACACCACCAACTTTCACTATTTACTTGATAGATTTAGTGTTAGAATGGCTTGAAAATAAAGGTGGTGTTTCAGGTATTGCTGAGATTAATAAAGCAAAAGCAGCATTAGTGTATAATGAAATTAATCGTGATGAATATTATTCATCTACAGTTGAACTTAGCTCTCGTTCTCAAATGAATGTTTTATTCCGTTTGCCTACAACAGAATTAGAAACTACTTTTGTAAAACAAGCTGAGTCACATCATTTAATCGGTTTAAAAGCACATCGTACAACTGGTGGAATTAGAGTAAGTCTATATAATGCCGTTTCTTTAGAATCTGTAAAAATACTTACCTCTTTTATGCAAGAATTCAGAACTAAAAATGGATGAAACTACATAGGCTTGAATTAATTTTGTATTTTTATACTGTTAAAAGATTCTTCAGAATAGTATCAAGATTTAAAACTTATTATCAACGTGAGTAATATTTTTTCTTATGGCAGCTAAAAAGAACATCACAATCGAAGTTGAGTTAGATGAACAGAATGTACCTGTTGATATTCGATGGCAAGCCGATGACTCGAGTACAAATGAAGCAATTTCATGTCAATCTATGATTTTATCACTGTGGGATCACAATAAAAAAGATACCCTGCGTCTAGATTTATGGACAAAGGACATGACTGTAGATGAAATGAAAATCTTTTTTCACCAAACGCTAGTTACCATGGCTGATACATTGGAGCGCTCAATTGCAGACGAACGCATTGCTGGAGACATGAGAGATTTCTGTACTTATTTTGCAGAAAAAATGGAAATTTCAGAATAAGTTTAAAAAAAATGCGCTTTCTCTACATTGAAGATAGTATTGATAATCATTTCCTGATAGATTTTTATTTAAAGTCCTTGTCGATAGATCTGGTTTGTGTTGAAACTATTGAAGAAGGTGTGCAACTACTTGAAAATCAAGAATTTGAAGGTTTATTATTAGATTTAAATCTTCCAGGAAAATATACTTCTTGGGAATTACTAGAGATGTTAAAGTCTGAAAACAAATTAGATTCTTTGCGTGTTTGGGTAATTTCAGCCATGCAAAATCACGAAGTATTGCCAAAGCTTAAACCTTATAAAAGTGTAGATTTTTTAAGAAAACCCATAAAAAAGAATGATTTTGTAACAATCATTCGAAAAGCATTTCCTGAGTATCATGCCTAGCCTACTATCTCCAAAATATTTCAAAAAAAAGTCAGTTCGTAAATAAATATGAACTGACTTTTTTGTTTTAAAAAAAGGTAGAAGAATTCATCTATTCTGCCAAAACTTGCAGGAATCTCGCTGAAGTTTTAATTCCACGATGGAAATCATTCAAGCTAAAATGCTCATTTGGTGAGTGAATAGCATCTGAATTTAAACCAAATCCCATAAGAATACTGTTTACACCTAGAATAGATTTAAAACTAGCAACTATAGGAATTGAGCCACCTTCACGAGTAAACAAAGGCTCTTTTCCATAAATATCGGAGAATGCTTTAGCAGCAGCTTTCATTCCATAAAAATCCAAATCTGTAACAGCAGGCCAACCACCGTGATGCTCTTTAACAATTACGTTAACACCTTTAGGCGTAAGGGATTCAATATGCATTTTGAACAGTTCTGCAATTTCTTTTGGATCCTGATCAGGCACTAAACGCATACTTACTTTTGCACCAGCTTTAGAAGGAAGAACAGTTTTAGCGCCTTCAGCTTGATAACCACCCCAAATGCCATTTGCATCTAAGGTTGGTCTTGCAGAAGCACGTTCTAAAGTTGAATATCCTTTTTCTCCAAAGACATCATCAATGCCTAATTCTTTTTTGTATTCTTCTTCGTTGAATGGCAACAATTTGTATGCTTCTCGTTCGTCTTCGGTTAATAGGCGAACTTTATCATAAAAGCTAGGAATCTGAATAACTCCATTTTCATCTTTCAGTTTAGCGATAATTTCACACAATACATTAATTGGATTTTGAACAGCTCCACCATAAACACCAGAATGTAAATCAATATTAGCTGAAACGACTTCGATTTCCATGTAAGTTAAACCACGAAGACCGTAAGTAATTGAAGGAACATCTTTTGCAAACATTGATGTGTCTGAAATCAGAACCATATCACAGCTTAGCAAATCTTTATGGGTAGTTAAAAACGGAACTAAATTCGGGGAACCAATTTCTTCTTCACCTTCTAAAATGAATTTCACATTAACAGGAAGCTTACCAGTAGTTTTTAATAAAGCTTCTACACTTTTTACATGAATATAAGCCTGACCTTTGTCATCAGCCGAACCGCGAGCGTACACTTTACCGTCTTTAATAGTTGGAGTAAAGGGCTCAGATTTCCATAATTCAAGTGGATCTGGTGGTTGAACATCATAATGACCATAAATTAAAACGGTTGGCTTATCAGCGTCTGCATGTAAATAATTTCCGTACACAATAGGATGTTTTGCCGTTGAAAATACCGTTACATTTTCTAGTCCGATTGAGTGTAATTGGTTCTTTAAAAATTCTGCGGCCTTTTTAACGTCTTCATTTTTTGATGAATCAGTACTTACACTTGGAATTGTTAGTAAAGCAAACAATTCGTCTTGAAAACGTTGCTGATTTTGATCGATATATGCTAAAACTTCAGACATAATTTATCTTAATTGGTGATAATTTTATTTCCTTACAGGTTAAAAATACAGTTTATTCAGCGTATTAACGTGATGAAATTACCGTTTTGAGAGAAGACTATCATCTTATTCCGAATTTATTTTTTAAAGACAAGATTTTATAACGTATGAATTCAAATTCGCTCTTTTACTTATCAAAAAATATAAAGTGAACTTGTCCTAAAATCGATTTTTCGATAACCGTACATTTCGGAGCTTGCACAATAATTTGAGTATTCAACCTAGAGTTGAATTTAACAGTCCTTTTGGTTAATAAATTATTTACTATGATATTTAAAATCATCTACTATTTAACTGAAGCGGTTTTTTCAGAATATGGCCAAATTTAGATTTTACGTAGACTATTCATTTTTAATAAATCAATAAATCTGATTTAGGAATCCAACCGTAAATTCCATTGCTCATTCTTACATAAACCCAATCCGAATTATTTTTTGAGTTTAAAAAATCAACAATAAACTCATAACCTTCAAAAGTAATGCTTGTTACCTCGGACTCTTCAGCAGCATTCTTAAGTAAATTGGATTGTTCTTTAATTAAAACGGCTTTACCATAACGATGATTCACATAATCGGTATAAAATGCAGCGAAGGCTAAGAATCCTGTTAAAACAATTGTGCTGAGCAATGTACGTAAAACCCATTTATTCTCGCGTAACCGAAACCAATAAGCAATTAAAATAATTAAACTTAGATACGAAAAAATCATGGTTAACCATGACCAACCCGTTGTACCAAGTTTTATTGTCCAATCTAACACATGATCCCAAGGTAGTTTTGGTAAATAGGCTGCTTTTTGAGGTAATTTTTTAACCGTGAATTCAAAGCCTTTAAGCGCCTCTTCATACGTATCATTAAACTCAAGTGCTTGTAAGAAATAGGCTTTTGCCATTCCTAAAGAATCAAGTTGTGTGTAAGCTAAACCGATATTTAAGAATAATGGACCTGAATTCCAATCAGCATCAATTATTTCTTTGTAACCATGTATTGCGCCAATGTAATCTTGATCTTTAAGTAATTGATTCGCTTTATCAAATTTCAATTGAGCCTGAGTTGATGGAAAGAGTTGAAATAACAAAAAAAGAACTACATTAATTATCATACAAAACCTCTAATACTTTTGTATAATTTTTGAGCGATTTGGAAATCATTTTGAAAATCTTGCATACTTGTTAAGGGTGCAAAACGAATTGTAGAACATTTTTGGAGTAAAGAATTAAGCTTTTTAATATCCTCAGGTTCCATTCCTTTTTTCACCAATTCTTCTATATAAATATCTTCATCCTGCCCCGTTTCTGGAATGTGAAGTCTATCTGCAACATAACCAATTAGTGCTTTTTGTATCTCTGCATAAGATGCTTTTATGTCAGATTCAGCAATTTTCTTAGCAGCAATAAAACGTGTATCTGTTTTTCTAGATGCCTTATTGGAACGTGCAAACTGAACATCGCCTTCCATTTTATCTAAATAGGAGCGGTAAAAAAACAATGCCAATCCAACAACGAATGGGAAGGCAAGCATCATAATGAACCAGTTTTCTTTGAAAACTGTAAATTTTTCTGGACTGTACCAAAGAGTTTGCCCAAGAACTGGCTGAACTTCAAAGGGAATTTGTTGACTACTAGAAGCAAATGCTCTTGGATCTTTCTTTACTACAAGATTTATTGCTGGTAAAACTGTTGTTTCAAATCGTTTTTTTGTTGGGTTAAAAAAAGCGTACTTAACTTCATGGATTGTATAAGTTCCTGGAGTTCTTGGAATTACGATATCTGAAAATGTTTTTACGCCTTTAATGATATCACTTTTACGATTTATATCTGAACTTTCTTGAGGATTATATTCTTCAAACGTATTTGGAAATTCGTATTTAGGTTTTGTAACAAGAGCAATATTTCCTGATCCTTGGATTTTTGTGGCTAGTTCGATGGATTCACCAGCTACAACAGACGTTTTTGTAATAGAACGACTCACTTTATAATTTCCAACTGCTCCTGTAAAAATCGCATCGTTTAATTCTGGAAGTGAAACCACCTCAACTGGAACTGCATCTGTTTCTAAGTCAATATTTCTCTGATTGGTTCCGTAACCGCCAAAAAATGAGCTAAATGGATCTCTATTTCTTGAAGCAACTCGAACTGTAGTAACAACGGTGAATGGACTAAGATTCAATTTACCTGATTTTGTAGCAAACAAAGCATATTTCATCAATTCAGCTTTTCTGTAACTCACCCCATTAATAATATCAGAAGTTACTTGAGGTTGTTTGCCATCGTTCAGTTCTTCTTTCCAAAATCCTTCTGCTTTCCAACCTGCAGTGGGTTGATACGACAATATCTCTAGGCTATTTTTGAAATAGATTACAACTTTTGCCAAAACCTGCTCACCAACATAAGGTTTTGGGTTAGAAAGCTCCATTTTTAAGAAAATATCAGGGCTTGCATTCGGATTTTTTGCCGCTGCTGATCTAGATCTAATGGAGACTTTAAGAGCTTGGGTTTTGTAAGGTTTCTGATCTATTGAAACAGAAACTGGCGGTATCGTAAATTCACCTTCTTTTTCTGTTAGAATGTAATACGAATAACTGTATGAACTTTTTGCAACTCCATTTACAAAAGAAAAACTTGTTGAGGTTGAAGGAGTTAAACTCAAAAACCGCATTCCTTGGAGTTCTGGTAAATCCGGATTAGAGATTTTTTTAAACTTGCTGCCACTAACGGCAATTGTAAGTACAATACGCTCACCCTGAAAAACCACTGTTTCATTAACCGTTGCACTCACTTCAACATCTTGAGCCCAAACTTTACTCAAAGAAAATACGGTTAATAACGAAACTAAAAAGAAAAAACGGTTCAGATTACCAATCTTTTTCATTGTTTTTCTTTTTCTTGTTGGTTTTTGGTTTTTTAAACTGTTTTAATAAATCACTCTCTTTTTTATCTAAAGCTTGCAAGATTTTCTCAGCTTGCTCTTTGGTCATCTGCCCTTCCTTTGGCTGCATTTGCTGCTTTTCTTGATCCTGAGGTTTATCATTCTCATTTTGCTGCTTCTGCTCTTGTTCTTGCTGTTCTTTATCTTTTTTATCTTTATTCTGCTCTTGTTGGTCTTGTTGATCCTGCTGTTCTTGATCTTTCTTTTCTTGGTCAGACTTTTCTTGATCTTCTTTCTTTTCCTGATCTTTTTTGTTTTCGTCTTTATTATCGTCGTTTTTGTTGTCCCCGTTTTGATCTTTGTTCTTATCCTGTTCTTGCTTTTGTTTGTAAGCTAACTCATAATTGTATTTGGCTTCATCATCAGCAGGATCGCGTTTTAATGCATCTTTGTAATAGTTCAAGGCTTTGTCCCATTGTTGCATTTTGCCTAATACATTACCAATATTATAATCAGCTTTTGATTTTTCTGTAGGATTCTCAACAGTTGATTTATATTGTTCAAAAATAGCTAGTGCTTCTTCGAATTTTTCTTGTTGAGCTAATGAACTACCTAAATTGAATAATAGTCTTGGGTCTTCGGGATTCTCTTTTATCGCAACTTTATAAAATTGCTCTGCTTCTGCGAATTTTCCTTCTTGATAAGCTTTGTTGCCATCTCGAGCAGAGTCACTTATTATTAATAAAAACAATAAAATCAGTGATAAATTGGTCATCTTACTAAAATTTCATTTGATTATTGAAATCTGTCAAAGCCGAGAATTTACAAAACTTAAGACTTTAGATTTGAAAAAAATACATTTTTGAACGAGGAATTATTTACGTCTTAAAACGTAAAATATTGTTTTGAAATATCGAATTGAGACTTAAGTCTCTTATTTGCAATAATAGTACGAGACTGAAGTCTCGCACTAAAACTGAAGTCTCGCACTAAAGTTGTACATAAAAAAAGCTAGACTTTTTTGCCTAGCTTTTTTTATGGTTAAACGAGTTAAACTAAAGCTGCTAAACCTTTTTTTAAGCGAGATAATGCCTCTTCTAAGTTTTCCATGCTTGTAGCATAACTTAATCGAATTCCATTTGGTTCGCCAAAAGCATCACCTGGAACGGTTGCTATTTGAACATCATCTAACAAATACATTATTAAATCGGTACTTGTCTCAATTTTTTGACCTTTTGGTGTTGTTTTTCCAAAATAAGCTGAAACATCAGGGAATGCGTAAAACGCCCCTTTTGGTTTAAAACATTTTACTCCTGGTATCGAATTTAAAGAATCTACAACAAAATCTCTTCGGAGTTTAAAGGAATCACGCATGGCATAAATTTCTTCGAGTCCACCTTTTAACGCTGCTTCACCTGCTTTTTGAGAGATTGTTGAAGGAGCGGATGTTTCTTGACTTTGTAATTTATCAACAGCACCAACAATTTCTGGGCTTGCTGCTATGTAACCTAATCTCCAGCCTGTCATGGCATACCCTTTTGAGAATCCATTTACAGTGATAACTCGATTTATTAAATCAGGAGCTGCTTTTGCAAAACTAACATGTGGTGCATCAAAAGAGATATATTCATAAATCTCATCAGACAAAATGAGAATATTTGGATAGTTACGGAACACTTCGGCTAATGCTTTTAATTCGTCTTCAGAATAACAACTTCCTGTTGGATTTGATGGTGTACAAAGAACAAATAGCTTAGTTTTTGGAGTAATTGCAGCTTCTAATTGAGCTGGTGTAATTTTGTAATCATTCTCGAATGGAGTTCGAGCCACAACTGGAGTAGCTTCTGCTAATTGCGCCATAGCTGGATAAGAAACCCAAAATGGGGCTGGTATTATGACTTCATCACCAGGATTTAGTACCGCAAGCATCGCAAAACCAACAGATTGTTTTGCACCGTTCGAGACAATAACTTGGTTTGTTTTATACTCTAATCCATTATCGCGCTTTAATTTAGCAACAATTAATTCTTTTAATTCTGGGGTTCCAGTATTTGGAGTATAACCGTGATGACCATCGTTTATCGCTTGAATAGCAGCATCACAAATAAAGCGCGGCGTTTTAAAATCAGGCTCACCGGCACTTAATGAAATTACTGGTTTACCTTCACGTTGCAATTCTTTTGCACGGGCAGAAATTTTTAGAGTTTCGGAAGGAGCCAAAGCCGAGGCGCGCTGTGAAATCATAATCATTATTGAATTTATTGTGATTGGGTTGATTATCTGAAATTACAGAAATTCCACTAAAAACTTTGTCAAAGTTTAGAACTTTGTCAAAGTTAACTATGGTAAAGCTGAAAGCTTTGCCATAGTTTTAAACGAAATTTTATAAAACTGCTTATCGTATGATTAAATCACATATTCTCTCAAGTCTCGGGCTTAATGACGCATTTGCAAATCCAATTGAACAGTTACTACCGCTCGATTTAAGTGGAAATAACGACGCACAAATCCATCACGATATGATTAATAAATTTCGTCCACAGATATTAATCGAAGTCGGAACTTGGAAAGGTTCTTCAGCAATTGCAACCGCTAAAATTCTGAAAAGTTTACATTTAGATGCCGTAATTATTTGTGTTGATACTTGGTTAGGTGGAATGAGTCAACTTACAAAAAAAGATAGAACTTGGGGGCTAGACTCATATTTGCGAAATGGTTACCCAACGGTTTATGAACAATTTGCTTCAAATGTAATTCACGAAAAGGTGCAGGATTACATCCTGCCCATTCCAAATACAAGCATAGCAGTTTCCCGTTGGCTCAAATCCAAACAGATTTTTGCCGACTTAATTTATATTGATGGAAGTCATGAATACGAAGATGTTTATCAGGATTTAAAAAATTACAACTCTTTATTGAGCCCCAATGGCATAATGTGGGGGGATGATTGGCATATTCATGCACATGGAGTTGTTGCTGCAGTTACACAATTTGCTCACGAAAATTCACTTAATTTGGTGTTTGATCACCAATATAACAAGTGGTTTTTATCGAAATAAATTAAATTGAAAAACACTTTTTCCTACATTTTTCGACTTTTATCAGCTTTAAGTATCGATGTTGCATTAGGAGCAACGAGTTCTGCTTATTT
>Ga0210035_1002533_pt1 | contig 9557 bp, 7 predicted proteins | sample CryGeymeta201507_FD_183975 | JGI IMG/M metagenome (GOLD analysis project Ga0210035, IMG submission 183975) | Groundwater microbial communities from Crystal Geyser aquifers in Utah, USA - Crystal Geyser metaG 2015-07 (SPAdes) (version 2) | ecosystem: Environmental > Aquatic > Deep subsurface >...
CCTAACCCCCAAACAACAGAAACCCTCAAACTTTTAAACCCATTTCACCCCAATAATTTCTAAAAAACCCTTACTTTAGTACCAACCCAAACAACCAGCCATGAAAAAAATCCTAGAAACCCTCCAAATAGATACCCATAAAGGGACAATCTTGTTCCATTCCATAGAAGAAGAGGGCACCAAATACTACGAAATCGTGGACCATAGTGGCGATGTAACCGAGGCAAAGAAAGCGACAAAAATCTCTGTTGAAACCTTTCAATCGTTGGTAAAAGCCATGGGCGACTTCCAAACGCATTTCCAAAAAAGTGCCGACGAAGAGATTGCCACCATGACAGCCGCTGACAAGCAAACCCTACAAGAATTCTATGAAAGTGGCGCAACCTTACAACAACTAGCCACCCAATTCCACTACTCAGAAGCTGCCATAGAAATCGTTCTCCGAAAAAATGGGACAGCCATTCGTGAAGGAAATTTGCCCAAAGCCTTGATTAAAAAAGGGGGGAGTTTGAGGAGGAGGAAGAGGTAGGGGGTTTTTGATTTGTGAGTTTATTCTCAATTCTGTTTTAACATTTACAGAATTAATAAATTTAATTTTTCAGATATTTAAAAAAAGTTTATATTCGAACAAAAATTTGCTTCACTTCTATTGTTATTTTGTTTTACTTAAAGTTTTTTAAGTTTATTTTTAATAAGTTTATTTTTTTAAATAAAAATCAATATACAAAACAATTTAAGCAGAGGTTAAAGTAATTTATTATATATTAATAATTAAGCATTTTAAAGAATGTGAGAACCAAATTAGCAATTAATTAGATGTTGAAGATTAATAGGTTGAAAAATAATTTAATTAATAAATTTTAAAAATTTCTAACAAAATTAACTAACTTTTAAGGGTTGAGAAAAATCATAAAAAGTAACTATTTTAAAGAAAGTATATTTTTTTATTGAGGCCAAATTGATTTAAAAATGACTGAAATTCCTAAAATAATTGAAATACTGAACACTTCACCAAGTGTTGGTTTGTTGCATTTAAGAAATAGAGAAATGATTATTGCATTTCTAATAAGAACTTTCTTAAACAAACAAGGCTACATTTCCTCCGAAAATATTCATTCTCAATTAGCTGACTTTTTAGAAGGACAGAGAATTGAAATTGATGAAGAAAGTGAAATCAATTTTTTCAACACCTATGACGAAGAAGCCAAAAAATATATTCAAAACTGGACAAACAATGGCTTTTTGACAAATTATCCTGATGAACAAGGTGAAGTTTTTTATGAACTTTCTTCACATTCAAGCAAAACCATAGATTGGTTGGCAAGTTTGAAAAAGGAAGAGTTTGTTGGTACTGAATCAAAATTCAACAACATACTGAATCAATTGAAAGAGTTGGTTGAGTTTACTAATGAAGATGCCGAAAAACGTATTCAGTTGTTGGAAGAGAAAAAATTAGAAATTGAACAACAAATTCAACGAATAAAAATTGGAGAAGACGTTAAGGTTTTTGAAGAATTTGAAATTGTTCCCCGCTTCAATCAACTCAATCAATCTGCTAAAGAATTATTATCTGATTTTAAAGAAGTTGAACACAACTTTAAAGAAATTACTAAAGGAATTTATCAAAAACACGCTGACGGAAGTCTATCCAAAAGTGATATACTGGAATTCACTTTTGATGCACTTGAATCATTGAAAGAAAGCCAACAAGGAAAAAGCTTTTACGCTTTTTGGTCATTCATACTAAATCCAGATTTACAACGCAAATGGGAAAGTTTGACCAAAGATTTATACACGACTTTAGAAGAAAAATCAATCCCTATAAGTGACACATTCCTAATAGGAATGAAAAGGTATCTCCATAGTTCAGGACAAAAGGTTTACAAAGCCAATGATAAAATGGCTGAAAAACTAAGCCGTATAATCCGTGAGAATGAAAGTTCTAAATCAGAAGCCACCAAAAAGATAATTCAAGACATCAAGAAACAACTTGTAGAAATCAGTAAATCAAAGAACAAACCTGATATTTCATTTGAACTAGAAACAGCAACGGAAATAAATATTCCATTTGAACGCAAACTCACGAAAGAGCAATTTGAAGAAGTTACATACACTAACAGACCTAAAATTGCCAACGAAGACATTACATCATCTGATCAATTGGGTAAGTTGTTTTCACAATCTAACATTGATAAAGAATTGTTGAGAAAAAGGATAAAAGATATACTTAGAGAAAAGTCGCAGACCACACTTTTAGATGTTGTAGAAAATTATGGTGGTCTTGAAAAAGGATTGCCTGAGTTGTTCGGTTATATAGGCATTGTGAAAGAATTCAAACACGTCATCAATCCTAAAAAAACTCAAAGTATCATTTTTGATGCGGACAACCGTAAACAAATTAAAATCCCCGAAATTATTTTGACCAAATGAGCAGTTTAGAAAAACATATTACTCCTTATAGCAAAGCCATTGTAAGATTGTTGAAATCAACCGTTGAACGAAACTCAAATGTCTGGGATGATGTAATAAATTATCAAAACGAAATTCAGGATTACCTTGGCAAAATTGGTTTAGAGCTAATCGTTAAAAAAGATGAAGGTTTTGCTTTTGTAAAGCAACTTGAAGATAATGAAGGAAACACTCTCGGGTTAGTTCAAAGGCGACAAATCGGTTTTGAAACTTCTATTGTGCTTGTTGTTCTAAGGCAAAGCCTAGAAGATTTTGACAGCAATCCAACACAGTTAGCAACTGAAAAATTTATCACAAACTCAGAAATCAAGGACGAGTTAGAATTATTTCTTCCAGAAAAATATAACAAGGTCAAATTCATAAAAGAACTTGATAAATATATCAATGCGGCTGTTGATTTAGGCTACTTAAAAGAAATCAGCAAGAAAGACAATGAAACGAAATACCAAATACACAGAATAATCAAAGAAAAAATCACTCTTGATATTTTACAAGATTTTGAAAATAAGTTAAAAGATTATGTTGAGTCTGTTTAGTACAAGTTCCGACAAAGCGGGGTTCAGACTTCAATATATGGAAGTTTACAACTGGGGAACATTTAACGAAAAGGTTTTTAGAATAAATCCGAAAGGAAATAATTCACTTTTGACAGGTGCAAACGCGTCAGGAAAAAGCACATACATTGACGCATTGCTTACTCTAATTGTTCCTGCAAAGAAAGACCGTTTTTACAATCAATCTTCGGGCGTTGAGAAAAAAGGCGACCGCACAGAAGAAACATATGTGTTGGGACATTACGGAAACATTCAAGAAGAGGGAAAAACTTCTACATCAACACAAAAATTGCGTGATAGAAATACATATTCAGTAATTCTTGCTTCCTTCTCCAATGCTGACCAAAAACAAATTACACTTTTTCAAATACGGTGGTTTTCGAATAATGAATTAAGACGGCAATTCGGAATTGCTCACATTCCTCTGGAAGTAGAATCTGATTTTGGTCAATTCGATTCAAAAGGGAATTGGAAAAAGGTTTTAGATAAAAAGTATAACTCAAATGTTACAAAAAAGAAAATTGAGTTTATAGATGGTCCTACTGCTTATGCAGAAAGAATGGCGGACTTATTTGGAATGCGTTCCACAAAAGCGTTGGCTTTGTTCAATCAAGTTGTTGGGGTAAAAGTACTGGAAGACTTAGATGATTTTATAAGAACCAATATGTTGGAAGAACAAGATGCCGAAGCAGAGTTCATTCAACTGAAAGAAAGTTTCTTGACTTTAATGGACGCTAAAACCAACATTGAAAAAGCCAAAGAACAAATTCAGCAACTAAAGCCTATTAATGAGATTGCCTTAGAACTGACCAATATCAAGGCGGATTTGTTCCGATTGGAAAAGTCAAAAGAAACGGCAGTTTATTGGTTTGCTAAAAAAGGTGTTGAGTTAGGCGAAAATGAATTAGAGAAATGTAAAGAAGAATTGAAACGATTGAATGATGAATTGATTGAATTAAGAAATAAGGAAGAAAAACTAAAACAAGAAGAACGAACCATTTCGATTTCTATTGAAAAAGATGAAGTCGGAAGTAAAATCAAAGATTTAGAGAAGGATATTAGAAATCTTCAAACCTTAAAAGACAACAGAAGCCGAAAACTTGAAGAATACAATAAAATTGCCCAATACATAAAGTTCAGCACCAACCCAAGTGAAGAAACATTTAACACGAACAGAGAAAGTGCGAAGCAATTAAAACAAAGCACGCAACATAGTATTGATGTTGAAAATGAAAATCTTCGTGCATTTAAAAATGAAGAAGATAAACTAAAACAAGACACCGAAGATTTAGTCAAAACTATAAAAACGCTTCAAGAAAACAAAAATAATATTGCTGGACGTGAAGCCGAAATACGAGATGAAATCATTTCTCACATTGGAGCAATTAGAGAAGAAATCCCTTTCATTGGAGAGTTGATTAAAGTAAAAGGTGATGAAATGAAGTGGGAATCATCTATTGAAAAAGTACTTCACAATTTTGCACTGCGATTGATTGTTCCACCAAAGTATTATTCATCAGTGAATCAATATGTGAACAGCAATAATTTGAAAGGCAGGATTCGTTATGACAGGTATGAAGACCAAGACTATCTTAAAAATTTTAAGAACAAAATACTTAGTGAAAAGTCGCTAATCAACAAAATTGAAATTAAGCCAAAAACACAACATTACGATTGGATTGAGAACTATTTGGAATCTCAATTTGATTTTGTGTGCGTAGATAATCTTTCGGAGTTTGAACAATTCCACGAAATGGCAATTACTCAAAATGGGTTAATAAAATTTAAAAGGGGCAAACACGAAAAAGACGACCGACCACATATTACTCGAAAAGAAAATTTTGTCTTAGGATGGGATAACAAGGAAAAACTCTCTTCCTTAAAGAAAGAATTAATCAATCTTCAAAATCAGCAAACGGAAAATAAGAAAGCGATTGCAAACAAAAATACCGAGATAAAAAACTTAGGTATATTCAAGGATGAATGCCATAATCTATTTTCAAAGTTTGAAAAATATGATGATATAAACTGGCAATCATATGCTAATGAAATACAAGATAAAACAGAACAGAAAGAAACATTAGAAAAGACCAATGACCGAGTAAAGAAATTGCAAGAACAGTTGAAGAAAGTTCAAGACGCTTTAAAACAACTTTCAGAAGTTGAAATTAAAAATAAAGATCGAGAGATATTTCAAGCCGAAGAAAGGCAAAAAAGTATTATCAATAAAGTGTCAGAATATAAAGAAATTTTAAAGTCTACAGGAAGTATTGACATTCATTCTTTTGAAAATGACAATCCAGATTTACTTTCTATTGAATATTCTAATTTTGAAACAAGTCGCAGGAAATTTCAAGAAGACAACACAAAGGAAACAAAAGAGCTTGAATCAGAGAAGAACAAGAAGGAAAGTGAAGTACGAATCAAGATAAACGATTTTAAACAGCCTTCAGAAACATCGCTAAGTAAATTCAAAGATTGGCGTTCTGATGTTAATTCCTTACCCGATTCAACACATTTAGAGCTAATCAGTGAATATCAAAATTTCTTAACCAGGTTGGAGAATGATAATCTTCCAAAGTTTGAAAAGAAATTCAACGACTATTTGCAAGAAACAATTACCAATAAAGTTGGTGATTTTAGAATGTTCTTTGAAAATTGGTCAGATTCAATAAAAGAAAACATCAAACATTTGAACGAGTCTTTAAAAGAGATTGACTTCAAAAATAAACCACAAACCTACATTCAACTTGTTGCACCGAACAAGATTAATGATGAAGTAAAGGAGTTTAGAAAACTTTTAGAAGAAGCTGTTCCCAATGTATACCAAATGGAAAAAAATATTGAAGGTAGGAAGCATCATTTCAATAATTACATTCAACCATTTATAGAACGATTAGACAAAGAAGAATGGCGAAAAAAAGTGATGGACGTTCGTTCTTGGTTTACTTACAAAGCCGAAGAATTTTACAAAGAAACTAATTCTAAATCCAAGACTTATGAAAGTATGGGTGCATTATCTGGTGGGCAAAAAGCACAATTAACCTATACAATTCTAGGGTCCGCTATTGCTTATCAGTTTGGTTTAACAAACTATAATCAAGGACTTGAATCGAAATCATTTCGTTTCATAGCCATTGATGAAGCATTTAAAGCACAAGATGAAGAAAAAGCCAAGTATTTACTTTCGCTTTGTAAACAACTCCATTTACAATTACTTGTTGTAACTCCATTGAATGACTTACATATAGTTGAAGACAATATTTCTTATGTTCATTATGTGGAAATTAAGGATGAAAAACATTCTTGGCTATATGATATGCCGATTGAACAATTCAAAGAAGAAAAAGCGAATTATCTGAATAAATGATTACTCCAAAGGAAATTAAGGAAAAAACCGAAAGAAAGTACATTTCATTTCTTCAATCATTGGTTGAACAGAGACCTTTTGAGAGATTGGTTATTCGTGGCGATAAGTCATACACCAAATCTTCACTAGCTGAATTTGAAAGGGAAATTCAACTAATCAATAGCCAATCAAAGGAGAAAAAATGTTATGGCTATTCCTTAGACTTTCAAAAAGTAAAGACAAAGCATTTAGGTACACAAGATTTACCAATTTCAATTTACTTTGATAATGAAAAAGATTTTTTGAAATTCTTGGGCAAAGAGAATGAAGTGGATTTTTTCAAATCAAATGTTGAGATAATCCTTCGGGAATTCCCTGAACTCAAAGATTGGATAATGAATAATTCTAAAAAGGTTATTGACAATGCAAACGGATGGCAAAACATTTTGCAAGTGTGTCAATACTTCAAACAAAATCCAAAACCAAATTTCTACATCAGAGAATTGCCGGTAAAAGTTCACACGAAATTTATTGAGAGAAATAAAGGCATTATCAGAGAACTCTTAGATGTCCTTATCTACGAACACGTAAACACCGAAGAAAAAGAATTTGAAAAAAGATTCTATTTGAAATATGCTGAACCTCAAATTAGATTTAAAGTTCTTGACAAAACAATATCGGACAGATTTTTTTCAGGAATAGATGATATTGCTATTCCAGTAAGCCAATTTGAAAAATTGGAATTACCAATCAGAAAAGTATTGGTCGTAGAAAACAAAACAACGCTTTACACCACTTTGACACTTCCAAAAATGAATAATACTATTGCGATTTTTGGAAGTGGATTTAGCGTTTCCAATCTTAAAAATGTACATTGGTTTGACAATCTTAATTTACTTTATTGGGGTGACATTGACGTTCAAGGTTTTGAAATTCTTTCACAATTCAGGTCTTACTTTCCGCAAACAAAAAGTGTTTTAATGGACAAGACTACATTTGAAAATTTCTTTGAAAATGATAGTGGAACAATAACAAAGATTTTATCACATCTTAATCTGACTGACGTGGAATTACAACTTTATGATATCTTAAAAATTAATAACTGGCGTTTAGAACAAGAAAAAATTCCTTTTGTTTATGTAAATGAATATTTCGGCTTTAATCAAAAATTGTAAAATACAAATGAATTTACCACAAGAAAATGCTCTTTCAACAAATCTCTTAGCTGCATGCTTCAACAAAAAATCATCAACTTATAAGTACTATTGGTTGCTTTCAATTGTGCAAGAGTTAGAAAAAAACGGTTCTTGTATTCTTAAAAGAAATCTTTTTGCTAGGATGATATCTAACGCATGGTATACTGTTAATTACTTTCATGTTTCCTTTGGTAAACAAGACTTAATTCAAACGACCATTAAATTAATAAATGAAGCAGAAAATATTCCAATTGATGAAAAATTGGATTCGGTTTTTAATTTGCTAATTAATACAAATAATAAGGAAACAGAAAAACAATTGTGGCATTTTAATAAAAATGTGCCTCATTGGTTTCTAAGCCCCTGGTTTCCGTCATTGAATAAGGCTGAAATCTACAAAAACTCAAAAAATTATAGCAAAAATTGTTTGTATGCATTGTATGATGACTATATTGAAATAAACCTAGATTGGGTATCCTATTTAATTACAAATTCAAGATTATTAAAAGATTTTTGCTATTGGAATTTAAGCCTATTTCTTCAAACGAAGAATCCAAATGTTCCTGACATACCAAATAAGTTAATAAAACCTGTTACTAGAAAGAATTTAACAAAACAAAGAAAACAATTTTGGGACATTGTTTTAAGAGAGTTAGGCACTGTAGATTGTATATATACTGGCGATAGGCTGTCTATCGATAATTACGCATTAGAACATTTTGTTCCATATAGTTTTGTTTCTCACGATTTGATTTGGAACCTAATACCTGCTGATATTTCATTTAATAGCTCTAAAAGTGATAAACTACCTTCTTTAGATAAGTATTTTATACCATTCTATAAATTGCAGAAACAAGCATTTGATATTGTCCAGTATAAAACACCCAATAATAAGTTTTTACAGGATTATTTGACTATTTTTCCTATTGTAGATAATAATTTTACTGAAGAAAAATTCAGAGAAACTATACAACCTCTAATAACAATAGCCTCAAACAACGGTTTCGAATTTCTGAAATGATACAATCAAATCCAAATAGTCATTTAACTGCCAAAGAAAGAGATAGTTTGTCTTTTCCTGCTAAAATTCTTTTAAATAAAAAGTTATTGGTTGGCGAAGTGTTAGATTTTGGATGTGGTTTTGGAAAAGATGTCACTGTATTGCAATCAAAAGGCATCAATATTGTTGGTTATGACAAGCATTATTTTCCAGAGTATCCTCAAAAAAAGTTTGATACCATCATTTGTTTTTATGTGTTAAATGTATTGTTACCAGAAGAGCAATCCATGGTTTTAATGGAGTTGTCTCAACTCATAAAACCAAAAGGTAAAGTATACATTGCTGTGAGGAGAGATATACAATATGAGGGATTTAGAACTCATAAAATCCATCAACAAAAAACGTATCAATGCAATGTTACACTCAATGCAACATCAGTTTTCAGGAATGATAGTTGCGAAATTTATGAATACCAGCATTTTAATCAAGTAACTCATAAAAACGAACAAAACTGTCCTTTTTGCAATCCTGATTCAGACAGAGAATTGATTGTAGAAACAGCAACCATGTATGCAATCTATGATAAGTTTCCAGTAAATGAAGGACATACACTTATCATCCCTAAAAGACATATTGCCAATTATTTTGAGTTATCAATCAAAGAACAATATGCCTATTTATTAGTGCTGAACAAAGTAAAAGAAATTGTCACAAAACGTTTTCAGCCAGATGGCTTTAACATCGGAATAAATATTGGAGAGCATGCAGGACAAACGATTTCACATGTTCATATTCATTTGATTCCTCGTTACAAAAACGATGTCAAAGACCCAAGAGGTGGAGTAAGAGGTGTAATTCCTGACAAGCAGAAATATTTTTAATGTTGTATAACTACAACAGGATTTATGTAATAGCCTATATAGTTATTTTAGGACAAAGATTCTAGGGGGATACTTACGGGATACTTGCGGGATAGTGTTGGGTAAGCC
>Ga0210035_1002548_pt1 | contig 9510 bp, 10 predicted proteins | sample CryGeymeta201507_FD_183975 | JGI IMG/M metagenome (GOLD analysis project Ga0210035, IMG submission 183975) | Groundwater microbial communities from Crystal Geyser aquifers in Utah, USA - Crystal Geyser metaG 2015-07 (SPAdes) (version 2) | ecosystem: Environmental > Aquatic > Deep subsurface >...
TCGGAATAAATGGCGCTTTTGACCTTGGCCGTAATCTCGGCATCGGCCATGGCAACGCCGGCTTTGTCGCTTTTCTCGCTCAGCTTTTCACCGACTTTATCGACGGTTTCTTCGATCTTCATGCCCACACTATTGGTCGCGTCGTCCAGCTTTTTTCCCGCGGTTTCGGCGGGTCCGGGTTTGTCGCATGCGGCAAGAGCGGCCACGAGCAGCAGCGAAATGCTGAGTAATTTGAAGTTTTCCAAGGTTTTCATCCGGGTTCTCTTTTCTGGGTTCGTTATTGTGGCGCCCGTTTTCGAGACAGCAGATCAAGCTGTGCCGCCATAAAGAACGAGAAGCGAAGAAGCGTTATGAGCAGTTTGAACCTGGCGGGCTTTTGCCTTGGCTTCAGGGGGCCACTTCAGTAAAGCAGCAGGGATTCTCTTTCCTCACGCCAAGCGGTTTCGTCCAAACAGGCCAAGGCATCCAGGCCATCCGGCATGGCGGCGGGGTCGTCCACCCATTGCCGTAGCGCTTCGCCGCCGTTGATCAGGTCGATGGCGAGGCGGTCGTGTTCGTATTCGTAGGCGAAGTCGCGCCATAGCGGGTAGTCGGGCTGGAGTTGCCGCAGGGCCTTGAAGGCGAGGGCTAGCAGGCGCCAGGGGCGGAAAGCGGCGTGGTCGTAGGCGGCATCCTCGACGTGGATTTGCACCCCGGCGCAGAGCTTGCCGGCATGTTTGTGGAAGGTCGGCTCGAACCAGCACTCGCGTAGCCGGCAGCCTTGCAGCCAGTGCGGCGCCAGGTCGCGCATGGTGGCGAGCAGGGTGCGCGCGTCAAGGTCGGGGGCGCCGAACAATTCCAGCGGCCGCGTGGTGCCGCGTCCTTCCGACAGGGTGGTGCCTTCCAGCAGCACGGTGCCGGCATAGGCGCGCGCCATCCACAGGTTGGCGGCGTTGGGGCTGGGGTTGACCCAGATGCGCTCGCCCAGCGGCCAGCCCTGTCCGGGCGCGGCTTCGGGCTGCCAGCCGTGCATGGCGATCACCTGGTAATCCACGTCCAGCTTCAGCGTGCGGATAAACCAGTGCCCCATTTCGCCCAGGGTGAGGCCGTGGCGCATGGGCATGCGGCCGGCGCCGACGAAACTCTCCCAACCAGGGCGCAGGGCCAGCCCCTCGACGGGGCGGCCGGCGGGATTGGGGCGGTCCAGCACCCAGACGCTTTTTCCCGCACTCGCCGCCGCTTCCAGCACATAGCGCAGGGTGGTGATGAAGGTGTAGATGCGGCAGCCGAGGTCTTGCAGGTCGACCAGGAGTACATCGAAGGTCTCCAGCATGGCCGGGGTGGGGCGGCGCACTTCGCCATAGAGGCTGAACACCGGAATGCCGTGGGCGGGGTCGAGAAAATCGGGCGACTCCACCATGTTGTCCTGCTTGTCGCCGCGCAGGCCGTGCTGCGGGCCGAAGGCGGCGGTGAGCTTGAGGTCTGGCAGAGCGGCGAGGGCGTCGAGGGCATGGGTGAGGTCAGCGGTCACCGAGGCGGGGTGCGCCAGTAGCGCGACCCGGCGGCCATGTAGCGGTTTGCGGAGTTCCGGGGTGCTGAGCAGGCGCTCCAGACCAAAAATCGGGCCGAATTTCATGGGCGTAAAAGCTCCAGGGCAAAGCCATCAGAATGGTGGAAATCGGGGCGGCCGGGCGGGTGGTGCAAGGCCCAGTAAGAAAGTGAGCCATCCACCGCCTCGATGACGGCGGACAGGCCAAGAAGGAGACGCTGCCCTGGCGGCAGCGCTTGCGGCGGCAAGAAGACGCGCAGGTCGAGTTCGGCTCCCGCGGTGCGCTCGATGCGCGGGGTGATCGCCTCCGCCAGCGGCCCACCCTGGCGATAGGCGTGGAAGCCATATGCCTGCCAGGCGCCTGAGGGAGAGAAATTGAATTCCCGATAGGCGGGTGCGTCAGTGCCCATGACAAAGGCTTCGAAGCAAGTGTGGCGCCAGAGGCCTTCAGTCCGTTCCGGCGCTGCCATGTCGGGAATGGCCAGGTGGCCCTGGTCGGCATCGAGCCGGTAGTGAATGGATAGCCCCTGTGCGGTCAACTCGGCGTTCACCTGGAACCCTTTCACCCACGGCACCGAGGAGTGTTCGTGGCGGGCCAGTTCGATCACGCGAGCCTCCGGGCGGCGAGGGGGGGATGGGTACGCTTCTGCATGGCCGGGATAAATACCATGAAATCACGCGGCAATCGCTGACTTGATCGCGGCGCAGCGAAAGCGCAAGGCAATCCTCCGGTTGCCGCTTCCGCAAGCGACGCCAGCCCGATAATCCAGTCAAAATTCCGGCCCAACTTTTCCCTTCGAGATTGCGTAATGGACAACCTGAATACCCTCGCCTCACTCGGCCTCGCGCTGCCGAGCCCGGCCTACCTGTTTGGCCTCATCCTGTTCGGGATTACCGGTTACGCGGCCTACCGTTATGGCAAGAAAGCCGCGCTTGCCAAGCCCAGGTGGATCGGGATCGCCTTGATGCTGTACCCCTATGCCATTTCCGAGACCTGGTTGTTGTATGCCGTCGGTGCCGGGTTGTGTGTGGCGTTGTATGTGTATCGCGAGTGAGCGGCTGGACCGGGTCTGTAACAATTCCTTACGGCCCGGCAACACACCGCCAACACCTGGCTTACATCGCCCCCCCAGGATGCACGCCACCCGCCACGCATTCCGCGTCAACCGGGTTTACCAAGGAGTCATGTTATGAAATCAGGCACGATGTTGAAGGCCCTCGGCGTTTGCGCAATTTCCTTCCTGTCGCTGTCCGGCGGAGCGGCTCAGGCCGCCGATAGCTGTGTGTTGTCTGCCCTGTCTCGTCCCGCCGCCTCGGTCGAGGGCGCCAATGGATCGGGAGATTGTCGCGTTGGAAACCGGAGCAATGCGTCAGCCCGGGATCAGGACAAAGTGGCCACCCTCGCGCCGCTCGTTGGCGGCATGGCAAAAGAGGGCATCCAGACGGCTTCCTCGGTGATGCGGGCATTGACGCATGAGGCCAGCCGCTTCATCCAGGAGTAGGGACAGGCTGACGCGGGTATCCGACTGGCCGCTTTCAACAGCGGATACCGGAGGCCCAATAAGAACGGGCCGCCCATTGGGCGGCCCGTTCTTATTATGCGCGAGCGTTAGTTGAGGGTACGCAGTTCCACGCGGCGGTTCTTTACGCGGCCCTCTTCCAGATAGTTGTTGCCGATCGGCTGAGTTTCTCCATAGCCCTTGGCACTCATGCGGTCGGCGGCGATGCCATGGGCGATGAAGTAGTCCATCACCGCTTTGGCGCGACGATTCGACAGGTCGAGGTTGTGGGCACTGCTGCCGTGGCTGTCGGTATGGCCGGCCACTTCCACCTTGAAGCCGGGGTAGCGCTTCAGAGTGGCGGCCACCCCTTCGAGAATGGCAAGGCTGTCCGGGTGCAGGACGTCTTCGTCGTTGTCGAAGTTCACGCCTTCCAGCTTCAGCGTTTTCGGCAGGGTGCACCCCTTGTCGTCGACGGGCTCGCCCGCCAGGGTGCCGGGGCACTGGTCGGCGGCGTCCACGATGCCGTCAGCGTCGCCATCCAATTCGCAGCCCTCGGCGTTGACCGTGCGGCCGGCCGGGGTGGCCGGGCAGCGGTCCAGCGCATCGACCACGCCATCGCCATCACCATCCAATTCGCAGCCCTCGGCGTTGACCGTGCGGCCGGCCGGGGTGGCCGGGCAGCGGTCCAGCGCATCGACCACGCCATCGCCATCACCATCCAGCTCGCAGCCCTCGGCGTTGACCTTGCGGCCGGCCGGGGTGGCCGGGCAGCGGTCCAGCGCATCGACCACGCCATCGCCGTCGCTATCCAGCTCGCAGCCCTCGGCGTTGACCTTGCGGCCGGCCGGGGTGGCCGGGCAGCGGTCCAGCGCATCGACCACGCCATCGCCGTCGCTATCGGTCGGCTTCATGGCCGGCTTATCAGCGGGTTTTTCGGCCAACTTAGCGTCCAGCTTATCGGCCAACGTAGCGGCCGCCGCGGCCTTGGTTTCCACAGGCCCCACGCAGGGCGCCTCCAGGAGGCCTCGTCCCGGGCAACCAATGGTTTTATAAAGCTCGTAGCCAATGGTCATCCCACTGGGACTGGCCGGGTTGGCCGGGTTGTAATACGGCGTTTCCGCCGCCTGGACATTCAGGGTGGCAATCAGTGCCACACCGAGGGTATTCAATAAAGAAAAGTAATACGCATGTTCGACTCCTGTTCGATCGTGGTTTTAAAGGCTGTGGTTCTGCTCAATTCAATAATCCAAATACCTTGCCGACCACACTGCCGGCGTAGTTGAGGGGCTGCGCGCGGATGGCGTGTTCTTCCTCGGCGATCAGCGTGTAGAGGCCATCCAGCGCCTTCCGGCTGACATAGCTCTCGACCGTGGCTAGCTCGCTCTTGATGCCGGCCAGCCTGAGCAATTTTCCGGAAAGCGCGTTATAGGAACGCACCAGATCGCTTTGCCCGGAAACGGCGTGAATGATCGGCAGCAGCTTGTCGGCAAGATGCGCTTCCGTGTTCTTGCGGAACCAGGCGGTGGCGGCGCCGTCGCCGCTGGAAAGGATGGTTTTGGCGTCGCCCACGCTCATCTTGCGCAACGCTTCCAGCACGACTTCGCGCGCTTCCGGGATGGCGGCCTCGGCGGCCCGGTTCATGGCCAGCACCAGATCATCCAGGCTCTTGCCCAGGCCGATGACGCGCAGGTAGCGCTCGGCCTTGGCGAGGTTTTTGTGCAGGCCGATCTTGACCTTGGGGTTGCCGAAATAACCGTTTGCCCGGCCCAACCGGGTGATGGCCGCGCGCGTACCCTGGCTGAGGCTGTCGCGCAGGGCCTGGGTGGCTTCGGCGGCGGTGATGGCGGACCAGCCCCCGGCCCGCGCCACGGCTGAATAGGCCAGGCCGGCGAGCAAGAGGAGAAAGCGTCGTCTGCGCGAATTCATTTTTTCAGGGCATCGCGAATTTCCCGCAGCAGGACGATGTCCTCGGGCGTCGGCGACGGCGCGGCGGGCGCGGCTTCCTCCTGGCGTTGCATGCGGTTGATGGCTTTCACCGCGAGGAAGATGGTGAAGGCGATGATCGTGAAATCCACCATGCTGTTGATGAAGGCGCCGTATTTGATCAGCGGCGCGCCGGCTTTCTCGGCGGCCTCCAGGCTTTCGAACGTCTGGCTGCCCAGATTGAGGTAGAGATGTTTGAAATCGACACCGCCGGTGAGGGTGGCGACCAGCGGCATGATGATGTCCTTGACCAGCGAATCGACGATCTTGCCGAAGGCGCCGCCGATGACCACGCCGACGGCAAGGTCGACCACGTTGCCGCGCATGGCGAAGGCCTTGAATTCCTGAATGAAGCTCATGGTTTTTCCTAACAATAACGGGACGGATGGATGGGAACACGGCCAGGATAGGAAGTTTTATGAGGCCGCTCACTCGGAAGTCTGGAAAATGGTCCCGCCGTTCAATCCGCGCTCCGCCCAGCGACGGCAATGCCGCTCTGGCCGGCAAATTCCAGCATGCGGTTGATGGACCGCACGGCGCGCACTCGTATGGCCTCGGCTACCTGGATTTCGTTGTTGCCGGTTTCCAGCAGGGCAAGCAGGTTTTTCAGGCCGTTCATGGCCATCCATGGGCAATGCGCACAAGACACACAGGTGGCGCCAGTACCGCCGGTGGGCGCTTCAATCAGCCGTTTGCCGGGCGCGGCTTCATGCATCTTGTGGAAGATGCCGTTGTCGGTGGCGACGATCAGCACCGAGTTTGGCAACGCCGCCGCCGCCCTGATGAGCTGGGTGGTGGAACCCACCACATCGGCCAAGGCGATCACCGCGGAAGGTGATTCCGGGTGCACCAGCACGGCGGCCTCCGGGTATTCAAGTTTCAATGCGCGGATACCTTCGGCCTTGAAGCGCTCATGCACCACGCAGGAGCCTTGCCACAGGAGCATGTCGGCGCCGGTGGCTTTCTGCACATAATCGCCGAGAAAGCGATCTGGTGCCCAGATCAGCTTCTCGCCGAGCGCTTTCAGGTGTTCCGCCACTTTCACGGCGATGCTGGAGGTCACCATCCAGTCGGCGCGCGCCTTCACTTCGGCCGAGGTGTTGGCGTAGACCACCACGGTACGCTCGGGGTGGAGATCGCAGAAGCGGGTGAACTCGTCCGCCGGGCAGGACAGGTCGAGCGAACATTCGGCGCGCAGATCCGGCATCAGCACGCGCTTTTCCGGGTTGAGGATCTTGGCGGTCTCGCCCATGAATTTCACCCCGGCGACGATCAACGTTTTCGCCTTGGCGGCATGGCCAAAGCGGGCCATTTCCAGAGAATCCGACACGCAGCCGCCAGTTTCCTCGGCCAGACGCTGCAAGTTGCCCGAGGTGTAGTAGTGCGCCACCAGCACCGCGTCCTGCTCGCGCATGAGTTGCTTGATGCGCGCGACCAATCCGTCCCGCTCGTCGGGGAGCAGCGTTTCTTCCAGTACCGGCGGAACGTCGGTAACGGGATGGGCGGGCGGGATGAATACGGCGGACATGGCGGAGAGTGAAGCTCAGGTCGTGGAGAGCCACCTTTTATTGACCGGGATGGGGGCTGTCAAGCCGGCATCGCCCAGCACCGCCACGCGGCGCATCCGCTATAGTCCTGTCGCTTCCTCCGAACCGATGGCAACGTGCCCCAACTCCTTTCTTCCCTATCCGAAGCTTTTCTGAAGGCGCTGCAAGCGCGCCAGTACAGCCCGGCCACGCTATCCACTTATGCCATCGACCTGGCGCATCTGCTGGAACTGGTGGGGGAGGCCGATCCCGCCGGACTGGCTTCCCACGACATTCGCCGCGCCCTGGCGACGTTGCATGCGCGAGGGCAGCAGCCAAAAACCCTGGCGCGCACGCTGTCGGCCTGGCGCAGTTTCTATCACTATCTGGCGCGCCAGGGCTTCGTTGCGGCCAATCCCTGCCTGGGCCTGCGCCCACCCAAGGGCGACCGGAAGTTGCCCAATGCGCTGTCCGTGGATGAAATGGCGAAGCTGCTGGAAGGGCCGGCGGAGGCTTTCTGGTCGCTGCGTGACCAAGCCATGTTCGAGCTGATGTATTCGTCGGGACTGCGCCGCGCCGAGTTGATCGGCCTGGATGTCGGCGACGTGGACCTCGACGCGAGCGAGGTGACGGTCATCGGCAAGGGCCGCAAGACGCGCATCGTGCCAGTTGGCAGCCAGGCGCTGGCAGCCCTGCGCGCCTGGCTGCCGCGGCGCGGGCAGGTAGCAAACGACACGCCAGCCCTGTTTGTGGGTGCCCGCGGCGGCCGCATCGGCGCCACGGCGCTGCGCCTGGCGCTGAACAAGCTGGCCGTGCGGCACGGTGTCACGGCGCATGTCCATCCGCATGCCTTGCGCCATTCCTTCGCCTCGCATGTGCTGCAATCGTCCGGGGATCTGCGCGCGGTGCAGGAGATGCTGGGACATGCCAGCCTGTCCACCACCCAGGTCTATACCCATCTGGATTTCCAGCATCTGGCCCAGGTCTACGATCGGGCGCACCCGCGCGCCAGGAAGAAGTAGCTGAAAACCGGGTGGCGGCGAGACCCCATTGTTCGAGGCCGGCCGGCGGCCGCACAATATCTCCATCTTCGGAGCAGCACGCACAGCCATGCTCGCGGTATTCAGCCTGCTGGGCGGCTAGGAGCCTGTCGGACTTTGGAATCGTCGGCTGCAAACCGACCGCGGCGGTCCATTTTTTCACCGGCTTGTTGCCCCATAGTTCGACTATTTGGCGGCAAATCCGGCAAAAACTGGCCTTGCCGGGGCCGTTTCTCGCTATCGACGACCAAAGCCCGACAGGCTGCTAGGGCGAAAGGTATTCCCCTATCGGCGCGAACTCGCCAGCGCCTTGAATTGAGCGATTCTCACTGGAGCTACTGCATGACCTCACCGCGACAAGCCAAACTACTGGAACTGGCGGGCTTCGAGCCCACCGGCCGCTTCGAGGACAGCCTGTACCGGCTCACCTGTATCACGGGTGACGCCATGGCGGCGCGCCGGGTATCGCTGATGTTGCGCGATACCGCTAGCGGCGAAGAGGTGCGCCTGAAGCTCGCCGCCCTCTATGGTGAGTTGCCGGAAGCCGCCTGGCGCGACGACGCCCCGCCCGAGGACGGCATCGCCCAGCACGTTCTCGCGCTGGGCCAATGCCTGCATGTCAAAAATATCAGCCATTCCCGCTGGCGCAACTTGGCGCGCCGCCAGGGCGATACCGGCTGTTTCATTGCCTGCCCCATCCCACTTGCCGGCAAAGCGGCGGGTGTGCTCAACATCAGCGAACCCATCGAGCGCGCGCATTTCACCCCCTCCGATGTCGATATGGCCAAACTCGCCGCCCGCCTGATCGGCCAGATCATCCACGTCGCCCGCCTCGACCGCATACTCGACTCGCGCTTCGCGCAGATGGCTTTCACCCTGGAGGGACGCGCCGATGCCTGTTCGGTCATTTCCCTTTCCACCCATGAGCCGGACAAGGTGGCGCGCATGTTGGCAAAAGCCTTCTTTAAAGAAATGCGCCACTGCGGCTTCACCCCCAACCAGATCATCCGCGCGGCGGGTGAGATCATTTCAGAACTCACTGGCAGCCTGAACCGGCACAAGCACCGGCTGGGGCAGGATTAGACTTTTTGCTAGCGCCGGATGGGCGTCGGAAGGGGGAAACCAAGCTTTGTCCCTCTTCCTGTTGCGTATAAAATGCGCAGCCCGTTCTCTTCGCTTCCCACCCCCTCCTCCATGCCCTCCGGCGCCCACTTCGGCTCCCCCTTCGGTTCGCTTATCGGCCCGCGCATTGGCCCGTACCAACTGAAGAACAATCTGATCACAGCGCCCATGGCCGGGATAACTGATCGGCCGTTCCGCCAGTTATGCAAGAAAATGGGCGCAGGCATGGCGGTGTCCGAGATGGTCACCTCCAACTCCCTGCTCTATGGTTCCGCCAAGACCCACCGGCGCGCCAATCACGAGGGCGAGGTAGCGCCAATCTCCGTGCAGATTGCCGGCTCCATCCCGGCCATGATGGCCGAGGCGGCACGCCATAACGTCGACAATGGCGCCCAGATCATCGACATCAACATGGGCTGCCCAGCCAAGAAAATCTGCAACGTGATGGCCGGCTCCGCGTTGTTGCAGGACGAACCCCTGGTCGCGCGCATCCTCGAAGCCGTGGTGGCCGCCGTGCCGGGTACCCCGATCACCCTGAAAATTCGCACCGGCTGGGACAAGGCGCACAAGAACGCGCTCGCTATCCTGCATCTCGCCGAGGAATCCGGCATCCAGGCTCTGGCCATCCACGGCCGCACTCGCGCCTGCGGTTATTCCGGCGAGGCGGAATATGAAACTATCGCCGCGGTAAAAGCCGAGGCGCGCATCCCCATCATCGCCAACGGCGACATCAACACCCCGGAAAAAGCGCAATTCGTGCTGGAAACAACGGGCGCCGACGCCCTCATGATTGGCCGCGCCGCTCAGGG